>Ga0209017_10000888_pt1 | contig 26248 bp, 24 predicted proteins | sample YNPBryunderm2012_FD_185812 | JGI IMG/M metagenome (GOLD analysis project Ga0209017, IMG submission 185812) | Anoxygenic and chlorotrophic microbial mat microbial communities from Yellowstone National Park, USA - YNP Bryant MS undermat 2012... ...
CGACAGTTTCCGGAGCACGCTATCAATCTGACGCTTGATGGTACGCAGCGGATGGTGGGCCGGCACAGCCGCGTTGAGGTTTAGCACGGTCAGAAATTCTGGTTGGGCTTGAGGCGTTCCACGCATGCCTCTTAGACGCTCCCACGACCATCATTGTTCATTTCGTGGGACTTTTTCAACAACCTGCTAGGTCCACCTGTCGTCCGGAAAGCGCGACCCGCGTCGTGAAGACCCACACCGCCTTGGCGCCCTTCAGACGAAAAACCTCCATGGCGTGGAATCAGCGGCGACCCCTTGGAAAGGAGCGACCTACTGCCGTCCCCAGTATCACCTCCCCCCGGCGGGCAGCCCCTACCGAGTCTTGCTCATGGCCCCAACCTGGAGGGCCTTGGGCCCCCCGCTGCGTCCCCGACACCGCAAAAGATCCGCGGGCCCGAATCGCGGCGGCCTCTCCTCAGCGCAGCCTACTCGTAACTCACGGTGCCGCCGGAACGCGAGGCCAACCACTGCTCGTAAGCCTCCGGCGTCTCCACCACCAGCACCCCCTGGGCCATGGCCGCATGCCCGTTGCCGCACAACTGGGCGCAGTAAATCCGGAACCGTCCCTCGCGCGTGGGCGTGAAATGCACCGGCACGCGCATCCCGGGGATCGCATCCTGCGTCAGCCGCATCGAGGGAATCTTGAAGGAGTGAATCACGTCCTTGGAGCTGACATAAGCAATCACCGGTTTCCCCACCGGCACATGCATCTCGTTCAGCACCACCACGTCGTCCTTGCCGGCCGGATCTTCGGGATCCACCCCGAAAATATTGGTATCGCTCACCAGCCGCATGTCCTGACGCCCAAACCGCCCGTCCGGCCCGGGATACCGGAAGTTCCAGTTGAACTGCTGCGCCACCACCTGGACCACGGTGGACTGATCCTCCGGCGGGAACGCTTCCGTCGCATGCGCCCAGATGGGCACCGCCAGAAATACCAGCAGCACCCCTTCGGCCGTGGCCACCGCCACCTCCGCATAGGTTGAGACATGACTCTGCAGGCCTTCGGGACTGGACCGGGGCTGGCGCCGTTGCTGAAACCGCCACAACACGTACACAAAATAAATCAGCCAGCCCACAAACAAGATGGCCATGAGCCAGTGGACATAACTGATGAACTGGTCAATGGCCACGCCGTGGGCCGACGCCACTTCAGGAATGCCCAACCAACGCGTCATCGCTTCACCTCCAGGTTCGCCGCCCCGGAATGCCCCCGGGCGGCCTGTTGCTCCCGTCGTACGGCCTGCACAAAAAACGCCACCAAACCGCTCAGCACCAAACCCACCACCGCTACCAACGCCCCCACAGCCCACGCCAAACCGCGTGAGGCCGGCGCGCCCGGATCGCCGTAGCAAACCGCACAAGCCCACGCCGGCAGCGGCCCCGCCACCGCCAGCGCCAACCCGATACCCAGACCTCTGTGAAGACGTAACGCTACCCTCATAGATACGCCGCCGATTTCAGTTTGCGCAGGAACCAGAACCCGTACCCCACCACGACCAAACCAGTCACCCCGCTGGCCAGGCCGATCCAAAGATCCATCCCCTCTCCGTTCTCACCCCAAGCCCTGGCCAGCAACCCGGCCGCCGTGCCGAAACACAGCAGGCTCAGCAACGTCACAAACACCAGGTGCACGGTTTTTAGCGACATAGCCGTTCCTCATCCGCGGGCTGGCAGGGGCACATCCCCGTGCGCCCACACGCACAAGCCCATCAGGGCCGCGAAAAACAGCACCGTAAACGCCAGCAACGAATAAATCACGTTCCGTTCCCGCAGCAGGTGCATCAGGTGCCCCGCCACCAGGAAGGCGTTGAAGGCCGCCGCCGCCAGAATCAGGCCCACTCGCAATTCTGGCTGCGGCAGGGGCGCGTAAGCGGCGCCGACCATGCACAGCGTCACCGCCGCCACCACCCACAATACGGTCCGACACCGCGCCACCGTGGCGCGGTACAACGCTTCACCCGACAGCTCCTCTTTCATAACTTCAGGTCAGGTACAACACCGGAAACAGGAAGATCCACACCAGGTCCACAAAGTGCCAAAACAGGCCCGCTACTTCGACCCGGTTGGTGAAGTGTTCAGGATCCACATGCCACAACCGGCTACCCGGCCCCCACAGGTAGGCAAACACCACCAGTCCACCCAACACGTGCAGGCCATGCAACCCGGTCAGCGTGAAATAAATCGCCAGAAAGGTGTTGTGCCGCGGTGCGTAGTTTTGCATCCGCGCGATCTGGTCCCGGGGCAGAACCAATTCCTCGTGCGTCCGGGGCGCCCGGCGACCGTCGAGCAACTCGCGCCGGTCCGAGACCCACCGCCCCTGCAACACTACCGTGTCCGACGTGGTCCGGGCCCGCACCAGGTGGCCGTCCGCGATCCGACCGTCCTTTAGTTGCACCTCGTAATGCATCAGCTTATCCCGGTACTCGTAGCCCTTGATGCCGAGGAACACGGTGCCCAGGATCAACGTGAGTCCCAAGTGCAACTTGAACCGATCGAAGCGTCGGGCCTTGCACGCCGCCCAGGCCAGCAGCGTGGTCACAGCCGAAGCCGCCAGCAACAGCGTGTTCAGCGTACCTAGGGGCACACTGAGCCAGCCTTGCGGCCAGGTGTCTGGCGGAGCGCCCATCCGGAGGAACACGTAGGCCGAAAAGAGGCCCCCGAACAGCATCACTTCGGAAGCCAAAAACAGCCACATGCCCAGCTTGGCGTTGTAAACGCCCGTGTCGGGCCTCGGTTGAACGGTGTAGGCGATTTCCATGAATCGTTCCCCTCTTTCCCGCTTTAGAGGCGTGGCTGCAGCCCCTCTTCCGGCAGGTTCTGGGGCAGATAATCTCGCCCATCCGGCCGCGGACCGTATGCATACGGCCCACGATAAACCTGCGGCGGCCGCAGAAAGTTTCCATGCGGAGGCGGTGTGGGAGTCTGCCACTCCAGGGTGGAGCTTTGCCACGGGTTGTCCTCGCGTACCGGTTCGCCCCGCCAGATGCTCCGGAACAAATTGATGATGAAGGGAATCTGCGCCAGCCCCAGCCCTACGGCCGCCCAGAGGATGTAGTTGTTCAGGCCCAGGATGAAATCACTCAGGGTACCCTCCACACCCGGCGCCACTCGCGCTGAGTAACTCAGCCCCCCGTCCGCCATGCGGCGCAGCATCCCGGCAAACCCTTGCGCAAACATGGGCATGAACACCGCATTCATGAACAGCAGCGAACACCAGAAGTGCACCCGCCCCCAAAACTCGTTCATCCGCCGGCCCGTCAGTTTCGGGAACCAGTAATAGACGCCTGCAAACAGGGCAAAAATGGTGCCCGGCGCAACTACGTAATGGAAATGGCCGATGACGTAGTAGGTGTCATGCAACTGGATGTCGCTGGCCGCAAACCCCAGCGGCAAACCGGTTAGCCCGCCAATACCGAACATCGGCAGGAACGCCAACGCAAACAGCATGGGCGTGTTGATCCGGAGGCTGCCGCCCCAGAGCGAGATCAGCAGACACGTCAACAGAATTACCGACGGAATCGAAATGATGATGGTGGTCGTCTGGAAGAAAGTGGAGATCCGCGTGCCCATGCCCGTCAGGTACATGTGGTGGGCCCACACCAGAAAGGACAGAAACCCGAGGACCAGCACGGCGTACACCATGGTCCGATATCCCCAGAGCGGTTTGCGGATGTTGTTGGCCAACACCTCGGCCACAATCCCTAGGGCCGGCAAAATCAGCACATACACCTCCGGATGCGCCAAGAACCAGAACAGGTGCTGCCACAGCAGAGGACTGCCGCCGCCACTGATGTTGGCGGTAGCCCCGCCCACCGCCAGACCCGTGGGCAGGAAGAAACTCGTCCCCGCCACCTTGTCCATCAACTGCAGGATCCCAGCTGCCTCCAACGGCGGGAAGGCCAGCAAAAGCAGGAACGAGGCCACCAACTGCGCCCAAACAAAAAACGGCAGCCGCATCCAGGTCATCCCGGGCGCGCGTAACTGCACGATGGTGGTAATGATATTGACCGACCCCAGCAGGGACGAGGTGATCAACAGCACCATCCCGATCAGCCAAAAAGTCTGGCCATCAGTGGGGATGACCGTGGCCAGTGGCGAATACGAGGTCCAGCCCGCCTGGGCCGCCCCCCCCGGGATCAGGAAACTGGCCAGCATCACTACGCCCCCAAGGAAGTAGAGCTGGTAACTCATCATGTTCAGACGGGGGAAAGCCATGTCATTGGCCCCGATCATCAGGGGGATCAGGTAGTTGCCAAACGCGCCCACCGCCAGCGGCACGATCGCCAGAAAGACCATGATGGTGCCGTGCATGGCGCCGAACATGTTGTAAAGGTCGGGAGACATCACCCCCTGGGTGGCCGGACTGCCGAGCACCTTTTCCAGGAACCAGCCCACCAAGGGAATCGGTTCGCCCGGATGCGCGATCTGCCAGCGCATCGTCAGAATCAGCAGAAACCCCAGCCACAAAAAGCACAGCGCCGTCAGGCCGTACTGGATGCCAATGACCTTGTGATCCGTGGAGAAGACGTAGGTCCGCCAGAAACCCGCCGGCGCCTCCGTATGCACCGTCGGTTTCAGGCCTGCAATGGTCGGGCTGGTCGCTTGCATGGTCTTTTCGCCGTCAATCCTTCCCTTTGCTCAAAACCTCATCCCCGCCTTGTCCAAGACGAGAAACACCAACAGCACCGGAAGATACAGAATCGAGGCTAGAAACAATCCGCGCGCGGCGCGGTCGCTCCGGCTTCGTGCAAATTGCACCGCGGCAGCGATGTAGGCCAAGCCCAGGCCCACGGCCGCCGCCAAGTACAACGGACCCGTCAGCTTGGCCCACCACGGCCCCAGACTCACCGGCAACAACAACAACGTCCAAAACACGGCCTGCCTTGCGGTCCGCACCCCGGTCGGATCCACCTGCGGCAACATGCAAAAACCCGCGCGGGCATACTCCTCCCGGTACATCCAGGCGATGCCGAAGAAGTGCGGCATCTGCCAGCAGGCCACGATGCCGAACAAGGACCACGCCCCCGGCGCCAATTCGCCCTGCGCCGCTGCCCAGCCGATCACCGGAGGCAGGGCCCCCGGCAGGGCGCCCACCCACGTGTTCCACCAGACCTTGCGCTTCAACGGCGTGTAGAGCAGCAGGTACGACGCCAGAGTGAGACCTCCCAACAGGGCTGCCAGCGGGTAGGTGGCCCACACCAGGTAGCCCAGCCCCACGGCCGCCAGCCCGCTGCCCACAAGCAACGCCGTCTGCGGCTGCATCCGACCCGAAGGCAAGGGGCGGTGCTGCGTGCGCGGCATGCGCCCGTCCTGTTCCCGCTCCATCCACTGGTTCAACGCGCCCCCACCCGCAGCCAACAAACCAACCCCAATCAGTACATGGGCCAAACCGATCCAGTTCACCGGACCCGGATGGGCCAAATAAAACCCCACTAACGTCGTGAGCAAAACCAGCGAGTTGAGCCGCGCCTTCACCAGCTCGGCCCACAGGGCCCAGCCGCCGACTTCCCGGGCCACGGCCCGGCCCAAAACGGCCGGCGCCAGTTTTGCAGAACTGTCCGAATCCATGAATCAGGTCCCCCCTGCAGAGGCCGGTGCCACCACCGCCGGAACTTGTGGTCCCAACTGCGCCGGTTCATGCACGCGAGGCGCAAAGGCCGCCACCGCCAGCAAACCACCCACCAGCAAAGTCACCGCGCCGGTCACCACATGAAGCGTGGCCACGTCGGCCGCCTTATTCGACCAAACCGTCCAAGCCCCCAAGAAAAACTGCACGACCACCAAACCCAGCCACACCGTGGCCCAGCGGCGGAACGGGTGCCCCCGGGCCAACTGGCGGCGCGTGCCAATCCAAGCCCACGCAATGCCGGCAACTACGACCAGCGCCATGATCCGATGCGCCATGTGTACGTAAATGTGGGTGGCTGTGATGTCGTTCAGGGCCCGGGTCTCCAAGCGCTGCTGGTTGTAGCGGGCCACCGACTCCGGATCCGTCGCCGGCCACAACCGGCCGTAGGCCAGCGGAAAATCGGGCACTGCCAGGCCGGCATGCTCGTGGCGCATGGTCGCGCCCAAAACCAACTGACCCAGGACCAGCGCCGTGACCCAGGCGTAAAGGCCGCGCAACGCGCTGCCTGGTTCCTCAGCCCCGCGGGCCTCCCACTGTCGCCACCACGGCGAAGTCATCAGCGCCAACGCACCCATCAAAACCAGAAAAAGTTGGGCCAAGGTGGCATGGACAATGCCCAACTCGTCCTTGTACAGAGTCACCCGCAGCCCGCCCAACAGGCCCTGCAGGACCACCAGCCCCACCGCCACCCAGCCCAGCCGTCGTAACCTGGCCGACTGCGGATCCCCGCGTGGCCAAAATGCACTGGAGACCAGGGCCGCCAAGCCGGTCACCCCCAACACCACCGCATCCTGCCAGCGCGCCGGCCAGAACCCCAGCACCGTCGCCGCCCCGACCAACAGAGCCACACCACCGGCACGCAACCAGGGCCGCGCCGTGGCCCCGTGCATCCAGATGGCCAAGATCAGCGTCAACAAACCCACCAGTGCGCCTAACAGCCGGTGGGTGTGCTCGTAAAAAATCCCCCCGATCCAGTGAGAGATGGGGAAGAAGAACATGTTGTAACCGTAGGTGTTCGGCCAGTCCGGTACCGCCATGCCGGCCCCATGACTCGTGACCAGTCCGCCCGCGCCAATCAACAACAGGACGGCCAGCACGGTCAGCACCGCAAAACGGTGCAACGCAACGGAAGTAGCCTTCGACATCTCCACGTCCCCACACACCCGAGGAAGCTGCCGCGCCCCCACCGACCGCACCCCGCGCGGCGGCCCCGCAACCCCGACCCGTTCATTTGATCTCGAACACGAAGTCCACGTTGACCACGCCGTCCGTCACCTCGATTTCCTTCTTCAACGTGCCCGCCTTCCGATGGGACGCTTCCAGCGTGTACTTCCCCGGGGGCACATCCTTGATCACGTAAGTGCCGTCCGCACCGGTCAAAGCAAACCACGGATGATCAGACACGCACACATAGGCGAACATCCACGGGTGCACGTCACATTTGAACCGGACGAACTTCTCCGGAGCATCGAACGTAAATCTCAGGTCCGGACCGCCGGCCAACTGGGCTTCGTTGCGCACCTTGTTGCCGGGAGCGGTCGGCGTGGTGTGGACGTTGTGCAGCAGGGGATCCGAATTCTTCACGAGCAACGTTTGCTTGGTCTGAATGGCCAGCACATAGGGTACGTACATGCAACCCTTTTGATCCAGAACCGCCGGTGGCGCACTGGCACCAGTGCTCTTGCCGGTAATGCCGTCCAAAGTCACAAATACGTCCGCCAATTCACCCGCCGGCCCGACCCGGAACATCGGCACATAAACAGCTTCCTTCACCAGCTTGCTACAGTTGGGATCCGCACTGAAGTCTTTGACCACCGGATTCGGCGGCGGTGTGCCCTTCAGCGTGACCTTGCCCCGAATTTCCCCAGCAACCGCAGAGACCGCCAATCCCAGCGTTGCCACCGCCAACAGCCCAACATTTTGCCCTCTCATAATCCCGATCATTCCCTCGTTTGGCCCCAAATGTAGCCATGCCCATCGCCGGGTCAAGCGGTCGTGCCCAACACGCAAGCACACGCCACAGACATATGACTCGCCGCCGACACGCTCTCCAACGCCCCGCACGAGCCGTGGCACCGCAAATTCCAGTCCGAAAAGCCGGCCAACGACTGCCGAGAGGTCTTGGAACTACGCTCTGCGGTCCCGGAAACCGACAGCCGTGCGGGGCAAGGGCTCGCTTAACGGATGCCGTCAAGCGCGCCTGGGCCCGAAAACGGCCTTGGCTACCCAAGCGCTCCCTCGGGCCAGGCCCGGCCTTTGACGAACCGCAGGTTACTGCAATCCCAGCGTATGGTGATCCATGAGCGGCTGTTGAAAAAGTGAACTGCGAGGGCAAAAGCATGGAAAAATCTCAATGCTTTCGAGGGGCCGTTTCGCCGACCAGCGCTTTTTTAACAGCCTGTGAGACCGTTTCCGGCCACAAGCCGCTCAGCGACGGGCTCAGGCTCAGGTCTCCGCGGGGCGCCACGGGAAACGTGCGATCGGAGGAAGAAGGCTCAGCCACGGGCGCAGCGGAAGGTTGCGCCTGGTGGCGCACCGCCGGTGGGCGCCCCAAGGGTCCAGGACCTCTCAGGTTCTCCTGCAACCCGCGACTCGGTCTCAGGCGCCCCGGAGCAAGGGCCAAAAGCCGGGCCGGACGCGGGGATCGGCGGACCGACGATGCAACCCATTAGTCTTGAAGGCAAAGGGCACCCGTGCAGACGGAACGGGATTGACCCGCTGGGGTCCGGGTGTCTGAATGGGGCCATGGCGAACGTTCCGGGTGACTTGCGCTACACCAAAACGCATGAGTGGGTACGACTGGGCGACGGCGTGGCCACGGTAGGGATTACCGATCATGCCCAGCGCGAGCTGACCGACATTGTGTTTGTCGAGTTGCCGCCCGTGGGCCGTGAACTGCGCGCCGGCGAGGCCTGCGGCGTGGTCGAGTCGGTCAAGACCGCCAGTGACCTTTACAGTCCCCTCAGCGGCCGTGTCCTCGAAGTTAACACGGCCCTGCCGGAGAACCCTGGTTGGATCAACTCGGACCCCTACGGGCAGGGCTGGCTTTTCAAGTTAATTCCCAGCCAGCCGACCGAATGGGAGGCGCTGTTGAGCCCGCAAGAGTACCAGGCTCAAATCACTGGCGATTGAGCGGCCGGGATTGGGGGCTCCCTCAGGTTCACGTTTGCCGCCAACGTCCCCTTGGCCTACCTTCCTGCCGTGCAACCAAAGAGGGTTCGACTCTTTATCAAGCCCTGGTGTCCCTGGTGTCGTCAGGCCGAGGACTGGCTGCGCAGTCGGGGGATTGCGTACGAAAGGCTGGACGTCACGCGCGATGCGCAAGCCTGGGATGAAATGGTTCGATTGTCGGGGCAAACCCTGGCACCTGTCATCGAGGTGGAAGGTGCGGTGCTGGCCGATTTCGGTCCGGACGAACTGGCCCGGTTCTGGCAAGAGCTGCAGGACGTTGGCCGCAAAGCCTGAACCTGCCGAATTTCTCCCCTGGTCTGTACTGTGGCTGTGAAAATCCATCCTCCGCCCGTAGGTGACGAAGCCCGAACCCCGGCGCCGGGGCCGCGTCTGCCCGTGTGGCTGCGTCGGCCTCTCCCCACAAGCCCGACGTTCGCACGGACTGCGGCTCTGCTGCAGGAACTCCAGCTTCACACCGTCTGCGAAAGTGCCCGCTGTCCAAACCATTGGGAATGCTGGAGCCGGGGCACGGCGACCTTCATGATCGGCGGCGACCGCTGCACCCGGGCCTGCCGGTTCTGCGCGGTCACCACGGCCAAGCCCCTGCCGCTGGATCCCCAGGAGCCTGGCCGTGTGGCCGAAGCCACACGCCGCCTGGGGCTCCGTCACGTCGTCATTACCGCAGTGGCTCGGGACGATCTGACCGACGGGGGGGCCGAGCACTTTCGTCAGACCATCGAGGCGGTGCGTCGGCTGAACCCCTCGACAGTGATCGAGGTCCTTACCCCCGATTTCAACGATCGGGACGAATCCATCGCCACCGTGTTGGCCGCGAAACCTCACATCTTCAATCACAACTTGGAAACCGTGCGCCGACTGACACCCCAGGTACGGCACCGCGCTACCTACGACCGGTCCCTCAGTGTTCTGGCCAAGGCCCGTCGCCTCAGCCAGGGGGGCGCGGTGACCAAATCCGGGCTGATGCTCGGACTGGGGGAAACGCCGGAAGAAGTCCTGGAGAGCCTGCGTGATTTGCGTGCGGTGGGCTGCGAAATCGTCACGCTCGGGCAGTATTTGCGGCCCACCTGGGAGCATCTGCCCGTGGCGGAGTACATCACGCCCGAGCAGTTCGCCTGGTATGGCGAACAGGCTCGCAAGCTCGGATTTCGGCATGTGGCCAGTGCACCGCTGGTGCGCAGTTCTTACCACGCCGACGACTTCCACCTGCCGGTCGACTTCGGCGCCCCGGGCAGGGGAGCTGCTTCGGGGGAAAGCGGCGCCGGCGCATCGTCCACCACAGCCTGAGCAGCGGGCCCGGTCGGTCAAAAATCTCAACCCGGGCGCGCGTGGGTGGCCCACGTGGGCCACGGTCCCCAAGCCCGGCCGCGCAGGCCGTCCCACAGCAGGTACCACAGAAAGAGCGAATTGTATTTGAGGTAGCGCGGGCCCAAGCGGCGCGGTTCGGTGGCCATGCGGTACAGCCAGGTCAGGCCGGCCCGTTGCATCCATGCGGGGGCGTCGGGTTTGAGGCCTGCGTTGGCCTCGAAAGCAAAGCCCACCACCAGCACCACCCCGCGCTGCAACCGTGGCTTGTACCGGGCCGTCCAGCGCTGTTGCTTGGGCGCGCCAAAGCAAATCCACAGATAGTCGGGACTGAGCCGACTGAGTTCGTCCAGCACCGTGGCCTCCTCGCGCGGATCCAGCTGGCCCTGCTCGTCACAGCGTCCGTGGTAACTGCCGACGAACCGAAGGCCCGGGTTGGCCGCGGTGAAGCGCCTGCGCAATCGCTCGGCGCATTCGGGGCTGCCGCCCAGCAAATAATGGGTACTGCCGGCCGGGGCGCGTTCCAGGAAATAGCGCATGAAAGCCGGTCCGTAGACGCGGTCCTGCAAGCCGGCCCCCGCAAAATTCATGCACCAGGTCAACGGTGTGCTGTCGGAAACGAGGTAATCAAATGTGTCCATCACCCGTCGGAACTCCGGGTCATGCCGCATCAGGGTCACGATTTGGGTGTTGGAAAAGGCCACCGAGATGGGCCGTGGGGCGCGCGCCCAGTCCACGCACCGCGCAGTCAGATGCGCGTAGGTGGTAACCAACAGGGGTGCCCCCAACACGTGGACAAATCGCAGATCTGCTTCCATGCTTTTGCGCTACGAAACCGAGCCGGAGGAGCTGCCCTGCTGGGCCGGTGCGTTCGGCCCCGAAGGACCCGTGGAGGGCTCCGAGGCCTGCTGGGACGGGGTGTCTGTGCGCGCGGCGGCTTCCGACTGGGAAGGGTTCGCAGCTCCAGTCGTGTTCACCGCCACAATCGCCGGCCGGACCAGCCGGCCTTGAAACGTGATGCCCGTGGCCAAGGTCTCCCGCACCACCGCACCTTCCGGCGGCGGCTGACCATCCGGGGTCTGATGTTTTTCCGGATCGAAGCTCTCCCCCGGGGCCACCACGAAAGGCACCACCCCCAGTCGCCGGGCCGCATCTCGGCAATGATTCTGGAACTGCGTCAACTGCTCGATGAGCCGGGGTTGGCCCGACCGCAGCCCGGCCGTGTAAAGCGCGAATACGTGGTCCAAAATCCAAACCAGTACCTGGAGCCACTCGCCTTCGGCCCGACGCAGCTTGTCCACCTCCAAACGCAGCGTGGCTTTTTCCGTGTCATTGGCCCGCTGCAAAAACGTGGTGAAATCCCGAACCTCGGCCGCCATGCGCTCGGCAATTTCCCGGGCCTGTGCGGTGGTTTTGGCTGCCTGTTCCTGAATCGCCTGCCAATTGTCCGTGGCCTCCGCAATGCGCCGCGCCACCGTCTCGGCGTGCCGGGCGTGAGTCAGTCCTTCGGCCAGGGTAGCCGCCTCCCATTGCCGACAAACTGCCCGATATTCCAACACGTACGGCAGCACACCCAGGCAGGCCCCCACCACCAGGCAAAGGCTGCTGCCCCAGATAACCGAAGCCGGCAAGGGCACCGGGGCTTGCCACACCCAATACACCGCAGCCGCCAATAGCAGGGCGTCCCCCCCAAAAAAGGCCCACCGGGGTAGGCGCGACGGAACCGTTTCTTGCATGGGGGCCAGTCTGCCGGGCCACAGACGGAAGTTCAAGGCCGCCCCGGTCAAGGCGGTGAACGCTCAGGCCGCTGGGCTTGGGCCGCAGGGGTGCGCAAGTCGGGCGATTCTGCTGCGGCATTTGTGCTCTTGAACCGCGCCCCGCGAAGGTCGGCCCCGCCATTGTCCGGAGAGGCTTCGCCGCTTCGAGTCACCTGCAGGTCCCACTGGGCTCAAAACCCGCTCCGTTCAGGCGATCGAGCCCTCTGAGCCTCGGTCGTGCACAGTCATGGCCGGACCCGCGCGCGGCCCAACGTCACGTATTGCGGCATTTCTTTCAGTTCCAAACGCAGTACGCCGGTTTCGGCTCTGATGTTGCGCAGTTGGCCCGTGCCCTCGACCAGGCGCCATCCTTCGGCCGGTTCCGGTCCCTCCACGGCGAGCGTGACCGTCTGCGGGCCCTGCAGGGTCCATGCAGCCAATTTGGTTTCCCCGACCTGGTTGGTCAGCACAAGCACCCAATCTTCTGAGCGCGGCACGCGCAGACGCTCGGCCGCGGCGTAGCCGGACAATTCGCGCGTCAGAGTTTTGACTGCGTGGTAACTCGGTTTGGGCGCAAGGTCCGGGTACACGGTACCGAAGTTGTGCTCGCGCTCGTGGGGGTCGGGACCATCGTTCTTCCAGTCATACCAGATCGACAGCGGCACGCCCATCCAGAGATTGAACAACTGCTGGCGGGCCAAGTAGGCGGCCTGCGTTTCCAACGAGACGTCGCGGCCATCGGTCGAGTAGCCCCATTCGCTGCTGACGATGGGGATGCGGCCGCGGCGTTCCGGTGGGGCGTGGCGCTCGATCTGCTCTCGCAGGCGGCGGTACTCGGCTTCGGCGGTCTCGGGCGGGCGGCGATGCCGGTACGGATGCACACTGACTCCGTCCAGCTCGGCCAAAATCCCCGAGGCCAGAAACCGTTCCATGAAGGGCGGATCGAATCCCGAGATGGCCGGGGCCACAATGGTGGCGCGCGGATCAGCCTGACGGATGGCCCGGCAGGTCGATCGGGCCAGTCGGATGTAATCCTCCACATTCGGGTGCGGGCGCCAGAAAAAGATGTTCGGCTCGTTCCAGATCTCCCAGATTACGCCCCGGCCCCCATACCGGGCGGCAGCCGCAGCCGCCCATCGAGCGAACGCCTCCACGCTCTCCGGTTTGCGGGGGGAAGCCACATTCGTTTCGGGTCGACCCGTGATGGGATTGGTCGTCTGCACCAGGTCCTCGTAGAGCCGGTTCGAGTAGTCCAAAATGTAAAGCGCCCGCAGGCCACGCCGCTCGAGGTTCGAGGTCAACTCGTCGTAACCGGACCAATCATACTGGCCGCGACGGCGCTCGATGGCTTCCCAGGTGAAGTCCATCCGCACAAACCGGAATCCCGCCGCAGCTATCAGGTCCAGGTCCGCTTCATGGCCAGTGACGAAATGAATGTTGACGCCGACGCCTTCGGGAAGACGCAAGGGTGGCAACTGCGCCGCCGCCGGCAGAGCCACAAGGGCGAGGCAGGAGAGGACTCGTCGCAGGTTCATAGTGCTTCCACAAAATCCCGAGGGCCTTCAGCCGTCAAGGCCGAGAGAGTTCAGCGGCGGGAGTTGGGGCGACAGCGTGAGCCGGGCCGGGCCTCTGCTGCCATGCGTCCCAGGCCACCCGAAGGGTCAGCCCCAGCACCACGGCCAGAAACACGGGGCGGATGAAGCGCCGTCCGCGCGCTGCTGCCACGCGTGCACCCAGTCGTGCCCCTGCGGCTTGGGCCAAGCCCATACCCAAGCCCACTGCAAGGTTGACGCTCCCGGCTGCGGCAAAGACCAACAGGGCCCCGGCGTTGCTGGCGAAGTTCATGACCTTGGTGCGGGCCGTGGCGCGGGTCAGTTCCATGCCGCCCCACGCGACGAGGACCAGCGTCCAAAAGGTGCCCGTGCCGGGTCCAAAAAACCGTCGTAAAAACTCAGCATCGGGGCGGCCAACGCTTCCAGTCGCAACAGAGGCCACCGCGGCCCCTGCCCGGGCGCGCCAAAGCCCGGCCGAATGGCGAAGTAGAACGTCACCGCCAACAGCAGCAACGGAATGAGGCGACGCAGCGCGTCGGGAGCCACGGCCTGCACCGACCAGCTTCCCGCCACCGCGCCGGCAAAGGCCAGCACAAGGCCACGGAGACAGTGGCGTGCCGAGACCAAACCGGCCTTGCGATATTGCCAGGCTGCGGTGGCGGATCCGAACAGGGCCTGCAGTTTGTTGGTTCCGAGCGCCACGTGGGGTGGCAGTCCACAGGCCAGCAACGCCGGTACCGTGATGAGTCCACCGCCCCCGGCAATCGCGTCCATCCAACCGGCCGCCGCACCGGCCAGGATCAGCCACGGCCATGCCTCCGCACCGACCATGCACGGAAGCCTACCGGACCGACGACGCAAGGCCAGTCTCAGCAGACAGTCCGGCCGCCGCACGGCCGAGGATGTGAGCCCCGCGGGCTCTGCTCTCGATCCCGATTGCCGAGCAAGGCCGGAACCGATCGAGCGTCCAGGCCCACGGACACGCTCAGGGTTCAGGTCCTTCGCTCCCCGAGCTCCGCGGGCCCTCGCCCTTTCCAAGGCCGCCCGGAGATTCAATCCGCAAGCAGGCGAAGGACCAGCCTGCCGCCATCAACCCTTCGCGCGCAACGCAGCTCAACAAGCTTCCGCGGCCAGTAACCTGAACCCGGGTACATCATTACACCGCACTCATGGATCGGATTGCCTGCAGAGGTGACGCAGCAATGCGCCAGAGCGCTACTTTGTTCCGCGTGAGACGGATGAACAACTTTTGATTCACAAACTGGAGTTGTTTTGAAAGAATCAGCGCGTAAACTCGGCCGGCCCGAGACCCGTGGAGTGGCCCGGCCGGAAGTTCATGGAATCAGGCAGAGAATACCGAGCCATGGAAACTTTAACCAAGATGACTTCCGATCAGGTGGGGCCTGTCGGGGCTTTTGTGCGGGAACACTTCCGGCACTTCAACGCCGCGGTCGTCCTCCGCGCCAGCGAAGCCTACGTGGAACTGCTGGATCAAGGCGGGCGCATGTTGCTGGCCATGGCCGGGGCCATGAGCACGGCAGAACTGGGCCGATCGCTGGCGGAAATGATCCGACGCCAGAAAATTCATGCCATCTGTTGTACAGGCGCCAATCTGGAAGAGGATCTCTTCAACCTCATCGGGCAACGCGACTACGTGCAGGTTCCGGATTACCGCCACCTGAGCCCGCGCGAAGAGGAATCCCTCTTTCGCCGCGGGTTGAACCGGGTGACGGACGTTTGCATCCCCGAACGGGTCATGATGCAAGTGCACGACCGGCTCCTGCCCCAGTGGAAGGCTGCCGAACGGGCCGGCCAACGAAAGTTTCCGCACGAATATCTCTACGAGCTGCTTCTGAGCGGCGAACTGGAGTCTTGCTACCAGGCCGATCCCCGGCACAGTTGGCTTTTGGCGGCGGCCCAGCAACAACTGCCGCTGTTCGTGCCGGGCTGGGAAGACTCGACCCTCGGCAACCTCTTTGTCGCGCGCGTGGCGGACGGCTCTCTGCAGGGCGTCCATATTATCCGCACCGGCCTGGAAGCCATGCTGGAGTTGATGCGCTGGTACGAAGAACTCTCCAGTCGGCATCCCGTGGGATTCTTCCAAATCGGCGGGGGCATTGCGGGCGACTTTGCCGTATGTGTCGTGCCCTTGCTGCGCCAGGACCTGAAACGCAGTCACGTTCCGCTGTGGGCCTATTTCTGCCAAATCAGCGACTCTACCACCAGCTACGGCAGCTACTCCGGGGCCGTGCCCAACGAAAAGATCACTTGGGGCAAACTCGGTCCGGACACGCCTCGTTTCGTGATCGAGTCGGACGCCACAGTGATCGCCCCGCTGATCTTTGCCCGCGTGCTGGGCTGGTAGGGCCCCGCGCGCGCCCTCCCTGCCCGGGGCCAAGCGGGCGTGCCAACGGCCCAAGCCTGCGTTCTCCTGGCCCCACAAAGGCGCAAGCAAGAAACACCGCTCCGCATGCCCGCAGACAAAACGTTTCCAGTCCCGGCCATGCCGGGCGAGCTTGGGCACCTGCTGGGCCCCTGTGCCGGTGGGCAGACTCGGAGAATCTTTTCTCGGGTCCACCCCACCGGCTGAGCGCCCTTGCATTCCACGCCGCGGTCTTGAGCGTCGACAGAGCCGCAAGCTCAGCACTGCGGGGGCGCTGCCCTCCAACATTGAGGTGCAGGGCCGGGGGCTTCCTCCACCAAACCGGAGCCGATCCGGCGGCGCGCCCAGGCCGTGTTTCCAGCCGTGCGCCAAGAGCGGAGCCTTCGGCCGTTGGGCCTCGAAGCGGCGCCCGATCCTCTCGAAAAGGCCAGCAGGAGCCGACCTAAGGCGCGGCCGGGTTCCAGCTCTCGGAAGAACGCACGGCCACGTTCCCGTTGGAGCGCCACCGTTCCGCACTCCGCACTTTTCCCAGACCGGGTTTTGCGGTTCAGTGGAGCCCGTCATGAGCGGGAAAACAGCGCTGTTGTTTGCAGGCCAGGGAACCCAGTACGTGGGCATGGGACGGGATTGGGCCGAGGCCGATCCGGAGGCACGCGCCTGGTTCGACCGGGCCAACGAGGTGGTCGGCTACGACCTGGCGCGAATCTGCTTTGAAGGACCGGAAGAGGTCCTAACCCGGACCGAACATGCCCAACCGGGGATTTTTCTGGTGAGCTGGGTGGCCTGGAAGCTGTTGGGCAAGCATTGTCCGAACCTCCGCTTCGAGGCAACGGCCGGCTTGTCGCTCGGCGAATTGACCGCGCTAGCCGTGGCAGGGGTTTTCCGGTTCGAGGACGCACTCCGTGTGGTGCAAATTCGTGGCCGCTGCATGCAACAGGCGTGCGAGGCCACAGAAGGCGGCATGGCCGCGGTGATCGGACTGGGCGAAGCGGCCACCCGCGAAGTCTGCGCAGAAGCAGGTGTGTTCATGGCGAATCTGAACTGTCCAGGCCAAATCGTGATCTCCGGGGAACGCCAAGCCCTGGAACGAGCCGTGGCACTGGCGCGGGCCCGCGGAGCGCGCAAGGCGGTGCCGCTGCCGGTGGCCGGCGCGTATCATTCGCCGCTCATGGCGGCCGCGCAGCCCGCCCTTCGCGAAGCCCTGCAAAGCGTAACGCTGTCGCCACCAGCGGTGCCGGTGGTTTCCAACGTAACGGCGCGACCCCATCCCGACGTGGAGTCGATTCGAGCGCGACTGGTCGAACAAGTAACGGCTCCGGTGCTCTGGGAAGCCAGCATGCGATACCTGTTGGACTCGGGATTTGACCGGTTCATTGAGCTGGGCCCGGGTACGGTACTGAGCGGGTTCCTGAAGCGGATCGGCAAGGACGTGCAGGTGTGGAACATTTCGGATGCGGGCTCTTTGGTCGCGACCGTCCAGGCTCTCCGCAACGGCGCATAAGACGGCACGTATCGCGTCCCACGCGGTGGAGCGGCCGGGGCGATCGAGCTCATGGTTATCGGAGCCAAGAAGTTCTCGCGGGTTCCGGCCACGGCCGGAGGGACCGATACGGCAGTGCGGGCCGTGTTTCCTGGACACCTGTCGGTGGGTAGCCACCGAACAGAGCGGCTGCCTGCCGCAGCCCAGGCGCCACGCCCCGCCCGAACGAGGCGGCGGACTTGCGCCCTTTCCGCATCGCCCCTTAGCTTGCGAGCCCGTGCGTTTATTGGATCGGTACCTGTTGCGGGAACTGCTGGGGCCTGGGGTGGCCTGCCTGGCAGGCTTCCTGATTTTCTGGGTGACCGCCGATCTGCTGGAACGCATGGAGGATCTTCAGGCGCGGTCTGTGCCCTGGACGAAAGTCCTCCTCCATTACGGGTGGCGCATCCCTGAATTCCTCGGCGTGGTATTGCCGCTGGGCCTGTTGCTGGCATTGCTATATGCGTTGCACCGGCACAGCCGTTACCACGAAATCACCGCCATGCGCGCCGCCGGATGGAGCCTCTGGCGCATCGGCCTGCCCTACTTGGGGGTAGGGATGGTTTCGAGTGCCCTGCTGCTGACCACCAACGAGTTTCTGGCCCCCGAAGCGGCCGCCCGGGCCGACCAAGTGTTGCAAACCGCGCGGCCCGGGCAAAACGATCCGGCCTTGCTCCGCAATTTCGGCTTCATGAACCAGCGGGAACAGCGGTCCTGGCACATGGACACCTACCACTTGGGAACCAGCGAAATGATCGGCCCGCAAGTGGACTACCGTACCGCCCAAGGCACGCGACGCTGGTTGTTCGCGTCCCGGGCGATTTACACCAATGGGGTCTGGGTGTTCTACGAAGTGCGAGAGTATGACAGCGATCCACAAGGCGACCGGTTCCTGACGCCGGTCCGGCGGGTACCGGTGCTGCCGATGCCGGAATTCACCGAAACACCGGAAATGATGCGCAGTGCCCACATGGTCCGCGGCCGGCTGGAACGGCGCGCCGCGCGCAAACTGGACCTGCCGATCCGCACGTTGCGTGAGTTCGAGCAATTGCACCCCGACCTGACGCCGGAGGAACGGGCCTGGTTGCAAACCCAGTGGCAGGGGCGCTTGGCTCTGCCGGCCACCTGCATCGTGGTGGTGTTGATTGCCTTACCCTTCGGCGTCAGCCCGGGCCGGCGGAATGTCTTTTACGGGGTGGCCGGGAGCATTTTCGTGGCCTTTGCCTACTTTGTGATCCAGCAACTGGGCCTGGCCCTGGGCACCGGGGGCCATTTAGCGCCCTGGCTGGCGGCCTGGACACCCAACCTGCTGTTCGCTTTGCTGGGGATCGTGTTGACCCTGCGCATCCGATGAGCCCAAACCGGTCATCCCCCGCCGGGGGTCTGCCTGCCGACGCTCCGGTGTTGACCGATCCGGCCGAGGTGGCGCGGCGTCGGGCCGAGCTGGAGTGGCTGCGCGTTTTGCAGTTAGCCGCTGCGGACGCGGAATCGACCGGTCCGGCGCTGGAAGCTGTGTTGCGACTGTTGCAAAAGGCCTTGCAAGCGGAGGCGGGGCTGGTGGTACTGCTCAACCCGACCACAGGCTTCCTGGAATGGCAGGCGGCGGTAGGCCTGCCCCGACGGATCGTGCAGCAACCCCTGCGCGTCAGCGAGGGAGTCATTGGCTGGGTGACCCGCACCGGCCGGGCCGCGCGCGTGGGCGACCTGAGACTGGATCCGCGGGCCCAACCGCTGCGCCCACGGGCACGCTCGCTGCTGGCCATGCCGCTGGAGGTGGCCGATCCCGTGCGCGGTGTCCTAGCGGTGCTGGCGGACCGGCCGAATGCCTTCGGGCCGGAGCAGGAATCGCTGCTACGGTGGTGCGCAGAGGAAGTGGTGCGGCTGGTGCGCCGCCTCTGGGTGGTGGAGCGGCTCCAGCTCAAAGCCCAGATGTTCGAAACCCTGGTGCGCGTGAGCCCGAAAGTGCACCTCGCTTACAGTCTGGACGAGGCGCTAGGGACCATCACGCGAGAGGCAGGCGTGCTGATGGGGGCGCGGCTCTGTTCGGTGTTGCTGTTGGACCCGGAGGGAGAATGGCTGGACCTGAAGGCTGCCTGGGGCGCAGGACCGGCGTACCGGAACAAACCGCAAGTGAGCGTGAGCGAGAGTTTTGTCGGTGTGGTGGTCCGGCGCCGGAAACCGATGCAACTTGCCAACGTCCAGACCTCCAGCCGGTACCAGCACACGGCCGTGGCGCGGCAGGAAGGCCTGGTGGCACTGCTGAGCGTGCCGTTGATCTCCGGCGGCCGCTGCGTGGGCGTGTTGAATGTGTACAAGGACCGGCCTTACGTGTTTTCCGACCTCGAGGTCGCCGTGTTGAGCGCGTTTGCGGATTTGTCGGCCCTGGCGCTGGAGCGGGCCCGCTGGCACGAACGCCTGCTCCAACTGGAGGAACAATTGCGGCACAATGAACGCCTGGCCGCCCTGGGTCTGCTGGCCGCCGAGGTGGCCCACGAAGTGCGCAACCCCCTCACCGTCATCCAAATGCTCTATCATTCCCTTGACCTGCGTTTTCCCCCGGATGACCCCCGAGCCGAGGACGCGGCCGTGCTGGGTCGCAAAATCGAACAGCTCAACCGCATCGTGGAACGAATCTTGGACCTGGCCAGGTCCGGCGAGCCCCGCTTTGCCCCCGTGCCGATCCACCCGCTGCTGGAAGAACTGGCGCGATTGGTGCGGTACAAATTACGGCAGCACCAAATCGAGCTCATTTGGCGGCCGGACCCGCACGACCCGAAGGTGTGGGGCGATGCCGGACAACTCGAGCAAGTGTTCCTGAACCTGGTGCTCAACGCCACTCAGGCCATGCCCCAAGGGGGTACCCTCACCTTGATGACGCAACGCAAAGGATCCCACGTTGTGGTCACCGTCCAAGACACCGGCCCCGGCATGAGCCCGGAACAGCGACGCCTGGCTTTCCGCACCATGTTGCAATCGGGTCGGCCCGGCGGCACCGGCTTGGGGCTGGCCATCGTCGGGCGGATCGTGGAGGCCCACCAGGGGCGGGTCCGGATCGAGTCCCCCGAAGGCGGTGGCACGCGGGTGCGCGTGATCCTTCCGGCTGCGCCTGACACCGCACCGACCGGCCATTCCGGCACCACGCCGACATGCACATCCTCTGGGTGACATTCGTGGAGTTAGTGGTCACGCCCTTCCGCCACACGGAACTGATTTGGGGGATTGTGCCGCTCTACTTCGGCCTGCTGTTGAACGAGACCACGCCGCCCAAAGCGGATTTTCGCACCGCCATCCAGACCGGCTTTAGTTTCCTCTGGTCGGCAGCCCACTGGCTCTATCCGTACGTGCGTCCGGGTCGGTTCTGGTCCCTGACCGGTTTTTGGGAGCAGATGCCCTTGATCAATCTGATGGTGACGTTGTTGGTGGCCGTCTTGGGGGCCCTGGCGCTGGTCGGTGGATTGCGCCGGCGCTTTGTCCGCGGCACGCGCTTTCTGGGACACAGCCGGTTTGCCAATTACTTCATGATCGCCATTTTCCCGATTCAGTCGGGGCACCTGAGCTGGACCTGGGAACGACTGGGTGCGGTAGCGGTTTTTGCACTGCCGGTTTGGGTGATCCTGCAGGTGGGATTGATGCCGCTGCGGCGCTGAAGTTACCGGGAAACGGTCCTGGCCATGGAAGAGGTTCTCCGGCCACCGGGGCCTATCCGGAACGTGGCCACCGTTCTCAGAGGGCCGCTATCAGCGCCGCGGTCAGTTCCTCTGGTCGGAGCGCGATCGGATTGGTCTTCATGCTGTTGGCCCGGGCGGCCCGTTGGACCAGCTCGGGAACCTGATCCTCGCGCAGGCCGAACTGCGAAAGTCGCGGTACCTCCAGCGTCCGGACCAGATCGCGCAACCAGGCCACTCCCTCCTCGGCCGTGGCCGCTGGATTGCCTGTGAGCCATTGGGCAGCGCGGGCGTAACGCTGCAGCGCAGGATGATCCGGCGCGCGCTGTCGCAACGCCCGAATGTTCCACTCCGTCACAGGGACCAGCAGCGCGCCGCAAACCACGCCATGCGGAATGGGGAACATCCCGCCCACCGGCCCGGCAAATCCATGGACCGCGCCCAAACCGGCATTGCTCAAGGCCCAACCGCTGAGCAGCGCGGCCAGGGCCAGATCCTCCCGCGCCGCCACATCGCTGCCGTCGCTCCAGGCACGGCGCAGACTTCGAGCCACCCGGGGCAAGCCCTCCGCGCACAACGCGTCCGTCAAAAAACTGGCGCGGGGCGAAACCCACGCCTCCAAAAGCTGCGTGAGGGCATCCAGACCCGCAGCCGCGGTCACCGCCGGAGGACAGTCCAGCGTGAGTTCCGGGTCGACCACGGCCACACGGGCCACCAGGAACGGACTGCGAAAGCTCACCTTGACGCGCTGCTCGGGCACGGCCAATACGGCGTTGCGCGTCACTTCGGCCCCCGTTCCCCCGGTGGTGGGCACGGCCAGGAACGGCACGCCCGGACGCGGCAATGCCCGCCCCGCTCCCACAATTTCCAAGTAGTCCTCGATCGCGCCCGACTGGGGCAGAAAACCCGCGATGGCCTTGGCCGTGTCCAGCGCGCTCCCGCCGCCGAAGCCGATGACCAGATCGCACTGTTCCTGGCGCGCCAGGCCTAAGCCCTGCCGCACCGTGGCCACATCAGGTTCATGGGTCACGGCGTAGCGGACGGGCTCAAGCCCGGCACCGGCCAACGCCTCGATCACCGCAGCCGCACGGCGATAGTTGCGCCCGGTCACCACCAGCGGCCGGCGACCATGCGCCCGGGCCAGGGCCGGCAGCTCAGCCCGCCGGCCACAGCCGAACAGGATGCGCCCCGCCGAGGCAAACTCGAACTCCATTCGCTCCACACACGCGCCCACACTGCTCATGTCCAAGATCCTAAGGGACCCGTCGAACGCCGGCAGGTCAAGCGCAGAGCCGGCCGCCCAAGCTGGCAAAGCAGGCGCCGGTGCCAGTGAGCACCCCGAAGGCGGAATCCTCCCGCCGCGGCCACGACCCCCACCAGGAAGGCTCCCGGGCTCGAGCTCCCGCAGGCACCCCGGCAAGTCCGGACCGTGCGCGAACTTACCTGACCATGAAAGCCGGACCCTTTCCTCCGCCCCATTGCCCCCAAAGCCGCCCCCTGCCACACTGCCGAGTGTGCGAAACGCAGTCGGCCAGTGTAACCCCGAGCAGGACGCGGCGGAACCCATCTTCCGGGTGCGCAACCTGACCAAAGTGTATGGTTCGGGCCCGGCCGCGGTGCGGGCGTTGAACGGCGTGGACCTGGAGCTGTACCCAGGAGAGTTTGTCGTGCTACTGGGTCCATCCGGCAGCGGCAAGACCACGCTCTTGAACCAGTTGGGTGGATTGGACGTGCCCACCGCGGGCGAATTGTGGTTCGGCCCGCTGAATTTAGCCACCGCAACCGAGGCCCAACGAACACTGTATCGACGGAACGCCGTCGGCTTCGTGTTCCAGTTTTACAATTTGATCCCGAGCCTGACGGCGCGGGAAAACGTGGCGCTGATCACAGAGATCGCTGCCAACCCGATGGACCCCGAGGAGGCGCTGCGGCTGGTCCAACTGGGAGAGCGACTGGACCATTTCCCCTCGCAGCTTTCGGGAGGCGAACAGCAGCGGGTGGCCATCGCACGGGCCATCGCCAAGCGGCCGGCGGTGTTGTTGTGCGACGAGCCGACCGGAGCCCTGGACGTGCGCACCGGCGTGGCGGTGCTGGAAGCCATCGAGCGCATCAACCGCGAGCTGGGCACCCTCACCGTCGTCATCACCCACAACGCGGTCATCGCCGACATGGCCGATCGGGTCATCCGCCTGATGGACGGACGCATCCAGCAGCAAAGTCTGAACCCACGGCGCGTGCCGCCCCACCAGTTGCAATGGTGAAAACCGTTCACCGCCCAGCCCACGGCGCTCTGCCGCCCGCCAAGCCAGGGCGTTGCTGGCTTCGTCACACCTTGCGACCATGAGCCTGTTGGATCTCAAGTTGGCGCGGGATTTGCGGAGGATGAAGGGCCAGACCTTGGCGGTGGCCCTGGTGATGGGTTGCGGTCTGGCCATGCTGATCATGACCCGTAGTCTGATTCATTCCCTGGAGACCACGCGCCAGGCGTACTATCGCACGCATCGGTTTGCCGATTTGTTCGTTCACCTGAAACGGGCCCCACGCAGCCTGGTCCCGCGACTGGCCGCCATCCCAGGCGTGGCCGCTGTCCAAGCGGGGATTGCCGTGCAGGTGACCGTGGACCTGCCCGGTCTGGACGAGCCGGCCAGCGGCCTGGTGCGCTCCGTGCCGGAGGATGGCCCGATGGAGCTGAACCGACTGTTCGTGCGCCGGGGACGGGACCTGGAGCCAGGGCGGCGCGGCGAGCTGCTGGTCAGCGAGGCATTCGCCGAGGCCAACGGGCTGCAGCCAGGCGACCCAATCGCCCTGTTGTTGAACGGTCGCCGACAGGTGTTCCGCATTGCCGGACTGGTGCTGTCGCCGGAGATCATCTTCGAGGCCCGGCCCGGCGCGTCTCTGCCGGACAACCGCACCTACGGCACCTTCTGGATGTGGGAAAGCGAGATTGCCACGGCGTACGATCTGGACGGCGCGTTCAATCACGTGGCGATTGCGCTGGCCCCCGGCGGGTCGGTAGAAGCGGTCCGAGCCGAGCTAGACCGTTTACTGCAGGTCTACGGAGGTCGGGGCGCTTACGGGCGAGCGGATCATCCCTCCCACGTCCGGGTCTCGGACGAGATCTTCATCTTGCGGACAATCTCGATCGGGTTCCCCACCGTCTTTCTGGGCGTGGCCGCTTTCATGACCCATGCGGTTTTGATGCGACTGCTGACATTACAGCGGGATCAGATTGCCATCCTCAAGGCGTTCGGATTCACCAACGGCCAGATTGTGGCGCACTACTTGAAGTTTGGGTTGGTGATGGCGATGCTGGCGGCAGCGCTGGGCACCGGAGCTGGTGTCTGGTTGGGCCATCGGCTGGTAAGGCTCTACCACCTGTTCTTCCGGTTTCCCGAATTGCATTTTCAGCTGGATCTTGCCGCTCTCTTGGTGGCCCTGAGCGTCGGGGCTCTAGCCGCAGCCGCCGGAGTGGCCACGGCCGTCCACCGGGCCGCGCGGCTGCCCCCGGCGGAGGCAATGCGGCCGGAGGCACCGGCCCGATACCGTCCGGCTTGGGTGGAGCGGATCGGCTGGGGTGCCCATTGGACGCCCGCGGCACGGATGGCGCTGCGGAATCTGGAACGACATCCGGCCCAGAGCCTTTTCACGGTAGCCGGCCTGGCTCTGGCCACGGCGCTGCTGGTGGTGCCCAACTGTTTCCGGGATAGCGTGGACCTGCTGCTGGGATTCCAGTGGGACGTGGTGCAGCGCCAAGACCTGAACGTGGGGCTGGTGGAGCCGGATTCCGTGGCCGTGTTGGCCTCGTTGCGTCGGCTGCCGGGAGTCCTGGCCCTGGAGCCCATCCGAGCCGCACCGGCCCGGTTACGGTTCGGTCCCCGCAGCCGGCAATTGGCCATCGTGGCAGTGCCGGCCCAGTCACAGCACAGCCGAGTGATCGACCAGCACTGGCGCCAACTGACCCTGCCGCCGGCGGGTCTGATCGTCTCGACCAAACTGGCCGAGGTGCTCGGGGCCCAGCCCGGGGACAGTCTGACCGTGGAATTCCTGGAAGGCCGACGCCCGGTCTGCCAGGTACCCATCGTGGCCGTGTCAGAGGATCTAACCGGCCTGGGAGCACATATGGAGCTGCAGGCTCTGAATCGCCTGCTGGGCGAGGGCGACGTGGTGACAGGAGCCAGCTTCTCCATCGATCCGGCTCAAAAAACCGCGTTTCTGCGGGCCTTGAAAGAAATCCCCCGAATCAGTTGGGTTGGGATCAAGGAGTCTTTGCGCGCCAACTTCCGCCAGACCACCGCCGCCAGCATCAACGTCATCCAGCGGATGTACCTGGCCTTTGCCGTGGTGGTGGCCTTCGGCGTGGTGTACAACAATGCGCGGATCTCGTTGGCGGAACGGGCCCGGGAATTGGCCACCCTGCGCGTCATCGGCTTTACCGAAACGGAGGTGGCGGCCGTGTTGTTGATCGAACTGGGGCTGCTGACCCTGGGCGCTGTGCCGTTGGGCCTGTTGGCGGGTAGCGGCTTTGCCACGGCCATCGTGGAGGCGGTTAACACCGAGACAGTGCGCCTGCCGGCCGTGTTGACGGTACGCAATTTCAGCTTCGCCGCCGCCACGGTGATCCTGGCTGTCCTGGTCTCGGCCGTCGTCGTCCTGCAACGGGTTCGCAAGCTGGACCTCATCGCCGTGCTCAAGGCGCCCGAATGACCTCCAGGCCAAAGCTCAGTACGCTAAGGTGGGACCGGACCGGACCCGGGGCGAGCCGCCGGACCAGCTTCGAGCCCGCGCCCTTCCGAGAGATGGCCGCAACCTCCGGAGTCCCGATCACGGGACGCAAACACCGCACGCAGCCACTGGCCCTCGACCACAGCCGCGGAGGACCCGCAGCACGGATACTTCTGCGGCTGCATTTCGCTTTTTGAACCCCCTCAGCATTCGGAAGTTTTTTGCCGGTCGGAGGCGCAGGGATGTTAAGGGCGCATGGGTTTGGTTGGACTTCCTGTCCGGCATGCTCAAAAAGTGAAGTGCGCCCCACCCACCTGAATCCTCACCGACAAGGCTGAAAGGTTCACCCGGAGGGTGAACAAAATACCGGTCGGCGCGGTCTATCCGGCATGGCCAAATTCATCACGCTCAAGCCCCAGAGGTTTTTCGTCGAATTCCGCCACTCCCACCAGGCCAGTGTGCATGGCGGGCAGTTGGCCGTGGC
>Ga0209017_10000890_pt1 | contig 26225 bp, 18 predicted proteins | sample YNPBryunderm2012_FD_185812 | JGI IMG/M metagenome (GOLD analysis project Ga0209017, IMG submission 185812) | Anoxygenic and chlorotrophic microbial mat microbial communities from Yellowstone National Park, USA - YNP Bryant MS undermat 2012... ...
AACCCCTCCCTGCGCCCCCCCACCACCCCACGCGGGGACGAGCAGAGCCAGTCTGGCTCTCCGGTTCGACTTCCGACTTCCGAATCTGGGAACGCCCCCCTCGCAAGCGAGCCACCGATGTCCGAGCCACTGATGTCCCGCGACGAGATGCCAACCGAACCGGCTTCCCACCCCCTCCGCATCGTCTATCGCGGGCGCAAGTTCGATCTGGCCCTCAAAACCATCAAGCTGGCCGGAGGCGGGACGTGCGAACGCGAGGTGATCGTTCATCGAGGCGCGGTGGTGATGTTGCCGCTGCTGAATGATGGTCGAATCGTTCTGATTCGCAACTATCGTTACGTCTTGGATCAACCCCTCTGGGAACTGCCCGCCGGCACGATCGACCCTGGCGAAACCGTGGTGCAAACCGCTGCCCGCGAACTCGCCGAGGAAACTGGCTATCACGCCGCCACGCTCGAACCGCTGGCCCACTGGTACGTCAGCCCCGGCACCCTGACCGAACGAATGAACCTGGTACTTTGCCGGGATCTCACCCCCGGCCCCAACAACTTGCAACCGGACGAGGTCTTGACTGTCCACCCCTTGAGTGCCGAAGAGGTGTTCGACATGATCGACCACGGCGAGATCGAAGACGCCAAAACAATCATCGCCCTCCTCACCGCGCGTCGGCGCGGCCTAGTGTAAAGCTTGCCCTCTCATCTCAAGCCGACCTCAACCCACTTGGCTGCGTGTGTTTGACCGGTCCTTCGGGAACCCACACCGATGACCATGACGCCTCCCCACTCCACCGCGTCCACGCCGACCCCGTCGGATTCGCCCACTCAAGGTTGGATCCATCCCGGTTCGGGACGTCGCAAGCCGCCCGTGACCCCTAAGGGCCGTCAAGTCGATCCCCAGGCGATCCGCGAAGTTCAGGCAGCGCTCGAAGAGGCCGGTTCCGGCCCACCCGACCAACGCGACCTGTTGATTGAACATCTTCATGCCCTTCAAGATTTTTACGGCATTTTGATTCCCCGCCATCTGGCGGCGCTGGCTGATTTGGCCCGGCTCTCACTGGCCGAGGTGTACGAGACCGCCACATTCTACGCTCATTTTCAGATTAGCCGCAGCGACGATCTTGCGCCTCCACGGGCCACGATCCGCGTATGCGACGGTGTGGTTTGCATGATCCAGGGGGCCGAAGCGTTGTTGCGTGAGACCAGGGCGAACGCTCCGGCGGATGTTCGCGTTGTGCCTGCCCCGTGCATGGGTTGGTGCGACCGCGCTCCCGCCGCGATGGTCGGCCAACGCCACATCAGCGCTGCGACCCCCGAACGCCTGGTGGCCGCTGCTGTCGAAGGCTCGACCGACCCAATCCCAATCACCTTCCTCTCGTTGGACGAGACCCGCATCCACGGCGGCTATCTGACGCTGCAACATTGTCTCGACGGTAGGTTGGACCGCGAGGAGGTGGTCAACCGGGTCGAGACCGCCGGGCTGCGTGGCATGGGTGGTGCAGGGTTCAAGTCGGGCCTCAAGTGGCGTCTGGTCCGCAAGCAACCTGCCCCGCGGCTCATGGCGATCAACGCCGACGAAGGGGAGCCGGGGACCTTCAAGGATCGTCACCATCTGGAACTCGACCCCCACCGCTTCCTGGAAGGGATGCTCATCGCCGCCTGGGCGGTCGAAGCCGAAGCCTGCTACATCTACTTGCGTGACGAGTATCCCCACCTCCGCAAGGTTCTGCTCCGCGAGATCGAGCGCGTCGCTCGGGCGGGTCTCTCACCCCATTGCCGAATCGTCCTCAGACGCGGGGCGGGAGCCTACATTTGCGGCGAGGAATCGGCGATGTTGGAGAGTCTGGAGGGCAAGCGCGGCTACCCCCGCCACAAGCCACCTTACCCGGTCGAGGTGGGTCTGTTCGGCCGGCCCACTTTGATTCACAACGTCGAAACCGTGTATTGGTTGCGCGACATTCTGGAACGCGGTCCCGACTGGTTCGCACGCCACGGACGCCGGGGACGCACCGGCTTACGCTCCTTCTCAGTGTCGGGACGAGTGGCCGAGCCGGGAGTCAAACTGGCTCCGGCGGGCATCACCGCGCGGGAACTCATCGACGAGTATTGCGGCGGCATGTCCCCTGGCCACACCCTCAAAGCCTACTTGCCCGGTGGAGCCTCCGGCGGCCTGCTGCCAGCGCGGTTGGCCGACGAGCCGCTCGACTTCGGCACCCTCGACCCCTACGGCTGCTTCATCGGCTCGGCGGCGGTCGTGGTCTTCTCCGAACAGGATTCGCTTCGCGCGGTGGTCCGCAACCTGCTGAAGTTCTTCGAGCATGAGTCCTGCGGCCAATGCACCCCTTGTCGGGTCGGGACAGAAAAACTCGTGCAACTCACCGACCCGCCCGGCTGGGATCGCCCGCTCCTTCTGGAGTTGTCCGAAACGATGCGGCAAGCCTCGATCTGCGGGTTGGGCCAAGCCGCGCCCAACCCGCTCTTGAGCCTGCTGCGATTCTTCCCCGACGAATGACTGAACCAAACCACCCCATATGGTGTGGACCAGCGGGCTGATCGGTCGGTTGGTCAGTCGGTCGGTTGATCAAACATCGGTGGACGGCGAACGGTTTGCTTCGCCTCAACTCAAGCCCCCGCGCCGGGACGCGCGATGACTTCGCGGGGTTGGTCTTTCATGAGTCGCAGGGTGTTGACCGCGTTGAGATACGCCTGGGCCGACGCTTCGATGATGTCGGTCGAAGCCGCGCGGCCGACGAAAGCCCGATCGTCTGACTCGACCTGAATCTCCAGCGCGACCTCGCCTTGAGCGTCCTTGCCGGCGGTAACGCCGCGAATATGGAATTCCTTGAGATTGGCCTGAACCCCGGTGATCCGTTCGACCGCCTTGAAGATCGCATCCACCGGACCCGAGCCGATCGCCGCGTCCCGCAGAATCTCGCCATCGGGAGTGCGCACTGCGAGGGTCGCCGTCGGCATCACGTTCATACCGCAAAAGACGTTGAGGTTCTCCAACCGATAGCCCGTCGGAGCGCCGCCCACATGCGAGTGGGTCAACATCAGAATGAGGTCCTCATCAAATACTTCCTTCTTCTTGTCGGCCAGCGCTTTGAATTCCTCGAACAGCCGATCGAGCTCCGTCTCGGTGAGGGAGTAGCCCAGCGACTCGACCCGATCCCTCAGCGCGTGGCGTCCGGAGTGCTTGCCCAGCACGAGGTCGGTCTTGGGCACGCCGACCTCCTCGGGCTTCATAATCTCATAGGTCGATCGTTCCTTGAGCATCCCGTCCTGGTGAATGCCGGCTTCGTGGGCGAAGGCGTTGCGACCTACGATGGCCTTGTTGCGCTGAACGGTCAAGCCGGTGATTGTTGAGAGCAGGCGACTGACCGGGAAGAGCCTCTCGGTGACAATTCCAGTGTGAACCCCGAAGTAATCACTTCGGGTCTTGAGCGCCATGACGATTTCCTCGAGCGCTGCGTTGCCAGCCCGCTCGCCGATGCCGTTGATGGTGCATTCCACCTGGCGCGCTCCGGCCTGAACCCCTGCGAGGCTATTGGCCACTGCCATGCCCAGATCGTCATGGCAATGGACGCTGATGATCGCCTTGTCGATGCCCCGCACCCGTCGTTTGAGGGTAGCGATGACCTCGGCGTATTGCTGAGGAACGGCGTAGCCCACGGTGTCGGGGATGTTCACCGTGGTTGCGCCGGCCTCGATGGCCGCCTCGACCACTTCGACCAGAAACTCGGTCTCAGTTCGGGCCGCGTCCTCAGGCGAGAATTCGACATCGTCGCAAAAACTCTTGGCTAACCGCACCGATTTGACGGCCCGCTCGATGATCTGCTCCTTGGTCATGCGGAGCTTGTGTTCGCGGTGAATTGCCGAGGTCGCCAGAAAGACGTGGATGCGGGGTTTCTGAGCATATTTGAGGGCTTCAGCCGCCCGCTCGATGTCGCGGTCGTTGCAGCGGGCCAAGCCGCAGATGGTCGCCCCGGCAATCTCGGTGGCGATCGCCCGCACTGACTCGAAGTCGCCCTGCGAGGCGATCGGGAACCCCGCCTCGATCACATCGACCCCAAGGCTGGCCAGAGCGCGGGCCATCTCCAACTTTTCGGCCTGGTTCATGCTTGCACCCGGCGATTGCTCGCCGTCGCGCAACGTGGTGTCGAAAATCACAACGCGGTTGGGATCCATTGGAAAGCGCTCCGAAGCGGTCGGTGCCCTTGCGAGCGGGGAGAAAGGACAAAGCCTTGACTCAAACAACTCAAGTCAAACGGGAAGACAAAAAACCCCAAGGACCACTCGGATGGGCCTTGGGGTGTGGAGTATGGTTCGTGTGCGGCGCGACGCGCGGCAACCCTCCTACGACCCCCGCATCCCCGGAAGGAGAAGCGCGGCCCGCTCAAGCAACGCCAAAAGAATCAGCGAGCTTAGCTCTGGACGATTCACCACGCCAACCAAGCCCTCAAAGAGGGGGAAACCTTGGAACCAGGATCGTATTGGTTTCATGCTACGACTCCACCCCATCCGCCGTCAACTGGAAAGCAACTTCCAAGCTCCGCAACCTCTCATTTGCCGGTTCGGACTGTCTGGCGTCTCCCGAATGGCTTGCGGAACTGATTTCCCTCGGAGATCGGACATCAGCGTTTGCCTCACTAGCCAGACGTTCTGATACGCAACGCGGCCGAACGTTCACACCCAACAACAGCCGAGCGTCCGCGTCTATCGCATTCAACTCCATCCCGCTAAACTGCACACGTCGTAACGCGGTGGCGCAAGGGAGATGACGGTGAACGAACCGTGTCGATCCTGTGGCTCATCGGTTTGCGACCCTCTTGAACTCAACGTCTCGACAAGGCTATTTTTGAGTATTCTCCCCTACCATCTCATTGAGCCTTTGCGCGTTGTGGCCACCTCTCCGCCGCCCTTCCACCACTCGAGGGAGGCCAAACGTGAGATCCTTAGACATTGGGAGTCCGCCTCCGTGAGTCGAATTGTCCAGCTTTTCAACAACCGCCGATCCCCCTTCGTCATCTTGATCGTGGTGGCGGCTTGGCGCGTCATGGTCGGTTCCGCCGACGCCTTCGGCCAAGCCGCCGACGAGCCGGGCGACCCCGCCACTTACCTCTCGGCGCTGGAAACCTACATCGCACAACCCGACCCATCCTCCAAGTGTGAATTGCTGAAAACCACCAAATCCCCCAAGGCAACGATTCATCTCCTCAAACTCACCTCGCAAACCTGGCGCAACGCCGACGAGGTAGACCGACCGTTGTGGGAACACTGGGTCACTATCGTTCAGCCTACTGGCACGCAGGTCGACACCGGCTTCCTTATGGTCACCGGCGGCTCCAACAAAGGGGGACCGCCCGACAAACCCGATGGCCGCATCCTGGCGATCGCCGAGGCAACCCGTAGTGTGGTCGTCGAGCTCAAAATGGTCCCCAACCAACCCCTTGTCTTCTTCAACGACGGCGTAGAACGCTACGAAGACGACCTCATCGGCTATTGCTGGAATAAGTTCATCGAAACCGGCGACCCGCTTTGGTTGCCACGGCTGCCGATGGTCAAGAGTGTGATCAAAACAATGGACTGCGCCCAGGAATTGCTCGCCTCCGAAGCCGGCGGCGGTTTCAAACTCACCAAGTTCGTCGTCGGCGGAGCCTCCAAACGAGGCTGGACCACCTGGATGAGCGGCGCGTCCCGCGACCCCCGCATCGTCGCCCTTGTACCCATCGTCATCGACGTGGTGAACGTAGACGCCACCATGCGCAATCACGTTGAAGTTTACGGCTTTTGGTCTGAAGCAGTGAACGATTATGTTGTTCATAAGATTATGGCACGTTGGGACCATCCTCGTCTGAAGAATCTTTATCAAGCGGTCGATCCTTACTATCACCTCGATAAATTAACGATGCCCAAATATGTGTTAAACGGCGCAGGCGATCAATTCTTCACACCCGACTCGGCCAACTTCTATTTCAAGGATCTCAAGGGTCCCAAGCTGCTGCGTTACGTCCCCAACGCCGACCACTCGTTGCGCGACTCGGACGCCCTGGACGGGATCATCGCCTTCCATTGGGCGATTGTCATGGGCAAACCCCTACCGGCGCTCTCCTGGGACTTCACCGAAGACGGCTCGATTGTGGCAACCTCTGATGTCAAGCCGAGTTCGGCGACGCTTTGGAAGGCGACCAACTCCAAGGCGCGCGACTTCCGCCTAGAGACCATCGGCAAGGCGTGGGAATCCTCGCCGGTTGAGGCCAACGACCAGGGCCAATACGTCGCTCGAGTGGAACCACCCAGCGCAGGCTGGACTGCCTTCTTTATCGAGTTCCGCTACGACCTGGGCGGTCCTGCTCCCCTGATCGCTTCGACCGCGGTTCGGGTCACGCCCGACAAGAAACCATACGCTGGGATCATCCCCAACACCGCTCCCGCCGAAGCCCAACTCAAAGCGGGCAATTAAAGACGGCGACAAAGGATCGTGGCCAAACAGGCAAAACAAACCGATTCTCCAACCCAGACTCGCTCTCTTTCGAGAGGACATCGGGACTCCCCACGCGATTGGTCGTCGTGTCGGGGAGTCCCCTCGTTCTTGGCCACAGCCGCTTGCCGTTGACGATCAATCGCTCGTGGAAAGCATGGAGAATCGCTTGACAACATCCGATGATCGGATGAGTTGACACCTAGACCATTCCTTCTTCAGCTCCGCCACACCCGCGTCGCTCACACCGGTGCCATCCAGGAAAAGCGTGGTGAGGTTCCTCAAACCCGCCAGCTCCTTCAACCCCGCGTCGCTGACCTGAGTGTTCCACAAGTCAAGCAACGTCCGCACTATCCAACCCGCCAGAACCGAAGCGGTCTCAACGTAGAAAAGAAACGCGCATCTCGCGAGAGGAAATCCATCGGGACTGCGCCACGCGATTGATCGTCGCGGGACAGTCCCGGTGGTGTTGGTGAGCGAGATATTCTTGAAGACACTCATCCAATTATTTCCGGAGTAGTTTTCCGGTGGCAACGAGAACGAGGGTGGTCACCAGCATGAGGAACATCAACAGCGCGGGCAGGTGGCTCTCGGTCCAGAAGGCGGGCAGGTGGCGGTCCATGCTGAGGGCTGAACGCAGGGTCGCTTCGGCGAGGTTCGCTTCGGGTAAGCCGGTCAAACGCGAGAACCAGGACGGCGAGGGGACCGCCGACAGGAAGGCGATCAAAATGCCCGCAATCGCGCCGCCAGCGATCAGGCCGGACGACATTAGCACGCCTGGACTCGTATCGGAATCGCTCTCCTCGGGCGACTTGGCGGCCTTCTCCATCTGGGCGCGACGACGTTCGACCCAGGCTCGCGTCATGCCGCCCACGAAGATCGGCATGGTGGTGGCCAGAGGCAGATAGACCCCCACGGCGAACGGCAGGGCCGAGACTCCGCACAGCTGCGCAATGACCGCGATCATCGCCCCGATGACCACCAAACCCCACGCCAGTTCGCCCTTCATGATGCCGTCGATGATTGTGGCAAATAGTGACGCTTGCGGAGGTGTAAACTTCTCGACCTTTGAGCCGTCGTCCCGCGTGGTGATTCGCTTGGAGAAGGCCGGATCAACCCGATAGGCCACCACACCGGTTTCGGGATCGATCAAGTAACGGCCCGGCTCCACTCCCTCGCGTGGGGTAGTCACCACCCAAAGTTTGTAGGTGCGTCCATTATGGAGATAGGTCTGTTCAAGCTCGGTCGGAGCTGGGAGGACTGCCGCGGAGGTGGGGAGATATTCCGCCTTGGCCGAAACCACGGTGTTGACCTGGTTGAGCATCAGCAAGGTAAACCCGATCACCAGCGCCGAGGTCAACGAGCCAACCGCGATGGCCACCTGTTGGGTCCAGGGGGTCGCGCCGACGAGGTGGCCGGTTTTGAGGTCTTGCGACGTCGTGCCGCCGTTGGAGGAGGCGATGCAGACAATCCCAGCGATGCAAAGCGCCGCCAGGCGGTACTCGTCGCCAATCCAGCCCAGCAATGAGAATACCAGACAGGTGACCAACAAGGTAGCGATCGTCATACCCGAGATTGGGTTGCTGGAGGAACCAATTTCGCCGGTTAAGCGGGAGGAAACCGTTACAAATAAGAATCCTAGGAGGACGATCAGGCCGCCCCCGACGATCCGGCCGGGCCAAGCGGTGGGGATCAGGTCGGAGGCAGCGATGGCCGCGACCAATCCCAACGCGCCCAGGAACACCACGGTCATGGGCAAGTCGCGCTCGGTGCGGGGCCGGGCGTCGCGCCCAATTTCCTGGGTCTCGACCTCATTCGAGTCAACCTTGTCGGAGCGTCTCAAATCGCGCAGCCCGCCAGCGACTGAGGAGACGATCAAGGGCAGAACCCGAATCATGCTGATGAATCCCCCCATCGCCACTGCGCCTGCACCGATGTAACGAACATAGGTGCCGGCGATGTCGCTGGGTTCGAGCGCTGGGATCGGCTGGACCGCCGGGGGCAGGGGGGTCGTGTTGAGCGAACCGAAGTAGGCGATCATCGGCGTGAGGACCAGCGCGGCCAGCAAGCCGCCGGAGACCGTGATCGAGGCGATCCGGGGGCCGATGATGTAGCCGACCCCAAGGAGCGCTGGCTCCACCCCGCAAGAGAGGTTCGCCTTGTCATATCCTTGAATCGATGTGACTCGCGCGGAGACCTCCTCCCTCCACAACGCCAACGCCTGCATCAGCGTCTGATAGGCGAAGGCCAGTCCAAAGCCGAAGAACACGGTGCGGGCCGACGTCCCCCCCTTTTCACCCACGATCAGCACCTGGGCGCAAGCGGTTCCCTCGGGGTAGGGCAACCGTCCGTGCTGCTGGACGATGAAGGCCCTCCGCAGCGGGATCATCATGAGAATGCCCAACAGGCCGCCCAAACAGGCGACCATCATAACCCGCACCGCCTCCAGGTCGAAGCCCAGGATCAGCAATGCTGGCATCGTCACCCCTACGCCAAAGGCGATCGACTCGCCCGCCGAGCCGGTGGTCTGGACGATGTTGTTCTCCAGAATGGTCGCCTGACGCACCTTGAAGCGCCGGGAGATCCCCCGAAACAAAGTGATCGACAGCACCGCTACCGGAATCGAGGCCGAGACCGTCATTCCCACCTTCAAGACCAGATACAACGAACTCGCCCCGAACACGATCCCCATGACCGCCCCGACCACCACCGCCGGCACAGTCAACTCGGCCAATTCCTGCTCCGGTGGAACGTAAGGACGAAACGGAGCCGGCGAAAACGACGAATGTTCGGACATCAAAACCCTTTCCCTACCAAAACCACAACGAACCCACCCCCGCCGGCATCACCGAACCACTCGGGCGGCCCCTCGGACGGTTGATCATCATGACCACCGACCCCAACCAACACCAGCACCCCCTCCAGCCCCACGCCACGATCCCCTCCCACGCTCCCGCAATCTGAACCCTTTTAGCCGCCGAGGGGTTGCGAAGTCGAGCTAAACTGGCAACAACAGATTGCGTCGTCCCTACGACACCGCGACCTCTCACCCCCCACGATAACCACCTAACCCACTTCAAGTTGCAGAAAAATTGCAACTCGATCCCTCTTTGGGCAACTCAATACCCGAAACAAGCATTGATGCCGGTTCAACCGGGGATGGACCCTCGAAGCGGCGAGGATGGGCGCGCGAGTTTTGGGGGTGGGAGATGGACTAGGGAAAGGGTGGCGGGGTGGTCACGGCGCGTCTTGGGGTGGAGTCGAGGGCGACGTCCTGTTTGGAGGTCCGACGATGAGCGGTATGTCCCATCTGGGTCTGGGCAATTCGTCGGGCTCGCCTCTGGGCGAAGACCCGATGCAGCAGGAAACCCTCTCGCTTCTTCAGGAAGAGATCGCCTTTCTCGAACATGAGATTAGGTTGCGCGACGAGGCGCTGGATCACCTTCGCCGCAAGTTGGAGGAGGAGAAGGGACTCGACCACACCGCCGACCGCAAGCTGAGCGAATTGACTGAGGAATTGGAGCGCCGCGAGGAGTCGATCCGGGAACTTTTCGAGGAATTGCGGCTGATCGAGGAGGCGGAGGTCGCCCGAGAAAACGACCTGGACGAACTTAGGCGCTACATCGACGAACTGGAAGTGCAGATCACCGCCGACGACAAGCGGCGGTTTGTCGAATTGCTCGACCAGGTCGAACAGGAACGCAAGCGCGCTGAGGCGTTGAGGCTGGCCAACGAGACCGAACGACGCAGCTGGGAAGCGCAACGCCGCAGCCTAGAGGAACAGCTTGCCGAACTGCGCGCTCAAACTTCCTCGCAGGCCCCCTCGGCCCTTCCTCCTAATCACCCCGACCTCCTAGCGCTTGAGGAGGAGAATCGTCTTCTCAAGCTGCGCATTCAGGAACTCAACCGCGACTCGGCCGCCGCCGCGGAGCTGCACGCGGTTCGCTCCAAATTCGAGACGGTCCGCGCCCGCCTGGATCGCAGTCACGTCGAAGTAGAACGACTGGCCGCCCATCGTGACCTCGACGGCAAATCGCTGGAATTGGAACTGGAACTGGAGGCGGAACGACGACGCGGCGAGGCGCTGCGTCAGAGTTTCGAGGCCGAACGGCGCAACTGGGAACTGCAACGCAAACTCAACGAGGAGGAGGTTCAACGCCTCCGCGCTCAACTCGCCGAAATCGCCAAATCGACCGAAGCCCAGGTCCATCACGCTCTGGCCGCCCTCGAGGATGAGAATCGGGCGATTCGTCAACGTTGTCAGGAGTTGACCCGCAACTCGGCGACCGCCGCTGAACTCGAGGCGGTCCGCCGCGACCTGGAAGCGGTCCGCTCCCAACTCGACGCCGCTCAGGAGGAAGTCCAGCGCTTGGTGGAAGCCCGCGATCAGGACACCCGCAACATCCAGGTCCAACTCGAACTGGAACGGCTCAAGTCCGACGCGCTTCGTCAAGCCCGCGACTCGCAACGCAAAACCTGGGACCAACAGCGCCGCGCCCTCGAAGAGGAAGTCAAACGGCTGCGTGAAGAACTGGCCGCGGCGGCGACCCGGAATACCCCCGACTCCGCCGAACTCGTCGCCGCACTGGAACAGGAAAACCAGATGCTCCGAGATCGGCTCCGCGACCAGGGAACCGCCGAACACATCCGGGTCGAGCTTGAAGCGGTGCGTCTGGAACTCCGGTCAGCCCAAGCCCAACTCGACCAGGCCCATCAGGAAAACCAACGCCTCACCCAGCTTCAGGAACAGGAACGCGCCCACTTCCAAACCCTGATGGAACAGCAGAAACAGGCGATGGAGGCCGACCGCCACGCAATCGCGGTCCGCGTCAAAACCTTGGAGAATCAAAATCAGCAACTGCGCCGGCAACTCGACGAGGCCGCAACCCTGGGCCAATCCAAACTCAACGCCACCATCGAGGTGCTGGAGGAGGAGGTGCGTCAGCTTCGCGCCAAACTCGCCCGCCACGAACCCGAGCAATACGCCCCCGCTCCAGCCCCCAATCCGGTCGCTCCGCTTCTGGACCTCAAGAGCGTCCGTGCCAAGCTAGACAAATCACAAGAGGAAATCCAGCGGCGCATGTACAAACTCTCACAACTGCGCGGCATCCACCGCCGCCTCAGTTCCGCCAACGCCTCGACCAACGGCTCCAGCGGGCATCCCAGCTCATCAGCCTGATTCCCAGACATCCTTCAACCAAATCGTTAGCCTGACCAAGATTGGCCTTGGTTCATGTTCCTGTTTCAATTCTGTGCCACCCGAGCGGTCATGGGTGGTTGGACTCGCAGAATCTTCTGAGGCAATACGCGGCTGCATTGCATGGCTTCAATCGCCTCATGAAAGGAATTGGCTCGCAAGAGCAACATCGGCACCAGGCGGATTGAGTGGGTCTGACCAATATCACCATCGGTTCTTAGTTTTGATCACCTTGATCAAGAAAACTCAAAGTGTTGGTTATTTGAAAAGCGTCCTCTCACTTTCGGGAGTGGACACCCGAGTAGGCGGCGCGAGGTTGAAGGGGTGAGGAGGTCGAACCAACCCGACCACGCCTCAACCCGCGGTCCCAACGGCGCGATGCAGGCGTGGCGAAACTCTACTAGATGCGGTCGTCGAAATGCCAGATTTTCGTCATTGTCGTCGCTGAAATGGACTTGCTTTGTCAACCATCGTGGGGAAAGGACGACCCGGACAGGCCGTCTGGCGAGACAAGGCGCGGTGGTGTAGGATGACCCACCAATCCCCGGAGAACGAACACCCCGCCGCCGCTCGATTCGTCCGCCGCACGACACAACGGCGCGAGGAATCGCTCCTTTCGTTCCGGAGGGATTTGGTCGTCCTCCCGCCTTCTCCTTCTTGCGATCCGTCGGAGACGTCAACACATGGCCGCCCCCGCTTCCTCGGTCGCCTCCTCCTCACCGGACGATTCCCCCGCGCCCAACATCGGCCTGGGTTTGCGGATTCGTCTCTCCCTCATGATGATCCTTCAATATTACGTTTGGGGGATCTGGCTGCCGATGCTGGCCCAGCACCTGGGACCCAACGGCCTCAATCTCAGCGGCTCCGAAATCGGCTGGATCTTCTCAGTCTACGGCCTAGGAGCAATCGCCGGGCCGTTCCTGTTCGGTCAAATCGCCGACCGCTACCTCGCCACCGAAAAGGTTCTCTTCGGCTGTCATCTGGTCGGCGGGTTGATGCTCATCGCGGCGTCCGAGTTCACCACCTTTTGGCCCATTTTTCTGTTGATGCTAATCTATTGTTGCTTGTATATGCCGACGATGGGTCTGACCAACTCCTTGACTTTCCGCGCTTTGGGCGAAGGCAACCAGAATCTCTTCCCCGGCATCCGTCTTTGGGGCACGCTGGGCTGGATCGCCGCCGGTCTGACCTTCACAATGTATCTCGACTACAACGAACTAGGCTTCTTTCGCACCATCTTCGAGCTGATCGGCCTGACCGGAGCGTTCGAGAGTATCCTGGGTTGGTGGCGTGAGACGATCGTGCCCGCGCTGCAGTCGTTCCACGCGCTGCCCTTCGTGGGCGAACCTAACTTTCGCGACTGTCTGAGGGTCGCCGGGTTGGTCTCGGTGGTCTATGGTCTATACTGCCTGACCCTCCCCCACACCCCGCCGATTCCGGCCAAGGAAACCGATCCGATCGACAAGCGCAACGCTGTCCTGGAAACCCTCACCCTGATGCGCGACCGCTCGTTCGCCGTGCTGGTGATTGTCGCGGGTCTCATCGGTATCATGTTGGCGTTCTATTTTGCGTGTGAAAACCTCTTCCTGGAAAACGCCTGGAAACGGGCCGAGATCGCTCGCCTTCAGGCCGAAGCCCGCGCCGAAACGCCACCCGACAACGATTTCCTGGCTTTTCTCGACCTGGCCGAGAAAGTCGAAGCCACCGGCTCGGCCGACAGCGTGGAACTTGAGAACTACACCAACCTCATCAACAACAAGATCGCCGAGCGACCCTTGAGCGACCGCGAAAAAGAGGCGCTCAAGCGGATCAAGAAGATCGAGCCGCAAATTGGAGCCTACATGACAATCGGTCAGATCGCTGAACTCGTGCTGATGACGCTGGTGCCGATTTCGATCAGACAATTGGGCTACAAAACCACCATGATCATCGGGGCCTCAGCCTGGGCGATCCGGTTCGGCCTGTCGATCGTGGGCCAGCCGTTCGCGTTGATGGTCGGGACGATCGGCCTGCACGGCTTCGCGTTTGGCTTCTTCTTCGTGCCGGCTCAGATGTACGTGGACAAGGCGGCCAGCGAAGACATCAAGGCGTCGGCCCAAAGCTTCCTGCTGTTCATCATCTATGGTCTAGGCACCGTGCTGGGCAGCGTGCTGGCTGGTTGGTCGATCGATGCGTTCGGCAAAGACTGGTCGGCAATCTGGACCGGGCCGTTCGTCCTGACCTGCCTGTGCATTGTCGCCTTCTTGCTGCTGTTTCAGCCCAAGACGACCCTCCCTAATTCCGACATCGCCTGATTCTTCGGCTCCCTTACTCACGCCAGCCGCCTGCGACGCGGTTGGAGGTCGGGCTCGCCCCGCCGATCCCGACCTCCGGCCGCGCGGCGACGCTTGACCCCAACGCTCACCCTTGTCTATAACACCCCTGTCTGAATGACGCGCCGGGGACCTCACACTGGCCCTCCGGCACCGTCTCAGACTTGACACGGTCGCCACGACTCGGCTCAACCTCACGGGGCGGACCACCGGTCGGTTCGCGCCTTCCTCCTCTTGGAACGTCCCGCACATGGCTTACGCGACAACGATTCAACGCAGGAAAACCCGAGTGGTCGAAGTCGGCGGCCACGGCGTCGGCGGCGACAACCCGATCTGGGTCCAGTCGATGACCACCACCGACACCTTCAACGCCGCGGCCACCATCGAGCAGATTCACCGTTTGGAGGAGGCCGGTTGCGAATTGGTGCGGGTCACCGTGCCCAAGAAAGAGGACTTGGAGGCGGTCGGCTACATCAAGTCGCAAATCAAGATTCCCCTGATCGCCGACATTCACTACGACTATCGCATGGCCCTCGGCTGCCTGGAGGCGGTGACGCCCGACGGCAAGCGGGCCATCGATAAGGTGCGGATCAACCCCGGCAACATCGGCGGCGAAGAGCGATTCAAGGAGGTCATCCGCAGGGCCAAGGACAAAGGAATCCCGATCCGCATTGGGGTGAACTCCGGGAGTCTCGAAAAAGATCTATTAGAGAAGTACGGCTACCCCTGTCCCGAGGCGATGGTCGAAAGCGCCTTACGGCACATCGAGACCGCCGAATCGCTAGGCTTCCATGACTTGATCGTCTCGGTGAAGTGCAGCCATGTCCCCACGGCGGTGGAGACCTACACCCAGTTCTCCCAGGCCAGCGACTACCCCACCCACGTTGGCATCACCGAGGCTGGCTCGCGCGAATACGGTTCGATCAAGAGCGCTGCGGGCATCGGCGCGATCCTGCTTAAGGGGATCGGCGACACGATCCGGTGCAGCCTTTTGGGCGATCCGGTGCCTGAAATCGCCGTCTGCTTCGACATTCTGCGGGCCACTGGCCGGCGGGTCACCCGTCCCGAGGTGGTCGCCTGCCCCACCTGCGGACGTCTGGACATCGATCTCGAGCGGATTGTCGGCGAGGTCGAGGAGCGGATGAAAGGTCTGACCACCCCTCTACAGATCAGCATTTTGGGCTGTCTTGTCAACGGTTTCGGCGAAGCGCGCGAGGCCGACATCGGCATCGCCGCCGGCTCGGGCAAGGGGATCATCTTCAAGAAAGGTGTGCCGATCCGTCACGTCAAAGAGTCCGAGATGGTCGAAGCCCTCTGGGAGGAGGTTCAGAGGTTCCACGAGGATACCCCCGCCCTCAACGCCCACCACGAAGAGAAACGGCGACGCAAATCCGAGTTGCCCGTGCTGAACTCCGGGTCTTGAATCCGCGGCACCAACGCTCAAACGGCTTGAAAACAGCCTTGATGTGAGGTTGTTCCAGGCTCAAGTCTTTGTCCTATCCCCACTCGTTCCCCACTCCGTGCCGGTGTTCGCTCCGACCGCGTTCGTGAATCTTCGTCTTGACGCGAATGCGGTCGCTACACATTACGACGCTTCATGCGTCGCGCACCCGTTCGGGTCGCGGCGTCGCAACAGGATCGAGGAAGGGTTATGCCGCTCCGGATCGAAGACAACGCTTTGATCGGCGACTGCCAAACCGCGGCGTTGGTGGGCAAGGACGGCTCGATCGACTGGCTGTGCTTCCCGCGTTTCGATTCGCCGGCCTGTTTCGCAGCGATGCAGACGCGCTGCCACACCACCACGTCTGATTCGGCCTGGATTCCTTTTTGAGAAGAAAAATCGGTTCACAATCTCGTCTTTATTGATTCCAATCTATCTTTTCATCACTCAAAGAGACTCAGACCGTGGCCACGCGCAAAGACAAGACCAAGCCCACATCCCGCAACCCTCTGCCGGTTCAACCAATCGACCGTTGGTTGGCTCCAGTCAACCGCTTCATGCATATTGAAGCGACCAGCGGCATTTTGCTAATCCTGTGCGCCGCCACGGCCCTAGCGATCGCTAACTCCCCCTATGCCAAAGAGTTCGCCGCGATTTGGAAGATGCCGATCGTGGTGCTGTTCAACGAGTTCACGATCGCGAATACCTTTGGACATCTCATCATTAATGATGGCTTAATGACGATCTTCTTTTTCGTCATTGGCCTGGAAGTGAAGCGGGAATTGGTTCACGGCGAACTGCGCGACCCCAAAAAGGCGTTGCTGCCGATTGTCGCGGCGTTGGGCGGCATGGTCGGTCCAGCACTCGTGTATTTGGCGTTCCAGTGGAGCGAGCCAGGCCAACGGGGCTGGGCGATTCCCATGGCCACCGACATCGCCTTCGTGGTGGGTCTGCTGGCGTTGTTTGGTGACCGCGTGCCGTTTAGTCTCAAGATTTTCCTTTTGACCCTGGCGATCGTGGACGACCTGGGCGCGGTCCTGGTCATCGCCTTTGTCCTGACCGAGGAGATCGCCTTTTCCTGGCTGTTGGCGGCGGGGTTCGGCTTCGTCTTGACGTATAGTCTAAACTTGGTCGGCGTGCGCAAGGTGGGCGTTTATGTCGTGGTTGGGATCTTCATCTGGTTGAGCTTCTTGAAGTCGGGCGTCCACCCCACCGTGGCGGGGGTGCTTTTGGGTCTGCTCACTCCGGCCAAGGCGCTGATCGGCAACCCGGCCTTCGTGGAGATCCTCCAGCAAACCATCGCCAAGGCCAAGCGCGAGAATTTGCCACCCGAACAGATGTTGCCCAGCGTGGAACGCTTGAGTTTCGCGGCGCGGGAAACGATCGCGCCGGTGCATCGTCTGGAAACAGCGCTTCATCCTTGGGTGGCCTTCTTCATCATGCCGATCTTCGCGCTGGCCAACGCCGGGGTGCCTCTGGACCCCTCCGCGGTTCGGGAGCCGGTGGCCCTGGCGGTCTCAGCCGGGCTGGTGCTAGGCAAGCCGCTAGGAATCCTAACAGCGTCCGCCCTCGCCGTGAGCCTGGGGTGGACCCGCTTGCCTGAGGGAGTCACCTGGCGAATGATCGCGGGAGGAGCCTGCTTGGCGGGAATCGGTTTCACGATGGCCCTGTTTATCAACACCCTGGCCTTCCCAGTCAGCGAATTTCCCGAGAAGGAAGCCGCTGGCAAGATTGGTGTGCTGGCCGGCTCCCTGGTCAGCGGACTGCTCGGCTCAGCGCTTCTGGCCGCGGTCTGTTCGGAAAGCCGCTCCCAGGACACCGAAGCTGACTGAACCGAACAAACCGGCAGGACGGCGGCTCGGATTCAGAGGCCGCCGCGTCCGCCCTCCAGATCGGGTGCGAGACTGGTATAGTTGGGTGCCTCCTGGGTGATCACGATGTCGTGAGGGTGGCTCTCCTGAACCGACGCGCCTGTGACTTGGATGAAGCGGGTTTGGGTGCGAAGCTGTTCAATGGTGCGCGCGCCGACGTATCCCATCCCCGCGCGCAGGCCGCCGACGAGTTGAAAGAGATAATCGGCGAGGGGACCCTTGTAAGGAACGCGGCCTTCGACCCCTTCAGGAACGTATTTGGACGCCTGCCCCTCGGGCGTGGAACCTCCCCGGTTGGATCCGCCGGTGGACTCGCCCCCTGCCTGGCGGTAACGGTCAGCCGAGCCTTTGGCCATCGCTCCAAGGGAACCCATACCGCGATAGCTCTTGAAGCTGCGGCCTCGATAAATGATCGTTTCGCCGGGGCTTTCGGTCAGGCCTGCGAACAGGCTGCCGATCATAACACAGTGGGCTCCGGCGGCGAGGGCTTTAGTGATGTCGCCAGAGTAGCGGATGCCGCCGTCGGCGATAATCGGGATCCCGAAGGATTCCGCAGCGCGGGCGGCGTTGGCCACAGCGGTGATCTGGGGCACACCGACTCCGGTGACCACCCGCGTGGTGCAAATCGAGCCGGGTCCGATTCCGACTTTCACCGCGTCGGCCCCCGCGGCGATCAACGCTCGCGTCCCCTCCTCAGTGGCGACGTTGCCAGCGATCACGTCGATGTCGAAGTCGCGCTTGATCCGCTTGACGGTCTCGACCACATTGCTCGAGTGACCATGCGCAGAATCGACCACCAGCACATCCACCTCTGCCTCGATCAACGAGGCGATCCGCTCGTAGTCGTGAACTCCCACCGCCGCGCCGACGCGCAGACGTCCCCGGGCATCCTTGCAGGCGTTGGGGTAACGGTGCAGCTTGTCGATATCTTTGATTGTGACCAGACCACGCAGGTGAAACTCCTCGTCAACTAGCAGCAGCTTCTCGACCTTGTTGCTCATCAGGATGCGGTCGGCCTCCTGGAGCGTGGTTCCTTCAGGGGCAACGACGAGGTTTTCGGAGGTCATCACATCTTGAACCAGAGTGTCGCCCTGTTCAAGGAACCGCAAATCGCGACGGGTGAGGATACCCTTGAGCTTGCCACCCAGCACGATCGGCACCCCCGAGATGTTGTGGGTTCGCATGATCTCGCGCGCCTGGGCGACGGTGGCGGTCGGCGGCAGGGTGATCGGATCGACGATGATGCCATTTTCCGAACGTTTGACCTTGGCCACCTCGCGGTTCTGGGCTTCGATCGAGAGATTCTTGTGGATGATCCCCAATCCGCCCTCCTGAGCCAAGGCGATGGCAAGATCAGCCTCGGTGACGGTGTCCATCGGGGCCGACAACAAAGGCACGTTGAGCGAAATCCGCGCGGTGAGGCGAGTGCGGGTTTCAACCTGGCTGGGGAGAATGTCGGAAAAGCTCGGCTCGAGCAGAACGTCGTCGAAGGTGATGCCAGTGTACGCGATGCGATTCAACATCGGAGGAAAGTGCCCGTCGCCCGCCGTGAAGCAGGGTTCCTTCGGGGCTGGACCCGCCGCGAGGCGGGACAATGAAGCAAGCGGACCCAGCGGCCTTTCCCTGTATTTAATTACCTCAATACCCCTTGCCCTTCAAGATCAATCCAGCCCCGCCTTTCCCCACCTGGCCGACTCCACCCAACGACAAATCTGGTTGTGAGGATTGATTCAACTCGACCGATTCCCGCTGTCATCGTGGGTTGATTCCTCGAAATACGAGGAATTGGAGCCGCTTTGCTCTCCTGAGCGCTGTTGGCCCTGGCTCATCGCGCGATGTTGTGGTCCTTGGGGGAGCCGATCGAACCGCTCGCGCTGACCTTCCGGCTGCTAGCTGGGTTGGACTTGGACGCATTGGCGCGGTTTCGCGGCTTCGGGATCGCCGTTGGAGGACATGTTTCTTACAATCTGGCCGTGACGCCTCTTGTCTTGGGCTGAACACCAGGAACCTATCCGTCCCATCCTGCTGTCAGTTCATGGTCGCAGATCACTCCTCTGAAACGTCTCGTTTCCCTGAATCAGGCTCTCGGTGGCCCTTTCTTCCGTGGCGGGACTCAGCCACGGCGAAGCACCATTCCCCCGATCGGTCAACCCCAAGTCACTTGCGACCTGGAACGAGACCATCTCGCTTATCCTTGTCCTGGTGGGAGTTTTGGATGACGGCGCACCATCGTATTCCTGGACCCGACCAACCGATTTGCGACACCCCACTGCGGATCGTTCATCTCTCGGACATTCACTTTTGGCGAATCGAGATTGGCCCGCGTGATCTGTTTTCCAAGCGCATCGTGGGATCCGTCTCGCTGCTGTTGGGTCGGGCGCGGGCTTTCAAGCTGGATCGGTTGCCCGCCGTGATCGAACGGGTTTTGAGCCTCCAGCCGGACCACGTGGTGATTTCGGGTGATTTGACCACCACCGCCTCCGAACGGGAATTTCAAGACGCCCGAGCTGGCCTGGCTCCTCTTTTGGAGGATCCCCGTCGCGCGACCATTGTGCCGGGCAATCATGACCGCTACACCGACGAGGCCCAGCGCTCCCGACGGTTCGAGGAATATTTCGGCGAGTTCACGGGCGGTCCCGAGTTTCCGTGGCTCAGACACCTGGACCATCAAACCGCGATTCTCGGGCTGGATCCCACCCGCGCCGATCTGACGGCCCGCGGTCATCTTCCCGAGAGCCAAATCGTGGCCGCCCACCATTTGCTAGGTGGACAATTGACGCCGGACCCCGATGGCTCCGGCGAAGTCCATGTCGGCGTCCCGCCTCACAAGCCTCGACGACTGATCGTGTTGTGTCACTATCCTTTGACTGCGCCGCCGATCTATCTCCTGGAACTTCACCCCAAACGACTTACCAATGCCTGGGTGCTGGGCGAGTGGCTCCGCCTTCTGGGTCCGCATCTCTATTGCTGCGGCCACATTCATGCCGCCTGGGCGTTCCGGCCTCTCGACCTGCCTGAGCAGCTTTGCCTCAACGCCGGAGCGCCGCTGATGCACGACCCACGCGGGTTTCGTTCGCCTGGGTTCCTCGAAATCCTGCTAGATGGCGACTCGGTCTCAGTGGTTCATCATTGTTGGCGCCGCAAACAGAAGACGTGGGACGCCCTTCCGCTCATCGACGTTGCCGATTTCTTCGCCGAAGCCCATCCCGGAGCTGGTCGGCCGATGGATTCGCAAATCCAACTCTCTCGACGTGGCCCATCCCTCTAACGACTCCTGCATCGCATCGCATCGCATCGCATCAAGCAAAGCGGCGCTGGTTGAAGTCAAGGCCGCCCCTCGCCCTCCTCCGCGGCGTCAGCGTCGTCGTCGGGATCGAGGAAGTAGGACTCCTCCTCCGAATTGCGGGTGAGGGGGGGCAAATCACCGTCGGGCGGCCCCCATGCTAAGGGCGTCGCGCCCGGCGACACTTGACCGTTCATGGTCGCCGCGGGCGGAGTGGGCGGGGTGGGGTGGGGCGTGGAGGAGGCCGCGTTGGTTTGCTCCGGGGCGACGACAGAGCCGCCCAGCTCGTGACTCAAACAGCGGGGGCAACAATCCTCCACGCCGTCGTAAGGCCCAGCGCAGCGCGGGCAAAGCTTGGCAGCGCGGCGCAAAGTGGGCAGCGCGGCCCGCAGACTGGCTCCCTCGGGGGTCTCGGCGAACTCCTCGGCCAAGCGTGCTGCCAACAAGGCGGTTTCCGCCGAGAAAAGCCCTCCCCGCAAACGTTCCTGAAACGTACGAAGCACCCAACCGGCGAGGTCGCGGGTCAAGCGAGCCTGCTCGTCGGGATCGACCAAGGGTTCCAGGGCGCGACGGTCCTCAAGCACGCCCTCCAGGTCACGGGCCTGACGGGCCGCTTCAATACGCCCCAGCAACCGCCGCGCTTCGGTCTGGCGGATGACCTGCCAGCGGGCCAACAGGGTCGCGGGCGGATCGGCGAGGGTCGGGTCGGCCCGCCACTCGGCCAGCTCTCGGGCCACCAACGCCCAGTCGCGTGTTTCCAACGCTCGTTCGATCCGGACCAACCGGGGCGACTCCGCCGCTGTCTCGACGGGGGAAATTGGAGCTGTCGGCGACCCCGACGGGGAAACTGGCGGGGACGACGCGGCAACATTCCCTCCGCCAACCACGGCCACGCGAGGCGATCCGCTGGCGAACGCCTCCGTTCCTCTGGCTCGAGGTTCCAGAGTCCAACGCGCTAAAACACCCCAGAGGCGCGCCAAGATCTCTCCGGCCGAGATCAGGGCCAAAGCCGCCGCGCCCCCCTCAAAGACTCCCCAGGCCGGACTGGACTGGCCCACGCTTCGAGCAATTCTCAGACCCACCAGCGTTCCGATCCCCAGGAACGCCAGTCGGGTCGGCCTCGCCAGCCCCTCAAGCGCTTGAGTCAATCCTGACGGTTTAGCCGGATCGGTCGAGACGCCGGCGATTGGAATGGGTGGCGGGGATGCGGGGGGAGGAGTCGAAGGAAATGGCGACTCGTTCGGTGTGGTCATTGGTCAATCGGGACACCGGGCCGGAGAACGTCACGAGATTCAACCGAGTGCGTCGTATGATGTGAATGGTACGGGATGGATGCGCCGTCGTGCGGACGTTCACGTGAAACGAAGCCGGGCTTCGATCCGATCGCGCAGACTGGCCAGAAGCGAAACGACGTCGGGACGCATGAGGCGGGGCGTTCCGTCCCAAGGCACGATCGGGACCGCCACGGGGGTGGTCGTTCGTCCTGGCCACGAGGTAACCGCCGGGGCGGGACGGGTCATCGCGGGGTCGCGGATCGGCAACCAAGCTCCATCGGCTCGCGCCACGGTGCCAAAACTGCCCGCGCCGATGGGTCCGCAGGCCAAACCGACCGCGGGCGGCGGCGAAAGGCGGGAGATTCTTGGCGTCAGAGTCGCCCACGGAGAACATTCCACCAGTTCGACCCGTTCCCGATCCAGCCCGTCGAGCGGCGCAGGATCTCCGACGGCCAGCAGCGTGGGGGGGCAGGATGGCCAAGGATCCCTCCAGCCCAACCAGGAACGGGGAATTCCCCCTTCAAAGCCGATCGCCTCGGGGAAGCCGCCCCGCCAACAACAGACCGCCCGAGCGCCCGGATCATTCCAGTCGGTTCGAGGATGGTCGAAACTAGAAAACCCCGGCTCGAACTCCACGAAACGGCGTCGGCCCGAGCGGTTGAGCGACCGCACGAGGCGATTCAACGCCTCGCGTTCCTCGAGCGAGTCGCAATGCCCGACCACCAGGCAGCCGATTCGCGCCTGCATCAAACGCTGGGCCAGCTCTTCAACCTGTTCTCGGGAATGGCCAGTCGCCGCGATCCAGTCAAGGACTGGATTAATGAGATCCCGCTCCCGCCCACTCTCCCAACGCTCCACCACCGCGCGCAGCAGCCAGGCCGTGGTCAACGCCCGCGAAGAGTTCGTGCTGGAGTCGTCGGGAGTTGAAACGAACTCGGTGCGCAACACGGGGCGGTTGGTTCCAGCGAATCCCAATTGATCCAGCAGCCGGGGATGCCGCTTCGATGGATCGGCCCGCCACAGCCAGAGCAGGTCGGCTCGATCACGGACCTCGCCGCGAGTCGCGGAGACCCGTCCCACCCGCAACAAGGCCCGGCAGGCATCGCGCGACGCTTGGGCGTTTGGGGCGGACAACGGCTCCAACGAGGCTCCCAACAGGTCGGCGAGGTCGAGCAGAATGCGCTGAGCCTCCACGCAGACCCGACCCAGCCCCACAATCCCCACCGCCGAAGCCTGGGTCAAAATCTCGCAAGCTCGATCCAACGCCAGCGAGATCGGGACCGGCTCGCCGGACAGAACCGCCTCGGGCACCTCGCGGGATTCCACCTCGGCGCGCTCGGCCTGGTGACGCTGCAACCAGGCCCGACCTAGATCGCAGGCGGGATAATCCGGCGTGTCGCGCTCGATCGTGTCGCCAGGACAAAGGCAGCCGCAACCCAAACACACCGGCGGCGGTTCGCTCCCCAACGGCGCGGCCCCGGCGGTTGTTGCTTCCAAAGGCGGAACCGGAGTGGAGTTGCGCATCATCGCCGACGCTCACAATTCCGAACAGGGGAAACATCATCCGGAAAACTATGAAGCCAACCGCCCAGGTCGAATGGAACGGCCAAGGCCGAACCGACGCTGCTTGTTCATCATTATTGTTTTTTATTGTTTTGAAATCTCTCGTCGTGTCATCGATCGACAATCAAGTTCAAGTCTCGGTCATTATTCCGACGGGTTCCGCCATTCGGCGGCGGCCATTTGGCCGAAATTCTCCTCGACCTCCACCCGCAACACCGAGGGCAGTTTCAGACCTTGTTGACCCATCCGCTCCCAGAGCCGCTGGCCGAAGAGACGCGCTAGAAGTTCGGTGGTGGTGTTGGGGATGGGTAGGATGACGCACTCTTCCTTGGGGAAGACCCAACGGCGTTCCTTGTAGCAAACCCGCACATGAGCCGGCCCTTCGCCGGGCTCGTCATGGACGGCGATCAATCCCGAGCCGTCGGGCAGCAGCATCCGATGGTCCCATTCGGCCACAATCGAACGGCTAAGTTCAAGCAGTGCGATGAAGTCGAAGACGTAGTGGTTGTCATCCAGCGGCCCTTCGACCTCGACCGCGACTCGATAGTTATGGCCGTGGATTCGTTCGCAATGATCGCCGTTATAGGTGATGAAATGACCAGCGGCGAACACGAGATGATCCTTGGTCACCCGAACGCGGTACTGTCTAGCCAACGCGGGCGGATTGGGCGTCGTCATAGGCATCGTCTGAGGAGAGATGAACGTCTAAACGATGAGGGAAGGCGAGTCGTGGCGAATTCGTCTTCCAATCGCCGGTGATTCGCCGGACGCCAGACCCGCGGGAGGACGGGGATCGGCCCAACGACCGCGTCGGACCCGGCGCGACGGCAGGGATCCGCCACCATCCCGCAATCATTCTCCCGCGACGGGGAATTGAGCGGATGAATTGGCCGACGCCCCTGCGGAAGCGCTTGATGTCACGATACGCAACCCAACTTGCTCGGGGTAGGGGGTTGCGGGAGACGAGCGGAGCAGACGAGGTGATGGGCAGGCACATCGAGCTCACCAGGTGGTGGGAATGGAATGATGAGTTAAGCAATGGGATGGAACCTGACCTAAAAGCTCACCACGGCATCCAAAGCGAACCCGACACGATCCCCTAGGGCTCCACGGCCCGCTGAGGCGTCCGAATAGTCGTAGCGGAACTCGGGACGCAGCATCCAGGTAGGCCGGGGACGCCACGAAAGTCCCAGGGTGGCCGAGGCAAACGTGGTCGCCCAGCCGGTTCGCGCTCCGTCGTCGTCCCGGAAAACCTCCCCGCGGGCAACCAGTCCCAGGGTGGGCGTGGGGGTCCACGTCAACCAGGTGGCTCCGCCAAACCACTGCGCCTGGTCGCGCAAACCGAAACGCCCCACCCCCGGAACCTGATCCTCCCAACCTGCCGTCAACTCGAACGCCTGGCTGACCCGCTCGGTCCAGTCACAGCTCAGTGAAGCGATCAGCGCCGAACGGGTGGAGTGGTTGGCTAACGGATCCTCCTGCCCCGGACGGAACCCCGGCGGTGTGCGGCCCGGCAGGAACCGAGGCGCGGCGTTGGGTCCCACAATCGCCCCCAAACTCCAGCGGGTGCGACCATCCGCCCCTTGGACCGAGCATCCCCCCAAAAACCCAAACCGAGCGCGTCGGTCCCAACCTCGATCCCAGCCGTTGCTTGACCCCAGGAGAAGGGTAACCCGGCCGTCGGAGCGGGTCCAACCCAAGGTCGCTCCAGTCAAGGTCAACGGCTGAGCGAAGGAACGGGCCAAGGTGAACGAGGGTAGGGGCCGTTCGTTGGCGTAGAGACCTTCGATGCCAAAAGGCGAGGGAAACCGCCCACCGCCCAACCTCAAACGACCGCCTGCCAACTCGCCCGGCCAAAGCAGATCCAAACGCGCTTGGGGTAGGTCGAATTGATCGAGGCGGGTGGGGGGAAACCGGCGCTCGGCTCGTCCAGGACGGGTCAAACCGGCGTCGGAACCCATCAACCCATCCAGCTGGGCCGTCAGGCCAAACCGATCGGCCGTGGCGTCGTTCCAACTGAGATCTAGTCTCGCCACGATTTGATTGAGCGTCGCGCCATTGGGACGGGGAAGCGGTCGGTTTAGGTTTGGCACGGCACGGGACGTCCGATTCGACGAGTCGCTCAACGTCAACGCGCCACTCCCTTGAATCAGACCCGACAGCGTCCAACGCGGCCAATCCCCCGACGCCTCGCTGGAACGCGAATCCCACCCCGGCCCTTCCACCAAAGGTCCGGACGACCCCGGCAACACCGGTGAGGCAGGCCGGAGGGAGGGGGCATCCCACTCCCGACGCCCCCACCACTCCCAGCCGAACCGCTGGGCGTTCCATCGCGCCTCGTCGCGTTCCCCAACCAAAGGAGTTTGAAATCCCACGGCCGCCCGATCGTCGGACCTCTCCGACTCCGAACCAGACCAGACCACTTCGGGAATCTGCCTCGACACACGCGAGGGTGGCCCTGGTTGAACCAACGGTGACACCAAGGGTGACGGCGAGGGCGTCGCCGGCGGGATCCCGATCGGCCCGCCCGAGGAACCTGGAACACTCATCGCCGGCATCACCTGGATGACACCCTCACCCCTCGATTCGGACGACGGCGACACCGGCAGGATCCGAGGTGCCTCCGGCGCGGTCAAAAGGGGTGGCATCAACGGAGGTAAACGCTCGTTCGGCGACAGCGGCAAATGAGGTCGCGGCTCAGGCCAGTCGGCCGCGACCAAACCGCCATCCCGAACTCCTCCTTCCCTCCCGGACGACTCGACCATCGCATCACCATTACGACCACCTCGGATCCCGTGATCCTCTAC
>Ga0209017_10000892_pt1 | contig 26188 bp, 13 predicted proteins | sample YNPBryunderm2012_FD_185812 | JGI IMG/M metagenome (GOLD analysis project Ga0209017, IMG submission 185812) | Anoxygenic and chlorotrophic microbial mat microbial communities from Yellowstone National Park, USA - YNP Bryant MS undermat 2012... ...
GCGTCGGCCCACCGAACTCAAGTGCGACATCCACCCCTGGATGAGCGGCTGGTTCATGGCGCTGGATCACCCCTTCGCCGACGTCTCCGACGAAAACGGCGAGTTCGAAATCGTCGGCGTGCCACCGGGCACTCAAAGCCTCATCATCTCCTTCCCCAACGGTGTCTTCATCAACGAAGGCCGCGCCACCGGCCAGAAGGTGGTGGTCAAAGCCGGGGAGGTCACCGACCTGGGGACCATCGAAGTGGATCCGGGTCTGCTCAAGTGAGTTGTGGATTTTGTCACCATCCCCACATGTTTAATTTTGATTGGGTTTGACGACCGCTCTACCCACACTGCTTGGGAAGGGCGGCCCAACCAATTGCTTCCCATTTATCGTTTTCGTTCTCGTTGGTTTGGCCCTTGCCGACACAGCTCAAGTGCGAATTGCACTCCAACGCATCGCGGCAAGCAGGCTGAAAACCGCCAACGGCGCGAAGGCTGCGTCGATGGGTGAAATCGCGCCACGGGTCGCCAAATACTGGAACAAAAACAGACCACCATAGAACAACGCGGTCGTGCCCAGTGCGTAACCCAAACTAATAAACATATTCCGGTTTGGTCCGCCCAGCACGCTGGGCAGAACCGCGCAGAGCAGGGCCAACGAGAGAAACGGGCGCAACAGACGCTGATGAAGCTGAATTGAGATTGCCAGATGGTCGGCGGCGTTGGAGGGATCTCCCAACGCCGCGATCAACTGGCCGCTGGAGGCGTACTGCATCCACTCCTTGGGGTCGCGGGTGAGCATCTCGAAGGTAATGTTGGTGAAGAAGAAATAACTCTGTTCATCGCTGCCGCCGAGTTCGGCCTGGCTCAGTGTGGAGGGGGGGAATCCGTTCAACTCGTGGCGACTGAGCTTTTTGAGGGGTCCAATTTCGTCCTCCTCTAGAGGAGGTGAGATGGTGGCCCCTCGGAGCAACCAGCCTCCCTTGAGCGGCGCGGTGGGATGGTCGTGGGGGATGTGCAGAGCGTCGCGGGCTTCCAGTTCGCGGAGGGTCCCGGTCAAACCGATCGGCAAGGTGGCGTTGAGGATCATGGCCCGCCGAGCGCGATCGGCCTTGCGGCCGTGGATGGGAATCTCGTTGAGGTCGTAGAGATTGGAGACCGGCAGGGGACGCTTGCCGTCGTCGTCGGGTTTGAGACTAAGCTCGGTTTGAAACCGCGGCAGGATCAGTTCCTGGTTGATCACCGCCAAGAGACTAACCAGCACTGAGCAAACCAACACTGGACGAATCGCCCGGTGAGTGCTGATCCCGGCCGCGAGCATGGCGACCAACTGATTGTCCTTCTGCATGAAGGTCACGGTGAAGATCGCCGCCATCATTGCGATCACCCCGCAAAGCTGGTCGTAATATTGACTGACTCGGATAAGATAATAATACCCCATCGCCCGGACCACTCCCATGAGGCCAGGGGCCGCTTTACCAAACTCGTCCACGTTGGCGAAGGCGTGGATCACAATATAAAGACCGACCAGCGACGAGAAGCATATCACGTAGGCTTTGACGAATGACCAGTAGCGTTGGCGGTCGAGGATGCGAATGCGCGGGACCATAGCGGGTCGTCCTGGCTCTGGTTCGAGACGATCCCGGTTCACCCCACGGGTTGGGGTTGGAGGCGGGTCGGCGGGGGATCGTCGGTGAAGAGGGTGAAGCGTTTCATTGACAACGACAGGGACTCGATTCACTCCGCCGGCTTCGACCGTGTGAGGTCGGGTTGGGGCGGGGCGAGGCGGGAGGAACCGTCCATTCAGTTCAGTGCCGCATCACGTTGGGCAAGACGAGACCGGCTAGTACCGAAAGGGTCAAATTCCCCATCCAAAGCGCGATCATCGGGTCAAGCACCCCTTCCTTGCCCAGGTTGATTCCCAGCAAAGTCAGTGGGTAGTAAATCAGGATGATGGGTAGGAAGCAGGTTATGAACGCGCTGAGGTAGTCACGTTTGGCGAACAGGATGCCCACCGGAGCTCCCAGCAGGGCGAAGAAAAACGGCCCGCACGACAGAGCGATACGCATTTGTTTTTCGGTCTCGAGCTTGCGGTCGTAGTAGTCCCAATCGTCATACTCACGGAAGGCACGGTTGACCTCTGGCCAGTTGACCCTTTGGAGACGGCCCGAGGCGATCCACATGGAGGCCGCGACCGCCTGACGGATTCGCTCGTTGCGCCTCAGTTCGCGGAGTTCGGCCTGCTTGTCCAACAATTCGTCGGCGTTCATTTCCTGGACGATCTTGGGCGGCAGCGAGACCCTCACATTAGCCGGCAATGGGAATTCGAGGATTTGTTCATTAATGAACCCAACATCGGAAGCGCGGCTGCGGGCGCGGACGCTAGGATCCTCGAAGGTGATCAACAGGCCGGGGCGGTCGGCCAAATCGGCCAGAACGGCCGTCTCGCCGGTGACGACCAGATCGGAGTCCCCGTCGCGGCCCTTGCGACGCACTACCGGCTCGATCAGTGTCCGATCCGACACGCCGCGGGCTTCGATCCGATACAGCGAGTCGGGACGATCGAAGACGCCCTCCCGGGCGATGATCGCGGCGATCGTCCGGGCGTCGCCAGCGTCGCGGGGCAATGGAGCGCGCAGGGCGTCGTTCTTGAGCAACTCCTCGGGCGGCACCTCCAGCGGTTGGATTGTGGCGTCTACCAGAAAGACCCGAACCATCGCCCGTTCCATGTCGAACGACAACCGTGCCCGCTTGGCGACGATGTTCAGGTCGAAGCCGTCACGGCCATTGATCTTGGCCCGACGCTTGAACACCGGCGCAATCAGATCGTCCCCCTCCATGTCCTTAACAATGATCACAAACGGCCAGTTGGGGTTGTTGAGAATGCGGTCGCGTCTCAGAAATGTTGTGAACGTCTGTTCGTAATTGGAGAAGATGACCCGCTTGACGGCGTGGTTGGCCTCGGGGATCACATGAGACGCGGCCAGGTACAACGCCCCGCCTAACACGATCGAGAGCAGGATGCAGGGCCAAAGCACCGTCCAAACGCTCAAGCCGGCTGCCTTGACGGCGGTGATTTCGTTGTCGCCAGCGAGCCGGCCGTACACCACCGTCACCGAAAACAGCAGCGCTACGGGCACGGTGTAGGGCAGCGTGCCGGGAATCAGGTAGGGGGCGATTTGAACGATTTGATCCAACCCGAGACCGGCCTTGGCTGCCTCGGCCATCACCAGGAACAACACGATGATGGAACTAATCGCCAGCAGGGCCAGCGCGAAGCTGCCCAACAACTGACGGATGACGTAGCGCTGAAGGATGCCGATGCCCAACACGCTCCGCGCCTCCGTGGCTTGAAGTCGGCCGGGTCGAGCCAGAGTGCGTCGCGGTGGGGTGGACGAACGGTTCCGCCTCGATCACTCCGCGTGTCCGACGCGATGGCGAGGAGTTGAGACGCCAACCTGGCGACCATCCGTTTCCCCAACCGACCTCCCCGACCCCGACGGCGGCGAACCTTGGCCGATCCTTCGGAACCTCAAGCTCGCCTGGCCGTTGCCGTTGATTGGATTTCGCTGACTTGGCTTGACTTGGTCAACGCGCGGCCAGAGCATCGCCGGAAACGGCGATTTGATCAAGGCGACCCCGAATCGCCGTAGCCAGTCGGGCGATTCCTTCGGACAGAGCCGAAACCGGCGGCAGACCGTAGCAAAGGCGAATGTGGTGGCGGGGCGGGGTCGGTTCGGCGGCGAAGCAAAACTCGCCCGGCACGTACAACACCCCTTCTCGACAAGCCCGCTCGAACAGGTCGCCCTGTGGTCCGGTGTCGATTGTCTCCGGCAAGGTCAACCAAACGTACATCCCGCCCTGGGGAACTGTCCAGGAGATCCCTACCGAACCGCTGGGACCAAACTCCTCCTCCAGCGCCTCCAAAACCACGTCGCGTTTGCGACGATAAGCCGCGACCACGCGCCGACGATGCTCATGGTAACGATCATCGGCCATCGCCCGGCTCAAGATGACTTGGTTCAAGTGCGCTGAGCCGAAATCCTGGTTCCCCTTCAGCGCCAGCAACGGCCCAATCAGGCCGACCGGCACCACGCCGAAGCCCACCTTCATGCCAGGGCTGAACGTTTTGCTGAAGGTTCGCGCGTGCAGCACCACCTCGCCCTGGGGATCGAGTGCGAACAAACTGGGAGGCTCGGGCGCTTCGGGATCGAAGCCCAAACCGCGATAGGCCGCGTCCTCAATCAGCACGATCCGCCGCCCGGCCCGTTCGGAGAACCGCCGCACGGTCTCGACCAGCGGAAGACGGCGATCAGCCAAGAGACTGACCCCGGTTGGGTTGGAATGCTCGCTGACAACCGACACCATCTTGACCCGGGCGAGTTCCCCCGTAGCTTCCAACTCGGCGAGCTTCTCTGCCAAAGCCTCGGGGTTGAGTCCCCCCTCGTCGGTCTCGATTCCGATGGTCCGCACTCCTCGGGAAGCCATCATCCCCAGAAACACGAAGTAGGTGGGTGAATCGACCAACACAATGTCGCCGGGGTCGAGCAGCGCGTCGGCGGCCAGGGAGAGCAGCTGTTGGGAGCCGGTGGTCAGCAGAGTCCGCTCGAAGGCCGCGGCGTAGGTTCCCTCCGGTACCCGATCTTCCCGCTCCATCTCGGCCAGCATCCGCCATCGCAGATCGGGCGAGCCGCCGGTCGAACCATACTGGAGCGCCTGGCGTCCCAGCGCTGGATCATGGGCGAATTCGGCCACGATGTCGCCCACCAGGGCGGTGGGCAGGGTTTCAGGATCGACGAACCCGGCGGCCAACGAAATCAGGTTGGGGTTGGCAAGGGCCGACTGCATCAACGTGCTGATCGGCGGCGGGGTGGTACGGCGTCCAGAGTCACTCAATCCCAACTCGGCCAGGCGCGTCGAAGTCGTCATCGGGGGCGATCCATCCATCGTGATCAGGAAGCGGCGGAGGAGATCAGGAAGCGGTGGAGGATGAGGATGGGGGGCGTTCTAACCAATCCAGCGAACCACGCAACCCCACCAACCATAACAAACCATCGATCCAGACTGACCACTCCGACACGCTGCCTCGTAGTTCATCGTCGAACCGGAGGGGCGGTGCAGGCGGCGTTCGGTTCGGATCGCGTGAGCGCGTCGGGCGGTTGCTGGCCATCGGCGGCCAAACGGGCCGGCGGCGAGCCGATCGGGTCAATCGCCGGAACTGGATCGGGTAGCATCCCATCATACGGATCGGGCACCCCCCGCGTCAGCCCCGCCAACCACGCCGTGAACGGAGCCGGATCAGGCCAGGTCACTCCAAGTCGTGGAATGACATGGTGATACAGCAAAAAGACCGTCGCCTTGGGTCGCAGACCGCGATGTTGTTCGATCGCCTTCCAAACCTCCTTCAACTCCCAGCCCTTCTCCCGATAGCGGAAGAAGCCCACCCAGGCCGGGGTCCGATCCATGCAGGCGTGGCAGTGGACCAAAATCGGCCAGGCCGCGGGGTCGCGGGTCAGGTCAAGCGTCTCCCGCAAAAACGCGCCGTTGAGTTCTACTCGTCCGGGACTCTCCAGATAACGGATGCCGTGCGTACGGGCGAAGCGTTGCTCGGCCTCGGAGTCGGGGTGCCGACCCAAGGTCGCTTCGGGAAAGAGGTTGATGATTGTCTTGAAGCCGTGGCGGGCGTGGGCCAGTTCCAGCCCCTCCGCGGTCGGCATAGCCGACATGTAGAGCCGTCCCGCCTCAACCTCCTTGAAACGGCCCAGGGGCCGATGGTGCCAGAAGCCGAACCCGCCAAAGGCCACCAGAAGACCCAGCCCCCCCAGCGCCGCCCCTCGCGCCGGCCAGGTCCAGCGGCCCAAGGTCAGGCGGGGAAAGCTGAGCAACAGCACTGCCGCCCACGAGGCAATCCCCCCAAAGCCGCACCAACGTGGCCAATAGCCGATCGGTTCGGGGTTGGGCCATTCGACCAAACGCAGGCCCACCAGGATCAAGGCCAGCCCCAACAACGCCTTGACCCGCCCCTCAGCGCGTCGCGCCCGCGCGACCCAGCCCCGACCCTCGCGGGCTGCCAGCAACGCCGCCAGTCCAAGCAACCCAACCAAACCACCTCCCAAAGCGATCCGCAACGCGGTGGGGGTCTTCGAGTCGAACGCGGCCCGCCAGTTCCAGCCATGCCAACCATCCCAGGTTGGGTAAGGAGCGCACGAGTCGAAGTAGAGCAGGAAGGAGACCACCCATGCGGTCCCCCACGCCGCGCCCTCGGTTCGTCGCCGGGTCCGCTCGGCCAACGCCCAGATTAGACCCACCGTCGCATAGATCAAAGCGACCGAAGCGGCGTACATCGCGGCGCGGTCGATGGTGTCGCCCGGCTCGGCCAAACGGTAGGCCGCCGGAGGCCACGGGCTGAGGGTCGGTCGAACCACCTGGGGAAACTCGGGGTCGGCCTCGTTGGGAAAGTACAGCACGGTGAAAATCGCGTAGGCCAACCACACGGCAAGGAACCCGAACGGCCAAAGCGATCGCCAGCCGCCAGCGACACAGCACGCCGCCCCGCTCCGGACAGCCTCCCCTAAAGTCTGTTCGTTGGCCTTCGACTCGTTCCCTTGAAATGACATCGTTACGGTTCCTCCATGACGCTACTATCGATCATTAAGTTCGCCAAGTTCGTCCAAAAACGCTCTCATCAATGACTTCGGCGACTTCGGCGCGGTCCCCCGTCAAAACTCATCTCCTGGTTCGCGTTCAGACCTAACCCGATCCTCACTCACCGACAAGATCAACCTACCCCCTCAAACTCCACAACAACCTCCCACAACCCAATTGGCAAACCATCCATTCGCGTTTAGGATCTGACTGGACGCGACAGTTCTTCCTTAGAAGCCCTCGACCGACCTAGCGTCCCACCTCGCCTGCCTTGTCCGCCGAACTCGCTCGGCAGGCTCAATGACACCCCACAACCGCCCGCCTTGCCTTCGTCCTTCCCCCTTCAAATCCCAACTTGACGCGAGTGGAATCCTCTCCATGCGATTCGCCAGGTTGACGCCCGCCGCAACCGACGAGCGTCCAAATATCGGACCCACCGCCCTCGCCGCGTGGTGTCTGGTCGGACTCCACCTCGGATCGTTCGCCGAGGCGACCCCGGTTGCCCAAGAGTCCGAACCGTCCGCCGGGTCGCCCTCGCGGTTCGAAGCCTCGGTGCGACCGCTTCTGGTCAAGCATTGTCTAGACTGTCACAACGCGGTTCGCAAAAAGGGAGGGATTGACCTGGATCAGCCGGTGGACGACCACGCCGTAGGCCGCGATGCCGTTTTCTGGCTGCGCGTCGCCGAAGTGCTGGAGGATCGGTCGATGCCCCCAGCCGATCGGTCCCAACCCTCCGAAGAAGCCCGCCAAGCGGCGTTTCACACCCTAGAGGCGCTCATCAACGAGGCCCAACGGCCCAACGACCCTGGACCCGGACCCATCCAACGGTTGACCCATCGCCAATACGACTACGCGCTGTTCGACTTGCTGGGGATCACTGAGCCCCTCTCCAAACGGTTTCCTGCCGACGGAGCCGGCGGGGAAGGGTTCCAAAACAATGGGTCCACCCTGTTCGTGCCCCCGATCTTGTTGGAACAGTACCTTGCCGCCGCCTCGCAAGCCGTTGAAACCGCCGATCCATCCCGCTACCTGGTCGCGCGCCCCGGCGGCGACTCGGGTTTGGAACCACGCCAGGCCGCTCGCGCCGTGCTGGCCCGGTTCGCCCGCAAAGCATTCCGCCGCCCGATCGACGACGCCGAACTCGAACGCCTGCTCACGCTTTACCAGAAGGCCGCCGACGCGGGCAAACCATTCGAGGAGGCGGTCAAGCTGCCGCTCAAAGCCATTCTGATCGCGCCGAGCTTCCTATTCATCCAGGAACAACGCCGCTTTGCCGAATTCCCTCAATCCAACGACGGCCAGGATCACGACCACCACACCCCCGCCGGGTCCGATCCCTATCCAATCTCCGACCACGAACTGGCCGCGCGGCTGTCGTTCTTTTTGTGGGTCTCGATCCCCGACGATGAACTCAACGCCCTGGCCGACGCCGGACGCCTCAGCGATCCCGAGGTGTTTGAAGCCCAGGTCAAACGCATGATCGCCGACCCCAAAGCACGACGCTTCGCCGAGGACTTCGCCGACCAATGGCTCAATATCGCCAGCCTTCGCCAATCGGTCGAGCCAGATCGCCAACGCTTCCCCGAATACGACAATGACCTGCGCGAAGCGATGATCCGAGAACCCATCGTAACCTTTACGGAAGTGATTCTAAGTGATCGCTCACTTTTTGAACTGATTGATTCTGAACATGTTTACGTTAACGCCCGCCTTGCTCGTCACTACGGTGTTGAGGGAGTCGAAGGGGAGGAGTTCCGGGCGGTACCGCGTCCTGACCCGTCGCGTGGGGGATTATTGACGACGGCGGGGGTGTTGACGCTCACCTCGTACCCGCGTCGCACCAGTCCGGTGCTGCGGGGCAAGTGGGTGCTGGAAGAACTGCTGGGCACCCCGCCGCCGCCCCCGCCATCTAGTGTGGGGGTGCTGCCGGAGGACGACCGGCCCCGTGAAGGATTGACCTTCCGGCAACGTCTCGAACAACACCGCTCCAAGCCCGACTGCGCCGCCTGCCACGCCAAGCTCGATCCCCTGGGCTTTGGCCTGGAAATCTTCGACCCGATCGGACGGATCCGAACCGACATCGGTGGCGAGCCGGTGGACGCCCAAGGGGTGCTGACCAGCGGCGAAACCTTCAACGGGCCGGTTGAACTCAAGGCGATCCTGCTCAAGACCAAGCGCGAGGCGTTCCTTCGCAACCTCGCCAAGCGCGCCTTGTCGTATGCCCTGCGCCGCGGTTTGGAACCCTACGACACCCCGGCCATTCAAACCATTGTGGAAGCTCTGGAGGCCAACGACCACCACGCCTCGACCCTTTTGCTGGAAGTGACCCGGTCGTATCCGTTCCGACATCGCCGCGATCAGCCACCGACCTTGGAAGTGGTGGGGGTGTCCTCCGACTAACCTGCGAATTGACTCAACGTCCCCCAACACGGAGGCGAAGATCTATCGGTTGGTGCGTCGCCTCGCGTGGACTGTTGCTATTGACTTCGACTCTCCAACACAGGTTCTCAACCGCACGTTCGAATCCCGGAGACCAATCGCCATGAGTTCCTCGTTTCGTCGGATCAGTCGCCGCACCGTGTTGCGCGGCGCAGGGGTGGCCCTCGCGCTACCCTGGTTAGAGGCGATGGGTCCCTTGACCCGTTTGGGCCGAGCGGCGGAGCACAGCCTCGGCGAGGGAACCAAGCTGGAGGGTCCGCCGGTGCGTGTGGCGTTCCTCTACATGGCCAACGGGGTCAATCCCCACTCGTGGACTCCCCAAGGCGAAGGGACCGACTGGCAACCCTCGCCGATCCTCAAGCCTCTGGTCGAGCGCGGGCTCAAAGACGACGTGCTGGTCCTGTCCAACCTTTGGAACGCCGCGACCCGCTCGGGCGACGGCCACTACGTCAAGGAAGCAGCCTGGCTCTGCGGCACGACCATCACCCGCACCACCGGGGTCGATCTCTGCTCAGGCGGCACCTCGGTCGATCAAGTGATCGCCCGACGCCTCGGTCACCTCACCCCGCTGCCCTCGCTGGAACTGGGATGCGAGCCCACCTCCACCGGGGTCGATCAGGTCGTCGGCTACACTCGGGTCTATGGCGCTCATCTTTCCTGGGCGACTCCCACCACGCCGCTGGCCAAGGAGATCAACCCCAAACTCGCCTTCGATCGCCTGTTCCGCCGCCACAACGCCGAACGCTCCACCACCCCCGAGGAGGACCGCAGCCTGCTTGACCTGGCTTTAGAGGACGCCCGCGCCCTCAAGCGGCGCCTCGGACGGGCCGATCAAGTCAAAGTCGAGGAATATCTCGAATCGGTGCGGGCGGTCGAGGCGCGGATTGCCCACGAGGCGTCCGACCGGGCAGCGCGCTACCGGGACGATCCGGCAGCGCGAGCCGACATCGAATCGCTCGGCGGGCGGGTTGATCTCTACGCGATGGACCCCGGACGGCTCCGCGAACGCACCGCTGACCACACCGAGCACGTGCGCTTGATGATGGACATCATCGCTCTAGCGTTCCAGACCGACACCACCCGAGTGGCGACCTTCATGTTCGGCAACGCCGTGAGCAACAAGAACTTCTCCTTCCTGGAGGGAGTCAGCGGCGGCCACCACGAAAACTCCCACCACGAGAATCAGGCTGACAAGCTCGCCCACTACGAACGGATTGCTGCCTGGCACGTCGAGCAATACGCCTACCTGCTGGATAAGCTGCGTTCCATCTCTGAAGGCGAGGGCACACTGCTGGACCACGCCATGATCCAATTTGGTTCGGCCCTTCGGGACGGTAACACCCACAACCCCCACAACCTACCGATCGTGGTGGGTGGACGCGCGGGCGGTCGTCTGACTACCGGACGCCACCTGATCTATCCCAAGGACACCCCACTGGCCAACCTCTATGTGGCCATGTTGGAACGCGCCGGCGCACCAGTCGAGCATTTCGCCGACAGCCAGGGGCCCCTGGCCAATTTGGAGGTCTAGGCTCTCCCGCCAATCACCTAGATCGCTCAAGTTGAGGACGGATCCGATTCCCCCGATGATTTGGTTCTCGGTGGTGACCAACCCCGACAGGGTTGGTCAGATAACCCAGAGCGCGGCCTTAGGCCAGATGCTGCCACCAACACGCCCTCTTACGTGGGCGAATCTCTTGGTTCGTACACGTGGTTCCTCGGAGAATTTCGCTCCACCCTTCCACCATTCCCACCCACAAGCACCTTTCAACCCAATTAATCGATTCAACAAAACCAAACGACCCAACCGATCCCTGATTGGGAGAGCGCCATTCGCTTCGCCACCCCGCCACGGGGAGGTCCGGCAAGTCACAAGGGAGGTCGAAGTGGGAGATCGAATCTGGAACCCCAAGGCGATTGCAATCGCATTGACGATGGTGTGGGCGTTCTTGGGATGCGGGTCGCGCAAGGAGGCTCTAATCGCGCCTCACGGATTGGTCGCGTTGCTGGACCGCTGGGAACAGGCCAACTCCACCCTTGCCGTCGAGACTGGCCAACCAACCGCCGAGTCCAAGCCCACCGAACCGGCTCAGACCACGCAGGACGCGCAAGCAGCGCGGGCGGAGTGGCGGGACGAGGGCCAGGAGGATGGACCCGCGCGGGGAGGAACCGAAGCGTATCCCTCGTCCAGCGAGACGAGCCTGCTGCCCCCTCTGCCGCAAGACGACATCAAACTCGATGAAGAAAGCCAGGAAGGCACCACCGACCTTGAACCACGCGCTCCCGCACCCGCGTCGATCCTCGACTTGAACGACAACGTCCCCTTTGAGCGCAACGCGGAGGGACTCACGCTCGACCAAACTATTAACGTCGTGTTGCTGGCCGATCCCGAGCTCCGAGTCGGCTTCGAGGCGATCAATCAGGCCAACGCCGAGGCTCTGACCGCCTTCCTCGCGCCCAACCCGACGATCAGCGTCAATCAGTCCCTCCTGCCTCTAGTACGTCCCTTCACCGAAGACCGCCAAGGTGGTCCCCCTCAACTCGACGTGGGGGTCGAATATCCGATCGACTGGTTCGTGTTCGGCAAACGAGCCGCCGCGCTCCAGGCCGCCACCTTGAACACGCAGATCTCGGAAGCGGAATACGCCGACTTGGTCCGCCGTCGGGTGCTGGACGCAACGATCTTGTATTACGACGTGTTGGAGGCCGAGGCACTCCGAGACCTCGCCCGACAAGATGTTCGCAACTTCCAAACCGTGGAAACCATCACACGACGCGCCGTTCAAGCCGGCGGTCGTCCCCGGGTGGAACTCGATCGGGTCCGTTTGGAGCGTCTGCGTTCCGAACAGACCCTTCGCGAAGCCCAGCGACAGTTGGTTGCGTCGCTAGCCGCCTTAGGCGAACGTCTGGGTGCGACCCAGGATACGCCTCCCTTGCAACTGGCCGGGACACTCGATACAATTGAACCGATTCTCACCCCGCCTTCGGTTCGAGAAGGTTTCGAGCTGGCGTTCCGTATGCGACCGGACTTGGAAGCAGCGCGTCTGAAAATCACCCAGGCCGACGCCGAACTTCTGGCCGAAACCCGCAACGCTCTGCCCGAATTGGTCACACGGTTCGGCTACACCCGCCAATTCCAGCGCCGGGCGATCGGATTTCCCGATGCTGACTCCTGGGGGATCGGCCTTGACTTCACCTTGCCCTTGTTCAACCGCAACCAGGGTCAACGCGCTCGAGCCGCCTCGGTGGTGGTTCAAAGCCAGGCCGAATTGCGCGCGGCCTTGGTGGGGCTGTACGCAGAACTCGTCGAAGCGGACCAGGCACTCCGCACCGCCGCCGAGAATGTCCGGGCCGTCGCACAGGATCAGCTTGAACTCGCCACCCGGGTGCGTGACACCTTGACTCAAGCCTATCAGGAAGGGGGGCGGCCCTTGCTCGACGTGGTAGACGCCCAACGCGACTTCCGCGAAACCACCCGTCTCTTCATTGAAAGCCGCGCCGATTACGCCCGCGCTCTGGCTCGCTACAACGCCACCCTGGGAACACGCTTATCCCCTTGAGGATCGCTTCAGATGACGTCTCCTTCCACGACGAACGACACGGACTCCCAACCTCTCGGGCCAAGCCCCTTATCCTCCCTCTCTCCGTCATCCGTCTCGACCCGGCAACCCGGCCGACTCGCCCCTCGACGAGCCGAACCGGACCACGAGCGGATGGGATGGGGCGAGACGCTGCAATTCCTTGCCGCTTTGAGCGTCACCCTCGGCGTTCTAGGATTCCTCCTGGTCTCCTCTTCGACCACCCCGCCGTTTGAGACGGTCGAGGAACCGCGTCCTGTTTCGGAATTGGTTCAGGTGATCGGTCCAGGTCAAATCCGGGTCGAGCCGGACGGACCATTTGCCTCCAAAATCGAAGTGGTTCCCGTCACCCGGGAAACCCGAGCCGACCCGATCCTGACCGTGACCGGACGGGTGGCCGCCAGCTTGCGTCCCCTCAACGGAACCGGCACCCCCCAATGGCAGTTCGACTCGCCCGCGGACCTGACCGCCTTCACCGAGTGGGAACGCGCCAAGGCCGACGTGGAGTTCGCCCAAATCCAATTGGCCCAGGTCCGTCAACTGGCCGCCGCCCGGATCGACGCCCAACGCAAGTTGGTCGAACGTCTGGAAAAACTGGTCGTCGCCGGTTCGGAAACGCCCCGCGACCTGGCCACCGAACGCGCCGCTTTGATCGAAGTCCAGATTACTGGACGCCGCGAAATCCATGAAGCCGAGACCGCGTTGCGCATCGCTCGTCGTTTGGAGGCGGCTCAAATTCGCCAGCTTCAGCAATCCGGCCTAGACCCGACGCTGTTGGAATCGGTCTCGCACAACTACGACCTAGTGATCGCCGACGTGCCGGAGGCGATGGTCAGTCGGGTACGGGTCGGTCAGGGATGCAGCGCTGTGTTTTTCGGTCTTCCCGATCGGGTATTCCAAGGTCGGGTCCAAAGCATTGCACCAGTACTTTCGCCGGAACGTCGTTCACTCCGGATCCAGTTCCTCATCGACGATTTCAACGATGAACTACGCCCCGGCATGTTCGCCGAGATCGGCCTGGGAACCGATCTCCACGACGCGCTTTTGATTCCCGCCGAGGCGGTGCTGCATCTAGGACGCTTCGACTACGTGTTGGCGGCCAATCTCCAAACCGAACACGTCTGGAACGTCACACGAGTCGTGGTCGGAGAATCCCGCGAGGGTCGCATCGAGGTGCTGGCCGGTCTGTCTCAACAAGATCGGGTGGTCGGCTCCGGGGCGATCCTGTTCAAACCGATGATGCGGGAAGCGCTCCAGCTGACCGCGCGGAACGGATCCTCCAACGACGAGGTTGCGGTCGAAGTTCCCTTGGAAAACGAGGCGGATTCCGTAACCGGACCCGAGCCGGGCTCCGCCGGGCTGCCTGACCAAGCCGCGGAGGTCCGACCATGATCGGTCGTCTGATCGAAGCGTCGATGAGAACCGGCTGGTTGATTCTCACGCTCACCGGCGTCATCGTGGCGGCGGGGGTGTTCGCGTTCCGCAACCAACCCATCGACGCCTACCCGGACATTTCCGGCCAGATGGTGCAGGTCATCACAGTTTATCCCGGACGCGCTCCCGAAGAGGTCGAACGCCAGGTCACCATCCCCATCGAAATCGCCTTGCGGGGCGTACCTGGGGTCGAGACGATCCGCTCGCGGACCATCTTCGGGCTGTCCGTTGTGCAGTTGATGTTCCATGAAGGCGTGGAAAACTATTGGGCACGGGAACGCGTGCAGGAAAACCTGGGCACTGTCGAGCTTCCCGAAGGAGCCGCGGCCGAACTTGGGCCGCTGGCGACCGCCTACGGCGAGGTGTACCGCTACGAACTGGTCTCCGACGGCACTTTCGACCTGATGGAGCTGCGCACCCTCAACGACTGGGTGGTGATCCCCCGCCTCATGAGAACCCCGGGTGTGGCCGAGGTCTCCAACTTCGGCGGCTTGGAAAAGCAGTTCGCCGTGACCTTCCGACCATCCGACTTGGAACGGTTCGGCTTGACCCTCAACGACGTGGTCGAGGCCATCCAGGCCAACAACGCCTCGGCCGGGGGCAGCGTGTTGCAACGCGGCTCGATGTCGTTCGTGATCCGGGGGGGCGGAACCATTCAATCGCTTGACCAACTCGAACGGATCTACGTCAAATCGGTAGGCGGGATCCCGGTTTACCTCAGCGACGTAGCGCAGGTGGGTCTGGACAACCTGACCCCCTCGGGGATCTTCAGCAAAGATCGGCGCGACGAATCTGTACAAGGAATTGTATTGATGCGTCGGGGCGAAAATCCCTCCCGGGTGTTGGAGGCGGTTCAAGAAGTCGTCGCCGAACTTAATGCTGACGACCTTCCCGAAGGGGTCCGGGTTGTCCCATTCTACGATCGTCAACATCTGGTAGAAGCCACCCTACACACCGTCTCCCACAGCGTTCTGATGGGAATCACCCTGGTCGTCCTCGTTTTGTTGCTCTTTCTGGGACGCCCGGCAATGGCCTTCCTGGTGGCGCTGACCATCCCGTTTTCGCTCCTGTTCGCACTCATTCTGATGTACTTGACTGGCATCCCGATCGGACTGCTTTCCATCGGAGCGATCGACTTCGGCATCATCGTCGATGGAGCGATCATTATGGGCGAACATCTCGCCCGCCGTTTGGGCGAAGCCACCCGCGCTAACCGCCTCGATCCCGAGAGCCACCCGTTCAACCCGTTTGCCACCGTGCTCAAGGCGGCGCAGGAGGTGGAACGCACCGTCTTCTTCTCGATCCTGATGATCATCGTCGCCTATCTGCCCTTGTTGTCGCTGACTCGGATCGAGGGTCTGCTGTTCCGCCCGATGGCCCTTACCATGGTCTTCACCATGATCGGCGCGTTGCTGTTCTCGCTATTCGTAGTGCCGGTGATGAGCGTCGCGGTGTTTCAACGCGGCTATCGGGAATGGGAGAACCCGCTGCTGAGATGGTTACGCCCGCTCTACGGCGCGACGATCCAACGGTTGCTCCAACTGCGCTGGTGGGTCGTGGCCGGCTCGATTTGTCTGTTTGCCACCATCGCCTTGAAGATCGCTCCCCAGTTGGGGCTGGAGTTCCTGCCCCGAATGGATGAAGGGGTCATTTGGGTGCGAGCCAATTTCCCAGAGGGAACCTCGCTGAACCAAACCAGCGCCTACGGCAAACGTCTTCGAGAAATCGTGCTGGAGTGTCCCGACATCCAGTTCGTCACGGTTCAAGCTGGACGCAACGACTCGGGCACCGATCCCTTCCCCCCTAGCCGCATGGAAGTGATGATCGGGCCCAAACCCCGCGAGCTTTGGACTCAGTTCCAAACCAAGGACCAACTGGTGGAACATCTCGGCAGTCGTCTCCGCGCCGAGTTCCCCACCACCCGGTTCAACTTCACCCAGCCAATCATCGACAGCGTTACCGAGGACACCAACGGCACCTCCGCCGACCTCGCCGTGGAGTTCTCCGGTCCCGACTCCGAGATCCTACTGGATCTGGCCCGTGCCACGGTCGAATTGCTCTCGGCGGTCCCCGGCGCACGGGACGTGGCGATCGAACAGGAAGGCCCCCAACCCCAGCTGGTCATCACTCCGGTTCGTCAGTGGTGCGCGCGGCACAACGTCAAAATCGAGGATGCCGCCAAGCTCATCAACATCGCGCTGGGGGGTGAAGCAATCGGGGTTTTGTATGAAAACGAACGGCGCTTCGACATCACCGCGCGTCTCGATCGGTCCTTCGTGACCTCGCCCCAGGCGGTGGGCCGACTGATCGTCCACAACGCCGAGGGTCTGCCCGTGCCACTGGCCCAGGTGGCCCAAATTGAACTGGTGGACGGCCAGACCGTCATCGCCCGCGAAAACAGCCGACGACGAATCACCGTGCGTTGCGACATCGTGGGCCGAGATCAAGGCGGTTTTGTCGCCGAGGCGCAACGTCGCTTCCAGGAGAGCGTGGCTCCCAAACTGCCCAATGGCTACCGCGTCGCCTGGCTGGGGATGTTTGAGAACCTCGAGCGGGCCCGTGACCATTTCATTGTGGTCATTCCCATCACCGTGGGGCTGATCTTCGCTCTGATGATTGTCACTTTCGGCTCGTTGCGGGCCGCGTTACTGCTGTTGGTCTCGGTGCCCTTCGCGTTCATCGGCGGCGTGGCAGCGCTTTGGGCGCGGGGCATGAACCTCAACGTCTCCACCGGGGTGGGCTTCGCCGCGCTGTTTGGCGTGTCGATCATGAACGGGGTCCTGATGGTGCGGGCAATCACCGCCCGACGACGCGAAGGACGATCCCTCCGCGCTGCAATCCAACAAGGTGCGCTGGATTGCCTGCGTCCCATACTGGTGGCCTCGCTGGTGGCGATCCTCGGTCTGCTGCCCGCGTCGCTGGCCACCGGCCTGGGTTCCGACGTGCAACGCCCTCTGGCCACCGTCATCGTCTGGGGTCTGTTCAGTTCAACGCTGCTGACCCTGTTCGTGGTGCCGGTGCTCTATGACCTCTTCCGGCCTCACGTCGCCGCTGCCCCTACCAATCCGCCCCCGCCTCGCCCCGCCTCCTTGGTCGAGCCCGCCGGAGCCGGGTCGGCCCTCAACGTCTAAACGCCAACCTCCCCCAACCACTCATCAACCCGCCGGGACGGGGATGGATGCTCTCCACCCCCTTCCCGATGGAGCAAGGTTGACGGCGTCGCATGGTGGACCGGATGGGGTGGGGATTGGACGGAACATCCACCTAAGCCGCCCGCGCGTGGGAACGGCTCCACCTGCCCGCCACACCCGCCCGGGATGGATCGATCGAACAATCCCAACCAACTCGCTCGGGATGAAAGGCTCCGCCCACCGAACCCATCAAACCAAGACTCGATCGGTTATGATGGGAAATCCCCCGCCGGTCGTCGCCCTCCCCCACCCCACGACGCGCGCCGATCGACGGTCCCGACCACCTCGCCCGGTTCCGCCCGATGGAATCGGCTTGGCCAAAACTTCGACATTCGATTCCTCCCGCACCGGAAACAAAGCGACGCGACGATGTCCACCGACGCCACCGGTTACAAGGCCACGCTCAACCTGCCCAAAACCACCTTCGACATGAAGGCCAACCTCACCCAGCGCGAGCCGCAGCGCCAGGCCCAATGGCTCCAACGCGACCTCTACGGGCAAATCCGTCAAGCCCGCCGAGGCGCTCCGGTGAAGGTCTTGCATGACGGCCCCCCCTACGCCAACGGCGAGATTCACATGGGCCACCTGCTCAACAAGGTCCTCAAGGATTTCGTCGTCCGGTGGTGGACCCTCCAAGGCTACGACTCCCCCTACGTCCCCGGCTGGGACTGCCACGGCCTGCCGATCGAACACAAGGTCGTCCGTGACCTCGGCCCTAAAGCCCGCCAACTGGACGCCTCCCAAATTCGCCAGCTCTGCCACGAGGAAGCGATGAAATGGGTGAATATCCAGTCGGCGCAGTTTCAACGCCTGGGCGTCCTCGGCGACTGGCAACGTCCCTACCTGACGTTAGATCACCGCTACGAGGCTGGCATCGTCGATGTGTTGGCTGACCTGGTGGAAAAAGGGTACGTCTTCCGCCAAAAGAAGGCGATTCATTGGGACATCCACGACCGCACCGCGCTTGCTGAAGCCGAACTTGAATATCAAGACATCAATTCACCATCAATCTATGTTTTGTTCCCCATGACCTCCGGCGTCCCCTCCTGCTGGGGCGGCCAACCGGAAGACTGGTCGGCGATGATCTGGACGACCACCCCGTGGACCCTGCCGGCCAATCTGGCGATTGCCGTCCATCCCCGCCTCGACTACGCCGGGGTCCGCTACCGCGATCCGGAAACCGGCGCGGAGCGGCGCGTTCTTCTCTGCCAAAGCCTAGTTGCTAAGGTCATGGCCGAGCGCAGCGTGTCCCAATACGACATCGTCGGCGTGTGCAAAGGGGCCGACCTGGAAATCGCCACCTATCGCCATGTCTTTCTCGACCGCACCGGTCGGTTCGTCCTGGCCGACTACGTCGCAGCCGAGGACGGCACCGGCCTGGTCCACACCGCGCCTGGCCACGGTGCGGAGGACTACCGCACCGGCCTAGCCTACGGCCTGCCCGCCTACTGCCCGGTGGACGAGTCGGGCCGCTATACCGACGACGCTCCCGACTGGCTTCGGGGCAAAGGGGTCTTTGAAGCCAACCCTTTGGTTGTCCAGCGGCTCAAAGAAGATGGCACCCTGTTTCATAGCGCCCCCGTGAGGCACAGCTATCCTCACGGCTGGCGGAGCAAGAAACCGATCATCTTCCGCGCGACCGAACAATGGTTCATCAAGGTGGACCACAACGGCTTGCGGCAACGGGTGTTGGAGCAAATCGGCCAAGTCACCTGGCTGCCCTCCTGGGGACAGCGGCGGATCGAGGCAATGGTCTCGGGACGCCCCGATTGGTGCATCTCTCGCCAACGCGCTTGGGGCGTGCCGATTCCTGCCTTCCGCTGCCAAAAGTGTGGTCATTGGCACATGAGCGCCGCCACGCTCCGCCACCTACGCGACCTCTTCCGCCAACACGGAGCCGACGCCTGGTTCAGCCGCCCCGCCTCGGAACTCGTGCCGCCGGGCCTGACCTGCGAGGCGTGCGGCCACGACCAGTTTGATAAGGGCTCGGACATCCTCGACGTCTGGTTCGAGTCAGGGGCCAGCCACCGCGCCGTACTCTCCCAGCCCCCCCCTGACGGCTTCGGGTTGGGCTACCCGGCGACGATGTATCTGGAAGGCTCCGACCAGCACCGCGGTTGGTTCCAATCCTCGATCTTGACGGCCGTGGCCGCTCAGGGCGTTGCGCCGTTTCAAACTGTGTTGACTCACGGATTCATTGTCGATGAACAGGGTGAAAAGGTCTCCAAGTCGGAGATGGAGAAAAAGTACGGCAAGGGCAAAGTGCCGGTGATCTTCTCGGCCGTCCCGGCCACCGAGACCTACGGAGCCGACGTGCTGCGGCTTTACGTCGCCAGCATGGACTACGCCGACGACGTGCGGGTGGGTGAGACCGGCATCAAGGAGGCGTCCGAAGCCTACCGCAAGATCCGCAACACGTTCCGCTTCCTGCTAGCCAACCTGGAGGACTACCAACGGTTCGACCCGGAACGCCACGCCCCCCAACCGTCCGACCTGGTCGAACTCGATCGCTGGATCTTGGGACGGCTCAACGCCCTGATCCGCGACTGCGAAGCTTCCTACAACGCCTTTGAGTTCTACCGGGTCGTGCAAAAGATCACCCAGTTCGTCAACGTTGATCTCTCCAGCTTCTACCTCGACGCCATCAAGGATCGGCTCTACGCGGAGTTGCCCGAAGGACCGGAACGCCGCTCCGCCCAGTTCGCCCTGTTCCGCCTGCACGATGTGTTGACCCGTCTGCTTTCGCCTATTCTGGTCCACACCTGCGAGGAACTCTGGGAACGTTTACCCGGCTCCGCCGCGACCGGCAAGCCCGAGAGCGTCCACCTGGCCCTGGCCCCACAACCTGACCCCCGCTTCGACGACCAAACCCTTGCCGACAAGTGGACCACCCTACGCGCTGTGCGCAGCGACTGCCTGCGAGAACTTGAACGGCTTCGCCAATCCAAAATCATCGGCTCGTCTCAACAAGGCCGACTGGCGATCGCCACCGCCGACCCTCAACTGCGCGGCCTGCTGGAATCCAGCCGCGACGCATTGGCCACCGTCTGCGTCGTCTCGGAGGTCGAGGTCGTCGCCGACCATCCCGAGGCGGTCCCCGGCGTGGACGAGCCGCGAATCCGGGTGTTCGCCGCCAAGAGTCCCCATCGTCGTTGCGAGCGTTGCTGGAATCATTACGCGAGCGTCGGTTCCGACCCGCGTCATCCCGATCTGTGCGCTCGTTGCGTGCGGGTGGTCGAGCGTCTGGCCCTCGCCGCGTCGCTCGATCCCATGAAAGGATCGTCCTGAGATGTCCCACGCGCCTCGGACCCCGCCGATTGGACCCGACGACCCTCCGTTGCGTCTGGCCGCCTGCATCTCGGGAGCCGGTTCGACGCTGGCCAACCTCTTGGACCGAATCGAAACCGGTGCGCTGCGCGCCCAGGTGGTCGCAGTCGTCGCCAGCCGTCCCGGCATCGGTGGCCTGGAAGTGGCCCGCCGCGCCGGGATCAAAGCGGTAGTGGTCCGCCAAACCGCCAACGACTCGGTGGCCGCGTACTCCCAACAGGTCTTCGCCCCCCTCCGCGCCGCCGGAGCCGACCTGGTGGTGCTGGCGGGCTTCCTCAAACTGCTGGCGATCCCACCCGATTATCACAACAAGGTTATCAATGTCCACCCCTCGCTGATTCCCGCCTTTTGCGGACGCGGGTATCACGGTCTGGCGGTCCATCGAGCCGCTTTAGAGCGCGGAGTGAAACTCACGGGCTGCACAGTCCATTACGCCAACGACGACTACGACGCCGGCCCAATCATCCTGCAGCGCGCGGTTGCTGTGCTGGACGACGACACCCCCGAGACCCTGGCGGCGCGGGTGGTCCAGGCCGAGCGGATCGCCTTGCCCCAAGCGATCACGCTGCACGCCCAAGGCCGGCTGTTGGTCGAGGGCCGGCGGGTGCGCGTGCTGGGAAATCCCGAATCCGAAGACCATCCCGCGCTATGATTGGCTTTTTGAGCTATCCTTCTCTCCAGGAAGGCACAATCCCATTCTAGATGACAAAAACCGTTCCCATCGACCGCTTCCCCCCCAGCTCCAACGGGTGAGTGGCGACCCGCAACGGTTCGTTCCAATCAATTTTGGCGGTCCACGTCCAACCACGTCCAACCATGTTCGAACCGTGAGGAAGCTCCATGTCTTCATCCCCGCTCTACTCGCCCCGAACCGAACGTCTCGCCAACGGCCTGACCGTGATCACTCAACACGACCCCTGGGCTGCGGTCGCCGCCGTCCAACTCTGGTTTCACGTCGGCTCCAAGAACGACCCGCCCGGCCGGGAAGGGTTCGCCCATATGCTCGAACATATCATGTTTAATGGTTCGGATCGCATAGGCTACGCCGACCACCTCAAAGAAGTGTTTAAAGCGGGTGGTCTGGATTGCAACGCCTACACCACCTACGACCAAACGGTGTACCATGCGTTGATTCCGCCCGAACAGCTCGACTTGGTGCTCTGGCTGGAGGCCGAACGTCTAGCATTCCTCAAAGTCGATCAGAAAGCGCTCGACCACGAGCGGCGACGAATTGAAGTCGAGCGGACCATCACCGGGTCGGATCCGCTGACCCGCCAATGTTTGAAATATCGCTCGCTTCAATTCGAGACGCATCCCTACCGAAACGCCCCGATTGGTCAGTTCGCCCATTTGAGGACGACGGCCGTGGCGGAATTGCGCGAATTCTGGGAAGATTATTATGTGCCTAACAACGCCACTCTCGTGGTGGTCGGTCCACTCACCCACGAGGAAGTGATGACCACCGCCCGTAAGAACCTCGAATGGATTCCAGCCAGGGAGGTCCCCCCTCACTCTAGCGTGGTCGAGCCGCTTCCTACTAAGCCTCGCAAACACACCTTCACCGACAACGAGGTTCCGCTGCCCCTGGTGCTGCTCTCGTGGCCCACTGTGCCCAGCGGACATACCGACGAACCCGCGTTGCGGTTGCTCGCTCAGGTGATCAACGTGGCCATGCGTGAGACGTTGAACAAACCTCGTCAGTTCCTCGGGATCAAGCTCAATGACATCCCGCAAGCCGTCTTCACCAAGTGCGATGCCTTCTTCCTAGAGGAAGCTGGCTGTTTCCAGATTCTCGCGATGCGGCCGCATTTCCAGTTCTCCGCTGATCAGCTGATCAATTGTATTCAAAAGATTGTCGATCGCGTGCGCCAGGCCCCCGTCGATGCCGATCACTTCACTAAAGCCCACGACCTGTTGCGCTGGGATCTGGCCATCGACTCCTGCAATCCTCAAGGTCGAGCCCTCATGCTGGGCTGGTGCGGCGTCATCGAGGGCAACTCGGAGTCGTCCAACCATCTCTGGCACGCGATCCAGACCCTGACCGCTACAGATGTTCATCAGTGTGCTCAAACCTATCTGATACCACAACGAAGGCTGGTCGCAAGCTATCGTCAATCGTTTTGGGGCAAATGGTTCCGCAAATCGGATGACAAGGACCAGCCAGTCATAGCCCCCATGGAGGATGTGCCCGCCGCTCCGGAACGCCCCGGCGCGGTTCGTCCCGAAAACCACCCAGAAAAGCCGCCGTTAGCCCCCATCTCCGCCGTGCCCCGCGTTACGACACAGGTTGAACGGCATGTTTTGAGCAATGGGCTGACGGTCCAACTCCTCCCCGAGCCGGGCTATCCCACCATCCGCGCCCGACTGACCCAGATGGTTGACCCTCGGAATAGCTTTCCACGCGGAACGATTGGCTTCCCACGCGGAACGATTGATCGTGTCCATCAGATTCTGCTTGACCAATCCGGGTGGGCTTTCAACTCCAAGCGACGACAACGCAACGACCCGCTGCCGCCGATCGAGTCGCTGATCATCACAAAACATGACGACGATTTTGGCATGATCGCGATCGACGCCTTGGCTGATCACCTCGACGCCGCGATCGACTGTCTGGCCAACCTGATCGACCGCGCTGAGCGCGAAGGTTTCCAGAAAACCGCCGTCCAGGATGCTCGCGCTCGCGCTGAGGTCCAACGCGCCACCAACCCCGGCGATGTCGAGGGCAACGCCACTATGCGGCTCCTCGAACGCACCCTTCTCGGCCCGCGGCATCCCTACACGCCCGACCCCCGCGCCAAGGACGACGCCCAGGCGCACGACCGCCTCAATCCCCAAGAACTCCAAACCTGGTGGCAACGCCACGGCCGGCCCGGCTCTGCCTCGTTGACCATCTCTGGAGGCTTCAACCCGACCGCGACCCTGGAACGCGTCCAAACCCAATTCAGGTTCTGGCGTGGTTGCGACTCAAAAAACGCCAACCTCTTTGCCAATCCAAGTCTTGTTGAGCCAACTTCCACTCGGATTCTCTTACGTCAAGGTCCCAAGAATGGTGCCGCCTGGGTCGCAGTGGGCCGACCGGGGTTACCAGTGGATCATCCCGACGTACCCAAATCGTTGGCGATCAATCAATATCTGATTGGTATTCCAAATGATCGTTTGACGCACACCCTGCGCTACCAACGGGGCATTTCAATGGGTGGCGGGGGCGGGTTCCGTTTTTGGAGAGGGGCTGGACTGTTCATGCTGTTCACCATTTGCCCCGCGGCGGCCGCGGCCGACGCGGTCCTCGCCCTCTTCGACGAGATCCGTCGGTTGCGGGTCGAACCTCCCAACGAGGAGGAATGGACCTGGACCCGCGCTCGTCTCGTCTCCGACCTTCTCTCCGACACCGCCGGCCCCCACGAACGCGGCGATGTCATCGCCTTAGCCCAAGCGCGGGGACTGAGATCGGATTTCTTAGATCAACGCATGATTGATTTTTCATCTATGACTCCAGAGGATTGTGTCCAGGTTGCGCGGACTCACCTCAATCCCAACGCCTTGGTGGTCGTCGTCACCGCCCCCCCCGACAAGACGATTCGCAAGGCGCTAGGACGGCTCGCTCCGGTCGAGAACGCCTGAGACGCCAACGCCTTGGGTTTCGGACGCGATCACGCCAGCGACACCGGCTCCACCTCGACCCAACTGCCCCGCTGGTGCGACACCAACACGGCATCAGCCACGATCTGAGCGTTCAAACCGGCACGGAAGGAGGGAACCGCTGGGCGGCCCTCGATGATCGCGGTCACAAATTCCCACATTAGATCATATCGAAATACCGTCGCAGGTTTACCCCGGGCCGGATCGCGTGGGCTACCCGATGGCTTGAGAAAGGCGTTGGGGACCGCAATTGGCTCCAGATCGCCGCCGTGACGCCCCAAGAGCAGCGTGTTGGGTTCATGCATCCTGTAAACCGCCGACGCCTCCGACCCATTAACTTCTGCCCATTCGTGACCATATCCCCCCACATGGTACCCCTTGGCCAACGTGGTTCCTTCCCAAACCCCGACTGCTCCGCGACGGAATTCGCCGATCAAAGCCGACCAGTCGTCCACCTCCGAAGCCGCGCAGGGATTGCCCGAGGCGTCCCGATCTCGGGGCGCGAACCGCGCCACCGCGCCGCAAATCCGCGCCAGCGGACCAAGCAGATCCATGGCGAAGTCGAGTCGATGAATCGTCATGTCAAACAGATCGCCCGCACCGGCGGTCGCCTTGTACTGTCGCCAGCCCCAGGAGGTTTCTGGCAGGTCGAGGAACCTCTGCGAGCGGAAGTGCCGAGGCTCGCCGAGATCACCGTTGCGTAACAGATGCCGCAAATACCGCATCGACGGCGCGAAGCGATAGGTGAACGCGGTCATGTTCACCACTCCGGCGGCTTCGGCCGCGGCGGTCATAGCCCGTGCCTGGTGGGCGTCGAGTCCCAGAGGTTTTTCACACATCACATGCTTGCCGGCCTGGGCCGCTGCGATCGCCAACTCCTTGTGGGTGTGGTTAGGCGTGGCGATCACCACGGCGTCGATCTCAGGGTCGGCGAACAGCTCGGGCAGACGTTCAACGGTGAAGGTCTTGATTGGTTCGCCGTCGGACCATTCGACCCGGCGTCGCTCCAACAACGCGGCGTCGGCGTCGGCGATCGCCGCCAAACGGGCGCGGGGATCCAGCCGCAACCCCGGTTCGTGGTGGTCGCGGCTCACCAACCCCACACCAATGAGAGCGACCCGCACCGGCTCGCGGGTCGCTCGTATCGGCGCAGGCGGCGGCGGAGGTTCCACCGAGACGCGCGGCAAAACGATAGATTGAGATTGTGACATACTAGCATATCCTTATTCAATCGGAATGTTCACAAACTTTTGAACGCCTTTTCATTTTGAGCGTCGTCAAGACGTTCGCGTCCATCGTGCGACTTGGAAATGAAATCAAATCCGAACCAACCAACTCGTCGCCAGTTCGGGGGGCATGAACTAGGAGCTTCGCCGCTGTTTCTCGATGCGTCGAGGCCGCAACGTCAAATGATTTCCAGATGCGTCCAGGTGGGATTCATCCTGTTGGGCGTTGACGACTCGCAAGTCGGAGTGAACCAAATGGCTCTGAAGGCTGCGCCGACGGCCCGAAACCGAGCTGATCTTGGATCGGTCCATGGTCCTGAAGCGGTCGCGGGGCGGGTCGGATCGAAGGCGATCGACAGTATGGGAGGCGGCGCTTTGGGATCGAAGCGAGGTTCACCCCGCGATCCGCATCCATTCGCGGCCAAGTAATCGCCCAACTCGGCAAGCTCGGCCCAGATGGGAGGGCGATCCGGCGTGATCACCACTCGTTCGACTTGAAGCACACGGCGAACCTGGTCGGCTTCAGCAACCACTGCCCAGACGAAACCTGCAGCCCAATCCAATCGGCCGTCGTGGCGACGATGGATCACCACCACACGCCCCCTGGGATCGTTAGCCCAAGCCAACCACGCCACCGGATCGTCCGCCTCCGTCAAAAGCGATTCGGACCCTAGCGAACCCCCTCGATAAATCAAGGTATGATACTCATTAACCCAGTCCGTGC
>Ga0209017_10000894_pt1 | contig 26108 bp, 14 predicted proteins | sample YNPBryunderm2012_FD_185812 | JGI IMG/M metagenome (GOLD analysis project Ga0209017, IMG submission 185812) | Anoxygenic and chlorotrophic microbial mat microbial communities from Yellowstone National Park, USA - YNP Bryant MS undermat 2012... ...
CACTCCGAGGGTGGAAGTCACTGACGGGCACGGTCTTGACCTATCAATTTGAGAAGCGAGAAGGGGCGTGGCAGACACTCAGCCCACCTTCTCCCTCGGGATTCCAGGCCGACCCGAACAAACTGAATAGCCTGATATCCGCACTGAAAGCACTTAAGATTCTTGCTAATCTTGGAGAAATTCAACCTGATTACGGATTGAACACTGATCTCAATCCGGAGGGCATTGAGCTAACGATCGAATTGAAAGATGGCAAAAAGCTGAATTTAATTCTAGGAAAACCCGCGAGTGCCGATGCGGTGTACGGCAGTTCCTCGGAGTTGCCGAAGGAAGCTTTTACGCTCAACTCCGGCGAACTCCGGAAATTGCTTGAGAAACCCGCCAACTTGCAGAAGCCGTAAGCTTTTCTCGAACTTCCCCGCAGGTTCTGCCGCTGAAATCTCGCAGTTGGCTTCAATCACCAGGGTATTCGAGTTGTCGATTCGGATCGAGTAACCGCCAGTAAAGCAAGGTGCCCGGTCCTTTGACATGCGTACTTAAACGCAAGGTATGCTCGCCTTGCGTCAGTTGAAGATCGATGGCTTCGCGATCAGGCTCGACTCGGCGGCCGACGCCGATCCCTCTGCCAATCTCTTTGCCATCGAGAAAAACAGTAAATCGCTCGGCGGTACCCACCAGTAGTCGGGTTTTCAACGGTGCACGCGCCATCACTTTCGCTTCAATGATGGTCGGTTCGCCAGGCTTCGCATCGAGCGAGATTGCCCCGGTGACACCGGCAGTCACCGGTTTGCCATTCACCGTCACCTGGGTTAAAAACGGGTTCGCCATGAGATAGCGGACCAGGTCACGGAAGTTTTGCGGTGTCATAGCCGTGCCGAGGCCTTCAGGCATCAACGATTTTTCGACGACTTGCACTGGTCCGTCGAGATCCTCTTTCGGAATCCGTTTTAAGAGTCCGTTCTCGACTTTCAGGGTGATTGATCGTTCGTCCTCGGCATGGAGCAGCCCTTGTTCGACGCGGCCGTCAATAGTGCGGACGATGCGCTGGAAGTACGGAGCGCCGATGACCCGGTTCGGGTCGAGGACATTCCCGAGCAGGTACTCGATGTCGCGGGCGGCACCGTCGAGGTTCGGGCCGACTTCCTGGCCGCGGCCCTCAAACTTGTGGCACTTAGCGCACTGCTGATCGAAGACAAGTTTGCCGCGGCTGAACGACGCTGGAGTGGCATCCAGTTCAGAACGGACCTTGTCGATGAGTTTGAGCAGGTCCGCGGGCGTCAGCCGGGTACGGCCCCAGGTTTTTTCGATGAGGGCATTCAGTTCCTTGTCCTGGAACCCTTGAATGCGGACAACGACATTGTCGGTGACGTCGGCCCGGTCGACCCGCTTGGCGGCGAGGGCGGAGAGCAGGGCTCGTGCTGAGTCTTTTTGCCCGGCGAGGGTATTGACGAGTTCGGCCCGCAGGGCAGGGGGGTACTGCTTCCAGCCATCAATCAAATCGCTGGCCACTTGCGGGTTCGTCAACCCGGCCAGCCCCCGGGCGGCGGCGATTTTCAGTGACAGTGGGGCGTCATCTGAGCGGATTGCGGAGACAAAGACTTTCTCGATCTCCTTCGGTTTGAGGGCTGCCAGTTGGCTAGCCGCTTCGACACGAGCTTCGATAGGGATCGTGGAATTTTCAAATGCCGCCATCGCCCGCTTGACCGCCTCCGGGTCGCGGAAGCTGACGGCGAGGCGGTTGATGAGCGACAATAGCTTCGGATCCTGGCCGCGTTCAATCTCAGCCCGGACGGCAAACCACGACTTCGGCGGCGTCACGGTCTGCTTGTCGAGGGCGATCACCAGCCCGTCGAGGGCTTTTTCCCGGGAATGCGTATCCGGCAGCCGGAGCACGAAGGCGACGGCAAGTTCGAGAGCGTCTGGCGTCCCGGTGGCGACGAGTCGGCGGACGACACGCGCCACGATCTGATCGCGAACGAGGATGTTATCCGGTGCCTGCTCGGCGAGCCAGGCGAGTTCCTCATCGAGTAACGCAGGATGGTCAGTCAGGTTCTTCGCCAGCGTCTTCTCGTAGGCGATCCAGGTGAGGATGGGAATCATCGGATCGGTGGCGTCTTCTTTATGTTGCATGAGGGCGTGGAGCAGGGGGCTGACATTGCGTGTGTGGGCGAGGCGGATCGCCGCTGAGGCGAGTTCGCGACGCACAAGCGGCGACTTGAGCAGTCCTTTAGCTCGATATGTTTCCTCAAGCAGTTTCAGGCCGTCTCCGCTGGGAGACACTTCATCCAAAAAAATGCGAAGTGCGTGGGCTTCTTTGGCGAACGGCTCCTGGATTGAAGGCACGGCTGAAATACTTCCCGGCGTTTTCCTTTCAATCAACAGCCGGCGAACGGTTCGTGCCGTGTGAGGGTCGGAAGAAGTTTCACGGATTTGAAGCTGCTCCAGTGTCTTCGCGCCCAGATCCTCAGCCTTTTTCCCCTGCCGTCCCTTCAACTGAATCCGGTACACCCGCCCGCGTTCGTAGTCCCAGCTATCGGGCAGGGCCTGGTGGCACGGGTTCTGGTCGTGCCAGTCGATTAGGTAGATGTCGCCGTTCGGGCCCCAGCGGAGGTTGATCGGGCGGAAGTTCTTGTCGCCGCTTTGCAAAAAGTCATCGCCGCGGCTGGCGATGTAGGTGCTGCCATGCGGCTTGAGGATGTTTTGTTTGATGCTACAACCGTGGATGCTGCCGAAGATGACGCTGTTGCGGAATCGTTCTGGCATGTGAGGAACATCCAGGGAGATCAGCCCGGCGTGGGCCCAGCCGCTTTCCTTGTGGAAGGTGTGGTCGCAGATTTCATTGATCTGGCCATACGCATACGGGTTGTAGCTCGCCCCTGCTTGCCGCTTGTAGATGCCGCCGGGGACGATATGGTAGAGGTGCGGGATGACGCAGCAGGCGAGGATGAACTGGCCATCAGTGTTCCGCCAGTCCATCCCCCAGGTGTTGGAGGTGCCCTCAGCGAAAATCTCGAACTTCTTTGTCCGGGGGTGGTATCGCCAGACGGCGGCGTTCATTTTCACACCCTCGCCCCCGCCGGCGGGCTTCACCGTCGATTGCGTGAAGACGCCGTGCAGGCCGTAGAGCCAGCCGTCGGGGCCCCATTGAAAGGTATTGAGGGTTTCGTGCGTGTCCTGGCTGCCGAAGCCCGAGAGCAATGTTGTGAACTTGCCGGGCTTGTCATTGTTGTTCTCGATAAACCACAAGTAAGGGGGAGCACCGACGAAGACACCACCGTAGCCAACCTCGATACCGCTAGCCAGGTCAAAGGCTCCGAGACCGGCTTTTTGGCGTTCCTCGGTCACGGGGAAGTCTTTTCCCTCGGCAAACACGGTGCGCTTGTCGCACTTGCCGTCGCCATCGGTATCTTCCAGGATGACGATACGGTCGCGTGGTGCCTTTCCCTTCGGTGTTCGTTTCGGATACTCGAAGCATTCAACAACCCAGACGCGGCCCTTCTCATCAATGGTAAAGGCGATTGGGTTAACCACGTCCGGTTCACCGGCGAAGAGTTTCACCTCGAACTCTGCCGGCACGGTAAATCGTTTCACCGTTTCTTCGGGGCTGAGGTAGGGTTGACCCGACGGCTTCCGATTGTCGAAGCCAAACTGCTGCTGCGCGAACGCCGGTGAGACGATGCCCACCAGGATAAGGAGCGAGAGGCGGAGCATGGATGAACTCCGAAGGAGATAGTGATAGATCCGCATTCGATTGCATGCACCCGGTTAATCCAAGCCGACGGAAAGCATGCCGGCTTATGTCAGTAAATTCATGATCAGTTCGTGAAACTCGGCGTCTTCAAAACAGTCTTTCTCTGGCAGGTAGATTCGCCTCGTGATCAACAGCCTGTCTGATTCAATCGTGTATTCATTGTAACCCCAGCGGCGTTGCTGGGTAGTGCTACCGGCACAAACTACGGCGAAGGGAATCGCTGGTGTTGGCCGGAGGATGAAGGCGCGATGAATGTGGCCATGTAACCACAAATCGATGCCAGCTTCCTGAGCCCAGGCCAGAGCCGCTGCGTGATCTCGCAAGCGATGGATGCGTGGTTCAATTTGCCCCTGCGCTGTGCGTAAGGGGTAGTGTGTCACCAGCACGCGAGGTCCTGGGGGCAGGTATTGGCAAAGTTGCCGAAGTCGCTCGAGTTGGTCGGCCCCGATGGCTCCGCTGGCATCCCAGTTCCAGCGGTTAACGGTGCTGCTGTTGGCTGCGATCAGCCAGATCGGACCAATTTGCCGGGCAAACGGATATTCATCGGTGGTGAGGCGGAGCCCCGTCAGCCAAGGGGCGAAATACTTCTCAAAATAGCGATATTTCGTGGCGTGGATGGTGTAGTAGTCGTGGTTACCCGGAACGGCAACAGCGGGCGGCAAGGTGCTGTCATCGACTCCGAGGGCGTGGCTGGCGGCAGCAAATTCGGCTTCAAAACCCATGCTGGTGGCATCACCGGAAAAGACGAGCGCATCGAGATTGCGTGTCGGCCATTCTCTCCGTAAGGCGGCGACGATCCGCGGGGCAAAGCGGAATCGCCGGCCACGGCCGAACAGCCGCACATTCATCCACCCCGTTACTCGTTTCGAGAGAAAGTCGCGAGGGTGCCAGCCGAGCGGCTTGGCGGTCAGATGAACGTCGGAAATGTGTGCGATGCGAACAGCCATTGCCCGGAAGTATCGCCGTGATGCCCTCTGGATTGCGGGTAGGGGTGGGCAGCCATCAGGTCACTCCCTAGATTAAGTTATTGATAGATTCCAAAATCGGATCGGCAAATTTCGAGTTCATAAAAATCAAGCTCGCTCTGGTTGTGGATGCCAACGACGTCGGCAGCCACGAACTCTCTCTGATGACCCGGAATCGTCGATGATTACTTTTGATTTTTCTCGAAAAACGGTTGTTGTGACCGGCAGTTCTCGGGGGATCGGTGCCGCAATTTTAGAAGGATTTGCCCGAGCTGGAGCGGATTGTGTTCTGCATTACTGGGATGATCCCGACGGTGTCAATCGCGGCGAGGCACAGCAACTCGCGGAGCAATTCCGGTTGTTGCCGAAATCACCGGCTATTGAGTTGCTTTCCGCCGATGTTCGCAACGCCGCCGAGGTGGAACAATTGATGCGGAAAGTCGAGGAGCGATTTGGCGGGCTGGATATTCTCGTCAACAACGCGGGGATTCTTCGTGATCGGAGCATCCGCAAAATGACAACGGACGACTGGCAAGACGTGATTCAGACGAACCTCACCGGCGTCTTTCACGGTTGCAAATACGGCGTGGAAATACTTCGTGATCATGGCCGGATTGTGAATATTGCCTCGGTCGCAGGGCTAGTGGGAATACATGGGCAAGCGAATTATGCCGCTGCCAAAGCCGGTGTCATCGGCCTGTCACGATCACTGGCAAAAGAATTGGCACGCCGACAAATCACGGTCAATGCCGTGGCCCCGGGTGTGGTCAACACCACGATGGTGCAGGCCATCAAGCCGGAGTTGATGGCGGAGTATTTGCGGCAGATCCCCCTGGGCCGATTGGCGGAACCATCGGAAATCGCCAACGTGGTTCTGTTTCTTTCCAGCCCGGAGGCAGGCTACATTACCGGACAGGTGATCCCGGTCACCGGGGGCTGGCTTATCTAGGTTGGTAGCCGTGTCTGCTGATTCCACGGGAGACCCCGGTTGGCGCTGTTACCGTCATAATTTTCGTGGAATGTCGATCCGGTTGGGATTTGATCTCCCTGGTGATACTCAACGGCTGAGAACCCACTCGAGTATGGCTTTTTGTGCATGTAAGCGATTCTCAGCTTGATCGAAGACGAGACTCTGCGGGCTTTCCATGACTTCGTCGGTAATTTCCTCGCCACGGTGAGCCGGCAAGCAATGCAGAACCTTCGCGTGGCTGGGTGCCAGGGCAATCAAGTCTGCATTGACCTGGAAGCCTTCGAAGTGCTGCAGGCGTTGATCGCGCTGGGCTTCTTGCCCCATACTGGTCCAGACATCGGTGTAGATGACATCGGCCGAGCGAACAGCGGTCTGGGGATCGTTGATGCTGACGGGAAACGCGATGCCCGGAAGTTCGGCCCGGAATCGTTTTTGGAATTCAGCATCGAATTCATAGCCGGCGGGGCAGGCGAGCAGGAACTGTCCGCCGAGTTTGGCGACACCGACCGCCAGCGACATGGCCACATTGTTTCCATCGCCGATGAAGGCGACTGTTTTTCCTGCCACTGTCCCGAACTGCTCTTCGATGGTTTGCAGATCGGCCAACGCCTGACAGGGGTGGTCGCGGTCGGAAAGACCGTTAATGACCGGGACTGCGGCCCACTGGGCGATCGTATCGACGGTTTCTTGACGGAAGACGCGGAGCACGATCGCATCAACATAGCGACTCATTGTGCGAGCAAAATCCGGAAGCGATTCACGCCAGCCGAGACCGACTTCATTCCCAGGAAGAAACAGGCTGCTGCCACCGAGTTGGGCAATGGCAGCTTCAAAACTGACCCGGGTTCTCAGGCTCGGTTTTTCAAAAACGAGCCCGATGACTTTTCCTGCCAAACTGGCAGAGGGAATTCCCCGGCGACGCGAGGTTTTCAACCGTGCCGCATCCGCGAGCAACTGCTTGAGGGTATCTGCCGGGATGTCGAAGAGATTGAGAAAGTGATGCATGGAATACCACAACCTTAAGCATACGATCGCTGTGATCTGAGAATGAAGGAAAAATAGCCTCCGATGGCAATTTGCCCGCCCACCACGGATCTGATCGGGGGAGAATCCGATCGTGTTCACGAAGGATGCTGAAGTAAGACGTCTTCGAGAATGGCACATCCTTCGTCCAGAAGTTCGTCGCTGAGATTGACAGCCGGGAGAAGTCGGATAACGGTGCCGTGTGTGGCATTGATCAGCAGCCCCCGTTCTAGGCATTTTTGCACGATCGGGCTGGCATCAATTGGCAGTTGAATGCCGATCATGGTGCCCATGATGCGAATATCTTGAATGATGGGCGTCCGCTGTTTCAAGGTTTCAAAATGCTGGCGGAATCGTTCGCCAATTTGCACGGCACGTTCGAGCAAGCCTTCCTCTTCGATGGTTTCGATCGTTGCGAGGGCCGCCCGGGCCGCTACCGGGTTGCCCCCGAAAGTGGCCGCATGAGTGCCCGGCTTAAGTTTTTCGGCAACTTGTGGCCTGGCCACAATGCCCCCCATGGCGATGCCTCCGGCAAGCGCCTTCGCCAGCGTGAAAAGATCCGGCTGCACCGGCCAGTTTTGATAACCGAACCATTTTCCGGTCCGACCCATCCCCGCTTGCACTTCATCAAAGATCAGCAACAGGCCCCGTTGATTGCAAAGTTGCCGTAATCCCTCGAGATAACCGGCTGGGGGCAGGTTAATGCCGCCTTCACCCTGAATCGGTTCGAGCAAGATGGCACAGGTTTCATCGTCGATGATGGTTGCTGCTGCCTCCAGGTCGCCGTAAGGAACGTAGAGAAAGCCCGGAAGCATCGGTTCGACACCGGCATGATATTTTGGCTGTGCCGTGGCCGAGAGCGCCCCCATCGTTCGGCCATGAAAGCTGTTTGTCATCGAAACGATTTTGTACTTCCCGGCGGCTTTTCCGTTCAAACGGGCAAGTTTGATGGCTGCTTCAATCGCTTCCGTGCCACTGTTGCAGAAAAAACATTGACCGTCAAAGCCGCTTCGTTCGCTCAACGCTTGCGCTAAGAGAGCCTGCGGTTCCGTATACCAGGTGTTCGGAACGTGAATGAGGGTGGCAACCTGTTCCTGAACCGCATGGACCACACGGGGCGGGCAGTGGCCCAGGATCCCGCAACCCCAGCCCGGGAAAAAATCGAGATAACGTCGACCCTCGGCGTCCCAGACCCAGGAACCGTCACCGCGGACAAGGCATACTGGGTAGCGGTTGTAATTCCCGATCAAGTACCGCTTGGCCAATGAGATAATCTGGGCCGAAGAATGTATCATCGTTTGAGACATGCGAATCAATCACCCTAGGGTGGTGAAATAATCTCATCATCTGAAATTCATGCCACACGACACAATTCCGGGGAGATTTACCGGCAAAGGATCGTACCCGGAATTGATTCCGAGACAAACTCGGCGAGCAAAGAATGCCTTTCTCGGCCGTCGAGTATCACCGCTCGGTTCGCGCCGGCGTCGAGGGCATCCAGACAAGCCTGAACTTTGGGAATCATTCCATCGGCTATAATATCAGATTCGATCAGTGTCTGACATTCCTGACGTGTAAGCTGCTGAATTCGCGAGCCAGGATCAGTTCGCTGACGTAAGACTCCGGGGGTATCCGTCAGGAAATAGCAACACTCGGCCGACATTGCACCGGCCACCGCGGCAGCGGCTGTGTCGGCGTTGACATTCAGCCAGCCATCGTCTTCCGTACTTCGTGCCAGGCAGGGGATGACCGGGATTTTACCGGCAGTCAACGCAGTATGGAGGGTGACGGTCGCCACCAGGGTCACGGTTCCAACACGGCCGAGATCGATCGGTTGCAAATCGGGCCCGGGCAATACCAGTCGAGTACCCGCCAGGACTTGACGTTCACTGATCGCATCCCCGCCGAGCGCATTTAATTCGGCAACGATATCTCGATTTATCTCATCAAGCACGCGCATGACAACTTGCAGAACGGCTTCGTCGGTGTACCTTCGACCAGCCACTTTTTTTGGCTCGAGACCGGCGGCAGCCATTGCCCGATCGATCGGCTTGCCGCCGCCGTGAACGACAACAATCCGCAATCCGAGTGTTTGCAATGCCACCAGCGATGCCAGCATACTCCGGGTGGCCTCGGGCTCTTCCATGGCGCTGCCGCCGAGTTTCACCACCCAGATTCGGCCACGCAATGATCGAGCATGGCCACAGGCCCGAAGCAAAATCTCTGCCGGCGTCGTCGTCGCATTCATCGGGGACAGTATCGACTCTCACAACGAGTAAAACAGCAATGTAGAAGCGCCGCTGCTCCGCGTCAACTGATCCCGGAGAAGGCGAGGCAATCCGCTTCAGTACTTTATCGGACCGACTCGGTGTCCAGGGGATTCTCATCGTGGCTTGCTGGTAGGTGCTCGGCAATTTTCGGAATTGCACCGGCAGGAACATTCCTGGCGACAAGCCAGTCGGGTGCCCACCGACTCAGCCAGATCAGGAATTTCATCCGTTTCGGAAAATCGTAGACAGCCGGCCGGCGGGACAGTGCCGCGAGAATGCGCTCGGCGGCTTGATCGGCTGTCATGAGAAAGGGCATCGGCCGGGCATTGTTGGCTGTCATCGGGGTATCAACAAACCCCGGGCAGATGCAGGTCACCGCGATGCCTCGGGGCCGCAGTTCAATCCGCAATCCTTCACAATATGTGTTCACTGCCGCCTTGCTGGCACAGTACCCTGACGAGCCAGGTAACCCTTTGTAAGCCGCTAAGCTGGAGATGGCGACGAGGTGCCCGGTTCCCCGGTCAAGCATCAGGGGAAGGGCACTGTCGAACAGGTGAACCACGCCGAGAAAATTTACCCGCATCATCGTTGTGACATGATCAACGTGGTTCGAGTCGAAATGGCTCGGCAAGCCGATCCCGGCGTTGGCAATCACAAGATCCGGGGGTCCGAACTCCCTGGTCATGCTGGTCACAGCTTGATGCAAGGCTGCCCGTTCCGCCACGTCTGCGGCCGCCACGGTCATCGTGCCTCCCTCGGCCCGAACCGCTGCCGCCAGTTCCTGCAACTGCGGTAATCGGCGTGAAATCGCACCGACCTGGGCACCTTGCCGTGCCAGGGCCAGCACAAGTGATCGACCGATCCCGCTGGATGCCCCGGTCACAATGGCCCGACAATTCTGAAACGGCTTCATCATCGGCTCGATTCCGAGAAAAAGATTGTTCGACTCAGACACCCGAATTGTTGGAGATGATACGATCCGGACAGCCAGCGTCCGTCACCCGATCAGCGGCACTGTTTTGGCGTTAATCGGTTGGCGAAACTTGGCAAGACTCACTCGAGCTGACATCTTACAAATTGTGGTGATGCGTTCATCGTTTGTGGGGAACACCATGGTTATTCGCCAGATCATCACCCTGATAGTCACCCTGCTGGTGGCGGCCACGGTGCCGGGCCAGGTGCTTTATCCGGAACCGGCCACACAGGCCGTTGTGACCTTTCGATATCGACTGTCTGCTGATCTCACTGAACGGATTCGCCAATATCGAGCGATGATGAAATTTCTGGAGGAACTGCAATTTACCCCCGAGGAACGAGAAGATGCTGACCTGGATCAATTCGATCCGACGGCAGAATTGCTCTCGGGCACGATGCCGATGAAAAATGCTGGGAAATTACTGGCTGATCCGCGGATAATCACCGTGCAAATCCGGCCGGATGGCTGGCGGCCACCCGAGGAAGGGAACCGGGTGGAAATCCGGTTAACGCTTGCGGGTCCACTCGCAGCAAAAGAGCAACGGCTGTTGCATGAACAAGTCGCCCGACAACTTCAATTGCTGAATTTTCAGGAGAGCGTCGGTTACGACAGCAAAGGTTACACTCAGCTACGAGGGTCACTACCTTTGAAGGCATTACCGCGACTCCTCTATGATTTGCGTTATCAACCGAGCGGCTGGTTTCTCGCAGAGGTGCCCCAGAATCAGTTACCGATGCCGTTGCGAGCCGTCGTACCGATTCGCCTGATTGAATTACTCCCCCCACTGCCGCCGGCAGCGGTGCCGCCAGCGCCGGTTTCAGTACCTGCCGCTAAACTCAGCGACGATCTGCAAGCCATCCTTGCCGACCCGGCGCTGCAAAAGCAACCGCTTCGAGTGGAAGCGATTCTCTCGGCCCCAGTGACGGGGACGGCCCGGGATTTGCGCTTTCGCTTGTTTAATCAAGTTGGTGGTGCGACCCTTGAAGGATTAATCGGGGTGGTAGCGAGCATTCATCTTCGGCAAACCTCGGATCTGGCTCGATTGGCGGAATTTCCGAATATTCTCGCCGTCCGTACGCCTCGAGCCGGTCATCAAGCGACGTCACTCGCTAGCGGTACGGACCCCACGCCGCTTACCGTGCAAGAATTACTCCGTACCAGTCGGGTTGGCGAACTCCACCGCCTCGGCTACCGCGGTGAAGGGGTCCGGATGGTGATTATCGGACGAGATTTCCCGGACATTGAAAAGTTGATCGCGGATCAGCTGCCAAGCCGCACACGGCTTCTTGATCTGACGCAGGAACTGACTTCGGATTTGAAGCCATATCCGCCATCGCCCGGAGCCACAGGAACACTGGTGGCAATCACCGCACGGGCGACGGCCCCGGCTGCCGACATCACCCTGGTTCGGGTCGATTCAGCATCGTTTCATCAACTTTTGACAATCGCCAAGGCTGTCGTGGGTCGACCCGAATATTCCGAGGCAATGCTAACACGCTCGTTCGAGCTTGTCAATCGCGCCGATGAATTGCAGTTCCAACGTGATCAAGTGACGGAAGAATATCGCCAAGCCTTTGCTAACCTCAGCGACGAGGAAAAACCGGCGGCGCGTCGGGCCGCGGCCGCAGCCGCCATGAAAAAACTCCTCCAGGATGAGCGAGAATTGCGTGATCGGCTGGCGCGACTGAGTGCATTAAAAACCGGTCTGGAGCAACTCGCCGGGGCCAATATCGTCATCAATACCCTCGTCTGGGAAAGCGGTTATCCGCTGGACGGCCTCAACGACCTCAGCCAGTTTCTTGATCGTCATTTCACGGGTCAAGAACGCCCGATTGCGGCGGCTGTTCCCACTCGGCCGACAATTCCCGTCTGGGTTCAAGCCGGCAGCGACGCACTTGGCAGAGTCTGGGGCGGGCCCTTCCGCGATCACGACGGCAACGGCGTTATGGAATTCGCAGGGTCCGAAACACCGATTCCCGCCGGTCGTTGGACTCGTGAACTGAATTTCCTCCGCTTCTTGCCCGAGACTGGCAAACCTGGGTTATCCCTTCCCGCTGGGATAAAAATCCGCTTCACAATTCAATGGCGCGAGCCGCACCCACGCGAACAACTTCTGCCGGCCGAACCGGCCTTTCCGATGAGCTTGAGGCTGTTACGGCAACTCGATCCGATGGGAACCAGCATCGCCAGCGATGAACTCCGCGATATCGCCCGCAGCACCCTCGCACCGGTCCGAATCCTGAAAACTCCAGAAAGCGGCGTGTATGAACAATCACTGGATGTGACGATTCCCGAAGAGGGAGTTTATGCGCTCCGGGTGGAAGGGGGACCCGCCGTCAACCCGGATATTCCTCCATTGATCGGCAGTTTTGAACTGAACCCACGCATTGTCATTGATCGCATCGATCCGGAAACAGCCACACCAGGCCGGGTCCAGTTTGACACGTTTATCCCGCAAAATGCCGGCGTGGCCATGCCCGGCGATGCTCACGGAGCCTTGACCATCGGAGTCGGTCTTCCTCCCGAATACGCCGTACCTCAATCCCTTACGGGTGCCGGGCCAGGGCTCACGCTGGCAACCAAGCCGGATTTACTGACCTCGGGCATTATTGTCGTGAATGCCACGGAACTCACCGGTCCCGGGATAGCTACCGGATTCGCCGGGGGTGCCGCCGCCGTCATTGCTTCCACAGGGGCACGGGTCAGCGATCTGATCCGCGCCATCGGCCTGCGAGCAGGCGGTCCGCTGATTTTGCCTGAATCGTGGATGAACCACGTACGGCCACGATCGGCCAAAGTTGGCTCCGAACGCTGATACCCGAAAAGCAAATGCCAAACACCGCTTCTTGCAGGTTGCTGACCCGGCGCTGCCAAAATTCCCGCTGAGTCTACCCTCAGCCGCTAATTACTCGACAAGTGGCAGCCACCGGGATACATCAAAACGGCTGTGCGGATTGGTTTCTGGCTTGGCCAACGATTCCTGATACGCTTCCCAGCAAGGTTCAAGAATCCTGATAAGATCGGCGATGCGTAGGCAGGGTTGTTCCCGGCAAAACAATAAGTCGGTTCCCGTTCCTTGAATGGGAATCACCGCCAAGCGGGGCACCTGTTTTTGCACTTCTGCGGCATAACTCTGCCCGGCTGAACTGTCGGGCATGATCAGAAAGGTCTGTTCTTCCGAATTCGGCCCTTTAACGAGTGGAGCAGCAGCACGAAGGTAACTGGCAATCCGGCGGGATAATTCGCTGGCATCACCCTGTGCAGATGAAAGTTCCACGGCTGTGACATCTTCGCTTGGCAACAACCCCGACAAAAACGCCGTGCATTGCTCGACCAGCGGATTTCCCAGTTGTCGCATCAAATCGGAAGATTGCTTGCAAACACCGATCAAACCGCCGCGGGGTTCCACGACGAGTTTTGTTAATGCCTGTTCGAGTCGGAGATATTCCGGTTCAGGAATCAACCGAAGCATCTTCGAGGCGGCACGATCCAGGTGATCTTCCCCGTGAGGAAGCACGACTCGCATGGTGTTCGAGCCTTTCAGGATCTCGTGCATCGCTTCCTCAGGATCATCCGCCAACCCGGCCGAATGCGGTGGGGGGGTCCTCCCTGGATGCGAGAGATGAACCGGTGCCGCCAGCAGTTCCGCCATCGCGGCGATTCGTTCCCGGGCGGTGATCAGTTCTCGGATTCGTTCCTCGAAATGATGTCGCAGCCGCCGGTAAAAAATCACGGTCGCCGCGGCCAGATCTTCACGCACCCGTTGTTCGCAAAACTGCCGGACTTTCTCGGCGAATTTTCCGATCAGCCGAACTGTCCGGTTGCCAAACAAACTGAATCCGCCCGCACCGCTGTCTAACCCGCTTTGACACGCTTCCATGGCGGAATGCACTTCGAGCCGCAGCTTCGCACGCTGTTCGGCGAGCCCGGACAACTGTTTCTCCACGGCATCTGCCACCGTGATACAGGCAAGCACCAGTTGCTTGTAGACGGCGTCCATCGAGGCAGCCCGTGGCCCGGACAGATCCTCCAGCGGACGCAATAATTCCGTCAGTTCATTCCACCAGGCTTCGATCGAACGCTTCAAGCCAACATCAAGAGCCCGACTCAAGCGGCCACGGCGGAACGGGCTGTCGCTTTCGCTGGTCGGTTCCAGTCCGATCCAGTCACGCGCCTGATCCCAGGTCTCAATCACCCAGCTCACTGGATCGGGTCGCCGGGCAGCCGCTTCCGCCTGATCGGACAAATGAATGACCCACTGACCGATCTTTTCCACCAGATTTCCTTCGTTTGCCGTGCTCGATTCGCTGGCGATAAATTCCCGCAATGCATCCGGCTTCAACCGCCGATCGTTCAGGATCTGATCGAGTAGCGTCCCGGCGTAAGTCGGTATGCTTCCCGAATACGGGCCGACCCATTGACTCAGCAATCGATAGCACAGTTGCCGCGCCGCGGAGCGTAACAGCAACCCTCGCGGATACCAGACTCCGAACGTTCCGAAGGCGCGGAAGGGCGTCCGCCCCGGCAGCACCGGTTGATGCCGCAACTGATCCAGATGGGTCCCCAGCGGCGTAGTCAGTTCATGTGCGATATAACCGGCCAGGTGCGAAATACTATCGCGGAACGCCTCGGCCGACCGCTCGGCCATCGGCAACAAATAACAGGCATCAAACGGTAAGCCGCGGGCCTCGATCTGCGGGCCTTCCGGGCCACCATATTGTGCCAAAAATGTGACATCTGGGTCGGCGTAATGATTCAATTCCGTTAAGGTGGCAAAGATGTTGGCAAGTTCGGCCGGCGGACAATCCGGATCTTCCGGGGCACCCGTGAAGATGTACAAACAGATCGGCGCTTTGCTCAAATGAAATCGTTCCAGAACCCGCCGGACGGCATAGCCAAGATCAAGAAGCATTCCCCCGGTGCCGCCACTGGCACTTGCAAAAATGGATACCGCCGGCACTTTCGACTTTACCGGCAATCCACTGGAATCAGAAGACTGGCTTAACGCTTCCGGGTGAGTACAGACTTGCAATTCTTGCTTCAACCGGGCGGTGAAGCGGAGATAATGATCGTAAAAGGCCAGCCGCCCCAACGCCCGAGAGCCGTCCACCCGCAACGATCGGGGAATCGCATAGAGCTTTTCCCGGAGCAGCCATTCCTGGATCTGATCGAGTTGACGCCGACGATACGCCGTCACGGGTTGCAGCGGCAAATGAAAGGTATGCTCGGGAAGCAACGCCGCATCGGTCGGACCCGCGATCGCCCTTGCCTCGGTTTCAGGGTCGGCATCCAGATACACAAAACGAAAGCAGGGAACCTGTGCCAGTTCCCCGACACGATCGAGTAATCGGCACCGAACCTGTTGCAGCGCACGCCGGCCAAAGCTTCCCACCCCGAGCAAAATCGCCGGTCGCAGCACACCCTCCTCGCGACGCATCGTCGCAGACAGGGTGTCGGTCAGTTTCCCCGAAAGCTCACCGCCAAGTTGCAGGTCGTGTTGTGAAAGCCGCATCGCTGGCGGCCCAGAAACACGGACCACTTCATCATCGTTGTCGAGCAGACTCCGCGCCGAGCCCGGAGCGAAAAGTTCCGGAGTGCTCACCGGTGCTGGCCCCAAGTTTCCCGAGCCAGCCCTGCGGCTAGATAACGGCGGGGGTGTATCAATAATCACTTCGCCGAGTGTCACATCTGCCCGGCCGCTGGCTCCGCCCAACGCCCGAATAAATGCTAGACAACTCGGAAAACGCTGGTCCGGGTCTTTGGCCATAGCCCGAGCCACCGCCGCTCGATCCGTCTCCGGCAAAATGCTTAAATCCGGTAACTCGGTCATATGCTGCAAGGCGAGTTGACGGATATTTTTCCCGGAAAACGGCCGCAACCCCGTTAACAATTCCACATACACCACCGCCAGACTATATTGATCCGAATGTTTGCTGATTTTGTTGGCAAAGGTTTCCGGAGCGGCATAAACCGGGGTGATTCCCCCCATGATCCCAGAAAAACTTTGCCGCTCGAGGTGTTTAACCAGCCCGAAGTCCGCAACCTTGACCCGATCGGCGATTAAAAACAGATTCTTCGGTTTGACATCTAGGTGTTGCAAATTGTGCTTCTCGATCAGATGATCCAGCCCTTCCGCGGCATCCGCCAAAAATCCCAGCAACATGTCGCGGGGTAAGCCGGGCCGACCTTCTTTCTGATATTCAAGCAACAGATCATGGAGACTTTTATCCGCTAATTCCATGACGATGACTAACTCACCGCCGACGACTTCGATTCGATCCATCGACAACACAAATGGATGCCGAACCGCTTTCACACGCTCCAAGGCTTTGAATTCTTGTTCCGCCTTGGCGGAATCGTCGTCCAGAGAATTCAAATTGCCATAAACAAATTTGATCGCTTTCTGGATCCCACCCGGAGCCACACATTTCCACACTTCGCCAAAGCCGCCAGTGCCGAGTGGTTCGATCAAACGATAGCCAGGTATCGGTTCCGTATCCGGCTCACGTAACCAGCTCATAAAACCACCTTCACGGTATCGGTCACCGTTTCAAGATCACTGTCGCTTGCCGTGATCGACCGCCAACATCAGGGAAAAATGAACCCAACGGCCTGCTGAATCACGATGCTTCGATCAATCACCATGCCCACTCGATCACACCGGCATGTCCCCGAAACGAGCAGGGGTGCGTTATAACCCTAGATCATTTCTCATGAACTGTCCACGAATCCGTCAGCGACTCAGAATCCATCGTAGCAAAATCTTACACCTGTCGGGAATTCCGCGGCATGAATTCATGCCCTTGTTCTCCAGCCCGAAAATTCAACTTGTTCCCGAGCCCAACGCCAATGCCATCTCACCACACGACTGTCCGAATTGTCGACATACGGCCGAATCGCGTCACGCACCCCGATTCGGAATCATTTCCGTCGAACGAAAAACTCACTCCTGAGCCCCGAAAATCATTATCGACCTTCCCCGTTAAAGTGGCGAACCCCGGCTCGCCACAGACAATAACCCGCCACAAGATAAGCCGATCCATAGATGAAGCCGCAGGTCCAGATCAGTTCGGCCTCATAGGCACTCCAACCGGACAACGACCAGGGCAAACTCAGCAGCCATAATCCAATCGGTGGACTAACTGATACTAGCATCACCCAATCAAAGGTGCTCGCCGCCATCGAGACCAGGATCGGCAATCCAATCCAGATCCCAAGGGTGATCACCATCAGCCAGGTTGTCGCCCGCGGCACCGTCGAACAGCGGATGGAAAGCCACAGTCCCAGATGAATCATGAAGAAAAGATAAGCCAACGCATAAACAAGAGCAAAAATTGCTCCCAGAGGATGCAACGCTTTAACCAAAACTCCTAGACCAAGGATAATGGCAATCGCCAATATGCTGTATTTGAGTGAATATGCTATCGCCCACCACTTCGCTGAGAGAATGGCTTTCCGAGCCACGGGTAACATCAGCAGCGAATCCAGGGTGCGACGTTGCCGCTCCCGACCCACGGTCCCCGCCGCACGAATGCTCCCGAGAACGATAAGCCACAAGGTAACCCCGATCACCAAACAGCGGAAGAGGGGGTTGAGTTCTTCGCCGTGCCAACGCCCTGTTTCCAAGCTAGCAATCACAGATAAGGCGACTGTACATACAATCACACATGCGAAGAACCATATGACCATTGCGGAGAAGCTTACGAGAAGACTCTTTTCTACCATCGCCAGCCGACCGGTAAAATGACGCTCTTTCCAAAACAACGGATTATCGGCATCGTTCAACGGCCGCACCCCGAAAGATCGGGAAACGCTTCGACGACCGTGCTGCTTCAAAACTAAGTATTGATCGGATCGGCTGTCGCGATCGACCGGCTTGGCAACAGCCACTGGCGGCACGGAAGGATTGTCCCCAGCATCATCCATCCGCACCAGTGTGGTTGCAGATTCATTGGCCGGAAGCCGGCTTATCACGGGTTCCAACCCGGCGGTCAGGGAAAAACGCTGTCGAAACCATCGCCGAGGGGGCTGCCTGACCGCTCTGACTGCCAAAATCAGAAAAAGAATCGTCACGAAGCCATGAAGAAGGATGTAACTACCAAGAGTCCACCACAACAGTTCCTGATTCGATTTCTCCCAAGTCGAAAACATCCACACCACCGTCGCTAGAGGGGATCCAGCCGCCAGCCCCGGAATCATCCCACAACAAAGGCCAAATATCGTCAATATCGTGATATTCAGATATGCATTCAGGAGAACTTCTTTCAATCCTTCACGATAGACGGACATCAAGATGCAGTAGGCACCTAGACTGAACATTCCAAGAAGGGCCACACCGAAGCCACACAGCAGCAAGCCACCATCAACCCCTCCGAAAAAAAGAGTCATCGACAAGATGGGTAAACCCGTCAACAATACCGAAGCAACAATCACAAGCCGAGCAGACCATTTGCCCAGGACAATTTCCCGGTTCGACAAAGGAGACGTTAAAAGATAATCGAAGGTGCCACGCTCTTTATCTTCCCCGATCGCGCCACCAACAATCGCCGGCGTCAGGACAATAACCGCCAACGCTTGTAAAACCAAAAAAACGACGAGAAAATTTTCCGCAAATTGAGCCAATCGGTCGATCGGCAAATTGACATTCGAACGATCTGATAGATTAAAAAGATGACTGGAAAGATCAAACTGATTGGAAAAGGCAATTGTCAAACCAGTCAGCAACAGTGAGCCATACAGACACCGGAGCCGGGATTGCTGACCGCGCCGAGCTATCCGAAGCAGTTCGTAGCGAAAGATCGGCCCCAGCCAGGGTGAAGGCTCGCCCCCAAGGACACGGGATCGACGCCGAAAAACCACGACGAGCGTTGCCACCACGATTGCGGTCAGGATGCCTGCGATTACCATTCCAGTCTACCTTGGGGAAAGCGGCGAGGGTGGCCGTAGCACAAGCTGCCTGAAATTTCCTTAAGACGAACTTTGCTCACGCCACCCGCTTTGCCCCATTTGAGGTCCTGACACGGCGGTTAACCCGCTTCCGGGAATGCGGCTTCGACGGCAGACAGCCCGACGAGCGGGGCCTGACAGGTTCCTTGCTGGCAGCGATAAACTGCAAGTTCCCCGGTGCTCTCTTTTCCTGCCAGTAGCGGTATCTCCGCCACAGGCTCACCCCATGAGGGATCGTAGCCGACAAGCACTCGATTCGGGACAAATTGTCGTCGAATTCTTGACAATGCTTGTGACCATTCCGGAGAATCTTGACGACCGATGACGACAATTTCTTCGACCGGCCCCAGATGAAAATCGAGTGCCATGAGAAGTTGTCCAGCGGCCGCGGCACGGTCGCTCATCAGTTCGTGGAAACTCCTGAGCGTGGATTCCGCTCGAAAGCGGAAGTCCTCGCGTCCGGTAAGCACCGCTAACTTGCTGAGCACCGAGACTGCCACGGCGTTCCCCGAAGGAACCGAGCCATCGTGGAGATCTTTATTCCTCGCGATCAGCGGTTCATGATCATCGGCGGTGAAAAAGAAGCCACCTCCTTCGCTGTCCGAAAAATGACGGATCATCGTTTCCGTAATTGTCACGGCATCTCGCAACCAACGCGGATCAAACGTCGCTTGATATAACTCGACGAGAGCATCGGCAAAATAGGCATAATCCTCGAGATAACCGGTCAGTTTCCCCGGCGTGTCGACACCGGCTGTGCGGTACAGGCGGCCATCGGCAGCTCGAAGCCGAGTCAACACCCACGCTGCGGCTCGGCACGCGGCTTCTTGGTAACGGGGCTCGGCAAGGACGGCACTCGCCTGCGCGAATGCGGAAATCATCAGCCCGTTCCAGGCCGTTAAGATTTTCTCATCGCGGCTGGGCCAGACACGCTGAGTTCGGTAGCCGTACAATTTGCAGCGAATTTTGCCGAGCCGTTCACGAAATTCTTCAACATCAAGTTGATGAAGTCGAGCTTCCTCTTCATCTGATCGTGATCGAAACAGGATGGAATGGCCTTCAAAATTGCCTTGCGGGGTTACGCCGTAAACACGCTTGGCTAAGCGGGCCTGATCGGGCTCGAGAATGGCATCCAGTTCCTCTTCACTCCAGACGTAAAATTTCCCTTCTTGTCCCTCGCTGTCAGCATCCTGGGTGGAATAGAACGCACCGCCCGGGCTGGTCATTTCCCGAAGGACGTAATCCAACGTCTCTCGAGCAATTTGTGCGAAAAATGGCTGGCCGGTCAAGCGAAAGGCATCCAAATATGCGGGTGGCAGCAATGCGTTATCATAAAGCATTTTTTCGAAGTGCGGCACCAGCCATTTCTGATCCACACTATACCGGTGAAAGCCGCCGCCAATTTGATCATAGATGCCGCCGCGAGCCATGGCTTCTAAGGTGAAGCAGGCCATTTCCCGGGCCTCGGCGGAGTGGAAACGCCGAGCCAACCGCAACAACAACCGCAGTTCAAGCGGGTGCGGAAACTTCGGGGCATATCCGAATCCGCCGTGAGTCGGGTCATAATTGCGCTGGAGAGACGCGATCGCTCGACGCAGCAACTCTTCCGTCAGTAGCCCCGGTTTGTGTTCCGCTTGATTCATCGCCCGGAGAAACTCTGCGACTCCGTCGCCGACTCGGATTAATTCATCCCGGCGATTTTTCCAGGCATCGGCGATCGCCTTGAGAAGCTGGGGAAAACTCGGGCGATGTGGAGCATAACGATCATCCGGCGGAAAATACGTCCCGGCATAAAACGGGGTCAGATCGGGGGTCAGAAAGACGCTTAACGGCCAGCCACCACCTTCCCGCGTCAATACCTGATGCGCCGTCATATAAAGCTGGTCGAGATCTGGACGTTCTTCCCGATCCACTTTAATGTTCACGAACTCGGCATTCATCACCGCGGCAATCTCGGGGTTTTCAAAGCATTCGTGCTCCATCACATGACACCAGTGACATGCGGAGTAGCCGATGCTCAGAAAAATCGGGCGATCGAGTTCCCGGGCTCGGGCGAGTGCCTCGGGGCCCCACGGATACCAGTCGACGGGGTTGTGTCCATGTTGACGTAAATAAAGGCTGGTTTCGTGAACCAGCCGATTGCTCGATGCCATCTCTGCAACTCTAAAATGTGAACTCACCGCCGTTCTCGGCCGCGAGATTAAAGTTCAAGGAGTCAGCGCCGGTTGCGATGACACCTTATTTTTACTTGATCTGGAGCCGCGAGACGCGGTGAGTCGTAGATTTCCGAAATTTTACTTAAACTGAATACGGAACGGGAGAAACGCTTTAATCGGATCACTTTTTGTCCGAAGTAGCAAGCCGCAATCGTTCAGAGCTTGACGGATGCGGGGAGAACTGCTCAGCAAATGCTCGGAAAAGAACGGCAAGTTTTCTTCTCCTTCCATCAACTTATCAAGAAATGACTGAGCTTTCGGAAGAATTAGCAGTTCCATCTCTTGTTTCGGATCGATCCCCGCCAAGGTTTTTGCCCCGGCAATGGCATCGCGGAGGGTACCGAGCTCATCAACGAGACCGTTTGCTTTAGCTTGCCGACCCGTCCAGACACGGCCACCAGCAAGTTTTTCCAGTCCAGCTCGATCCAGTTTCACCCCAGCAGCTTGCCGACCAGCCAGCGTCTTACTCAAAAATTGCTCATAAAAATCTTCGATCGTCGCTGTCAAAGCTTCCCGTTCAGATTCGGTCCAGGGAAAAGTCGTGGACATAACGCCACTGTTTTTGCCGCGAGCTATCACCTCAGTATTCATTCCGCCCCACTGTTCAAGCCCACCGGTCACGAGTTTCATGCCGAACACTCCGATCGATCCGGTGATCGTTCCCGGCTCTGCATAAATTTTGGCGGCAGGCATGGCGATATAGTATCCCCCGCTTGCTGCCACGTCACCCATGCTGGCCACCACCGGTTTTCGACAGACCTTCAAGGCTCGCCAGATGATGTCGCTTGCCAACGCCGAACCGCCCGGGCTGTCGATCCGAAGAACAATCGCTTTCACCGTCGGATCTTGATCAGCGGTGCGAATTGCTTCGACGAGTGTCTCAGAGCCGACCGTTTCCCCTCCCATCAAGGGATCGATGCTGCTTTTGCCGGTGCTGATGCCCCCAATGGCATAAATGACTGCAATCTTCGGATTTTTGCTCGCCCGGCTCTTCTTCGGCCCACCCAGTGCCGCAAATAATGCAAACGGATTTGAAAAATCGAGTTCTGCCGCTTTGGGTTTCGCATAGTTTCGCTCGATTTTGCTTTCCTTAGCGGAGAGCTTTTTGGCGAGACTCGCTTCGAATTCATCCGCGTAGGCGATGCCATCAATCAGCCCGAGAGCCAATGCTTTCCGAGCGGTGAAGGGCCCTTGATCGATAATGGCTTTGACTTGCTCCGCGGTCCATCGCCGACTCGGCCGGGCATTGACCATCCTCGCAACCAACTCGTTCTCAAAATGATCATCGAGCAACGCGGTTAACTGCTCACGATTCTCCGGACTCATCTTGTCGGAGATGAACGGTTCCACCGCACTTTTGTAAGCCCCGACTTTCAAAACATCCGCTTTGAGCCGGAGCAGGTCGAGTGTATTCTTGTAAAAAGTGAGTTCCATTCGCATCCCGATCAATTCAACACTTCCCGACTCCGGGAGAATCAGTTCATCGCATGCTAGTCCGATGAGATATTCTTTTGTGCCGACAGTTTCAGCATATGCAAACACTTTTTTGCCTGTCTTACGAAAGTCGGCCAACTCTTGACGAACCTCGTTCAGTTTCCCGAACCCGGCTTCATTCAGACTGCCAATCTCGAGATACAAAGCGTCAATTTTCGGATCGTTGGCCGCCTTGCGGATTCGATCTAGCTTCGTTCGCAGATTTTCTCGGGGCGGGCCAAACAAACTTTCATCTGGAACCGGTGCCTCGCTCAAATCTCCAGCCAATTTCATATGAGCGATCGTTACGACTTTTTCCGCATCGTGACGCTCCGCATCCGGCTTGCCGTTTTTCTCGGCAGCAGCAGGGCGGTCACCGCCCAGAAACGGATTGAATTTTTTCGGTTCATCGGCCAAAGCCGTGGCGACCATCATCCACCCAGCGGCGACCGTCATCATCCAGCGAATCATTCTGGCTTACTCCTCGGAACCTCGAAGAACGATGGGCATTTTCCTTCCGTGAAAAAACATCACCAGGATACATCTGCCGACACTGCCTTGCCACGGAAACTGCCCTTTACCTGCCTTACCTGGAATGGTATCACGCTTCCGCCGATATTCCCAGAGCGGTCATTCCGTCCCTCTGAAGGCTTGGCAGGTGAGGTGATGACAACGATTCGGTCGTTTCTCAAGCGAGCAGGGTCTATTCAACCGGTCCTGGAATCAAACCTGTCCGCGACCTTTCTAGATTATCGAATCCGAAACAACGCGTTCATCAGCATGACTCTGATCGTCGGATTGACTTATGCCTCATTTGCGCAAGTTCCGGGCGACTCCGTGGATGAGTCGGTATTGCCTGCTCAATATCAGTTTTCAAACGAGTTATCGTTTGTCGCCGATCCGCCAACGCCGACGGTACAAATTCAAGTCCGAGTGCCTGCAACAGTCGCCCCGCGTAAAGAACTTCCTTACCGCATCGTCGTCCGCAATACCTCGACTGCTGATGCGTATCGGGTCGTCGTGCGAAATCCGCTGCCAAATGTCGTGGAGCGAATTATCAAAGCTGAGCCTGTTCCCGACAATTGGGATCCCAAAAAGCCCTCACCGGCACCACCTCTCGAACTCCTCTGGACGATTGGCACCCTTCGTGCCGGGGAATCGAGAACGATCGAATTCAGCCTGACCCTGAAACCGGAAGCTCGTGAAATCCGTAACCAGGCTTACGTCAAGTTCGAACATGGTCAGGCGGTGATTACGAAAGTCGAAAATCCGAAATTACTTGTTCGCAAATCCGCCCCGAAAAAAGTGAGTCAGGCCGAAGGAGTTGCGGTTGTGGTTGAAGTCGCTAACCCAGGCCGGGTGCCCGTCGCCGATGTTCAACTCGTCGAGGATATCAGCAAAGGCTTTGAATTCGTTGCCACAACCACCGGCGAAAAAGGCGCGGAACCGACACAACGGCTCTGGCAACTTGGCACCTTGCAACCCGGGGAACGGAAAGTCGTGCAGTATCGGCTTACTGCCCGTGACGGCAAAGAATTACTGGCTTCGTCCGTCGTCAAAAGCCCGGATCTCCCCCAAGCCGAACGGACCGAGAGCACCACCCAGATTCTTATCCCGGCTGTGTCCCTCGATCTCACTGGCCCACCCGTGGTCAGCCCCGGAGAATCCGCTGTGTATGAACTTGTTGCGCGAAATACCGGAACTTTGCCGCTCACCGAGGTCCGACTCAGTGTCTCAATCCCCGCCGATTGCGTTTTGACAAAAATGACACGCGGTGGCCAGCAATTCCAAGATCGCGTCGTCTGGCGTATCCCACGAATGAATCCGGGGGAAGCGTATTCCATCCGCTACGGCTTGAAAGCGAATACGACCGGCAATCGTACCATCCGCGCCGCCATCGAATCGAATGACGGCGTAGAAAAGTCCCGGGAACTGGTCACCGCTTTCCAGGGCTCGGCCAGTTTAAGCTGGGAGACTTCCGTCGAACCAGCAACGCTCGCCGTCGGCAAACAAGGATTGTTAACCGTGCGGGTGCGAAACAACGGCGGAGAAGCGGCAAAACAGGTCAGGCTCCGGATTGAACTTCCCCCTGAACGGACTCAATTCATTCAAGCGACGCCTCGAGATTCACGAGTAGCAGCCAACGTGATTGAATTTAACGAAGTGACGATTCCTGCGTATGGAAACATGACTTATACCATCACCTATCGTGCTGAACGACAAGGTCAGGCCTGGTTTCGCCTTCGGCTCCAAGACGATTCCCTCGGCGATCGACCATTAACCAAAGAACAGGCCGTCGAAATTCTCGGCTCCCGCTAACCTCGCCGTTTCCGGATGAATGCTGAGGAACACGTTCACGCTCGAACAAATCCGATCCGTGCCGATGACAGTTCGACCTGAAGCGTGCAGATCGCTAGAATCCCCAGAGACAGCATCATTTCCTGGCGGTAGAATCGATTGAAGCCCTTGTAGCTCAGGGGATAGAGCACCGGTTTCCTAAACTGGGGGTCGCAGGTTCGAATCCTGCCAGGGGCACTTGGACATTTGGACAGATATCGCCAATGGATGCCAGCAAGTATCTATCTCCACTGCCAACAACAACTTCCGCCGTTTTTTTCGTCGTTTGACAATCAGAGGCTTGCATAGGCTGCGCCGCATTTTGCGCCACAAGTACGCCGGAATTTTCGCCACCTATCGCCCGCGAGAAGTGGTCGTCGGTCACACTTCGGTAGAACTGATCCGCGATCTTCTCGGTATGACCGAGCCAAGCCGCGCAGAGGTGACTGGGGAACTGGTCGGCCAGTTCCGTCGCCCGCCAGAGGTCGGCCTCGAACCCGAGGTTGGCCCCGTTACCCTTCGCGGGCGAGCTGGAGATGTTACGCCAGGCATCCCCTCGGCCCGACGCAACCGGCCGATGGACCACCACTCGTACCGTGAATGATAAACAGACGCTAAGCGATCATAATTGTCGAGTCACGCGGGGACAATCTTGGTAGCAGCAAGTGGTTATGAACGACGAAACCGACTGGCTCGGACCCCGACTACGTTCACTAGCCGCAACTAGCACATCGGGGGCATCGGGGGGGAGCATTAGATCCAACAGCGTTGATTCAGCTAAGGAGTGTACTACCCAGTACAACTACTTATACCGCAAACGATTATGCCAATTAAAACAACCAGGATGACAGTTGTTAGGCAGCCTGAATCAGAGCTTTCAGTTTTACTTTGCTGGGCTATTAAATTGTTCGGACGATCTAGATTATCCTTGGCCGCGCTATTGTCCGCGTCGGCAGTTTTACTTTGCTGGGCTATTAAGTTGTTCAGACGATCTAGATTATCCTTGGCCGCGCTATTGCCCGCGTCGGCGGCTTTCCGATACCACCGCATCGCCTCCGCGTCGTCCTGCGGCACACCCCAGCCGTTCTGGTACAGAAAGCCGATGTTGTTCATCGCCTCGCTATCGCCCGCGTCGGCCGCCTGGCGAAACCACCGCATCGCCTCCGCGTAGTCTTTCTTCA
>Ga0209017_10000895_pt1 | contig 26098 bp, 17 predicted proteins | sample YNPBryunderm2012_FD_185812 | JGI IMG/M metagenome (GOLD analysis project Ga0209017, IMG submission 185812) | Anoxygenic and chlorotrophic microbial mat microbial communities from Yellowstone National Park, USA - YNP Bryant MS undermat 2012... ...
GTCTGAACACCGTAGTCCTCACCCGACGCGCCATGACCCTCCCCCCGAACGATCATGAGTTTTAATCGTGATGAATCGATCTCGACCCCGCCCGTCACCCAACCCCACCTCGTTCGATCGTTCCCACCAACACCGCCGGCGATCCAGACCCAATCCTGCAAGCAACTTTGACCACACACCAACGTTCCCAACCCCTTTCCTTCGTCATCTCGGAGCGCTGCGTTCCATGAATCACGACATTCGCCAGGTCGCCGACGTGACCATCGTCTTACTCGACACCGAACACCTCGACGCCAGCAATTCCAAGGAGTTCCGGGCGTCGGTCAACCCCATCCTCGAATCACGTTCCCATGTGGTTTTTGATATGAGTAAAATTGCATTCGTGGACAGCTCTGGTTGCGGCGTTCTGCTCTCATGCCTGCGCGAACTCAATTCCCGGGGCGGCGACCTGAGACTATGCGGACTCTCACCCCAGGTCAGATCGCTGTTTGAATTGGTCCGAATGCACAAGATTTTCAATATGTATGAAAACGCTGACGATGCGATTTCCTCGTTCGGTTGAAACCGGGCTGCGAAGTTCGGCAGTGAAGGCTGAATCTCGGGGCACGCTGAAGGTCCCAAGCCGCTGCGTGAGGCGGCGGAACCGTCAACTCAACCCTCTAGAGCGGTTAGCCGCGCAGTCAGGTCAATCGCGGCTCGACGCAGTTCCTCTCGGGCTTGGGGGGAAGCGTGATGGTAGGCTCGTTGAAAATCCTTTTGGTCGAACCAGGAGGCGATCTCTCCAAGCTGGCGTGCGACGATCCGAAGGACTTCTGAATCGTCGGCGATTAGAACTCGACGGACGGGGCCAGCTTCGAGGTGAGACTCGGCCGCGGAGGAGCTGGCATCGCTTGGGTTGGAGGGGTCGTCGAATTCGTCGGGACCTTCCCAGGGCGCGACGTTAGCGTCGTCTTGGTTGGTGTTGGTGTGTGACCGCGACGCCGGCCAGTCCGATCGGTCCTCCTCGCCGTCTCCGCGGGTGTCCCGACGCTTGAGGGCCGCTTGGAAGGCGTTGGCGTCGTTCTCGGCGGGAGACGACCCGGTTTGGGGGCGATCGGCCCGTTCGACCCGGTCCCGGCGGTCGCGACGCGGGGACGACTGGTTGCCGGAGCAGTCGTCCATCCTCGCCCCAGGTGCGGTTTCGATTCCCGCTGGAACCCGTTCGGTGGGGAGCGTTTCGTTGGGGTCGCGCGGTAGCCCAACCGAATAGAGCCTGCCATCGGATCCGACTCGTGTTTCAACCCCGGGAATCTCTCCCGCGGCTGTCAGGTCGCGTCGGAGTTTGGCGATCAGTTCACGGCTCGCGCCGAGGGTCTCGGCGAGCTTGCGGTCGGACCAATCGGGATGAAGCTTGACCCCCAGTTCAATCGCGCGTCGCCGTTCATGACGATTCAGAGGCAAGCCGTGTCTGAGATTGGCGAACGCGGCCCACCAAAGCGCGTCGTGCAACCGGCCCTTGCGAACCTCCGCCCGAATCCGTTCGCCGTTGCGACGCGCGACGGCGGCGAAGCGATGGAATCCGTCGGCAAGCAAATGGCGACCGTCTACCTCGAAGACCGTCACCGGGGGCAACCGATCCCCCGCCTCGACGTAACGGGCCACCGTCTCCTCGTCGAGAGCGTCGCGGAGATTGAGCGACGGGTCGAGGATCACTTCCTCTAGGTTGAGGGTGGTGAGGACCACTTCGGCGGCTGGGGTCGGGTTGGGCGTTCGCGTCTCAGCGCGGTCGGTCTCGGACGTGGCGGTCGGACTCATCGACAGTCTCCCCCCTCCCCTTCCCTCCGCTTGGTCCCGACCCGAGCTCCGGCTTCGGGTCGCTCGTCGTCTGGTCCCACCTTACCAGAAGGTCACCCCGTCCTGGTCATCCAGCTCCACGCCGGACATCGGGTCGGGCGGACGACTGGCAGGGGGGCGCGGTTGTTCGCGGGTCGGTCTATGGTGTTGCTTCGTCCAACCCACGGCGCGGGGCCAGTCGAGTTGGACATTTTGAGAGGGCGTCCCCATGCGCATCCTTCTGACTGGCGCGGCGGGTTGGTTCGGCGCGTTCGCGCTGGAATCCTTGATGGAACGGGGTCACGAGGTGGTGGCCTGGAGTGGTCGGACTCAGGGGGAGCGACGGTTCCAGGATCGTTCGATCGTGTTAGAGCCGATCGACCTGGGCCATCCCGACCAAGAGCGTCTGGTTCGTCGGCTGGATCAGGTCGATCCCGAGGCGATTCTCCACACTGCGGCGATCGCCTCGGCGGATGCGGCCTTCCGTGACCCCGACCAGGCGCAACGGGTCAATGTCCAGGCCACCGAAACCCTGGGCCTCTGGTGCGCGTTGCGTCGCCGCCGTCTGATCTTCACGTCAACCGATTTGGTGTTCGGCGGCTCCGGCCCCCCCCGACGGGAAACCGATCCGGCCCAACCCTCGTTGACCTACGGACGCACCAAGCTGGAAGCGGAGCGACGCCTCGCCCAGGTGAACCCCGAAGCCCTTTCGGTTCGCCTCAGCCTGATGTACGGCTTGACCCGCAGCGATCGCCTGAGCTTTTTCGACCAAGTCCTAGCCGATCTCGCCCAGGGCCGCCCCCGCGCGCTCTTCATCGACGAGTATCGCACCCCTGCCCACGCCCCTACTGTGGCGCGTCTGCTGGTGGAATGGCTCGAATCCCCTACCTTCCCCTCCGGCCTCGTCCATGTGGGTGGTCCTGATCGCCTGAGCCGCTTCGACCTAGTTCGTCAGGCCGCCGCATGTCTCGGCCTCGATCCTCAACTAGTCCAACCCTCTCGAATGATCGACACCCGCTTCAATGAACCCCGACCCGCCGACGTCGCTCTGGACACCACCCGACTCCACGCCCTCAACCCCCGCCATCGCCCCCAAACCGTCTCCCAGGAACTCACTTCTCGGAAAAGTTGACCATCGTGACTGGTTCACCCTTGCCGATTCTTCACCCGCGCCCATAACGGTTTCGTCGATCAGATTGGCGATCGACCGCCCCCCCCGTCCCGGCCGCCCACGGGTCACGAGGATGTCGGTCAAACCTGAAAGGAACCCTACCGACTCCGACGCGATCGAATCGGAATGATTTTTCCGATTTCTTCCTTGCCTCGACGTGGATCCTGGTACAATAAAACTGGTTCGCTCAATCCGGTTTGTTGTCCAGAGCAGGGTGCGACGCGAATCTCGGTTCGTTGAACGACGTTCGAGTGGAGTCGGCGCAATGTTTACGCAACGCGTGGAGTACGCCCTGAGAGCGACGGCCTATTTGGCCAGTCTGGACGGCTACAACTCAACGACGGAAGAGGTGGCCGAGGCGACCAAAGTTCCCCGCGCCTACCTCTCCAAGGTGCTGCAGGAGCTGAGGCGGGGTGGAGTGATCCGTTCGCGCCGCGGCGTGGGTGGAGGGATCGTGCTGGCCATCGACCCCAAGGAGCTGACCCTGCTGAGGGTCGTTCAAGCTGTCGAGCCTCTTCAGCGTATCACCACCTGCCCGCTAGGTCTCAAGGCGCACGGTGCGCGGCTCTGTCCGCTTCACAAGCGTCTGGACGACGCGATGGCCAAGGTCGAAGCGGCCTTCGCTGGGGTGACGTTGGCTCAGGTTCTGGCCGAGCCGTCGCTGAGCGTGCCGCTTTGCGGTGGAATCGAAGACAACCCGGTGGCCCGCCACAACCGCGTCAAACTCAACTTCATAGAAAACGTCGCCTCGGGGAGTTGAACACTTTCCTCACCATGTCGCGCCACCACGACGAGGCGGAACGGTCTTGCACCGCGCCGTCCCGTCTTTTCGTCGCGCGCCACGTCATGAATGGGGATCACCTTCTCCAACCCCAATTAGGCGGACGGACCGTCGTGGGCGTGACGGCGGAGCGGCACAGGGGCGGCGAGGTGGAACGTCTCCTACCCAAGGGATGATTGACAAACCCGCGAGGACGGTTTTACGATCCCAGACTGGGGTTGATCGAAGAGCCATGCCATCGTGAGCCGCGCGGCCCGCTGAAGTTCGGTCACAGCCAAGACGGCTGGGGTCGAATTCGCCGGGACCGACCGAAATCGACGCGCGGCGCGACAGGAGAGTCGTCTACCGCGCACCCCAAGTCCGGGTTGCATGGTGGTTGGACTTCTCGGCTGGCTTCGAATCCCAGTGGGAATCGTCGTTGATTCGGGTGCGCGTCAAGGAAAGGGATTCTCCCATGAACACGTTTGCCGGCGGTTCGATTGAGAGCGTGCTGGTCGAGAAACGGGTCTTTCCGCCGCCGGTGGAGTTCGCTAAGTCGGCTCGAATCTCCAGCATGGAGGAGTACCGGACCCTCTGGAACCGCGCCAAGGATGATCCCCAGGGCTTTTGGAACGACATGGCCTCCCATCTGGTCTGGCGCAAGCCCTGGGACAAGGTGATGGAGTGGACCGAGCCTCATGTCAAATGGTATGTGGGTGGCCAACTCAACGCCTCGGAGAATTGCGTTGATCGCCACTGCGTCGGTCCCCGGCGTAACAAGGCAGCGCTGATTTGGGAGGGCGAGCCAGGCGACCGCCGGGTTCTCCGCTACCAAGACCTCAAACGCGAGGTGGGCCGGTTCGCCAACGTCCTTAAGGCGCAAGGTGTCACCAAAGGGGATGTGGTCGCCATTTACATGCCAATGGTTCCCGAACTGGTCATCGCCATGCTCGCCTGCGCTCGGATTGGCGCGCCTCACACGGTCGTCTTCGGTGGCTTCTCCGGCGAGGCGTTGGCGGGACGCATCCAGGATTGTTCGGCCAAGGTGCTGGTGACCGCCGATGGGGGGTTCCGTCGGGGCAACATCATCCACCTCAAGGAACAGGTGGACGAGGCGTTGGCTCACTGCCCCACCATCCGCAACGTCGTGGTCCTCAAGCGCACCGGCCATCAAATCCACATGGAACCCGGACGCGATCACTGGTGGCATGAGATGGCCTCAATCGCCTCGGCCGACTGCCCGCCCGAGCCACTCGACAGCGAACATCCCCTCTTCATTTTGTACACCTCTGGCTCGACCGGCACCCCCAAGGGGATCCTCCATACCACCGGCGGCTATTTGGTCGGGACGACCCTGACGGCCTCGTGGGTGTTCGACCTCAAGGAAGAAGACACGTATTTTTGCACCGCCGACTGCGGATGGATCACGGGCCACTCCTACTTGGTCTACGGGCCGCTCTCGAACGGAGCCACCGTGGTCATGTACGAAGGCGCGCCGGACTATCCCGACAAGGATCGATTCTGGCAAATCGTGCAGGACTACGGGGTGACGATCTTCTACACTGCTCCCACCGCGATCCGGGCATTCATGAAGTGGGGTGAGCAGTACGCCCGCAAGCACGACCTGTCGAGCCTGCGGTTGTTGGGCACCGTGGGCGAGCCGATTAACCCCGAAGCCTGGGTCTGGTACCGCGAGGTCATCGGCGGCGGCCGCTGCCCCGTGGTGGACACCTGGTGGCAGACCGAAACGGGGGCGATTATGATCGCGCCCCTGCCGGGAGCCACCCCGACCAAGCCGGGAACCGCGACCCTGCCGTTGCCCGGCGTGGTGCCCGAGGTCGTTACCAAGTCCGGCGAGCCCGTTGAACCCAATCAGGGCGGCTATCTGGTCATCAAACAACCCTGGCCCTCGATGATGCGCACCATCCACGGCGACGATGAACGCTACCGTCGCCAATACTGGTCCGAAATTCCCGGCGTCTATTTCACGGGGGACGGCGCGCGGCGGGACCACGACGGCAACTTTTGGATCATGGGACGAGTGGACGACGTGCTGAACGTCGCCGGACACCGGCTCTCGACGATGGAGATCGAAAGCGCCCTGGTTCATCACAAGGCGGTAGCCGAGGCGGCCGTGGTAGGGAAACCAGACGAACTCCGGGGCCAGGCAATCACCGCGTTCGTGACCCTCAAATCAGGCTACCAGCCCAGTGAGGACCTCCGCCAACAGCTTCGCCAGCACGTCGCCCACGAAATCGGAGCGCTCGCCCGCCCCGACGACCTGCGGTTCACCGACGCCCTACCCAAGACCCGCAGCGGTAAGATCATGCGACGCTTGTTGCGCGACGTGGCCGCGGGAGTGGAATCGACCGGCGACACGTCCACCCTCGAGGACTTCAGCGTGCTGGCGCGGTTGCGTCACGAGGAGGAATGATCCTTATCACCCACCCGCGGCGATTGTCTCACCCCGCTCTTCAACGACGTTCGCGGCCGGAATACGACCCGGTCCCCGCCGCCGATCTCTCCAACCCTTCGCATTCGCCCTGGGGAGAATCCCGCCGTGACTTCGACCCTCGCCCCATCGTCTCGAATTACGGTCTCAAGAGGTTCCGTCCTAAGAACCTCAACCTTAGTGAGCCTTGCGTGTCTAGGGTGGGTCGCGGTCGGCGGGGACGACCCAGCTTGGGGCCAGGCCGGACGGGAACGTGATCGGATCGACAGGCGTTTCACTCTGGATGAACGATTTTTCAGCAATCGTCCAGGTTCGGGGACGGGGCCGATCCTAGACGACCTGCCTGCTCTCTCCAACGGCCTAAGCCAGGAGACCGACCGCCTGCTGGCCAACATCCGTTTTGACCTGGGCGGGTCAAGTCAAGGCCGCAACCTAGAGCGACGCGCTCGGGCCTTGCAGTCCGCCGCCCAGTCGTTCGACCGCGCGGTGAGGCTCAGCGGCCTGGAACTTTCCCAAAACGCCCAACGCAGCCGCCTACGCACCCTGTTCCAAGCCGTGGAACGCGCCCACTTCGCCTTCGAAGAAGAGTTTCAACAGGTGGGGGGATTCTCGGCAATCGAAACCCGCATCACCGCCCGCCGGGTTGCGCGGTTGGTGGGCGAGATCCGCGTTCTACTAGGATTTGATCTGGGATCCAACCCCATCCCGCCAGGTCTCGACTTCAACCAGGCGCTGCGGCGCATTCAGCTTGCCGACTCGTTCAATCAGGAGACGATTCGACGGATCGAGCAACGTTTCGGCCCCTTTTCCGACTATCGAGGGGTGATCCGCGACCTCGACGAGTTGGATTCGCGGTTGCGGCAGTTCGAATCCGCCCTGGGGTTGGTTGGGTTCGACCCTAACCGGCTGCGCCGCGACTATGCACCCCTGCCGCGGCTGGCCGAGTCGATCGCTGACCAACTTCGCCGCTTGCGTGCGCCTAGTGACATTGTTCAGACCCACGACCGTACCCGTCTAGAGATCATCCAAGCTGGTCGCTTGCTGGGTCTGGAGCAGGGCGGCCTTCCTGGCGGCGGTTTCCCTGGTTCTAATCCCACGCTCGTCAACCTGACCGATGCGGCGATCAATGATCTTCAGGTGTTTTTGAGCCAACTCAACGTGACGGTGGTTCCCGAAGGCTTCCAAATTCGCGTCGAGTCCGAGCGGTTGTTGGCCGACCTGACCACGTTTCGGAGGCTGTTGGACACCGCGGGGCCGGGAACCTCGTTCCGCCTGGAACGGGCCTTGGCCGAGGCGGAACGTTCGTTCGAGGTGGTCGATCGTCGGGTCGATCGGGTCTCGGGTGGCCGAATCGGACCCAACATCGCCCGCCTCAAACGGGTTGGTGCCACCCTTCGCCAACTCCGCGCGGAACTCTTGCGACGACGTTGAGGAACTCACGATGTAGATTGATCCAAATGGGCTGACTGCCTGTCTCCAGCCGGCCCCCCCTCACTGACGGATCAACAGCGATGCGACGAGAGGGGAGTCGGATTCCTCGGATCAATGAGCATTCAGCGAGAAGCGGCGCGTTGGCCGCGAATCCCTCAAACCGATCAACAAGGAGCGGTTGCCCATGCGACGAAGCCGGAAAGCGTGGCGTGGTTGGGGGTGGATGGTGTTGGTCCTCGTGGGTTGGGGAAGGCTTGGATGGGGGGCGGTTGACGAACCGCCCGACCCGCCGCCGGCCCCTCCGCAGTCGCCGGAGTTTGTCGCTGACCTCAAGGCGGTGGGAGCCGGTTTGGAAGCAGTCTCGGGCTGGAACTTGGTGGTCGAGACACGAGTGACCCAGTTCCATCGGCCCGTCGGAGCCGCCGACGCGGTTGAGGGGGCTAGCCTGATTCGCCGCTCGCGTTATGTGTTGCGGCGTCCTGGCCGTTTTCGCATCGAGTTGAGCGTGGCCGACGCTGTTAAGGTTCCCGAGTTGGGTGAGCAAGCGTTCCAACGGGAACTGCTGATGGTGGGCAATGGTCGAACGGTGACGATCGAACTAAATGGCCGCCTCGTCCAAACTTACCCCCAGGCTCCTCCCGGAGTCGGCCTAAGACTCAACCGAGCGGTGGCCGACCTCTTGGCCGGAACAGTGGTGGAGGCGTTGCTGACCGACGACCCCGCTGCCTCGATTCTGGAACGCGCTGGCTTGGCGGAACGAATCGACCCGCCGGCCGATCGGCCGCTCGACCCCGCGCGACCTCGAACCTACCGGTTTCGAGATCGCGGTTTGGAACTCACCGAGTTGACCCTGGCTCCCACCACGACCGACCAAGTTGGTCCGCGCTTGCGTCCCGTAGCGGTGCGAAGGGTAGAGGAACGCCTCCTGCCTAACGGCGAAGCAACGCGGGTCGTCTCGCACGCCCAACTCGCTTGGGAGTTTAACCCCTCCCCGCCCACGACTCCCGACGCGATCCAGGCTGAGTCGGAGCAATTTACGTATCAACCGGCTCCCGAAGCGATCGCGGTGACCGATCTCGACGAGGCGTTGGCCGCCCTGACGGCCGAGGAGGCCGACCCCACTCCGCTTCTGATCGAGCGGATTGACGATGGCCCGCCTGTGGTGGTGCATCCCCCAGCAGGTCTGCCCAAACGAGTGGTCATCTTCTGGGCCACCTGGTCGCAAGAGTCGATCGATGCCCTCCACGCTCTGGAACCGCTGATCGATCCCCTCACGCGACGAGGATTGGACTTGGTGGCAGTCGCCGTCGGCGAGGAGAAGCCGGAGGTGGAAGAGTTTCTGAAGACCCACCCCCTGCCCGCCGGGTTGACCTTGGCGATCGACCCCCGCGACCATGTGGTGGATCGTCTGAGTCTCAACGCGCTGCCGGCTGCTATGTTGCTCGACCGCCGCGGCCGCATTGTCCAACGCCTAACTCCGAGCGAGGGGCGATCCCTATGCGACCTGATTGCCGAGGCGTTGGGGCTGACAAGGACTCCTCTTCAACACGATCCTCGCTCAAGGCGATAGCCGTTCTTCCTTATCTCGATCTCGATGAATGATGATGAGTTCAATCGAGCGCGGCCACCCTTTCGATGCGGCCCGCGCGATTCATTCGACCCAGCAACCGCGCGCTCGCCACAGGCGTTCCGAGGGCGGCGTGAAGGTCGGACCCGGTGGGATGAAGGTCGAAGTCGAGCAGCCAGACGGACTCGCCCCAGCGCAGGCGTTCCGCGCGGGCTTGGTCGAGTCCCAACAGGGTGGAGCGGCGGGTGACGGTGAGGGTTCGGGTCTCGGCCAGACGACGGCGACTGTGACGAGTGGGGTTCCACGAGAGCATCAACGGCAAAACAGCGCGCCGACGGCCCACGGGCAAAGTGAGGCAAGCTTCCAGGCGGGCAGGGAGATTGGTTGAGGACTGGTCGTTTTGGAGTAAGAGGCGAAGTTCCACGCCAGCGCTTTGCGGGGCGGTCTCACCCACCAGTTGAACCAGTGCGTCGGTGGGCGAGTTGCTCGTCGCGTCGTTCGTCCTGGTCGTGAGCCTTGCTCCGGTGGCCCATCCGGTTTCGTCGGAGACCAACTCGGCTCGAACACCATTGCCCAGTTCCCAAGACCAGGACAGCGTCAGAGGGGAGGAGGCGGCCGCGGCGGGCCGTTCGATGAGGTCGTATAGGAAGGCCAGGCGATCGAGAGCCGACCAGACCACCCCGCGGCGGGTTCGAAGCCGAGTTGCGCCGGCCAACCCCTCGACGCAACTGGGTGGCCCCGTCCATTCCACCCAGGCCGCTCGGCCATGATCGGTCAACGAGGCCCGCGCGCGGGGCGGGGTGCTGGTCTTGGTGGATGCCAATGTGGCTACGCGACTCCAAACCCCGCTCAACCAGATCGTCCCCCACGCTTCCCACTCGACCCGACAGTCCCCCCCCGGCCCCTCCGCCGCGACCAGAGCCGCCCCCTCACCTTGCGCGGCCAACCAAGGACGCTCGGCCCAGATGTCTACCCCCGCACCCCGTTTGGAGGGCGGACGCGACCCCACCGGTCCCGCCGCCGGCAACGTCAGACGAAAACTCCCATCGCTTCGAGACGCCATCGCCAAACGTGCCCTCAGACGCTCCCGCGCCGCCGCACCAGCCGGCGTCAGATTCCCCTCGAATACCTCGGGCCAACGAACCAACTCCAAACCCAACGGCCACCCGTCCTCCAAAAACCGAAACTGTCGCACCACCCTTGGCATCAACTCGCCCCTCGTGTCTTGCTTCCACTTCGATACGTCTCACGCCCAATTTCCCTCGACGCCATCATCTCACCTAGGCGCGTTTCCGAAAGAAGCGTCCTGTCATAAGAAGCATCTTGTCCAATTCGGCTGCCTAATCCATGTGCGGAATTGCGCTCGATTTCATCAGTCTGCAGTCTCATCGGAATTTCTCACAAAAGCCCTTGCCGAGTCCAGAAAAACGGATATTCGCTGGAACCTGTTGTAGATTTTCGAGTTACTACAGAGACCCTTCGGAATCAAGAAAAAATCAGCGGGAAAACAGCGTTGGCACGAAAGGTGCTGTTATACCTCTCGTCCGAACGATGAAGCCTAAAGCCAAAAAGCAAGGCAGCGTCGCTTGGACCTTGAACGTTGATGAAGCCACACTTCAACGGCGACGGGTTGCCTGCACAACCCTACCGCCATGGAGCGGATGGGTAGCCTCGCACGACCCCCCCATCCGCTCCCTCTTTCACCGCAGTGGTTTCGGGTCTGGTTCAACCCGAAACCGGGAAGATGGAGGCGAAGCGGAGCTGACGTTTGGGTTTGAATTTCTCCGTTTCAACCCCCTTCTCGTTGACCTGTTGGTTCGATCCCGCCTCTTTGGACGACGGTTCGCCTTGTGCGTTCCAACCGTCCCGGAGCGGGTGGGTAGCCTCGCACGACCCCCCCACCCGCTCCCTCACTTACATGACCTTGATTTGTCCGTTGATTCGGCAACTCGGTCTCTCAAGTCAAGTGATCCGTCGGATTGGCACAAGGCGACTATGGGAGAGGTGGTCCGCCGAGTGATCAGTCTGACGGATTGCTTGTTTTAATAATTTTGGTGGAGGATAAGCGGGTCGGCAACACCATGACAACGTAGGCCAGGATGCGTTTCCCAAGCGAGGGTCTGACGTTAGGTCAGCTTACGTTTCGTCGGGGAAGGCGTCCAGCGCTTCAGGCCGGGGGTGAGGCAAAAAGCGGGCGTTGCCCAGGATGCGGACAGCGGCGAGGAGTCCCTCATCCACCATGTGGGATGGCCCGGGTTGGGCGTTGGGATGATGGGCGCGAACCAGACGGCGGGCTTGGTCGGGTGAGATGCCGCACGCCACAAGGTAAAGCCAAGCGACGGTAGGTCCGCGCATTTGACCGGCGACGCAATGAACGTACACCCGAGCGTCCGGTTCGATAAGGGCCTCATGGACCGCTTCGAGGGCGGCGAACAGGTTGGCTTCGTGAAGACGACCGTGATCGGCCAGGGGGTGCCAGGCGACGCCGCGGAAGTCGAGCGGGCCGGAGCCGATTTGGGCCACCCCGGGAGATCCGCCGACATTGACGAGGTGGGTGATGCCCGCGTCGCGCAAGTCGGCCAGGCGCGAGTCGTCGGCGTAGGGGCCGACAAACAGGGCGTTGGTGACGGGGTGAATGCGGCGAGAGACCAAGGAGGCGAAGGGTCGCGCCATGACAAACCCAAGTTCATGCGGTCCGGGATCGAGGTCCGGCAGGAAGATCATGTTCGTGGGCCGATCGACCCGGGCGGGTGGATGGCGGGCCTGTTCCCGTCCGGCGAGGAGCGGGCCGCCGACGATCGAGAAGGTCTGAGTTACAACATGTCCCATTCCGTCGGCGACCTCATCCTCGACCGTTCCATAAGTTAAGGTAGCACCAACGAACGGTTCAGGACGCCTCCTTTTTGGGATTCGAAGCGGAGGCGGAGTTCCGAACCGGCCGGGGCTTGCACGATCCAACGCGCGTGAATAGCTCCCAGACCAGGCACGCCACGCTCGAAGCGAACCACCCGTGGTTCGGGACGCACGCCGGAGGCAAGGTCGTCTTGGTCCAGCGCGGCGGTGGAGTCGGCTCCAAGGGTCAAACCAGCATCGGGATTGACGAGTTCCCCGCCGTCGAGGATGGTGGCGGCGTCGCCCATGAGGGACAACCGGTCAGGTAGGTTCAGTTTGTGGCGGGCGGCCTGGGCGGTGATGGTAGGGATGCGTCGGGTGTTGCGCACCGAGGCGTCGATTTGATAGACCCCGCCGCCCAGTGGGGTGGCCTCGACCTTGAGCCATTCGGGCCGGGGCATCTGATCGGCGTGAAAAATCACAAAGGCCGCGTTGCGGTGCGAGCCTTGTTCCAGCAGGAACGGCGGGGGAATCCGTTGCGACTCTTTGACGAAGCCGCCGATTTCGATGTCGCCCAGAGTCGGATGACGGAACGGCGTCCAGTCCTTGAAGGTCGCGCCGTGGAGCAAACGATCGGCGGCGAAGAGGTCGTCGTTGGGTTTGGCCTGGCCAGGGGCGGTGCCAAGCAGTTCGTTGGAACTCCACAACTCGTTGGTGAATGAAACAATTCCAAGATTCTCGTAAGTCCAGGTGGTGAAGCCCCCGTGGACCGCGTAGAGGTCTTTTTCGATGACGAGGTTGCGGTAGAACGGCAGCAAGCGGACCCCTTCCTCGCCAATTCCCCGAATCATCTGTTCGTCCTCGGCGGGATACTGGGAGGCGCGGTCGGGGTGGCCAGGACCGCGCAGGATCATGCCGCCGGCGTTGTGGAACGATTGGACCCCGGCGATGTGTGGACGGTTCTTGATGAACTCCGCCACCGCGCGGGTCTCGGGCCAGCAAAGCGGGAAGGGTCCCGCCCCGCGCTGTACCGTCTCGGGCCGCCAGTCGGAGGGATAGTTGCGGTTCATGTCGTAACCGCCAGGGAGGTCTTCATTGATTTGGCCGTCGCCGTCGTTGTCCAATCCTTCAAAGCCGAGCAACTCGTACTCGCCGAACTCTCCGGGAGGAGCCAATTCCATCCGCCGGGGATCGTCGCTCGCGGCGCGGTAGCGGCCCACCGGGCTGCGCCGCCGCATCTGCCGAATCTGACCATCACCATCAAGATCTTGATATGTATCCTCATCGATTCGCCCATCCCGGTCGTCGTCTTGGGGGGCTTTACCTGAGCGCGACGAGTTGGTGGTGTTGGGACCGTTGAACCACCAGGCCCGGCCGTCGGGGTTGACCGTCGGCAGAACGTAGAAGACCCGTTCATCCACCAATTGACGGATTTGGGGAAGGCGATCGTAGTTCTCGGTCAAATACCAGGTGAGATAGAGACAGGCTTCCGAGGTTTGAACTTCGTTACCATGCACGTTGGCGTCCACGTAGAAGGCGGGTTTGGTTTTGGGGTCACCGGTTTTAGGGTTGGCGATGGTGACACACCACAAGTCGCGGCCCTCGACGCTTTTGCCGATGGACTCCATCGTGAGCAGGTCGGGGTGGGCGGCGACCAACCGCCGCATCGCCTCGACCAACTCCGGCTCGTCGTACAACCGATTGAACGCCAACTCCACCTTGGGAGCCCGGTACACGGCGTTGTCGGGAATCCGCGCCGGGGACGATCCTGGTTGGGGATTGAGCTCCTGAGCCTCGGCTCGACCGATCGATAAAGCGAGCGACATTCCCACACCGACCGCAATCAACCATCGGCGAAACGTCATCATGGCCGCAAGTCCATTCCAAATCAGCGGATATGAGAAAATGCAACTTCAGCCCGACGGTGAGGCCCGGCCGGGGCGGGAATTGGCGTTGGCTGGGTGGGCACGCAACTGACTGGGTTAGCCGGTCTCATCCGACTTCCTTTACGTTTACTTGTGTTTTCGCTGGAGCGGGCGAACGACCACGCCGGCCTGGGGGTGGAAGACGACCAAGCGGGCCTGATCGACGGCGACTGGTGGTGGGACCAAGAGGGTCCATCGCAGGACTTTCGAGCCGCCCGACCCTTCGAGCCGCTCGAGCGATTCGTTGGCTCGGCCCACCAGCACTCGGATGTCCTGGGGCAGTTCGAGACGAACGAGGACCGGATGAGCAGTCCGGTTGGCCAATCCCCGCGCGGTGGCAGTAGGCCACTGGCCGAGGTTGGCGATCGTCGCTTCCACGGTGTGGATGGGTCCGCCGCGATGCGTAACCTCCAGCTGGGTCACCGCCAGACGCGGTGGTTTGCGGGTCACTTCGCAGAGCATCGCCCAATGGACCTCGGCGATCGCCTCGATCTGATCGGCAGGGGGATTGAGCAACACGCCTGGCAGCCAACCGCCGATCTCCACGGAACCCAAGGTCGGATGCTCAAACGGGGTGAAGGGTTTGAAGGCGCGGCCGTTCATGACCTGATCGTTCCAACGCAGCGCGTTGAGGGTGGGGTTCGTCTTGAGGTCGTCGGCATCAACTCCCGGTGGTTCGGGACCGCTCCAAAGTCGTGATCCGAAGGCGACCAGGCCGCGTTGCTTTTCGAGCCATTCTAGAGGGTGACCGTCGGTTGGGGGCGGGGGGATTGGACCTTGGCCCACCACCGGAGCGGGGCGGGAAAGGGTTGGTTCGGCCTTGGGTTGGTTGAGGGTTGGATTCGCGGCGTCTTGAGGTTGATTTTCATCTTGAACCGGTTGGGCCAGGTCGCGTCGGGGTTCTTCGAGCCGCGCAGGTTGGACGGCCGGATCGCTCGGCTTGTCGTTCGGTTCGACGGGATGGGGCGGAGCCAACACCACCGCGACGGCGTTGCGTTTGACAGGCTGATCGGAATGGTCGGCGGGGGAGGTGGTGGGGTCGTGGGGCGTGCTTTGATTCTCCTTCTGATTCTGATCATCCTTGGAGGGCTTGGGTTTGGGGTCGAGACCGGCGAGGCGGCGATAGAGTTGGGTCAGGTCGGCGTAGAGGGGACGATCGCCGTCGAGCGGTCCAGCGGCCCCGGTGGGTGGTTCGTCGCGGAGGGTGTCGCGGAGGCCGAAGAGCCAGACCGCGACGAGTTCGGGATGATCGGCCACGAATCGGAGCATCACCAGGCTTTCCGGCTCGCTGCCAGGAGCCCAACCGGCCTCGGGATCGAACTCGGACCAATCCTGGGGAAAGTTGCGGGCCAGGTGGACGCCGTCCTCGGGGTCTTCATAGAGTCGTCCATCACCGTCGTTGTCGATCCCTTCGACCAGTTCCAGAAACACGCCTCGTTCCGCCTTGGCAGGGTCGGCGGGTCGGGAGCCTCGGGCGTCCTCTTCGAGCGGGATGCGGCCGCGTCCCACCGCGGTTCCAGCGGGCAGCGGACGCCTCATGGTCAGGATCAAGCCATCGCCGTCGAGATCCTCGGGGCCATCTTCGGCGAATTGGCCGTCGCGGTCGCGGTCGAGAGGCCGTAGGTTGGCCCTCACTACGCGCCGCGGGGTGCCAAAGAGTCGTTCAGCGGCGTCGGGATTGAGTTGGGGCAGAACATAAACCACCACCCGCTCGCGGATTTGGAGGGCTGCCTCGTCGTCGCCGCTGAGTCGTTCAATCAGTTTGAGGGCGACTTGACAGCCCACCAGGTGATCGCCTTCCAGTCCTGCCGCGATTAGGACGCCGGGCTTGGTGGGCCGACGGGCGTCATTCGCCCTCAGGTTGGGGTCGGGACGCTCCAACGCCGCAACATCCCGCGTGATGGTCACCAGCCAAATCGGGCGACGCTCCAGACTGGTTCCCACCTGGGTCAGTTGGAGGCAGTCGCTACGGGCAGCAGCGAGCTCGCGCAGTGTCTTTCCGAACGTTTCGGGGTCATCGTACCCTTCGGGGAACACAGGGGGCGGCTCGTTGAGGGCCGCCGAGACCCAGGCGGCGTTCCCCGCCGTTGTTGGAATGGTTCCCATTCCAAGCCAGAAGAACACGACTCCTCCTATCCATCCGACTCGTCGTTGTTTGATCGTGACCACGTCTTCGTCCTTTTTCACGCCGACCGGGAACGACTCGTCCCCCTTTGTCTTTGGCGGTTGGCCTAATTGCTTTCTTTGAGAAGGGGGGCGGGAGATCTGTCGTGCGGCCGGTCGGGCCGGTTAGTGTTATCCGACGCCGGGGCTGCCGTCCAGATCACGGTTCAGCCATCGGTGAGGGTGGCTCTCACCATCGCAACAGGGGTGAATCGCCCGACTAGCCTCGGGCCGCGTGATCGGATAGAGTCACTCCGCGACCGCGCCCACCTGGGATTGCCCACGACCCGACGCGCTCGGGGGAATGGGTTCCGCCGGGTGGGCGCAGTGATTTGCTCTGAGATGAATTGGCGATGGGGAATGAACTCCGGTCTGGGAGTGGCTAAGCATGAGCGCCTTCAACAAGTGGGGATTGATGGGTTTGGGGGTGGTCACGGCGTTGCTGACCATATCGCAGTTTGTGATGGGACTGTTGATCCGCCGAGGCGCGGGAACTGAGTTGCGGGCGCTTCATTTTCACTCCGGCTCGGCCATGATGGTGGTGGCCCTGGTGTTCATCGCCTGGGCGCTGGTGGTGATCGCCTCGATTCCCACCCGTTCAACCGCGCGGCAAAGCGAAGTTTGAACCGCACTCCTTCCTCGGACCGGACCACAGATGGGGAAGAAATGGCCATTCGTTTCGTTGGTTGGAGTAGGGTAGCGGGTGGGGGGCTGTTGGCGAGGAAGCGTCCGCTTCTCGGCCGTGGAACCATCCGCCCGTTTCACGCCCCCACGCGGTTCAGCCTCATTGCAACCCGTTGGGTTCGCCACGGACGGGGGGGGGAGGGAGGGTCAGCGCGTCGAGCAGGCCGCGGGCTTTATGTAAGGTTTCCTCATACTCGGCCTGGGGGTCGGAGTCGGCCACGATGCCGCCGCCCACTTGGAAGCTCACCTGATCGCGTTCGATGATCGCGGTGCGGATGGCGATGTTGAAACGAGCGGATCCCCCGCGGCCAATCCAGCCGATGGCTCCGGTGTAGGGGCCGCGACGCACGGGTTCCAGTTCGTCGATGATTTGCATGGCTCGGATTTTAGGCGCGCCGGTGATTGAGCCGCCGGGGAACATCGCCTCCAGGACCGTGGCGGGGTCGGCGTTGGGTTTGAGGGTGCCCTCGACAGTCGCCACCAGGTGGTGAACCTGAGCGTGGCTTTCCAAGGTGAGTGGTTCCCGAACCCGCACGCCGCCGGGGATGCAAACCTTGCCAAGGTCGTTGCGTTCCAGATCCACGATCATGGTGAGCTCAGCGCGGTCTTTAGGGGAGTTCAGTAGCGCTTCGGCCTCGGCGCGGTCCTCGTCGGGGTTGGGGTGTCGGGGTCGGGTGCCCTTGATGGGACGGGTGACGATCCGATCGCCAGTCACGGTGTAAAACCATTCGGGGCTGGCCGACACCAGCGCCCGGTCATGCCAACCGTGACCTCGCCGCGTGTTGGGTTCGGACAGGCCGACGAAGGCGGCGAAGGGGGCCGGCGCTCGTTCCATCAGACGTTCATGCAGCCAGAGCGGGTCGCCCTGGTATGTCGCGTGAAAGCGTTGAGCCAGGTTGACCTGAAAAATGTCGCCGGCGTGGATATACTCAATCGCGCGTGCCACTGCGCGACAGTGTTCCTCGGGCTGGCGGTCGGGTCGAACTGGGTCGAGGTGAGGCGGCGGCGGAGAGAGAGCCTCGTGGGCGTCGAGAAGCCGCTCCTTCCAGGCCTCCAGGCGATGTTGGAGGTGACGCGGTCCCTCCCCAAGCAGATCGAAGGCCCAAAGGGTGGTTGTGTGTCGCTGGTGATCGATCGCCACCAGTGTGTCGTAAAGTCCCAGGGCGACATCGGGCAGATCGCTGCGACGAGGAGCCCGCCGGGGTACGCGCTCCAACAAAGCTCCGAAATCGTAACCGATGAAACCGGCCAGACCCCCGGCGAAGGGGGGAGGCGAGAGGGGGGGGAGAGGCGTTGGCGTCGCGGCGGGGCCAACGTGGGAATTGGTTGCGGCATCGAGTCCGGCCCATCGGATGAGGTGCCGCAGCGCCACGCGGGCCTGATCGTCGCCTGACTCGACTCGGCCGGTTGGATCGACGAAGCGCCAGGCGTTCGCCGTGATCTCGAACCAGGCGCGGGGTTGGGCGGTGAGGATCGACCAACGGCCCGCCACGCCAAAACGTTCAGGGCCGCCGCCGGTTTCCAGGAGGATGGGTCGATCCATGCGAGCCACCGTCCACGCCCAGCGGCGCGGATGCCCACAGGGTTGGTGGGGCAATTCCAGGCAAAGACTACGGACTCCGATCTCGAGCCTAGTTGGGTCGGTCGGCGAGCCGCGGGGCGTTGTGATCACGAGCCGTTGGTCCAGTTCCAGTGGACTCATCGAATCCAACCCGAATTCACCTCAAAGAGAGGGGGCAAGTTCGGTGGGGTGGGAGCTTAGCGTTCGGCCTTCCCACGCCATTCACGGTCGAGGTCCTGAGCTTCGGGCAGGGTCGGGTCGGCCTGGAGAATGGCGTCAAGACGTTGGCGGGCCTCGTCGCGTTGGCCGGCAGCCCACTCGGCGCGGGCGAGCTTGACACCAAGCAATGCCGGCTTCTTGGGCTGGAGTTGCAGCGCGACTTTGTACTCGGCAACCGCCCGGTCGGCCTGGTTCTGGCCCAGATGCGCGTCGGCCAAGAGTTCATGACATTCGGGATCATACACGTCAATGTACAGGCATTCTTTACCCCAACGCGCGGCCTGGTCGAACTCGCCGCGTTGGAGGTGGCGTTTAGCGAGTTCTTTGCGGAGGGTCAGGTCGTCGGCGTCGTTGAGGGCGAGCTTAGCGAGGTCTTCCAGAAAGGCGTCCACTCGTTTCTGGCGGAGGTGGACGCGGGCAAGACCGGCGATCCACTTGCTGTTGGAGGGGTCGAGGCGGCGGGCGGTCTCGAAGAGGCGTTCGGCTTCGTCGAGGTTGCCGGCCTTCATTTCCAGTTGGCCCAGCAGATCGACGACCCGTTCGTTGGGGTTTTCGGGATCGAGGGCTGGTTTGAGGACGGCGCGGGCTGCTTCTTCGTCGCCGATGGTTTCCAGCAACCGCGCTTTAACGTAGGCGGCCAGTGGTTGTTTGGGGTTGAGCTTGAGGGCTTTATCAGCGAAGGGGCGGGCTTCCCGCAGATCACGTCGCGAGAAGTGTTCGTAGGCCATCTTGGCGTTGAGGTCGGCGTTTTCCGGGTCGGCTTTGAGCCTATCTTGAAGTTTGGAAAAGGTGATTGGCTCTTCCGACTCGACACGGGCTTTGAGGGTGCGCACTTCGGCGTCGAGGAAGTCGAGGTAACCGGCTTCGAAGTCCTCCTTGGGGATGCCGAAGGCGTCGGGGATGGCTTGGTCGGTGGTGAGTCCCCGGCGATAAGCGTCGAGCAGGCGGATGTGGGCTTGGGGACCGAACCGTTGGGTCATGTACTGGGCGTAGAGTTGGGCTTGACAGTAGGCCAGTTGGCGTTCTTCGGGTTCGGAGGGGCGAATGAAACCGAGGTTGATGGTGTCCAGGTTGAGCAATTTGCGGGCTGGCACCCGCACCAGCAGCATTTTGTTCCACTCTTGGGGCCGGGGGTAGCCTTCGGAGTTGACCGCCAGGGCTTCGGTGTACCAGTGGGGAATGTTGAATTCGGTTTGTTGAAGGTTGAGAACGTGAACCATTTCATGCTTCAACACCCGCGCCCAGTTGTAAGGACGTTGGGTAGCGCGAGGCGAGGCCATTGCCACCACCTTACCAGTGCAGGCTCCAACGGTGGGGATGAACGGCAAGCCGATGGTGCGGCCACTAAACCACTGATGATTTTTAAGAATTTCGACTTGAGTTTGGCCTGGTGGGGTGAAGCCGAGGGTTTGGGAGAGTTCGACGAGAACCTCTTCCAGGTAGTCGGCCATGTAGCGGCCGAGCAATTCGTCTTGAGCTGGATCGACCAGCACGCGGAAGTGGTTGGTTTCGATGGTGGTGTAGCCTGAAAGGTGGCGCAACACCTTCATCATATTGTCAGCGCGGACGTTGAACGGATCGGCGGCGAAGGCTTGGTCGAACAGGGTTTTGGCTTCGGCCTCCCGACCGACTTGCATGTGCAGCATCCCCAGTCCGATGATGGCGTCGGTTTGGTTGGGGTCGGCTTCGACCGCCTTAAGGAAGGCGCGTTCGGCTTCGGGGTATTTACGGCGATCGGCCAGGCGTTCGCCCAACGCGGCGTAAAAGCGGGCGGGGCGCGGATTGTCGGCCAGGACGGCGAGTTCCGCTGCGCGGGCGGCTGCGTCGTTGAGCAGCAGACGTTGGGCCGCCGCGTAACGCGCCAGAGCGTCCTGATCGCGGGGGTTGATCGCCAGGGCCGATTCGGCTGCCTTGAGTGCGTCGGCGAACCGTTCGTCCGAGATATTCAAATCGGCCAGCAGCACGTAGGCCGGCAGATAGTTGGGATTGATCTCCAGGGCCCGTTGGGCTTTCTCGCGTCCGGCGGCCAGTTTGTATCCATTGAGGTCGGCCTGGCCTAACGTGGTCAGCACTTCGGGCGCGAGCGGGTTGATCGTCAGGGCGCGTTGCAACTCGGGCATTGCTAGGCGTTCGTTGTAACCGGCCAGAAAGAGGCGTCCTTCCAGCCAGGCCGCTTGCCAGCAATGGCGGTCGGTCGTGATGGCTTGTTCGTAAATGACGTTGATCACGTCGTTGAGTGATTGCGCTAGGTCTTCGCCGCGGGCCTCAGCGCGGAAGTAGAGTTCGGCGGCCTGGCCGACCAGGAGCAGGGCTTCGGGGTCGGTTTTGAGTCGTTCGGCCTGTTCGTTCTGGAGATCGACAAACCATCGGCAGGCGTTGACGGCGTCTTCCAGCTTGCCGGTTTCGCGCAGCAGCTGGGCGTCCACCCAACGGGCCAGCAGATGATTGTCGTCCTGGGCGCGGGCTTGGGCGGTTCGTTCGGCGGCGGCTTCCCAGCGTCCCCGGCTGAACTCCAGATCGGCCAGGAGGGCCAGCAGGTCGGGGTTGGCCGGGGCGGCCTTGATGGCTTCCTCCAAAATACGCATCGCCTCATCGAGTTCTCCCTGGGCGCGGAGGCAGATGGCTTGCGCCCGCGCGACTTCGGCGGCCAAGTCGGAATCCTGGTGAACCCGGGGCGATTGGCTGAGGGCTTCGAGTTGTTCCCGGGCAGTGGCGGTCTTGCCAACTTGCAGGGCTTTGAGGGCTTGGGCAAGCTGATCCCGTTCATTCTCCTGAGCGGCTTGGATCGTTCGAACCCAAACGCCGGCCGCTTGGGTTGTCAACCTCCCTTCTCCAACGCCTACCAGTGAACCGAGCGTGAGCGCCGCGAGGGGCGCGGTCACTCCCATCAAGCGGTGTGATCCCATCATGGAAAGCAAAGCCTCATGGATCATTGAACGTTGGGGCGGAGCGAGTGGAATGTGAAGGTGCCGGTAGGTCAGGGACGAAGGAGGCCAGGACGCGCTGGGTTGACGACCGCGGTTGGGACGATTGCGTGGAACACGCCATGACCTGAGCCGGAGGGAGACGGATCGCGCTGCGGCGGCTTGGGCGGAGCGGTTCGGGTCGCGGAACCGAATATCCCGGTTTGTGCCGGATCAATCCAGGGTCACTGTGTTGGAGAGGCGGTGACCTTGCCGGTGGCGGCCCATTCGACGCCCCGGCGCATCCATTCGCGGAACTCCGGCGAGCTCATCGCCTCTTCGTCATGGCCCAGCACGTTTTGATAAACTCGTCCTGATCCGTAGGTGGCGACCCAGATGATGGGTTCGTCCTTGCCGGTGCCCCGAGGCAGCTTGGGGTCGGAGTAGGCGGTGGCCAGCACGGTGGCTCCTGGAGGGATCATGGAATTCTGGTAAAGTTCGTCGAGCTTGTGGACGAACTCGGAGGGCATCCCGTCGGAGATAGGATGGGAGACAGCGGTTTTCTTGACCGTGAACACATGCTTGGGACCATGAAAACCTTGGGCGCGCCAGCCGCCGGCGATCGCCTTCTCGAACTCCTCCCAGTTGGGCTTGATGAACGCCGAGGAGGCGTGATGGAACACGACCAGACCCTTGCCGCCCCGGATGGCGTCGAGGAATGCGTTCTTGTTGGCGTCGGTCCATCGAGTTTCCGGCGCGCCGTTGGCGGTGTCCTTGTAATTGAGCAACAGCACGTCGTACCGCGCCAGGTTTTCCGGGGTGAGGTCGTCGGCGGGCTTGGTGGTGATGTCAACCTGAATGCGCCCGGTCTCGGGCAGGAACTCCTCGAACACACGGGTGGTGGTTTTCCAGTCGTGGCCGTGGTCGCCGGTGATGATGAGGAGTTTGACCAGCTCGGGCGGTTGAGGAGACGTGAGGGGGGCAATGGGAATTCCCAGGCTCAGCGAGACCAACGCGGCGCAAAGGGTTGTCATAGCGGGCGGCTCCGTTGCGGAATTGCGGATACGCGGGCGAATAGACGGTGAGGTCGTGGGGAGGAAGGTGATTGGAATCGCTGCCGGGTTGGGGTTGGGCGTGGTGTGGCGCAGAACGCGGCCTCACCAGTGGCGACGGTGTAGGGACACAACTTTGCGAGGCGAAGGCGGTCCTTGGGTTTTAGAGACGAGCCGGGTTGGATTTGGTTTCTTGAGCGAAACGGGGGGTGTGGGGCGCAGGATCGGCGGCGGGTGGGCTGGTCACGGCCGTGACCCAGGAGGAGGTGGATACCGGGAGGCAACGCCAGCTCCAACGCCCTTGCCAGCAGCCCGCCGGCAGGACGGTCTCGAATTCCAGATAGCGGCGGGTTGAATCGAACCGTGGCAGGCTTGCGATGGGGATGGGGGAGGGGTCTCCCCGAACCAGCCAGGAAGTTCGATCGAACTGACCGGAGTGGGGACAGACCACGGCGACTTCCAGACGCAGAGAGTCCGCCAACCGCGAAGTGACGGTCAGATGGAATTGGTGGCCCTGGGAATCCTGAGACTGTTCCAGCTTATAGCCGATCGACCCGTCGGGCAAGTCGCGCTCCAGACCGATCCGGGGCCAATCGGGGAGCAAGATCGGTCGCAATTGGACCACCCGGTTCAGAAGATCGATCTCCAGACCGGCCAGGTCCAAGTGAAGGTCGAGCAGCCAGACGTAAAACATGAGAAGACCCTGTTCCATCCTCTCGGTTTCGCTCCGAGGGCGGGCCGAGACTCGAAGGCGGGTGCCAAGATCGTCGAGGCGGGACAGGAGGGCGTCCAGGAAGTCCAGACCAGCGCGAAGATCCTCGACTCGTCCGGTTTCTCGACCGCGTTGCAACAAGTAGCGAGCCATCCAGAGCGTCGCCAGCGCGGAGAGTTCCGGCTCGGGGATCAAACCCAATTCCAAGGCCGAGTCGGCCGAACGGGCGGGGTCGTGGCTCCAGCGGACTAGGGCGAGTTGGTCGTCGGGGAGACGGTTGAAATTGAGGATCGCCTCCGCGCTGCGGACCACCCGGGGGTCGTCGGGGGGGAGCAGACCGAACGGTAGGTGAGCCGAGAGCAGGTTGATGGAGATGGTGGGGGAGGCGTCGATGAGCAGTTCGGGGTCGTCGGGCCAGAAGTGATGGACTTTGGAGAACCGCCGGGCGTCGAGGAATCGTCCCGTGATTGGATCGACTAGGCCGGGGCGGGGTGGGCTTGAGGATTTGTCCAGGAGGGCAGGCGGAGAGGCTGGCGAAGTCACCGTTTTGTCGTGGTTGGAACCAACTTGAGCGGGCGTGGGGTCGGTGTGGGATTGGCCACAGTGCAGGGATTCGGTGACGTCCGATTCGCCAAGGATACCCTGACGCCAGATCAGGTCGGCTCGTTCCTCCCAGGCCGTGGCCAGTTGGGTGTGGCCAAGCATCCGAGCCATTCGGGCTGAGGCTCTTAGACAAGCTACGATGGCGCAGTTAGAGTGAAGGAAGGCTCCATAGCGGCGATCCCACAGCCCGGCGCTGCGAACCAGCCGCAGGTCGTCCAACCAGCGGATGGCTGGGTGGCCGGCGTCGCCCATACAGACCTCGGCGGCTCGTTGGATAATCGGCCAAAACCGCTGGACCAGGCTGGCGTCGCCGGCTCGCTTGAGATGACGTTCCAGCACCCAAGGGATAATGGCGGTTTGGTCGATCGCGGGGGTTTCCCATTCGGGTACGCCGTCGATGGTGTACTTGCCGAACCAGTAGCGATGGGTCGGTTGGTCCTGAACCACGCGGGCCAGCCAGTCGAAGGCGGAGAGGGCCAGGTCGAATTGACCCAAACGGGAGAACAGATCGGCAGTCATCGCTACTTGGCGCGGCACGCAGTAGGCGTTGAGGCCCCGGTCGTAGCCGGCCGCGAATCCCCCGTGATGGGCGTCGCCGTGCAACGCGGCGATTAGGGCAGCGCGTCGGAAGATCGCTTCTCGGTCGGGCCGTCCCAGGTCCAGCCGGGGGAGCCCCTGGGCAAATGTCCGCCACGCTTCGTCAGCGCGGGCTTCGAGTTGGTCATGGTCGGTCGAGCGGAACCACTCCAGCGCGGGGCGAATCCAGAAGTCGTAGGTGTGGGTGTCGTTGAGCCAGCCGGTGAAGGCTCCACTAACGAGAAGATCGACCACCGCCTCGCCCTGGGCCGGCAGGGTCAGGTGGCGCAACAGCATCCCTGAAAACGGGCCGGTTGGCTCATAGCGGATTTCACCGCGATCATCCAGCGCCAGGGCGAATTCCAGGGTGGCCAGGCGTCCGAGTTTGACGTTGGAGTGGCCGTGACCCCGGTTGGCGGCGATCAGCACCCGGTCCTCGTCGCGCCACAATAACGAAACGTCGCCAAAGCCGCCGTTGATCACCGCCGAGACCGCCACGCCGAAGAGCGCTTCGCGGTCGGTGTGGCCTGAGTTGATGATGCGGAACCGTTTGAAATATTGACCCGGGGCCTCGCCTCCACCCTGATTGGTCGGACAGGTGCCTGAGACGGCCACGAAGTCGGTCTGCTCGACCCGGATGGCACCTCCTCGCCAGTGAAGGGTTGTTTCCAAGACGTTGGATTCGTCCCGGTAACGTTGGGTGGCGGTCCAGCGGGTTCGTTCGTGGAACCAGTCGATCCGCTGCCCCAACGCCAGACCGCCCAGGATGGCTTGGAAGTTGGTGCGGCTGCGCGGTTGGTCTCCTTCGGCAGGGCGAACGTTGGAGTGCAGACCCACCGTGGGGTAGTACACGTCGGTGGTAACGCCCCGAGCGTCCACTCGCGCTGTCATTTGGCGGTTGCCCACCAGAGCGGTGCCGCCGGGCAGGGTCAATTCGTCAGTTTCGCCGCGTTCCGGCAAGTTGGCTCGCACCACTGCATCCAACGGGTCGCTGGAAATGACGTGGCCGTCCTTCAACCGCGCAAAGGCGCGGTAGCGCAACCGCTGCTCCACCCCCATGGGCGGAATCGGCACGTGCCACAACTGGTTCGGCGGCTTGATTTGAAGCCGGAACCCCGGTAGGCATCCGAAGTCCCGTTCCCCCACCTGCAACGCCAGCCAGACCTCCACCGCCGTGTCGCTGGGATAAGTGCCCACCACGACCGCCGACCACATGCCGGCCCGAACCGGACCCCCATGCCGACCCTTGGCTGCCGACTCGATCCAACACGTGGACACGCTCAAGCCTTCGCCCTCCCCACCCGGTTCCCCGATCCCTCGCTCATTCCACGCCCCCGCGATGATTGGTCCCGCTTCAGCTTCGAACCAGTCGCTCCTCGCTATCCCCCCCGCCGCCTCCGCCCCCCTCCACTGTCATCTCCAAACCAAAGCAACGTCCTCGCTGGCCGATTCGTGTTCCCTTCCACTCAATTGCGCCTCGGCTTCAAACCGGTCCAAACCATCTCCCCTCCGCGTTGTATTCCATCCCCATCCCCTCTCAATTTCAAGACCCGCCCCCCCAATCTTTCAACAGGGCCAGTCTCATTTTTTCGACACCGAACCATCCCTGTTCGATTCGTTCGATTTTGTTGCCGATATCGGTTTTGAACTTGCGAAAAAAGGGATTGTCGGTTGA
>Ga0209017_10000897_pt1 | contig 26016 bp, 25 predicted proteins | sample YNPBryunderm2012_FD_185812 | JGI IMG/M metagenome (GOLD analysis project Ga0209017, IMG submission 185812) | Anoxygenic and chlorotrophic microbial mat microbial communities from Yellowstone National Park, USA - YNP Bryant MS undermat 2012... ...
TATCCTGGTGAACCCGGATCCGCACGATCCGACGCGAATTGTCTGGCTGGAAGAACTTGGTGGATTCCAAGAACCGGACTTTTTCCGGAACCCTGGGTTCATGGAAGTGTTCGGCAGTAACTTTGATCAACTGCAAATCGAATTTGCTTCGCCGCTCGATCTGGAATTTGTTGTTGATCGCCTCGAAGCAAGTCCGTTGCCTGGCCTGCGGCTCGATTTCTCGGGGGACTCCTGCGACATTTCCCTGGAGGGAGTTTCTGGCAGCGTTTCCCTGGATCCTTCGCGGCTAATCATCCGGAGATCGGAAAAAGGCTCGTGGGAATTGCTAGAACTATTCTTCAACTTTATTGAGAAAGTTGGTCCACTCGGCTCGACGTTGGCGTTGACTGCAGCCAACCGGGATTCCACAGAAGGTTGCCGGGTCAGCCATTGACACAGCCATTGCCTTGCCAACAATAGCGAACACGCGGACCGATCGGGAGGACCGCGAATACCTTTTCTCGTATTTAGGGAGTGACAATGCGCAGACAATTGTGTGTGCTCGCTTTGTTTTGTGGGAGTGTAGCATGGGCCGCCGATGCAAAACCTGGCAAAATCGTGGTGTCAGATCCCGCTGAACTCGCTAACTACCCCGATTATGCGATCCAAGGTGAATACGAAGGAACAATTGAAAAAGAAGGCAAAACATTCAAGCTGGGTGTCCAACTGGTGGCAACGGGTGACGGGAAATTCCAGGCAAAAGGGTATTACGGTGGGTTACCCGGTGCCGGCTGGGACGGTAAAGAGCCGATTTCCGGTTCGGCAACGCGAGAGGGCGACCGTGTGGTGATTCAGGATAAAAACGGCGACACGGTGGGCGAAGTCGCGGAGGGCACGTTGACGTTGAAGGGGTATGCCAACGGCAGCCTGAAGCGAATTGTTCGACAGTCGCCAACACTGGGGGCGAAACCGCCGGCCGGGGCCACGGTGCTGTTCGCAGACGAGGTCAGCCCTTGGGAGAACGGCAAACTCGTCACCCTTTCTGATGGCAAATTCCTTGGCGTGGGTACTCGGAGCCTGCACATCTTCAACAAACCGTTCCAGTTGCACCTCGAATTTCGTACCCCGTTTATGCCGCGATCCACGGGTCAAGCCCGAGGCAATTCCGGTGTCTACATTCAAGATCGTTATGAGATTCAGGTCCTGGACAGCTTCGGCCTCAAAGGTCTCGACAACGAATGCGGTGGAATTTACAAAGAGGCTGCTCCGAAAGTGAATATGTGCCTGCCGCCGATGCAATGGCAGACTTACGACATCGACTTCACCCCTGCCAAGTTCGATGATAACGGGAAGAAAACAGCTCCAGCCGTGATCACGGTGAAACACAACGGCGTGGTGATTCATGATCAACTGGCGTTAAAGAGCAATACTCCCGGCGGAAAATTCAACAAGGAAGTGCCAGAGGGCGGATCGCTGTATTTGCAGAATCATGGCGACCCCGTGGTATTCCGCAACATCTGGTTCATCGAAAAATAGCTTGGTCTCCAGGGCTGATGCTTGGTTAAGGCTTTCGCCGGTGGGCATCATTTCAACGTCGGCAATCTTTTTTCTCCTCTCTCGGAGCTACATCCATGCATGTCCTGTTCCGTGTTCTCAGTTTGGCAGGGCTGTTGCTTTTCCCCGAAATCACCCTGGCCGCTGAGAAAATGAATGTGTTGTTTCTTGTCAGCGATGATCTGACGGCCCACTGTCTTGGCTGTTATGGCCATCCGCAGTGCCAGTCGCCGAATCTCGACAACTTGGCGGGTCGTGGTGTCCGCTTTGAACGCGCGTATTGCCAGTTCCCGCTTTGCAATCCCAGTCGATCAAGTTTTCTGACAGGTTTACGGCCAGATCAATTACGTATCTACGAGAATGCCACGCAAATTCGGAAAACCGTCCCGGATGTCCAAACATTGCCGCAAACGTTCCGGAAAGGCGGCTACTTTGTCGCCCGAGTCGGCAAGCTTTATCATTATGGCGTCCCCGGCCAGATCGGCACCAGCGGTCTTGACGATCCGGCGTCGTGGGACCAGGTGGTGAATCCCCGAGGCAAGGACAAAGATGATGAAGAGGCCGACAAAATTTTCACACTCCGGCCAGAACTCAAAGGCTCGGCGCGCTACGGCGGCGTCTTAAGCTGGTTTGCCTCCGACGGCCGCGATGACCAGCAAACCGATGGGATCGCCGCCGCCGAGACGATCCGTCTGCTCGCAGCGAACAAAAACCGCCCGTTCTTTCTCGCCTGCGGATTTTATCGGCCACACACCCCGTATGTGGCACCCATCCCCTACTTCGAACGCTATCCGCTCTCAAAGATTCCGTTGCCCGTGGTTCCAAAGGATCACTGGAATTCGGCCCCGAAGCTCGCCTTCGGCAGTCACAAGAAAGAGCACGATTTGTTAACCGATGATTTGCGTCGGCAAGCGATTCAGGCCTATTTTGCCAGCACCACCTTCATGGATGCCCAAGTTGGATTGGTGCTTGATGCCCTGGAAAAGGAGGGGCTCGCCAAAAACACCATCGTGGTTTTCTTAAGCGACCACGGTTATCATCTCGGTGAACACGGTCTTTGGCAAAAGATGAGCCTGTTTGAGAATTCCGCACGGGTGCCGCTGATCATTTACGACCCACGGGCCAAAGGAAACGGCAAGGCCTGTTCCCGCACTGTTGAACTTGTGGACCTTCATCCGACCTTGGCTGAGTTATGCGGTTTACCACCGCCTGCAGGTCTGACTGGGAAAAGTCTGAAACCGCTGCTGGATGATCCCGGGGCTGCTTGGGACAAACCTGCCATTACCCAAGTCAGCCGGGGAACACCGCAAGCGACCGGGGAAAAAGTACCACAGGGTCAGAAGCTGATCATGGGATACAGCGTTCGTGATGAACGTTACCGGTACACCGAGTGGAATCAGGGTCAACTCGGAACCCAGCTTTATGATTATCAGTCGGATCCTGGGGAATTGACAAATCTCGCGGGGAATCCGCAATTTGCCGAAGTCGTAAAGCGGCTTAAAGCGTATTTGCCTCGGCCATAATTAGCTGGGATCGTGCCCTGTGGAAACCTGCCGAGCGAGCATGACTCCGAGCCAAGGTTATTCCTCGGCCGCTGCTCGGGTCAGCCGGTCGCGAATCGCCCGCCACTCGTCGGATTCTGGGGGTAAGATCGCTAGAATCCGATCATAATTCATAGTATCCAACCGATGTAAGTCCTCATACAAGCGTCGGGCCGTCTCAGCCGGAGTTCCGTGTGCCTGCCAGATCGTGACTGATAAACCAGCTTTTTCATACAGCTTCTGTAAGAAGCTGGCTTCTTGCTGGCTTTCCGCGAGTTCTAGTGCTGTTTTCGGCGCATAATGCCGCCGGAGCAACCCGGGCGATTGCAGTGGCGTTCCGGGTGTGATCCCGGGTGATGCCGGGACGACGCCAGCGACAACCTGCTCAAGTTCGGTAACACTCAGCAGCCCAGGGCGAAGCAACCGGATGGCACCTGCCTCATCAATGGCAACAACCGTTGATTCAACACCGCCCGGGCAGGGGCCGCCGTCCAGGATCCACGCCACCTCGTTTGCGGAAAAGCTCGGCAAGTGCTCGACCCGGGTGGGGGACAATGCGCCCGACCGATTCGCACTCGGTGCGGCAATCGGGCAGCCGGCATGACGTAACAACTCTTGTGCGACTGGATGTGCCGGGCATCGGATCGCGATGGTGGTGCCCCCAGCAGTGACTTGCGGGGCAACCACACCTCGACTCGGGAGGACAAGCGTCAGCGGCCCTGGCCAGAAGGCCGACGCCAAGTCCGCCGCCGCCTTCGGCCAGGTCGCTGCAAGTGTAAGCGCAACTTGCGCATCGGCGACATGCACGATGAGCGGATTCGTGGCCGGGCGGCCTTTCACATGAAAAAGTCGTGCCACGGCGGTGCTGTTCCTGGCGTCGACACCCAACCCGTACACCGTCTCCGTCGGAAAAACCACCAGGTCACCCGCGCGGATGGCCGCTGCCGCTTTTTCGATCGCTTCTGCACTAGCGGCAACGATCTGTGCCGGCTCGGCCCGTACCACTGATCACCTCCGTTGACTTCCCGATGCAGACTGTCGGGGCTTTCTCAGAATTTTATCCGCAATTGACCAGTTCATGGGAATTGTTTACCACGGTAGGACTTCATCGCTTCGGAACTTTTTACCAGATGGCATAGCGGCGCGAGCAGATTCATTCATGGATGAATCAGGCAAATTCGAGGACAAGGATGTTGCATCCGAAGAAAGCATTCAAATCGTTGGCGAAACCGTTATTGCGTCGCCTTTTCCCGAATCGGTTTCTCAAGGCGTATCGCCAGCCGAGTGCAGCCGATGCGCCGGACTTCCTCGCCCGCAAAGCGGCCAAGTTGAAGCGAATTGAGCCGTTCCTGAATCGTGATTACCCTCACGAACGCGGACCTTTCTTCTACGATTTCCTGACGCCGGAACTCCGGGAGCAATATCGCATCATCGATACCGACAATGTCGGTGCTCACCCGTATGATTGTCACGCGGAACGAATCATTGCCGAGGTGGGTGAAGGGCTGATCCTCGATTGTGGTGCGGGATTACGGCCGGTGTACTACGATCATGTGGTTAATTTGGAAATCTGTCCGTACATGACAACTGATGTGCGAGGCGTTGGCGAGCGTTTGCCGTTTGTTGATGCTGTTTTTGATGCAGTGTTCTCATTTAACGTGCTCGAACATGTGCGGAATCCCTTCTTAGCAGCTCAGGAACTGATCCGGGTTTTGAAACCCGGGGGAAAATTGTACGCGGTTGTGCCATTTTTGCAACCGTTCCATGCATATCCACATCATTATTATAACATGACGGCGGAAGGTCTTGCCAACCTGTTCACGCCAGGATTACAAGTCGAGCATCAGGAAGTCAACGCTGGAGGGATGCCGATATTTATGCTGTCGTGGGTGTTGCGTCGCTGGGCGGAGGAACTTCCCCGACGGACGCGGTCCGAGTTTTTGCAATTGAAAGTCGGCGATTTGATTCAAGATCCGATCGAGCAACTGGAAAAGCCATATGTGACGCTGCTGCCTGAGCAGGTTCGGTTCGAATTGGCGGCGACGACCTCATTGTTTGCACGCAAACCGCTGGGTTGACCGCGGTATGTCGAGAAACATTCCAGAGCGCGGAGATCACTCCGGCTGCGTCCCCGCCTGGAACGGCAGAATTCCATGCGATTGCCCGAAGTTGAAAAATATCAATGAGTTCGATTCGCAGGACTGAGCCTCACGACGTGCTGGCTGCTTGATCTGATCCCGGAAAATCCCTACAAAGATAGTAAAGATGTCCACCGTGATTCCTGAGGGAGGCGATTGCGCTTGAGGGAGATTCACGGAATAGCACGACAATCTTGCCGGGATCAGCGGATCGCGAACGGTAGCGGCATTGAGGGATCGTTATGCCTGGTTTGAAGATGCGGCGAATCGATTTGTCCTCGACCAACGCCGTCTCGCAACTCTATAAACTTCGAGATCAACTGAAACTCGATGCCGAGGTGGTTTCCCCCAGTTCAAAAAAGCTGACGCAAGCCGTTTTCGGGGAAGCTCTTTCGCCACAACAAAGCGTGGTGCGTATCTGCCAGGAAATCAAGCAAAAAGGACTTGAAGCCGCTTTAAAATTCACCGAGGCTTTCGACAAAGTCAAATTAAAGCCGGATCATATTCGTGTCAGTGCTGCGGAACTTGATCAAGCTCATGCCGCTGCTGAGAGTGAACTGATCGAGGTGATTCGGCGAATTCGCTATAACATTGATTCGTTTCAATCGGGATTATTGCATCGCGACGCGGAACTGCGTGTTTCAGGTTCATATGAATTGCATTTGCGATACCGGCCTCTACGCCGAGTCGGTGTCTACTGTCCGGGGGGTGCCGCCGCGTATCCCTCGACACTCCTGATGACGGTGTGTCCGGCTCAGGCTGCTGGGGTTGAAGAAATCGTCGTTTGCATGCCGCCGACGCCGACGGGGGCCAATAATCGGGATATGCTGGCTGTTTGCAAAGAACTTGGCGTCAAAGAGGTTTATCGCTTGGGTGGGGTTCAAGCAATTGCAGCCATGGCCTACGGAATCGAAGGGCTGCCCCCCGTCGATATGATCGTCGGACCTGGGAATCAATATGTGGCCCTGGCCAAAAAACATGTCTTCGGCACCGTGGCGATTGATTGTCTGGCCGGTCCCAGCGAGATTGTCGTGGTCGCGGACGATTCTGCTCATCCTAGTTACATTGCGCTGGATTTGATTGCTCAGGCGGAACATTCGCCCGGCTCGGCTGTGCTGGTTTCCTGGTATGAACCGCTGCTGAACGAAGTCAAAGAGGCGCTAGACAAACGCCTTGCGAAATTCGCTCGGGCCGATCTGACCCGTGATTCACTCGAACGCTACGGTGCATTGATCCTGGCTCCGAACAAAGTCGCGGCGATTGACTGCGTTAACGTCCTTGCTCCAGAGCATCTTCATATTCAGACACGCGACCCTGATGCATTTGCCGAGGAAGTCGATGCCGGCGCTATTTTCCTGGGGCCGTTCACACCGGTGGCCCTCGGCGATTACGCCGCCGGTCCTTCCCATGTTCTCCCGACTGGTGGAACTGCCCGTTTCAGCAGCGGGTTGAGCGCCAACGATTTTCGCAAACGGACGAGTATTCTCCGTTTTACTCGGGCTGGGCTTAAGGAAATTGCCGAGGATGTAATTTTTCTGGCTGAAAAAGAAGGCTTGCCCGGTCACGCCGCGAGTGTTTCACACCGGGCGAGTGACACCGGCCCGGCCGCTCGGCCAAAGCCCAAGCCGGACAAAGCCCCAGCAAAAAAATAATCGACATTTGCCGGCGAGTCTTGAATCCAGATTCAATGCTGCCGCCAGGATCCTATCGTGACGAGTTCCGCATGATCCACTCGGCAATCCGACCGTCAATTCGAGCAATGGCCGGATACACTCCGGGAGAACAACTGAACGATCCGGCCATCATTAAGTTGAATACCAACGAGAATCCGTATCCGCCGTCCCCTCGAGTGCTCGAAGCCATTCAGGCAGCTTTACTCGGGGATCAGTTGCGAAAATATCCCGACCCGACCGGCTCGGCGTTCCGCAAGGCGGCGGGAAAGGTGCTCGGTATTGATCCCGAGGCCATTGTGATCGGCAACGGTTCTGATGATATATTGACGATTCTGACCCGGGCGTTTGTCCCAAGTGGCGGTCAGATCGCCACCCTGACTCCCAGCTACATTCTCTATCAAACTTTGGCCGACATTCAGGGAGCCACGCTCCGACTTGTGCCCTTTTCCCAGAACTGGCGGCCACCGTCGCCCTGGCCTTACACAGATAGCCACTTGACATTTTTGGCGAATCCGAACTCACCGTCCGGAACAGCGCTGGATCGCGAGACTGTGCGGCAACTGGCCGGAGAACTCGCGGGACCGCTTGTTCTGGACGAGGCTTACGCCGATTTCGCCGACTGGAATGGCCTAGAATTGTTCGCAGAGTTACCGAATCTGATCATCACCCGCAGTTTTAGCAAATATTATGCACTTGCTGGCATCCGCTTCGGATTTGCGATCGCTGATCCCGTCGTGGTCCGAGAACTGGTGAAGGTAAAAGATTCTTACAATTGTGACCGGCTCAGCTTAGTTGCCGCGACGGCTGCGATTGAGGATCAAGAGTATTATTCGGGGATTCGCTCGCGGGTGATTGCCACCCGTCGCCGAATGATTGAAACACTAGCGCAGCTGGGATTTCAGGTGACGCCGAGCCAAGCGAATTTTGTCTGGTGCCGACGAACCGACCAGCCGTTAAAGCCAATTTACGAGGCTCTGAAAGCTCGTAAAATTTTGATTCGATACATGCATTACCCCGATTACGGCGATGGTTTACGAATCTCGGTCGGCACCGATGCCGAAATCGATCAGCTGTTCCACGAATTACGGGCAATCCTTTGATGAACTCTCGTCAGGCGAATATCCATCGGGCTACCACCGAAACAACAATCGAACTCCAGCTCGATCTGGATGGTCGCGGCAGCGTTGATGTCAGCACCGGTGTCGGATTCTTCGATCATATGCTCAGCCATCTGGCCCGACACGGTCTTTTTGATCTGAGGATTCGCTGTACGGGGGATTTACATATCGATGCCCACCACACGGTCGAGGATGTCGGGCTTTGTTTTGGCAAGGCGCTGGTCCAGTCGCTGGGCACGAAAGCCGGAATTCGCCGCTACGGCTCGGCAACAGTGCCGATGGACGAGGCTTTAGTCACCGCGGCTGTTGACCTCAGCGGTCGGCCATTCCTGGTCTGGAAGGCAGCAGTGCCGGCTGAACTTCTTGGCAATTTCAGTTCGCAACTTGCCGAGGAATTTTGGCGAGCGGTTTCTTCAGCCGGGTTACTCACGCTGCATGTGACCCTTCATTATGGGCACAACACCCATCATATTGTGGAAGCCATCTTCAAAGCGGTCGCGCGGGCGCTGCGGCAGGCCATTGAGGAGGATCCCCGTCAGCCTGGCGTCCCCTCGACAAAAGGCAGCTTGTAATTGCAGTCAGTCCGTTCCGCGTAAATCCACGGTCTCGTGATGATCGGCATCGAGCTCGGGCGGCGGGTATCGTCGCTGCTTGGGGTTAGCTTGCCTGAACGTGACGGAGAACTGAGAGTGGCAAGCCCTTTGACGCCGTTGACAGACGACCTGAACGGCTCGATTCTCGGCAAATCAAAAGGCAGACAGTTAGCAACACTGGATCTGGCGATTGTCGAAGCGATCTGGGAACGCGGTCAGGTCCGATGGTTCTCGTTACACCGATTCGGAACTCGCCGAGCGATGTTTTTCGATTTCCGTTTGAATCCAGGAAAAGACCGCGACGGTGGCCGGAAAGCCGATGGTTCCCGCCGCTAACGAAATCACCTGGTCGATTTCTTTGTCACCGACCCCCGCGGCGAGTGCTTTTCGAACGGCGGAATGGACCGACCCTTCTTGCCGCGTCCCGATGGCAATCGCAAGTTTGATGAGGCGAGCCGTCCGTTCATCGAGCGGCCCCGTGGTGCCTGCATCCTGCGTCATCCTCCAGGCTTCGGCCAGTTCCGGAAAGCGTTGGATAAAGGCTTTGAAGGTCTCGGGGGGTTCAGGTAACTTGGCCATCATCATCTCCTGTCATGGCAATCCGGTTGAATTTGAGTCACAACAAGTTGTTGAGTTTCCACCGAGCATGGGGGCTTCGGGTCGTCTTCGCGGTCGTTCGGGCTGGACAGGGGTAAAACTCACGCTATGGTTTGGCAAACTGTTGGACCGGGCGGGCTTCGAGACTCTTAGAGGGCCTACGGATGAAACTTCCTGGACACTTCGCTTGGCTCGCGGTCGGAATCATCCTGGGGATCGTTGTGACGATGGTCTATCTTGGGCAACCCCGTTCGGCCGGTGCAGCGGCGAGCGATCGCTATCAAGATTACATCATGACAACCGGAGCGGTGAGCATCAATCCCCGGGTGCCGACGGATGGCGTTTGGTTGCTGGATTATCGTTCGGGGAAATTGCTGGGTACGGTAGTGGATAAAAACACGGGGAAAATCGCCGGCTGGGCGGAAGTGGACCTGGTGAGCGAATTTGAGATTGCCCCTCGGCAAGATGTTCATTTCATGATGGTGAGCGGTTGGGTGAGTCAGGGCCAGTCCGCGTTGTATGTTGCGGAAACTACCACCGGGAAATTCGGTGTCTACACCATGGCGGGCGACGGCACGGGTACCGGCGTGGTCATTCGCCGCCATGATATGACCCGGTTTCGTCGAGCCGCCGAAGCACCGGCGGGGAATGCCGGGGGATAATCGCCTCGGCTTCCGGACAGTATGCTGATTGGCGGCAATCGCTGGCCTTGGGAGCCAGCCATTGTTCAGCACTACCGAGCCGCTCCCCCGGACGATTGCGATGATTGATACGCACATTCATCTGGTGCCGCCCCGGCTTCCGGGGACCGGATCGCTATCGCCATTGCTGGCTGAACCAGCGTCAACCGTCTTGGCAAGGCTTCTCGCCGAGATGCAAGCCGCGGGAATCACCCAGGTCTTGGCGATGGGAGAATGGAACACCCCGGCACAGGATCCGCTCGGGATCCTGCGTACACTGCAACTTTTCGGCAATCGTCCTGAAATTCGTGTGATCGGCGTTGCCGACCCGGTTCGTGGTGATGATCCGGAACATTTGCGACGGTGTGATGAAGCGTTGGCGTCGGGGCGGGTGGTTGCGTTAAAAGCGTATCTGGGCTATTTACATTATGCCCCGGCTGATCCAAATTATCGCGGCTATTACGAGCTTGCCGCCAAGCACCGGATCCCGGTGATCTTTCATACGGGCGATACTTACTCCCCAGACGCCAAGTTAAAATTTGCCCACCCACTCGGTGTCGATGAAGTGGCGGTGGATCACCCCGAGACACGTTTTGTGCTGGCGCATTGCGGGAATCCCTGGTTGATGGATGCAGCACAAGTCGTGTACAAAAATCTGAATGTCTGGGCCGATCTTTCCGGGTTGCTGGTCGGCGATCAGCAGCTGTTCACCGATCCGGATTGTCAAGACCTGCTCGCTGATCTCCGGGCGTCTCTTGGCCGGGCATTTCGCTATGCGGAGCGGCCGAACCGGTTTGTGTTCGGCAGTGACTGGCCGCTCATCCCGATGGCCGCTTACCGTGACTTCATCGCCTCGGTGATCCCGCCTTTGTATCACGAGCAAATTTTCCTCGAGAATGCCCGGTTGCTGTTTCGCCTGGATTCACGCTAACGCTGACGGAACATTGCCGACTCACAGGAGCGGAAAGCATCGACGATTTCGCCACGAAGCTGATGATGTCAGAGGAAATATTGCTCAGTTTATTCCCGGAAAGTGCCGCTGATGAGTCGATGTCATCTCACAACGATTGAACAGGACAGGTTGGACGGGAATCGCGTCAAGTGCAAGCACCGTCACACTGCCTGAAGAAGGGAAACGATCATGAGACTGAGTTCTGTTTACAAACAGTTCCTTGATCGATTGACATTGGCAGGCCTCGAACTTGCGGAATTAACCCCCGCAACGGGAATCGAACTGATGTTGCAGTTTTATCTCGATGAACGGGTCAGTCACTGCTTGCTCGATGAGGACGGCGACTTGTTGCTGTTTCAGTGGGGAAGTTATGACTGGGGGCAGGGCGAACATTTTGAACTGAATATTTCTCGGCAACTGATGACGGCCGCCGGGGACGGTATCGAACAGATGCGGCAATTGTCGCTGACTTTTCGTTATCCGCCTTCGCCGCAGTGGAAAACCGTGGGTGAAGGGAATCTTTGGTGCGACACTCCCGAGGATGTCCAAGCCTTTGCGAGATCGATCCAGAATTGCCGGGCCATGAAGTTGGCCACACAACAGCAACCGGCGGCAGTAGATTTAACGTTTGATGAAATCTGAGGCGAGGACGGCGGCAGGACGATAACCTCAAGAACGGCGGCGGCGGGTTCGTAACAGGAGGTCGGGGGGTACGGATTCCACGTTCCACTCGTCCCAGAGACGGGCATCGGCGAGACGGGCCACCCCGGTGCCGGCAATAGGTGGCGGTGCCTGACCCCCGACCGTTCGCGGTGCCACGAAGACCCAGAGTTCATCCATGGCGTCGTTGTCGTGAAAAGCACCGAGAACTCCGGCACCACCTTCCACTAGCACGTTGGTCATTTGCCGACGCCCCAGTTCGACAAGCACTCGATCAAGAAAGTGGCGCGGATCGTCGGCAACGATCGGCAGAATTTCCGCTCCGTCGTCCGCCCAGCCCTTTAATCGTTCTGCATTTTTGGCATCGACAAACACCAGCACGGCATCGGCACGGGCCGTCGCTCGTAACTGGCAGGTTTCGGGAAGGCAGCCCGAGCGGGTCAGAACAACCCGCGCGGGCCGACGAGGACCGCCGAGCCGGGCCGTCAACTGGGGGTCGTCGTGCCAGACCGTTTTTGCACCCACCAGGATCGCATCGACTTTTCCCCGCAGCTCGTGTACTCGTTGGCGAGCGGCGGACCCGCTGATCCACCGGGATTCACCCGTTGCCGTGGCGATCTTACCATCAAGGGTCATCGCCCACTTTCCGATCACCCAGGGAAGGCCGGTACGAATCCGTTTCAGGTACGGCGCATTCAGCCGTTCCGCGGCTTGCTGGCAAAGGCCGAGCTCCACTTGGATCCCCGCTTCTTCCAGTCGTTGTTTTCCTTTCCCGGCAACTTGCGGGAAGGGATCGAGCATCGCTACCACAACCCGAGCAATGCCCGCGGCAATGATCGCCTCCGTGCACGGCGGTGTTTTCCCGTAATGACAACACGGTTCAAGGGTCACATAAAGTGTGCCCCCGACCGTCCGCTCTCCGGCTTGGCGAAAGGCCTCGACTTCGGCATGGGGTCCGCCAAACCGCTGATGCCAACCTTCCGCAACAAACTGGCCGGATCGATCGATCAGCACTGCCCCGACGAGCGGATTCGGTTCCACATACCCTCGGCCGTTCTCGGCAATTTCGAGAGCACGACGCATCCACTGCTGATCGACTTCCGGGACCATCATAACACGTTAAGCTGCGTCGGAACTGCCGGGATTGTGATACCACAAAACAAGCAGGAAGACAATCGGCAGCAGTGCGGACAATCCCGCGACGGCAAAACCGATGTCGTGCGAACCTGACCGATCGGCCAGCCAGCCGAAAAACGGCTGGGTCGGCGAGGAAAGAAGCCAGGCAGTGAAGGAAAGGATTCCGCTCAGCTTGCCCATGCTTTGGACTGTTAATTCCTGAGTGAAGGAATAATAGCAGGGATACATGCCGAGGGAACCGGCCGCGATCAGCGTCAGCACCCCGAGAAACAACGGTCCCGGCGGGAGGACCGCCGCTACGACCGTCAAGGAGGTAAGCCCGGCCATCACACTAAACACCAAGACCCGGGAGCGGTGGACATCGAAGCCGCGACGAGCCAAGGCGAGTGTTGCAGCACCGGCAAGCAAACAGCCAAGATCGGCAAATATGTAATAAATCGAGTTGAACAACAGGGTTGCCGATTCGGAATAGCCCCGACTTTCAATGAGAATCTTCGGCAACCACGCCCGAATAATCTGCCAGGGGATTGTTATTGACACAATCATCACCAACAGCACGAAAAAACGCCGATCGCTGAGAAATGCAAAGGCGGATGCTGAACTAATCTTGGCGGACTGAGCTTCTTCCGGGGCTTTCAAACTGGCGGGCGGCACAATCACAAACCAGAGAAGCACCCACACCAACCCGACAGCCCCGACAATCACGAACGGCAACGGCCAGACCGTCGGCGGTTCCCCCGTGGCTGTGACTCCCGCACCGCCCATCACGGCCAGATATCCCAGTCGAATCGACTCATTCGGATCAGCCAGCGAAAAAATGCCTAGCACTACCAGAGGGGTCAGAATCGCTCCGAATGAAGCCCCGCTTTGCAAGACGCTGTTCCCCATCCCGCGATCGGCACGATCGAGCAGTCGCTGGGTAATCACCAGGGCACAGGGCCAGTTGCCTGCTTCAAAGATCCCCAGCATCGTCCGGCAGGCGAGTAATTCTTCGTAACTTCGTGACAAACCGGTCAGAATTCCGGCGGTTGACCAGCCAATCAATGCGGTGGGGTAAAGCCAGCGAATGTTGAACTGATCCGCCAGCCAGCCAAAAAGCAGGGCACCTGCGGCAAAGGCCCAGCCGAAAGCCAGTTCGAGTGTCCCGTACTGCTGCTCGGTTAAGCTCAACGCTTGCGTGACTCGGACCGACACCACCGCCAGAGTTTGACGATCCATGTACATAATCATGGTCGCTAGCAGCAGTAAGCCGCACACTTGCCACTTCCACCAGTGGCCGCGTGTCAAACTGTCGATGCGAGCCTCTGCCATCGATACTCTGGTCCGGGAGAAAAGCCAAGGAATCCAGCTTGTGCGGTAACGGTGATTCGCAGTGAATCGCATCTGCGGGTGAAACTAGCCGTCCCAGGACGAACCATCCCAGGCAATCATTCGTTCCACCATGGCCACCAGGCCGGCAGTAAACGATGCAAACAGGGCTTCCCCTTTTTCCGGCGTCGCGATCGTGGGGTCACCGACGTGGCCGGGTGAACTGCGATCCGTCATAATCCAGCCGCGCGAGGCAGGCTCAAACGGTTTTCCAAACGGTACGGCTGGCGTTCCCAAGTGATTGCGAACGAGCTCCGGCCGAAGCCGAAGCATCATCGAGGTTTCCCACTCGCAGGCGTGACCCATCCGGGTTTGGTGCAAATCGGGATGAGACCGCTGCGGCTCCTCAGCCAACGCCCAATATGTGGCGAACAGCAGCAGCAAATCCGAGCGATTCCGATACCGTTGCCGGGCTTCATAAATGGCTTGTTTCCCAGGAACATCATTGCCGCCATGACCATTGATGATCAAAATTCGCCGAAATCCGTGATGCAACAGATCATCAATGATCCCGTTCAGCAACTCCAGGTAAACCCGTGGCCGGGCTGAAAGGGTTCCTGCAAAATCGAGGTGATGATCAGAATTCCCCAGCCACATCAGGGGGGTTATTAAGACACGATTCGTCAAGATCTCGTGAGCGCGACGGACAATCTCCCCGAGCAACAAGCTATCCGTGAAGATCGGCATATGTGGCCCGTGTTGTTCCGTGGCAGCGACTGGAACCAGCACCGGAGTGTCAGGGATTAATGTCTTGACTTCTGGCCAAGTAAGCTCACTCAGCAGCATGGCTCATCACGTCCTGAGATTCGGTAACGATCACGATTGGGAAACTACGACACTCGGTTCTCTTAGCCGAATGCAGTCGCGGTCCGAAGCGAGGTCCTTGTTTAAGGTTCTATGAAGCAGGTTTCAGATCGGTTAGCCATTTTCTTTAGCGTGCAACACCAGCACTTCAATGCTTGGTATCGCATTGCCCGTCTCAGTGGCCAACGCGGGCGAATTTTGCCCTATCATCAGGGTGTATGATCGCACTAGTTGAATTGAGCGATTCCGGTCTTTATTGTCGCATGGGCGATTTTTACATCGATCCCTGGAGGCCAGTTGCCCGTGCGATCATCACCCATGCTCACGCGGATCATGCTCGCCCAGGGATGGGGGAGTACTTGATTGCAGCCCCGGGTGAAGCCGTTTTCCGCGCACGCTTCGGTTCGGAAGTCTCCCTTACTCCACTCCCCTACGGAGCGGTGATTCAGCATCATGGGGTGAACATATCCCTTCATCCGGCGGGTCATGTGCTTGGCTCTGCTCAGATCCGGCTGGAATACCGGGGTGCCGTCACGGTTGTCTCCGGCGATTACAAACGGCATTCTGACCCGACTTGTGCCGCGTTCGAACCGATCCGCTGTCATACATTTCTCAGCGAATCGACATTCGGGATGCCGATTTACCGCTGGCCGGATCCTTCGGAAGTCGTTGAGGAAATCCAGACCTGGTGGCGTGGCAATCGTGATGTCGGCCGAGCAAGCATCATTTACGCTTACGCCTTGGGGAAGGCACAGCGTATCCTCGCGACGCTCGATCCTTCGATCGGTCCGATCGTTGTGCATGGGGCCGTTGACCGTTTGATTCGCGCCTACCGGGCCAGCGGCGTGGCCTTGCCAGCGACCATGATGGTGCAGCAGGACCTGCGGCGAAAATCCTGGGCGGGCGCTTTGGTACTGGCACCACCGTCGGCCCAGGGAACACCCTGGGTTCGCCGATTTGAACCGGCTTATGAAGCCGTCGCCTCGGGGTGGATGACCGTCCGAGGAATTCGCAGACGCAGGGCGATCGACCGCGGCTTCATTCTCTCTGATCATGCCGACTGGCCCGGGCTCATTCAAACGATCCGCGAGACGCAAGCAGAGCAGGTGATCCTGACGCACGGCTACACTCACCTTTTAGCCCGCTGGCTCCGAGAGCAGGGAATCCCGGCAGAAGTTCTCGAAACACGGTTTTCCGGCGAAGTTGATGACAGCAGCGGGGAACCAGCATGAAAGAATTTGCCCAACTGTTTGCGGCTCTTGATCAAACCATGAAGACGAGCGAAAAAGTTTCGGCTATGGTGGACTATTTTTCTCGAGCCGATGCCGCCGATGCTGCCTGGGCGGTGTATTTTCTCAGTGGGCGGAAACCCAGGCAAATTGTCAAAACCCGACTCTTGCGTGAGTGGGCACGCGAATGTGCTGCCGTTCCCGACTGGTTATTTGTTGAATGCTACGAGGCCGTCGGCGATCTTGCCGAGACCATCAGTTTGTTGTTGCCACCGCCAGAATGCTCGGATGATCGTCCGCTCTCGGCCTGTGTGAGCCAGTTGCAATCGCTGGCAACGATGCCAGAACCCGATCAGAAAAAGGCAGTTCTTTCCGCCTGGAATCGGCTGAATGCGTCCGAGCGATTTTTATGGAACAAGCTGATCATGGGCGGCTTACGGGTCGGTGTCTCGCAATCGCTGGTGATCCGGGCGCTGGCCAAGGTGAGTGGCGTTCCTCCGACGATCATTGCTCACTGCTTGATGGGCAATTGGTTACCGACACCCGAGTTTTACACCACTCTGATTGCTTCCGAGCTTCGTGAACGGACGCCGAGTCAGCCGTATCCCTTCTTTCTCGCGTATCCCCTGGAAGATCCTCTCGAGCAACTGGGGCAGCCGGCAGACTGGCAAGCCGAATGGAAGTGGGATGGCATCCGTGCACAAATCGTCCGCCGCGCGAGTGATTGCTTTATCTGGAGTCGGGGCGAAGAACTGGTCACAGAAAGGTATCCGGAAGTGGCCGCAGCCGCGAGACGATTACCCGAAGGAACTGTTCTCGATGGCGAATTACTGCCCTGGAAGAACGGCCAGGTCCGCCCCTTCGCTGAGTTGCAAAAACGGATCGGAAGAAAATTGCTGACAAAGAAATTCTTGGCCGAAATTCCGGTCGTCTTCCTGGCTTACGATCTCCTGGAACATGCGGAGTCAGACTGCCGCTGCCAGCCCCTGTGTCAACGGCGAACGCTCCTCGAAACACTGATCCAGACGATCAACGAGCCGCACCTGCTGCTTTCCGAACTCATCGCTTTTACGACCTGGCAAGAATTAACAATGATCCGCCAGCAGTCGCGACAGCGTTCCGTGGAAGGTTTAATGTTGAAACGCCGCGATTCGCCATACCGGGTTGGCCGGGTCCGTGGCGACTGGTGGAAGTGGAAGATCGAGCCGTGGACGATCGATGCGGTCCTGACAGCGGCACAACGTGGCCACGGGAAACGTGCCAGCTTATACACCGATTACACCTTCTCGGTCTGGGATCAAGGCCGGCTGGTGACCATCGCGAAAGCATACAGCGGCTTAAGCGATGCCGAGATCCGTGAAGTCGATGCATTTATCCGGGCAAACACCCTGGAAAAGTTCGGGCCGGTCCGCACGGTCAAACCGGAACTGGTCTTTGAACTCGGCTTTGAGGGGATTCAACCTTCGACGCGTCACAAATCCGGGATTGCCGTCCGTTTTCCACGGATCTTGCGTCCCAGGTTTGACAAATCATGGAAGGATGCGGATTCGCTCGATACCCTCAAGCGATTTCTCAACCAGGTTTCCTCCTGATGAACCCGCTCGATCCGATCGAATCCTGGTTCCGGGCTCGAGGGTGGAGTCCGTTCGCATTTCAACGGGAAGCCTGGTGGGCCTATCTTGCAGGTGAATCCGGTTTGATTCACGCAAGCACGGGCACGGGGAAAACGTATGCCGCCTTTCTCGGAGCAGTCGCGGAAGGACTGACGGAATCGCCACGCAAGTCGGCACCGCCACTGCGAGTGCTCTGGATTACCCCCCTGCGAGCGCTCAGTCAAGATACAGCGATCGCCCTGGAAAAACCTTTGAGCCAGCTGGGTCTTCCCTGGAGCGTGGGAGTCCGTACTGGTGACACCTCTTCGTCCCAGCGAGCCAGGCAGCAACGCCGACTCCCGACTGTATTGGTGACAACCCCCGAGAGCTTGGCTTTGTTTCTGACCCGCGAGGAAAGTTGCACGCTCTTTCAACAATTGCGGGTAGTCATCGTGGATGAATGGCATGAACTGCTATCAACAAAGCGGGGGGTGTTGCTGGAGTTGGCGCTGGCTCGATTGCGAACCTGGAATCCCCGTCTGCGAATCTGGGGCCTGTCCGCCACGCTCGGCAATCTGTCCGAGGCGCTTGTGACATTACTGGGTCCGACCCAGACGGGACGACTGATTTCCGGGGCGGTGCCGAAATCAATCCAGATTGATGCGATCCTGCCACCCCGCATCGAGCGTTTTCCCTGGGCCGGCCATCTCGGCCTGAGCCTGGTTCCGCAGGTGGTGAACGCCATCGAGGAAGGCCGGACGGCACTGGTGTTCACAAATACACGCGCTCAAGCGGAACTCTGGTATCAAGCCATCTTGCAACAACGGCCAGACTGGGCCGGGTTGATGGCCTTGCATCACGGTTCGCTGGATCGTGGCGTCCGCGACTGGGTCGAAGATCGGCTTCGCCGCGGTAGTTTACGCTGTGTCGTCTGCACCTCCAGTCTCGATCTGGGTGTCGATTTCAGCCCGGTCGATCGCGTGTTACAGATCGGCAGTCCGAAGGGGGTTGCTCGGTTGCTGCAACGTGCTGGCCGCAGCGGTCATCAGCCCGGTGCGATCAGTCGCGTTACCTGTGTGCCGACGAACGCATTCGAACTGATTGAAATTGCCGCCGCCCGGGCGGCCGTGGCGGCTAAACAGATCGAGTCTCGACCACCGTGTCGCCGTCCACTGGACGTGCTCGCTCAGCATCTGGTCACAATCGCAATCGGCGGCGGATTCAAGGCCGATGCGATGTGGCAGGAAATTCGCCAAACTGCTGCGTATGCCGATCTGACCCCGACTGAATGGGAGTGGGTACTTGATTTTATTGTGCGTGGCGGTGCCTCGATGCAGGCTTACTCTGATTTCCGCCGGGTCATCATCGACGAGCGGGGCTGCTATCGTGTTCGCGATCCGGGAGTTGCCCGGCGACACCGGCTAGCCATCGGAACGATCATCGCCGACGCGGCGGTGCTGGTTCGCTTTCTCCGCGGACCGAAAATCGGCACCGTCGAAGAAGCCTTTGTTGCTCGGCTCAAACCGGGTGACCGATTCCAGTTCGGCGGACGTTTACTCGAATTCGTCCGGCTTCATGATCAGACTGCCTGGGTCCGGAAAGCCCGCGGCAAGCCGACAACCGTCCCCCGCTGGATGGGCGGACGCATGCCGCTATCAAGCGAACTTGCCGACGCTGTCCGCAAACAATTCCTGTTTGCCCGGCAAGGCGAGTTTCTGTCCGACGAACTGCAAGCCGCCCGCCCGATCCTGGAAACACAAGCCCAGATCTCAAAAATCCCGGGGGATCATGAATTATTGGTCGAGCGGTATCGTAGCCGGGAGGGCTTTCATCTGTTTTTGTATCCGTTTGAAGGAAGGCTCGTCCATGAAGGACTGGCTGCATTGCTCGCTTATCGCTTGTCTCGCTGGAAACCATTAACATTCTCGCTGGCAATCAACGACTACGGTCTCGAATTATTATGCTCGGAACCACTCGATGTTGATGAATCACAATTGCGAATACTTTTGCGAGAAGACAATCTTACCCGAGACATCCTCGAATCTCTGAACACGGCTGAACTTGCCCGCCGGCAGTTTCGCGAAGTCGCACGCATTGCCGGGCTACTTTTCCCGGGATTGCCTCACGCCGGAAAGTCTGTGAAACAGCTTCAGGCCTCGGCGTCGCTGTTTTTCAACGTTTTCACCGAGTATGACCCAGGGAATTTACTCCTGCATCAGGCTCAGCGGGAAGTCCTCGAACGGCAATTCGAAGAGGCCCGGATGCGTCAAACGCTTCAGCGGATTCAACAGTCGCGGATCGTGATTGTCGAAATCACCCGGCCCAGTCCGATCAGCTTTCCGCTAATTGTAGAACGGCTGCGGGAATCACTCAGTTCGGAAAAGCTGGCTGACCGGGTCGCACGCATGGCTGCTGACCTCGAACGGATGGCCCAATCATGAGGATTGAACTTGCCGGAGAGCAGGTCGAATTGCGGCCTGAAGCGGCCGTCTACTGGCCAAAAATGGCCGTCCTGTTCGTTGCCGACTGCCACCTGGGTAAAGCCGAAACGTTCCGCCGATTCGGCGTACCGATCCCCGATGTCGCAAATACCGACACACTGCAACGCCTGACCACGCTGATCCAGTCCACAGCGGCTGAACGCCTGGTAATTCTCGGGGATTTCTGGCACCACCCGGTCGGAATGACCACCGCCATCCATGCGAACCTTCGTCGCTGGCTGCATGACCATCGGGCTTTAAGCATTGACCTGATCCTCGGCAACCACGATTCCGGTCACCCCCATGATGAGTACCGAAATCGCATCGCGGTCCACACCGAATCGCTTCGGCTTGGCCCTTTCAGCGCCCATCATATGCCGAAAGAAAATGACGAAACTTATTGCCTGGCCGGACATCTGCATCCTTCATATCGACTTAGCGGTAAAGCCCGGCAATCGCTGTCGCTTCCCTGCTTCTGGCTGGGCCCGCGGCTCGGAATTCTACCTGCATTCGGAAGTTTCACTGGCCGAACAGCGATCGTTCCGAATCCCGACGACCGGGTCTACGTCATCGCCGATGACCGGGTTTTCCCGATCACAACCAGAACTTCACCGACAGAATGATCGGATTCCGCAACGCCAAGTGAGGATGATTATCAAGCGGAGCCTGGCCATCGTCTCTGGCTGCACCAAATTGAGACGCAACACAATTTGGTCGCAGGCACACAGTGACAACTGTTGAGGTATAACTTTGCGATTTTGCCAGCCGATTCCAGTTGCTCAAGGCTTTTCCCAATTCATCCAGAACTATATCTTAGGAATCTGCTTAAAACTTAGGCACAATGCTTGGAGATCAGCGAGTAGCGTTGCCGATAGTAAAACTGTTTCGCGATGGCAACTGGGTGAACAATTCGGAAAATCTTACCTGAACGATGTGACCGGAGTAGTCAACCAACTCCGAATAATTCCGGTCATTACTTCGATCATCATCTTCATTATCGCCTATCGGAAATCCGATAACTATTCGCGACGCCTCCCCACGATCTACGTTCGACATTTGAGCCAGGATGTCGCAGGGATGCGGCGGGCTGAAATGTTGTCTCCTTAACTCGAGGATGTCTGAGGATGTTCCAAAGTCTTATGCTGAGTGTATTTGTTCTGGGTCAGGCAACTGGCACGCCCAACCCCATGGTTCCGCCAATAAATTTGCCCGTGCCGACCGATTCGGTCAGGGCTCAGCCAGCACTCAGCCCTTATGGTACGACCGACCAAGCTGTCTTTGTGGATCAAAACGCCAAGGAAGAGCCGAAGACCAGCACGATCGTCGGAACTCCCTACCCGTTAAAAGCCGCCTCAGAAGGTGAATCCTCGAAATTTTCCGGGTCGGTGACCTTAAGCCAGGACAGTTTCTTCGGATTTTATCCAATCCTGAACGGATCGTATGCAATCAATGATCGTTTTGCGCTGACTTTCTATGGTTTGTTCTGGACCAATCCTGGGTTCACTCCCTCGGGCACAGGCGGAACGGGTCTGTGGACGGAATTCGCGGCGGGGATCAGCTTCACGGTGCTGGATGGTGCATTTACGATCAACCCTGCGTTCGGTTTTCTAAGTGGAGCACTGCTTTCCGGCGCGGATCGCTCGATCGCTTTTGAGGGGGTGGTGTCGCAAATCAGTTTAAGCCACGCCGGCAAGTACACCGAAGGTCAAATTTTTGGTGCTTATTATGTTGCAACCTCGGCTCCATCGAATAATAACTTCTTCCACTGGTGGGCCACTGCGGGGATTCGTCCGTTCGCTGACAACAATAACTGGACCCAGATCGTTTCGTTGGGTGCTCACTTCGAGCAGTTACATCAGACAAAAGCCGAGCTTGGAGAAACTACAAATATCTACACATGGATAGGCCCGTACATCCAATTGACTCTGCCAAACGATGTCTTTATTCGAGTCAATGCGGGCTGGGACTTGCAAGACAAAGTCTCTGGCAATTTTTACAAGACCACACTCGGCTACGTGTTCTAAACTGGTCTGAGGATCACCGAGAGAGACGCTTAGCCCACCGCTGGCCCCGGTGGGCTTTTTTGATTGTTCAGGTTTTCTGCTTAATCTACCTGATGCTCACCTCAGATATCGTTATACTCTTATAAAAACGCATTAACAGTATTATCATGTTACGATACCAATTAATCAGTGCTGTTCACAAACTCTTGTCGGAAATCAGGCGTTTCAGTCTCCTGGAGAACTGTCATGTTGACCCCGGAGGAAATTATCTCGCGACTGCAACTTCAGCCGCATCCGTTGGAGGGCGGGTATTTCCGAGAAACTCATCGGACGAAGGAAGTGGTTTTGGCGAGTTATTTACCGCGCCATGCGGGGAATCGTTCGCTTGGAACCGCGATTTATTATTTGCTCACCGGAAATTGTGTATCCGAAATGCATCAATTACCAGGCGATGAGGTATTTCACTTTTACCTTGGCGATCCGGTAGAGCAATTGCAACTGTTTCCGGATGGCAGCAGTCTAAACGTGATCCTGGGGGTGGATTTATCGGCAGGTCAACAGCCGCAGGTGGTTGTGCCTGGCGGGGTCTGGCAAGGGGCGTTTCGCCTGGAGGGTCCACATGGTTACAGTTTGCTCGGGGCAACGATGGCTCCAGGATTCGATTATGCTGATTACGAGCGCGGGCAGCGTTCCCAATTGATTCAGAGCTGGCCTTCACAACGCACGCTGATAGAACGCTTGACACCTCTTGGCTAATGATTATAAAGTCTTGAGATATTCAATCACGGCGAGGCGTTCATCCTCAGTGAGCGAATCACCGTAATAATGGCCGGCGTTGCCCCGGCCGGACTTGCGTGTGTCATAGATTTTTCGACGTTCATGGGGCGAAAGCTTGGAGTCATCGACCTCGACGGGAAAGGTTTTCCAGCCGACATTGACTGGATCATAATCGTTGCGAGTCGTTCTGAACGAGCGAGTAAACCGGACAGGCCGGGTCTGACTGTTTAACACGCCCATCAAGGTCGGCACCGAGCCGTTATGAAAGTACGGTGCAGTGGCCCAGATTCCGTCCAAGGGCGGTGCTTGATAGCCTCGGGTTGGCTGGACCGGTCGGCCAGGTGTGAACCAGTGTTCCGTGGTTTCCCACGCGAACCAGCTCGCGTTGTATGCATCGCCGAAACGTTGACCAATATTGTCGTAGCGGGTGCGGTCGGTCCCGATTTCTTCAAGCGCAATCACTTTGTTCGGGTACGTCGGGTTGTCACCGTAAGTTCCGTGGCATCTGGCGCAATGATGATCAAAAAGCGATTTCCCTTTTTCAGCGCGAGCGGCATCGATTGGGAAGGGGTACTTGGGTGGCTGCAATTCCAGTAAAAATTGTTGGATATCTCGAAATGTAGCTTCAGCGGCAGCAAATTCGGCGGGCGTTGTCAGTGGATGCATCATAAATTGCATAAGACTACGAACCGAGCGAGCATCGGCCGCCCCGACATGGTACATGGTGCGTTTCTTCTTAAGCAGCCACCAGGCCGGAACATCTTCACAAGAATCATCATGGAGTCCGAGATTTTTCGGCCGGCTGGCCAAGCTTAAGTCGGGGTTCCGTAATCCCAGGAGGTGGACGGCAAATGCTCCGGCCTCGGAAGTGCCACGCACTTGACAAAACTGATACGGAAGTTTGACCGGCGTACCCGAGGCAGCGGTCAACTCCTCAAAGAGGGAATGAATATCCAGCGAGGAATTACCGAGTCCGATCAGGCTTTGCCCCAGAATGGAACCGCCGTGGCAGGTCATGCAGTCGATGCCGATTCCAGAAAAAAGCAGCATCGGGGCTTTGCGCAGCCCCATCGGCAGACCATCGTTGGGGTAGGGGGCAGGGTGCAGACCGTAGCGCTCCTGAAATGCTCGCTCGTAATCCGCGGGCTTTTCCTGCAGCCCCCACTGTTTCCAGGCCTGATCGTAAGCGGAACGCGGCCAGAAACCACGAATGAAGGCCTGTGAGGTCAGGGCTTTCCGACCGCGTTCCCCCCGTTCTGATAACGGGACCACTGGCTCGTCTGCATGGACGGAGGATGATAGACCGATAACTACGCTCGTAGCTAAGAATCTGAGCAATTGTCGCATTCTCGCCATCCCCACCTGACGAAGAGCAGTCCGAATCCATCAGAGGATACCTTCATTTTAGCCGAGACTGGGCATGATCGGTCGAGGAGATACCGGTTTTTATCCTGAGGACTCGCTCCAGGAATTTGTCTTGAATCGGGCGTTTCACGGTTTGTTCGGGGGAAGTCATATCCGACAGCCAGTCGGGCTTGCATCCGGCAAATGAACGTTGGTAGCATCTCGACACGGAAAAGACAAAAATTCAGGGTCATCCTCGCATGAACTGTCTTGTCACCGGCTGTGCAGGCTTTATCGGTTCGCATTTAAGTGAGCGATTGGTGTCTGATGGGCACTCGGTAACTGGAATTGACTGTTTCACCAATTATTATGCTCCCGCGATTAAGAAAAAGAATCTCAGGGGGTTGCTAGAGCATCCTAGCTTTCGCTTTTTGCCACTGGACTTAAGTCGGGATTGTTTGACAAGCGAGTTGTCGGAAGCAGAGTATGTTTTTCATCTGGCAGCGATGCCGGGTCTGACCCGCAGCTGGACCGATTTTGACTCATATGTTCGACATAATGTGACCGCAACTCACCGATTGCTGGAAGCGGTGCGGGGCTCGCCTCGACTGAAAAAATTTGTCTATGCCAGCACTTCTTCGGTATACGGCAAATATGCCTGCGGGGACGAATCGTTGCCGACCCGACCGAGTTCTCCGTACGGCATCACCAAATTGGCGGCGGAACAACTGTGCCGGGTTTATCACGACGAATTCGGTCTCCCGGCCGTGATCTTGCGGTATTTCAGCGTTTATGGACCCCGGCAACGGCCGGAGATGGGGTATGTGCTATTTATCAACGCGATTTTGCAGGGTCAACCGCTCCGGCTGACCGGCGACGGTCTGCAGGTGCGTGGCAATACTTATATCGACGACTGCATCGAAGCGACTGTCCTGGCGGGATTTCAGGCAGTTCCTGGTGAGACGTATAACCTCGGTGGCGGAGAATTCACCACCATAATTGAAGTTATCCGGAAAATTGAACGGATCACCGGGCGTCACGCTCTGATTGAATATCATCCTCCCCGGGCTGGTGATCAGTTGACGACCGGAGCGGATATCACCAAGCTGACCCGGCATCTTGGCTGGAAACCGACAACGACGCTTGAAGAGGGGCTTACCCAGCAAATCGCTTGGCAACGGGCACAATTATCGGAATCGTTGGCGGAGTCGCTTCAGACTAGGGAGCAAGGATGCTTGATACGCTGAATCGGGAAGTGCTGTTGCCGCTGATCGCGCGGAAACGCGGCAGTCGCCATCTGCAATATCTCCGGTTTCTCGAACGCACGCAGTACGATTCGCCGCAAATGATCCGTGCCCGGCAGTTCTGCATGCTCAAGGCCATTCTCGAACATGCCTACCAGACCGTCCCGTATTATCGGCAGACCTGGAACGACGCCGGGCTGAATCCTGGTCATGTTCAAGCACTCGACGATCTGCAAACATTTCCGGTTGTCAGCAAGACCGAGCTTCGAACCCGACACCGGGATTTTCTCTCGACGGCCTACGATGTGGCCAAGCTGCGGATTAAGCGGACATCCGGAAGTACCGGAGTTCCGCTGACTATTCGCATCGACGAACCCGGCCTACAGTGGAAATATGCCTGCACCTTACGCGCGGATCAGTGGTCGGGATACCGCCTTGGCCAACGTGTTGCCAAGGTGTGGGGCAACCCGGAATATCGCCATCACGGTTGGCGTGGGCGGATCAGTAACTGGCTGGTCGATCGCGCGATTTACCTGGACACGATCGGGTTGAC
>Ga0209017_10000898_pt1 | contig 25994 bp, 22 predicted proteins | sample YNPBryunderm2012_FD_185812 | JGI IMG/M metagenome (GOLD analysis project Ga0209017, IMG submission 185812) | Anoxygenic and chlorotrophic microbial mat microbial communities from Yellowstone National Park, USA - YNP Bryant MS undermat 2012... ...
GATCTCGCACGAGCCGGTGAAGGAAATTGCCTTCAGCGCCGGGGCCTCGATGAGCGCGCGCCCCAGCCGTCCGCCCGACCCGGCCACGAAATTGACCACACCCCGCGGGATGCCCGCTTCATGGCAGGCTTCCACAATCCGCCAGGCGCTCAGCGGCGCGGCCGAAGCCGGCTTGATCACCACCGTGTTGCCGCAAACCAGCGCCGGCGCCAGCTTCCACGCCGGAATCGCGCTGGGAAAATTCCACGGCGTAATCAGCCCAACCACGCCGATGGGCCGCCGGATGGCGAACGTATGGACGCGATCCCGTTCCGAAGGCGTCACCAGACCCGGCAGGCGCGACCCCTCGCCCGCGTAGTAGCGGAAAATGTTGACCGACCGTCGCACCTCGCCGCGGGCCTCCGGCAGCGTCTTGCCTTCCTCGCGCGTCATCTCCACGGCGAGCTGCTCCAGCCGACTCTCCAGGATTTCCGCCACCTTGTAGAGATACGCGCCCCGAGCCGGCGCCGGCGTGTTCGCCCAACCAGGAAAGGCTGCCTCCGCCGCCGCCACCGCGCGCGCCATGTCCTCTTCCGTGCCCGCCACGAACAACCCGACCAGATCGTCCGTGTTGGCGGGATTCCGGTTCTCGAACAGCTCTCCTTCCACCCACTCGCCGTTAATGTAGTTGCGAAAGATCGGTGTGCTCATGGCATGCCTCCCCGCACGGCTCAATTTCGAGTTCGCATTTCAGAACTTGACCTGCGGCACGGTCCGCGCCCCCGGCTCCACGCGGAAGTAGTCGTTGTTCCGCGTAAAGCCGAACAGGGCTGCCACCAGATTGTTCGGGAACAATTCCAGCGTCGTGTTGTATCGCTGCACGGCCTCGTTGTATTTGCGCCGCTCCACGGCGATGCGGTTTTCCGTGCCCGCCAGCTCGTCCTGCAGGCGCAGGAAGTTTTCGTTGGACTTCAGTTGCGGATAGTTCTCCACGATCACCAGCAGCCGGGCCAAGGCGGCATCCAGTTGCGCGTTGGCCGCCATTCGCTCCTGCGGCGTGCGCGCTCCCACCAGCGCTGCCCGGGCCTCCGTGACCGCCTGGATCACCTGCCGCTCCTGCGCGGCGAATCCCTTGACCGTCTCCACCAGATTCGGGATCAGATCGGCGCGGCGTTGCAGGACGACGTCCACCTGCGCCCAGGCGGCCTCGATCGCGATGCGCTGCGTCACCAGCTCGTTGCGGACCGAAACCGCCTTGCCGCCCAGCAGCAATCCGACCACCAGCAGAATCACGATTGCGATCACGACGGTCCTCATCGCTTTTCGCCTCCTTGTTGGCTCACTTGGGCAGTTCGTCTACCCGGGCGATGACGCCTTCAATCGCCTCGAGATAGGCCCGGAAAACCGGCGCCGGATCCAACTGTCGCGCCTTGATCTTTGCTTCCCTCAAATCCAGAATGCGCTCCAGCGGCGCGGTATCCACGCCCACAGTCTGGCGCAACCGCTCCAGCAATACGCGCTTTTCAAACGGGGCCTCGTGCCCCATCAAGCGCAGCGCATGACGGAACAGCGTGCAGAAGGTCGGCAGCGAATCCGCCAGCAGCGTGCGCAACAAGTCCTTGTCCTTCATGACGCCGGCCGCCTTCTGCCGCAACCGGAGTAACTTGGCGCGCAGTTCGTGTTCGACCTGGGCGCGATAAAAGGAATCGTCGATCTCCAGGCCCTCGATCACGTCCTCGCCGTACAGCACGCGACGCCGTTCGGTGATGTCATGGAACTCGATGGGAAAACAATCCGTCGAGCGACGCAACTCCTCCAGCCCGAGCAACAGCGGCGCCGGATTGCCTCGCTCGCGCCACCAGCGAAAGATCGGAGCCGAATCCGCCAGCTCGCCCGGCCCGATCTGGCGCAGCACGCAGAGAACGTTCAAATCCGAAAAGCGTCCGTGGTGGTCTCCCACGGCCGCCGAGCCGTAGAGCACCACCGACACGAGCCGGTCGCCGTAGGTTCGCTTCAGTTTCTCGACAAGCTGGTTCAGCTCACGCTCCATCACAATCACCGCCTCACCAACTGCTCGATGCGCCTCCCCCGCCCGAATCCCCGCCGCCGAAACCGCCGAAGGAATCGCCGGAATCGAAGCCCCCGAAGCCGCCACCGCTGGTGCGTGCGCCCAAGGGCCGGCTCATCAGCGTACCCAACACCACGGCGCCCAGATCGTTCGAGGCCGCCGCACGCCGGTAGACGCGGCGCGCGCCCGACAAGAAGGATCCCAGCAAGATCAATGCGACGACCCCCAAGAAAAGTATGAAGGCCCAGGGGGGGATGTCTTCTTCTGCTTCTGCGGCGCGTTGCGCACCCGCGAGGGGGTCCAGCCGGACTCCTTTGGCCTGCGCGATGCGTTCGCCCAACTCGGCGGCGGCCGCCAGCAAGGCCTCGCCGTAACGCTGCTCGCGCAACGCCGGCCGCATCGCCCGCAGCACACTGCCCGCGTATCCATCGGGGATCACCGGCTCCAGCCCGTAGCCCACCTCCAGGCGACTGCGCCGGTCCCGGATGGCCAGCAACAGCAGGACGCCCTCGTTGGATTGCTTGCTTCCGATGCCCCATGCGCGAAACAGCGCGTTCGCCACGTCCTCGATCGGTTCGCCTTGCAGGCTGGGGATCGTCACCAGCGCCAGTTGCACCCCCGTGGCTTTTTCCAGGCGCGCGCAGTATTGCTCGAGATGCTGCCGCGACCCCCGGTCAATGACTTGCGCGAAGTCGCTGACGTAGCCCTGCGGCTTGAGCGCCGTGAAGTCGAAAGCCGGCGCCTGCGCGGCGAGCGCAAGCGCGCACAGAACCACCCTGGCGGTAGCTCGCACCTTCGGCAATCCCACAGTGTACTACGCAGCCGCGCGCCCGAGGCCGCTCAGCAGACCAGCTCTTCCCGCCGCAGCCGCACCCCGTCCAGGTTGCCCAGCACGGTCAGCGTGATCGAGCGCGCGTCGAAGAACTGCCGGGCCACGCGCTGCAAGTCGGCCGGCGTCACGCGCTCGATGTCCGCGATCAGCTCGTCCAGGCTGAAGAAGCGCCCGAAGTACACCTCCTGGCGCGCCAGATTGGCCATGCGGTGCGTGGTGGACTCCAGGCCCAGAATGAGCGACCCTTTCAAATAGTCCTTGGCGCGCTGCAATTCCTCCTGGCTGACCGGTTCCTCCTTGAATCGTTTCAATTCGGCCAGGATCGATTGCACCACCTTGCGAGTCGCATCCACCGACGTGCCGGCGTAGATGTACAGGCAGCCGGTATCGCGGTACGGACTCATCTCGGAGAACACAGCGTACGCCAGCCCCTGCCGTTCGCGGATGTTCTGGAACAGTCGCGAGCTCATGCCGCCGCCCAGCAGCGTGTTCAACAGGTAGCCGGCGAAGCGGTCCGCGTGGGGCGCCGGGTAGGCGGGCACTCCCAGGCAGAGATGCACCTGTTCCAGCGATTTCTTGTGCCGCAGCGCCAGACGGGCGTGGGTGGCGGGAGGGGCGTCCGGGGGAAGCGGTCCGCCCTCCGGCATGCCCTCGAAACGCTCCCGCGCCAGCTCCACCAGCCGCTCGTGATCCAGATTGCCGGCGGCCGTGATCAGAATGTTGGAGGGAATGTAAACGCGCCGGTAGTAACTTTCCACCATCTCGCGCGTGAAGCGCTGCACGGTTTCGCGCGTGCCCAGGATCGGCCGGCCCAGGGCATGTCCCCTCCAGAAGTTGCTGGCGAACATTTCGTGCACCACATACTCGGGGTTGTCCAGCTCCATCTTGATCTCTTCCAGGATCACGCCCTTTTCCTTCTGGATGTCCTCGGGCTGGAGCAGGGGATTGACTACCATGTCGGAGAGCACGTCGAAGGCCAGGGGCAGGTGCTCGTCGAGCACCTTGGCGTTGAAGCTCACCATCTCCTTGCCCGTGAAGGCATCCAGATTGCCCCCGATCGAGTCCACCGAACGCGCGATCTCTTCCGCTGTGCGGTGGGTGGTGCCTTTGAACAGCAGGTGCTCCAGGAAGTGGCAAATCCCGGTTTCCTGAGGGGATTCCAGCCGGGCGCCTGTCGCCAGCCAGATGCCCACGGAAACCGAGCGCACGTGCGGCATTCGTTCGCTGAGGATCCGGACGCCGTTGGGGAGGACAGTCCGCTGGATCTCGGCAGGCATTCCAGAGACCTCCGCCATGATCCTCGAGGGGGGCTCTTTTATTGTCGCATCCCCCGGAACCGCCCCGCCGGCCCAGCCGGACCGCCTCCCTGTAGTACCCTTATCGTGGGACCTGTGTCCGAGGTGTGGCGCCGCGGGGCGATCCCCGGCGCGGCGCCCGGCAATCGTCGGAGGCTTTTCCGGTGGAAAAGGCACAAAGACTTCAGAAACTGGCGCAGGCGGTGCTGGACATGGACTTGGAGGGCGTCGTCCCGCTCGTCCAGGACAGCTTGGCGGCGGGATTATCCCCCAACGAAATTCTCGCGGAAGGCCTGTCGGCAGGCATGCGGCAGGTTGGCGAAAAGTTCAAACAGTGCGAGATCTTCATGCCCGAGGTCCTCGTCTCCTGCGATGTGTACTACCGCGGCCTGGAGATCCTCCGCCCCCTGATCCGGCAAGGCGGCGGCCCGGTTCGCGGCAAGATGATCATCGGCACCATCTACGGCGACATCCACTCGGTAGGCAAGGACGTCGCTGTCCCGGTCTTTCAGGCCGCCGGCTATGACGTCATAGACCTGGGCGTAGACGTGCCTGATGAACGGTTCGTCGAGGCCATCCGCGAGCACCAGCCCGAAATCGTCGGCCTGGGAACCTACATGACCTCGACCTTCATGCATACCCGGGAGACCGTGCGCGTCATCGAGGAGGCCGGCTTACGCGACCGCGTCAAGATTATCTGCGGCGGGCCGGCGGTGGATCCGGCCGCCGCGCGACGCATGGGCGCCGATGACGCCAGCGACGACGCCTGGGAGGCCGTGGGCAAACTCGATCGCCTGGTGGAGGAGTTGCGCGCCGCACGGAGGTCGGCATGAGCGAAATCGTGGATCGTTGGGTCCGCCGCCTCAAGGGCAAACTGGCGCCGGTCGGCGAAATGACGCACTGGGAACGCATGGTCGCGGCCTTCGAGTTGCGCCCGAGCGATCTGGTTCCCGTCGCCCCCGAACTCGATTACTGGCAGATCACTTACGCCGGTTACTCGCACGCGGAAATTTACCATGACGTGGACAAGACCACCGACGCGTGCCTCCGCACCTGGGCCGACTTGCGCACCGACGCCATCTGGATGTACGTGGACATCAGTCATCAAATCGAGAATTTCATCCCGCCCGAAAAGCGTCCCGAGCATTTCCTGCATCGCGGCGACAAGGATTACCTGCTTTTCAAACCGGTCGCAAAAACGATTGACGAAGCCATCGAGCTGTATGAGAGCCGGGCCTACGAGCGCCATCTGGACGGATCGCGGGCCGTGACGCACTACACCCCGCACATGCTCCAGTTACTGGAATTCCAGGAAAAGATGGACCGGATCGTGCCCGTGATCGTGGGCATCGCCACCCCGTCCAATTACGCCGAAACGCTGGTGGAGGTGCAGCAGTTCGTGCGCTGGACGGTGACCGAGCCCAAGAAGGTGAAACGCTATCTCGATCTGGCGCTCGAGGAGCGGCTGGCTGCCCTGGATTTTTACGCCGAGGTGGCGCGCGCGCACGGCCTGCACTTCGTCTGCCTGTTCGGCGGCGCGCGCACCTGGGGACCGCGCCAGCTCCGCGAGTTCGGCTACGCCGACGAAAGATTCGTACAAAAAGCAGTAAAATTGTTCCCCTACGTTTTCTGGCATATCTGCGGCCACAACCTGCCCGAGGCGATGCAGTTGCTGGTGCAATGGGACGGCATCAAAGCCGTGCAGTACGATATGCCTTACTACGGCCAGAAGCTGAGCTGGCCGGAATGGTGCGAATCCGTGGCCCGCCTGTTCGCCGGCAAGCGCTGCGCCATGAACTCACCCACCACGCAAACCGCCTGTCACGGTACGCCGGATGACGTCCGCCGGATGGTGCGCGAATTCCTCGACGCCACGTTGCCGCACACCACCGCGGTGGTCATGCCCGGTTGCGAGATCGATTCCTACTCCCCGGTGGAGAACGTCCGGGCCATGATCGAGGAAGCCCGGCGCCAACCCCTGCCATGACCCCGCGTGAAAGATTCCTCTCGGCCATGCGGCGGGCGACCGTCCGTCCCGTCCCGGTCGGCGCGCTGACGCAGTCCGCCACGGTCGCCCAAATGGAAGCGGCCAACGCGTGGTGGCCCGAGGCGCACCGCGACGCCGAGGCCATGGCCCGGCTTGCGGCCGCCGCCTGCGATGTGATCGGCTTTGACTTCGTGCGCGTGCCGTTCGATCAAACCATCGAGGCCGAGTTGCTGGGGGCCGAAGTGGACTTGGGGGACCGCACCTCCAACGCCGGCCTTCGCTCGCACCCCTTGCGGCTGGGCGATCCGATTCCGCCCATGCCGGATCTGGACCGCGGGCGCCCTCGCGCGGTGATGGAAGCCATCGCGCGTTTGCGCCGGCGCTTCGGCGAGCGGGTTGCGGTCCTGGGCGGAGTGGTCGGCCCCTTCACGATCGTCTGCCAGCTCGCCGGGCTGACGACGGTTATCACCGAAGCGGTGCGCCGACCCGAAGCTCTGCGTCCCTATCTCGATTTCGCCGTCGAGTTGGGCATCGAGTACGGTCGCCGGCAAGTGGCCGCCGGCGCCGATGCGATCACCGTGGAGGACATGGCCGCCAGCCTGGACCTGACCTCGCCGCGCCTGTATCAGCAGTTGATCCTGCCGGCCCAGCAGCAGTTGGTTTCCTCCATTCCCGCCCCCGTAGTGCTGCACGTCTGCGGCTCCAACACACGCATTCTCCCGTTGCTGCACCGCGCGGGCGCCGAGGTCATCAGCCTCGAGGATCGCACCGACCTGGTGCAGGCGGTGGGCGCAGGCGATTGCGCGATTGCGGGCGGCGTTCCTACGGCGGAAGTGCTGCTGAACGGCACGCCGGAGCGCGTTCGCCGCGCTGCCGAGGAATCGTTGAGCGCGGGCGTGCACATCCTGGCGCCGGGCTGCGGTTTGCCCCCGCTGACTCCTACGGAAAATCTGCGAGAAATGGTTCGTGCCGCACGCGAGTGGAAGGGCTGAGGCGGATACGGTCGTTCTCCAGGGGGCAGGCCTGAAGCCTGACGAAGCCGAAGTTCTTCGCTACCTCGGCTACCCGGCGGGCGCGGCGGCGGAAGCGCGCGTTCTCTCGCGGGTTCGCCAGGCCCTGGATTGCCTGCCGCCGCAGTGGTGCGCCCGCGCCATGTACCGGACTTATCCCGTGGTCGGCGCCTCCCGCCATCGGCTGGAGCTGCCGGGCGGCACGGTTCTCACTGGCCGCATCGGGGAATTCCTCGGCGAGGCCGAAGAGGTCGCCGTCTTCCTGGCCAGCGCCGGTCCGGAAATCGTGGCCGCGGCCGACGCCGCCTTGCAGGCGCGAGACTTCCTGGGCGGCCTGGTCTGGCATGCGATCGGCGCTGCGCTGGCCGAGGCCATGGTCGCGCGCATCGTCGAGCATCTGCGCGCACGACTGGATCCGGGCGAGGCCCTCACGCTGCCTTACAGCCCCGGTTACTGCGGCATCCCGCTCGAGGAACAGCGGATCCTGTTCAACCTGCTGGATGCTTCGCGGATCGGCGTCGAGCTGCTGCCCACGCTGATCATGCGTCCGCTCAAAACGATCTCGGGCCTGATTGGCATCGGAGCTGCGGAGCGGGTGCGGGCCTACGGAAGTCCCTGCGACCTCTGCCCGCTGGCGGACTGCCGCATGCGACGCTGAGGCGTCATCGCGGGTACGGGTGCCCGTGAAGCAGAGCCAGGGCGCGGTAGATCTGCTCGGCGAGGACCACTCGCGCCAGCTCGTGCGCCATGGTGAGGGGCGACAGAGACAGCAAAAGGTCGGCGCGCTCGCGCCAACCCGTGGGAAGCCCCTCCGCGCCGCCGACCAGGAAGGCCAGATCGTGGCCGCGCATTTCGGCGTCGCGCATGAGCTGGACAAAAGCCGGCGTGTCCAACTTTTGTCCAGCCGGATCGAGCAGGATCGTTCGCCAGCCCAGGTAGCGCTCGAAAAAGTCCTGGCGGGCGGGTTCGATCGAACGCATCTCGCAGCGGACCCACCGGCCGGCGCGCTTGAGATACTCGGCGGCGGCGGCGTTGAGGTGAGCATCGCGCGGCTTGCCGAAGTAGCACAGGTGGATCTTCATCGCGTCAGCACCGGGCCGCCCTGCTCGAGAAGCGTCTGAATGAACTGTTCCTTGCGCCGTTCGACCAGCTTCAAGGCGTACTCGAGCGAGGCGTGATAGAAGACCGCGCCGGCCAGAGCCGCCAGGCTGAGTTGCGCGAAGAAGGCGGTTTCGCTGCCGGAAACATAACGAACCAGGTACGCCAGTCCCACCGGAGCACCCAGCAGGGGATACAGGAACAAAACCAGCATCTGGAATCGCCCGGTGGAGGCGCGGCCCCAGGATTGCTCGGGATTGACGGGGCGCGGAAAGCGCAGCGAGCTCAGATTGCCCCCGGCCAGCAGATACAAACAAAGCGTCACCGCCACCGCGTAGACTTCGATGATTCTCAGCCCGGTCAACGGAGCACGCAAGAGCCAGCAAACCAACAAAACCACGCTGACCTCGGCGACTGCCAGCAGTGCGCCGGCCAGATTCTTGGCCACCAGAACATTGCGGAAAGCAGCGGGCGCGATGAACCAGAATTGCGCAGCCGAACGATCGAAGCCGAAGGCGTTCCAGAACAGCACTTCGGAAAGCAACAGGACCGCATAGAGGCTGACCAGCACGGGATACCCTTCGGTGAAACTGCCTTCGCGCCGCGCCAGCGGGGCCCAGATCAGAAAGCCGAACGAAAATCCCATCAAAAAGACGAGGCGGAAGCGCGGGGAGCGCGCCAGCGACCGCAGTTCCTTTTCGAGGACCGCCGCCATCGGGTCGGGCGCCAGGCGGCCGAGAAGACTCGCGACGCCCGCGATCTGCGCGCCCCGCCCAACCGCAGCGGCCGGCGCCGTCTCCGGGCGATCCTCACGCAGGCTGCGATCGAACTGGCTGCGGCCGAACAACCAGGCTGCGGTGAGCCATAACGCGGCGAGGACCCAATCCTCGGCACCAGCCTGGCCGCAGGCGAGCCGGCCGAAGCTGACCCAGGGCCAGGAAATCGAAGGCCCGCGCAAGGACAGATCTCGCCCGAGATTGCCCAATCCGCCCCAGACCAGCAACTGCGGCGCTCCGACCGCGAGCACGAGCAAAAACGCCACGATCTCGCGCACGCGCCGGTGGGTGAAGGCGCGTTCCAGCAAGCCGCGAAGCCCGGCGGCGAGCAGAAGATTGAAGCACGCGTAAAGCGGCAAAGCTATCAGCGGCGCCCAGAACGGGATGGCCGGATTGCGCCACAGGCCGATGAGGGCTCCCGCCAGCACCAGAGGCATCTCAGGCGAAGTGGCCAGGCGGAGCAGGATCTCGACCAGAAAGAGGCGGTCCTGGGGAACGGGATACATTCGCAGGCGCCGCAGATCCAGTGCGGCGCCCAAACTGGCTGTGATCACCGGGGCCAGTTGCCAGTAAAAGAAGACCGACATCAGGCCCCAAGGCAGGATCAACGCGAGTTCGGCGCGGCGCGGTCGCGCCAGCGCGATGGCGGCGGCGGCGGCGACGGCGGTCCAAAGCAGGTACCACACGATCCCGACCAGGGAGGCCAGCGAACGAGCCAGGCGGCTCTCGCCCGAGCGCAGATTGGCCAAGGTACGCCACTGCGCCCAGAGGATGATGCGCAAGGGCGAGGTTGCCAGTCTCACAGCCAGTCCGGTTTCTCCAGGCCCTGGCCGGCGCCGACCAGGCGAACAAAGGCGTCCTCGAGGGATTCGGCCCCGCTGTGCAGGTCGCGCACCGCAGCCTCCAGCACGACGCGGCCTTGGTTGAGAATGGCGACGCGGTCGCAAAGACGCTCGACCACTTCCAGCACGTGCGAAGTCAGAAAAACGGTCGCGCCCCGCCGGACCTGGTCGAGCAGCAGGTCTTTCATGATGCGTGCGCCCACGGCATCCACGCCTTCGAAGGGCTCGTCCAACAGGAACAACTCGGGTCGGTGGATCAGGGCGGCGGCCATCATCAACCGCCTGCGCATCCCTTTGGAGTACTCGGCGATGAGCTTGCGCGGGCTGTCGTTGAGGCGGAAAAATTCGAGCAGTTCGGCGGCGCGGGCGGCGGCGGTGGCGCGATCAAGCCCGTACATGCGCCCGGCGAACTGAAGAAACTCGCCGCCGGTGAGGCGCTCGAACAACAACGATTCTTCCGGCACCAGGCCGATGCGGCGCTTGATTTCGAGGGCGCGCTCCGGCATGGGCAGGCCCAGCAGGCGGATCTGGCCGGCGGTGGGCGTGGTAAGGCCGATGAGCATGCGGATGGTGGTCGTCTTGCCGGCGCCGTTGGGCCCCAGGAAGCCGTAAAAACAGCCCCGCGGCACGGTGAGATCCAAGCCGTCTACGGCCGCCTTGTCGCCGTACAGTTTGCGCAGGCCGCGGACTTCGATGGCGGGCGAGGCGGGTTCGGCCGGGACGCCGTGCATGCTTGCCGTTCCTACCTCATCCTACAGAACTCGTTCTGACCCGTGAAGTTTGGCGCGCGGGCAGCCGATAGGGAGGGCGTGGGCGCCGTGATCGGCGGCAGTCTGAACTTGCGCGACCGGGCTCTGAAAGAGCTGGACCGCCTGCCGCCGTTTTCACCCATCCTGAACCGTCTGCTGGCCGGCCTGGCCCGCGAGGACGTGTCCTTTGCGGAGCTGGCCGCTCTGATCGAAAAGGACACGGTCCTGGCGGGCAACGTTTTGCGGCTGGTCAATTCGGCCTTGTACAGCTTGCCGGGGACCGTCACTTCGGTGCGGCATGCGGTAGCAATTCTCGGGCTGGTCAAGTTGCGCAACGTGCTGTTGGGCATGACGATCGCGCGGCTGTGGCGATCGGTGCGAACGCCGCCGGGCTGGTCCACGGCGCTGTTCAACCTGCACTCGGTGGCGGTGGCCACGCTGGCTGACCTGCTGGTGGAGGTCGTACCGGCGCCGGACGCCGAGGGCGCCTTCGTGGCCGGCCTGTTGCATGACATGGGCAAACTGCTGTGGGCGGTCGCCCTGCCGGAGCACTACCTGGTGGTGTGGCGGACGCTGGAGCAGGGCCGTGGGGACTGGCTGGCATGTGAGAAGGAACTTGGAGACTGCGATCACGCGGAGCTTTCTGCGGCAGCCCTGGAGCGGTGGAAGCTGCCGGAACCGATCCGGCGGGCTGTCAGGCATCACCATTTGCCGGAGCTGGCGCGCGGGGGCGAATTGGATCTGGCGCATATTGTACACGCGGCCAACCTGCTGGCTGCGGACATGGGGTACTCGATGTTGCCGACCGGCGTGTCCCCGCCCCATACGGCGACGCGGGCGCTGGAGGCGCTGGGGGCGTCGGAGGGGCTGCCGCGCTTGCTGGAACGGTTCAAAACCGAGATTGAGATCATCCGGCAAGTGCTTCACTGAGTGCCGGGCCGAGAGAGGAGACCGCTAGCGCCCGGCGGCCGCGCTTCCCGCTCGGGTGGGCAATGCTTCCAGCACGTGGTGGAAGCGGTAGGAGATTTCCACCGGAACCATGGCGCGGAACCGCGCGTGGATCACGGCCTGGAAATACCTCGGTAAATTCCCGGATGAATCCCGCAGCCGGCTGACGAGATCGCGCACAAAGCCTGGGTCGGTCACGAAGGTGGCGGCGGCTGCGGTGCCTTCCGTGGAGCTGGCGGAAAGAATCAAATACTCGCCGCGGCCGTGCAAGCCCGGGACACGGCTGATAAGCGCATAGTCTTCCACCACGTAAGGGGCCCGCTCGGGCCAGTTGCCCCGCAGCTCGGCGGGTTCTCCGCGCCCGGGCCTGAGGTTCCGGATCGAGCTGCCTTCCATGACCAGATCCATGCGGACGGGGATCTCGTTCAACTGAAGAGTATATTTCGGGGGACCCAGGAAGACCACGTTATGGTTGGTCAGATCTTCCCAGCTCACGGCAACGGAGCGCTTGGGGATGAGGTCGCAGCCGGCGGCGGTGAGCAAGCGAGCGATTTGCACCGCGGATAGCGCATCCCCAAGCCCGGTATAGATGTTGACCGGCGTGGCATCGCCTGATTCCATCTGGGCCCTCATCCACCCGAACTCGGGGGCTTTGAGGACCTCCTCCCAGCGATTAGCTGTGGGGCTGCGGAAAAATCCCAATGGGGTTTTTACGAAAAGGGGCGCGCCCAAACTCAGGATGATCGGACGCTTGCCCCTGATGAGCGGTCCCCAGATGGCTTTTTGCTCTTCGGTCAGCGTGGGTTTGCGAGTCAGGAGACCGTAGGCCAGTAACGACAGGGCGCCGCAGAGCGCGATGGCGAGGGCGATCGCCACCCGTTGCCATGTCCGGTACAGGGTCGCCGGCGGTTCGGCGGCGGGCTTGGCGGCGGGAGCGAAGATCAGCCGGAAGCGGCCTTTGGGGAAGGAGACGACGATGGGATCGTCGCAACCCTCCGAGCGGTAGTATTCCTCCAGTTTCTGCCTGAGCTTGCCGGCCTGGATGCGAACGGAAGCGTCGTGTTGCGGGTCGTAACCGGGGGGCTTTCCGAAAGCCTCCACGCCCACGGTGTATTCCTTGAGCTGGTCGGCCTCGCCGCTGATGGTTTTCTCGGCGAGGTAAGCGAGCAGGCGACGCTGGCTGTCGGCGTTGCGGAAGGTCTCCGACTGGAGGATGCGAGCAATCTGGCGGCGCTCAGCATCCCCGTTGTTAACCGCAACCGCCATGCCAGCCTTATCTTAGCACAGTATGGCGGCGGTTAATTAACCGGTTGTGGTCGGGCAAGAAAACCATAAGATCCTTGACAGTGCGGTTCGAGAGGCGCACACTGATGGCGGGTTAGGCGCCGCTCTGTGGCTTCGCCGATCAGGGTTCGGGCGGGCGGAGCCAACCGACGTCAGGGAGGTCTTCGAACGATGGATACAAGGTTGCTGATTCTGGCGCTCACGGGGCTGAGCGTGGCGGCACAGGATTACCGGGGCAGCATCCTCGGACGCATCACGGACCCGACAGGCGCTGTGGTACCGGGCGCCAAGATCACGCTGACCAATGAGGGCACGAACTGGAAGCTCTCGACCGAGAGCAATAGCGAGGGACATTATCTGGCGCCTTTGTTGGAGCCGGGCCGATACGCCATCGAGGTCGAGGCCGCGGGTTTCAAGCGCGTTCAGCGATCCGGACTGAACGTCCAGACCGGCGACAAGATCACACTGAATTTCCAACTTGAAGTGGGCATGACGAGCGAGACGGTGACGGTGCGAGCCGAGGCGCCGCTGTTGCAAACGGCCTCCGCCGACATTGCCCAGGTGATTGATCGCCGCTTTCTGGACATGCTTTTCATCTCCAACCGGAATCCCCTCGCCTTGATTTCGCTGACGCCCGGGGTCCGCGGGGGCGGCGGGCGGTTCAGCGACAGCGGCCAGCACTACTTCAACATTCTGGGCGGGGGCGCCACGGACGGCCGTAACGAAGTGGTGGTGGACGGGGCCTCGGTTACCATGCCGCGGCAAGGAGGGGCCATGGCCACCTCGCCGTCGGGCGACACCGTGGAGGAGCTGCGGGTGCAGACCACGATGTTTGACGCCGCGTACGGTCGCTCCAACGGCGGCGTAGTGATTTACGCCACCCGCTCGGGCAACAACGAGTTGCACGGTTCGTTCGAAGGTTTCTATCGCAACAAGGCGCTGAACGCCAACTCCTGGCTGAACAACAGGCGGGGGCTTCCGCGGCCGGACGATCCGAGAAAGTTCTATTCGGGAACCCTCGGCGGACCGATTTACCTGCCGAAGGTCTATGACGGGCGGAACCGGACCTTTTTCTTCACCAGCGTGCAGCACGATTCGCGCTGGAGTAACCCGACTTACGGCGGGCGGGTGCCCACAGAGTTGGAGCGGCAGGGGGACTTCTCGCAAACCCTGAACGCTCGCGGCACGCCGCTGACCATCTATAACGTTTTCACCACGCGTGTCGAGGGCACTACGGTGATCCGGCAGCCGTGGCCCGGCAACCGCATCCCGGCCTCGATGTTCAACGAGACCGGCGCCGCCATCATGAATGTGTATCCCAAGCCCAATCCGGACATTCCGGCGCAGATCGGGCGGCACAATTGGTTCGAGCTGAGCCGAGCCTACAACCCGGCCAAGCAGATCAGCCAGCGGATTGATCACCTGATCAGCCCCAAGCACCGGATTTTTGGCCGCTTCGCCTACATGGACTGGGATGTGACATTCACCAAGCTGCCGCCCGGCTTGCGTAACGCGCCGGTGGGCGGCGACCCGGGTGGGGACCTGCGACGCTTCTGGAACGCCACGCTGAATCAGGATTACACGTTCGCGCCAACCGTGATCGGCACGCTGCGTTTCTCGTTCAACCGCTACTGGAGCGACACCTGGTTCTCCGGCAATGTGCAGGATCCGAAAGCCCTGAAGTTGCATCCGGACATTCTGGCCAACCAGATGAGGCCGTCGTGGCCGGGCATTGACATGGCAGAGGGATTCATCCGCCTGGGGCACCGGTTCAAGATTCGGGCCAACGACACCTACGTGCTGACGCCCACGCTGACCACCCTGCGGCGGGCGCACAATTTGCGCTTCGGCGCCGATGTGCGGCGGCTGCACTGGAATGAGATCAGCCCGGATTCCACGGCCGGCGGTTATTTCAACTTCCGGCCGACGTTTTCGCAGGCCGATCCCTATGTCCCCGCCACCAGCCAGGTGAGCGGTACGGCCATGGCAGACCTGCTGCTGGGCATGCCTGCTTCGGGTCAGATTTCCGGCCCGACGCCGTACTCCATGAAGGCTTACTACTACGCGCTGTTCGTGCAGGACGACTGGAAAATCGCGCGCCGACTGACTCTGAATCTCGGACTGCGCTGGGAGCTGGAAAAGCCGTGGACGGAGCGTTTCAACCGCATGAACTACGGTCTGGATACCGAGACGCCCAGCCCCTTGCAGATTCCCGGGCTCGATTTGCGCGGCGGCCTGCTGTTTGCGGGCGTACACGGCAACCCGCGGCAGATGGGCAAAACGGACTGGAACAACCTGGGCCCCCGCTTCGGCCTGGCTTACCAGATCTTCGACAAGACGGTGATTCGGGCCGGCTACTCGCTGTTTTACTCCAGCTTCCTCGACAATCTGGATTTCACGCTTCCCGTTCCGGGCACTTTCAGCACCAACATTCCTTACATCGGCACCACGGATCGCGGCGCAACGCCGTACACGACGCTGGCCAATCCCTTCCCGATGGGAGTCCCCAGGCCGACCGGCGCATCGGAGGGTCTGCTGGCCTTGGTGGGCGACGCGATCAGCGCGGTGGCGCAGGACCGCGTGCTGCCCTACAACCAGCAGTGGCAGTTCGGTTTCCAGCAGGAGTTGCCCTGGCAGATCAAGGCGGAAGCCAATTTCGTGCGCGTGCTCAACGTCAAAGGCATCGAGTCGTTCAACCTGAATGAGCGGCCCGATGTGTATCTGCCCCTGGGCGTCAGAGAAAACGAGCGAATCCCGAACCCGTTCTACGGGAAGATCCCGGCTACCAGTCCGCTGGGCGCCTCACCGACCATCGCGCAGCGCCAGCTTTGGTTCCGCTTCCCGCAATTCACTTCCGTAACCGTGCGCGGCGTCAACACGCACACCACCGTCTACCATGCTCTGCAATTGAGCCTGGAGAAACGGTTCTCGCACGGTTTGACGCTGCTGTGGAATCACTCGATCTCGAAGATGATCGAGAACAACGTGACCAGCCTGATCAACGAGCGGCATTACCGCTGCATCTCGGATATGGACCAGCCGCACATCATGAATCTGGCTTTCGTCTACGAGCTTCCGTTCGGCAAGGGCCGGCCGTGGGTGCAACGGGGCGTACTCGGTCATGTGATCGGCGGCTGGACGGTGAGCGGTCGCGCGGGCTACAGCTCGGGTCGGCCGTTGAGCATCTCGGACAGCAACGGGCGCCCGATCCGGCTGTGGAATGCGGCCAAGAAAGGCCCGGTCAAGCAGCGCCTGGGCGACCGCGTGGATCCGGTGACCCGAGAGGTGCTCAATCCCTACTTCGACACCAAGGCCTTTCAGTCGTTGCCTTCCCCCTATGTCATCTCGCCGGAGCCGCCTCATTTTGCCGAATTGCGAAGCCCCGCAGGCAAGGGACTGAGCATGTCCCTGATCAAGCGATTCACGATTCGCGAGCGCCTCCACATTGACGCACGGGCTGATGCATCGAACGTCACCAACACGCCGAGCTGGGGATGGCCCGGCACCAATATGGCCAACAAGGCGACCTTCGGCGTCATCGAAACGGCCGGAGGCGGACGCTCGATCCAGCTTGCGTTCCGCGCAGTCTTCTGACCGCCACCTGGGAAGCAACGAGCCGGCGGCGTGCGGGGGCGCCGCCGGCCTCTTTGTCCGGGCAGTCTGAGGCTGGCGGAGTACTCGCACCCCGCAGTCTTCCGGGCAGCTTTAGGGAGGTCTGGCGTTGGGGGTGGGCGGGGAGCTGGCGCGGTTGCTGGAACGGTTCAGGGACGAAGTGGCGGTCCTATAGGGGGTACTCAAGCAAGCGTGAGCTTCGCCGCCTTGGTTTCAACAGCCGCCGCCCGGGACACCGCCTCCGTCACAAGAGTAGGCGCCTTCGTTGAACTCGTCGAGGGCCATGACCAGCTCGCTGGTGACGGAGGGGTGGAGCCATCCCTTACCCACGGGCGGGACGATCAATTGGCCAATCAGGTTATCCGCACTTCGAATCAAATCCTGGACCGAATCGGGGATCGTGAATCCAGTCTGCTCGTTCAGCGCCACATTCAGCTTTGCGGCGATGAGTTGGTGAGCCAGCGCTACCAATCCGTTGCCGCGAACGGGCCGGCGAAGGATCAAAAGCAACTGGTCCTTCGAGTAAGTCACAGTGCCCAAGGTCAACGTGTCTAGCGGCCAGGCGTCCGGATGGTTCTTCCAGTAGCCCTGGGTGAAAAAGGCGCAGCCGTTCTGGGCCCAGACGGGCGGAGCGCCCACCAGGCAAATCAGGATCACCGGCACAAGACACAAGCCGACGATGCGCATAAGGCTCCTCCTTTTCGTGAATAGTCAGGCGGCCGCAGCCGTCACGAACGGACAGGGCACAGTTCTATTAAGCACCGTTACGAAGCGACTGTCAGCCGGTATGATGCGGATGAGCGCCGAGGAACGTTGCGGGAATTACCGTACCATAACGGATCCCCGCAAACGCCTGCTATTTCACCGTGGCGTCGGGTTTCAAGCCTGTCTTTTCGTAAAGCTTGCGCCGGGCCGCTTTATCGCCCTTCGCGATATCCCAGGCGATTTCGGCCACGCGCTCGGCGTGCTCGCGGGGAACGACCACCACGCCATCGCCGTCAGCCACCACGAAGTCGCCCGGGCGAACGAGCACGCCGCCCACCACCACCGGACGGTTGATGGCGGCTGCCTCAATGCGTCCCGGTCGGGTGCCGCCGCCGATGTATCTGGAGTAAACCGGGATGCGTTGCAGGACGAGCTCGTCGGAGTCGCGACAGGGACCGTTGGTGATGACGCCCACCGCACCCCGCGAGCGCCAGTTCAGCGCGTTGTTGGAGCCGATAAAACCCGTGCTCTCGATACCCTGCGCGTCAATCACCACCACGTGGCCGGGCTTCAGGATGCGCGAGAAAAGTTCGGGGGCGTAATTTTGATACCAGTGGGTGTGCCACTTCCGGAACTCTTCGTAAGGCATCTGCCCGGCCGGCGGGCGGTTGGTAGGCACGTACTGATAAGTTACTGCCACACCGTAAATACGGTGCGCGAGCTGATCGGTTTGATCCCGCCACAGGGGACGGATTTCGTGATCCATGACGCCGATATCCTGCAAGCCGATGGCCTGCATGGCGTCAATGACGTCACTGACACGCAATCCCTGGTACTTGCGGACGAGAACCATGGGGTCCTCGTCGCTGGTATCGGGGTAACCAAGCAGATTGGCGCCCTTGCGAAGCTGCTCGTCGGTGAAGCGTGGCGGGGCCTGCTGGCCCGGCGCCGCAGTCAATCCGAGGAAAACCAGTAACCAGGTTGCTCGCACCATGACGCCGAATGTAACACAAGGGCGGCACGGTGCGGAGTTACTTGTCGGTCAAAGCAGCGACACCGGGCAGAACCAGACCGGCCAGGAACTCGAGCGAGGCGCCGCCGCCCGTGGAAATGTGGGAAATTTGATCGGCCACGCCGGCAGCCTTGATGGCCTTTTCCGAATCGCCCCCGCCCACAACCGAGAGGGCGCCGGAGGCGGCCACAGCCTTGGCCAGCGCCACGGTCCCGGCATCGAAAGGCGGCATTTCGAAAACGCCCATAGGCCCGTTCCAGATGATACTCTTCGCCCTGGCGATTTCGGCCGAGTACATCTCGACGGTCTTGGGACCGATATCCACGCCGGCCATTCCGTCGGGAATGGTTTCCACGACCTGATGCGCCGCGCCCGGTTCGACTTTCTCCGCCACCACGTGATCCACAGGAAGCATCATCTTGTCGCCGGCCTTGGCCATCAGCTCGCGGGCTAACTCGACCTTGTCCGGCTCCACCAGCGAGTTACCCACCGGCTCGCCCTTGGCCAGCTTGAACGTGTAGGCCATGGCGCCGCCAATGAGGAGCCGATCCACGATCTTCAGCAAGTTCTCGATGACTTCAATCTTGTCGGAGACTTTGGCCCCGCCGAGAATGGCGACGCAGGGCCGGGGCGGATCCTGGGTCACTTTGGTCAGATACTCCAGTTCTTTCTCCATGAGCAGGCCGGCGGCGGCTTTGGGCACGAAGCGCGCGATGGCCTCGGTGGAGGCGTGCGCGCGATGCGCCGAACCGAAGGCATCGTTGACATAGTAATCGCAGCCCGCCGCCAACTGGCGCGCAAACTCGGGATCGTTCTTTTCCTCCTCCGGATGGAAGCGGACGTTTTCGAGCAGGATGACACGGTGGCCTTCCGCCTTGAGTTTTTCGACCTCGGGACCGATGCAATCGGGCGCCATCGCCACGGGCTCGCCGAGCAGCTCCTGCAGGCGAGCGGCGACCGGCTTGAGGCTCATTTCGGGATTGGGTTTGCCCTTGGGCCGACCCAGATGGCTGGCCAGCACCAGCCGGGCGCCGCGCTCCAAAGCATACTTGATGGTCGGCAGGGAAGCGCGAATTCGCTTGTCGGAGGTAATTTCCTGCCCGCCGGGAGCGAGCGGTACATTGAAGTCCACGCGCATGAAGACGAGCTTGCCTTCCAGATCCAGATCGCGGATGGATAACTTTGGCATCGAGTCCTCCTGAATCTCCGATCCTAGCATGGAGCACGCTGCGGGCGGAGGCGGGCTATTTCTCAAACACCGGCAGGCCGCTGAGCCGCGGAGGAAGCCCCACGGCACGCATGGCCTCCAAGATCGCTCCGGCGGCGGGAGGGTACATGGGAGGACCACACGCGTTGCCGGCTTCGCTTTCGACCACTGCGCAGAAGCGCTGTCGCACGATTTCGCTGCGAAAGACACCGCCGATATAAGCCACGCGGATCGGTTCGCCGGGGGCGAATAACTGGCCGCGCACAGCGGCGACCAGGGCAGCCAGTCGGGCGGCGGCGCTTTCCAGGATCTCCCGGGCCACAGCGTCGCCCTCGCGGGCGGCGCGATCCACATGGACGGCAAAGCGGGCGATTTGCGGCCGGGAAAACTCGGTCGTGTAAAAACGGTGGAGCAACTGGTTGGCCGATGCGCTGCCGGTGGCTTCCAGTAAAAGGCCGTACAGGGAAGTGGGCGGTCCCCAGCCCTCCTCGTAGCGCAAGGCGGACCGCAAGGCCTGGCGCACGAGATCGAAAGCGCCGCCCTCGTCGCCGAAGATGTAGCCCCAGCCTCCGGCGCGCGCGGTGCGGCCCGCGGCGTTGCGTCCGAAGGCGATCGAGCCGGTGCCGGCGATGGCGATGATGCCAGGTTCGCCGCCCGTGGCGCCCGCCAGGGCGATGAGTGCGTCCGTGGTGACGATCAATTGGTCGGCAGCCAGCATCTGCTCGAGCAAGGCGCGTTTATCCTCGGGACCGCCGCTGAAGCCAAGGCAGGCGGCGCGAAAACGCGCGAGGGAAGGATCCAGACCCGCGTTGCGGCACGCCTCGCCCACGGAATCGCGAATCGCGGTGAGGAACTTCTCGCGTCCCTCCGGACCGCCCACATGGTTGCAAGGGCCGCCGCGGCCCACGCCGAGCACGCGTCCGGAGGCGTCGGCGACGAGCGCGATGGTGGCGGACTGACCGCCGTCTACACCCAAGAACACGGCTGCCTCCTAATCCAAACGATACAACCGCGCGCCGTTGCGTTCCGCGAGGAATGTGGCGCCCCAAAGAACGGCGTTCTTGCGGAAGTCCTCGGCGCCGAAGTCCTCGTCCCAGATGAGCACGTAGCGGACGCCACGGCGCTTGAGTTCGTGCGCGGCGGCGCGCCGCAGGCCGAGCGGAGGCGGCAGTTCGGCGATGTCCGGCTCGTCATCGAGCCTGCGCCACTCCCCGGAGGGCAGTCTTCCCTCCAAACCAACCCGGCTGCGATACTGGTCGCGCGAGCACTCCAGCACCACACGATCGAGCGTCAGCGGTTTGTGGAATTCCACCTCGACGAACATGTCCGGCTCCAGCGTCTGCCAGCTCCGCCAGCGCGTGGCGGGGCTGTTGTCGAAGGCCATCTGTACGTCCCAAGGCTTCGGCCAGGCGCGCAGCCGCCAGAGCGGTCGTCGGGCGAGCTCGCGCTCGCCGCGGAACACACGCATTTCGCCGACGCTGAAGTGGTCCGGCCCGCCCCGATGGGTCTGCACGACGCGGACGGCGGCCAGTTCGAGGGGCTGAAAGCGAAAGGTCAACTGGCGTTGCGGCGCATACTCGGGAATGATGCCGTGCCAGAGGATATCGCCCAGCACGGCGTTGAAAGCGGACTGGTAGACCACGAGGATTTCGCGCGTCGTGTACGCGTCGGGGACCTGATTGAAAGTCAGGATGCGCGCGCCGGGCGGGGTCATGTCCTCGACCATGCGCGCGATGGGGTAAAAGAGACTCCTGCGCGTCAGCCAGGACTCCTCGGCTTCCAGCCGCACGGCCTGCCGCACGGGTATCTTGATCAGCCGCCAGGCGTTGGGATCGCAGTACAGGTTGACCGCGTCGGGCCAGCTCGCGATGGCGTGCGCGACCGCGAAGCCGGCGGCGAGAGCCTGTCGGCGGCTCAGGACCAGGGCCATGGCGAGCGAAACGAAAGGAACCGCCGGGATGAGAAATCGCGTCCCGATATTGTTCGCGTAAGGCAGTCCGAACAAAAGGCCGGCAGCGAGCGCCCTGCGACCGGCGGAAACGCGGAGCGCGCCCAGGCCCAGCGGCGCCAGCAGGAACAAAGGTCCCAGCAGTCCGCAAAGCACCGCGCCGCGGACCGTAACTTCGAGCGGAATTTCCCAGTGGCTCTTCAAGCCGATGTAATTGCGCATGTGATGAAGATATTCCTGCTCGAAGGATACGTGCACGTACGGATTGGGAAAGTACCGGTTGAAAAAGGGAGAAAACGGGTTACCCAGCCAGATCCAGTTTTTCGCCAGCCAGGGGATTACGGGCACGGCGGCGCACAGCGCGAGCGCGGCGACAGAGGGCAACAATCGCTGTTTTTCGCGCCATAACTTCCAGCTTACAAAGCCAAGCGCGTAGACGGCGCCGAGGAAGGCGGTGTACTTGGCCGCATAGCAAAAACCTGCCAGCAACCCGGTGAGCGGCAGCAGACGCCAGGCGCGTTCCTGATCCCATATCTGGACCAGATAAAAGACCATGAACAGAAGCCAGGCCGTGGCGACGTCAATATAGGCGGTCGTTCCGTCTTGCCCCACGACCGGGCTGAGGAAGGTGAACAACGCCGCCACCACGCCCGCCGGGCCGAAGCCGAAGCGGCGGGCGTAGGAGATCATGCTCAGGGGCAAAGCGACCAGGAAGGCGAAGTGAACCAGCGCCGCAGCCGAGTGGCGCCCGATGGAGAACGCGAACAGGTAGAGCATTTCGACGCCCTGGGAAAGGTTCGCGTACATGTTGGTCGTGATCGGTTCGAAGCCGCGGTTGCGCAGGTATCGAGAGACCAGCCCGAGATGGTAGGTGCTGCCGTCCGGGCTCATTTCGGGCGCCATGGCGTTGAAAAAGTAAAGAATCAGGAACGGCAGGCCCAGCAAAACGAGCAAGCGTTTCCAGAACGCCGGCAGCGGCGGCAGGGAATCGTCGTGCCCCTTGAACCAGCCGCGCCACAGGGCGAGAGCCACGAGGACAAGTCCGAAGGTTTGGAAGACGCCCTTGCGCGCCAGCCCGAGCGTCGCCGCGACGAAAACAAGCTGGCTGAGGCAGGCCGCGCCGACGGCGAGAGCGAACAGGTGTCGTTCCTGGCGGAACAGTCTAAGGTCAAGAGCGCGCAGAAGGAGTTGACCGAGGGCGGTCGCCGCGGCCACGGTCAGCGCAGCCCCGAGCAGGATGTAGAAAGCCTGCGGCATCAGACGGTGAACCCGGGACGCGTCATTGGAGGAAACCTGCGCTCTTCAGGATGAATCCGAGACGCGCGCCGTCCTGCGGAGCCACCCACGGTTTGTCTATCTCCAGGGTCACGTAGTTGTGCAGGTCGGTTCGCAACCATTCCGCCGGGACAGGTTTTGCGATGCGGAATTCGCCTCCTCTCTCATAGCGCGAGCGATCCAGCGACTGACCGTTGACGAAGACCGAGACCACGACCGGACCGCGTTGCGCGAAGGTTACTTCCGGGATGGCGAACTCCATGACGAAGCGCAGGCGTTGCGTCGTGGGGAGCCGGAAGACAAGCTCGGCCCGCGGTTCCAGCCAGCGCCAGGCGCCGCCTTCCAGGTGCCGGCTGACGCCGCGCACGAAGTGAGCCTCGGCATTGGGCGCGTTCATCGTGACGAAGTGAGTTACCGGACTGGGTTCCGGGCCGGTCATCGGACGGCGCTGCACGGGCGGAGCGTAGTAATCGGGGATCGCGGCGCATCCCGCGAGCAAGAGGGCGAGGGCGATGAAACCGCGTCGGAGCCTCACGAAAAAGCGAGTATAGCGGACGGCGGCGCCGCGCTTCCAGCCGCGTCAGACTCTCTCCGGCACGACGTACGGTTCGCGATAGCGACGCGTCAGGAGCTGATCGGCCTCGGGGTCGTTGATGAAACGCTCGCGGGCAGGATCGAAACGGAGCTTGCGTCCGGTCCGGTAGCTGATGTTGGCCAGATGACAGAGCGCGGCCGAGAGGTGGCCTTCCTCGATGTCGCAGAGCAGATCGGTTGGCCGTCGGCTGCGCACCGCAACGAGGAAGTTTTCGACCAGCGGCGTGGTGTCCCACTTCCGGGGCTCGACGTAGCTCATCTGCTCGACCAGCTCCATCTTCTCGCCGCGGTACATCTGGAAGCCCTCGAGATCGAGCGACATGACGCCCTCGCTGCCGAAGAAGATATTGCCGATATAATTCTGGCCGTCGCGCACGACGCTGGCTTCGCCGGTGGTAAGCAAGCCGCGGACTTCGAAAACGAGCAGGCAGTCGCCGTAATCGAACTCGGCGATCTGAGTGTTGGGGGTTTCCTGGTCGTCGTCGTAGACGAACTTGCCGCCGGTGGAGTGGACGACGGCGGGCAACGTTTGTTTGCCCAGTCCCCAGCGAGCGATGTCCATTTCGTGCACGCCCTGGTTGCCGATGTCCCCGTTGCCGGTCTCCCAGAACCAGTGCCAGTTGTAGTGGAAGCGGTTGGGGTTGAAGGGCCGCCAGGGGGCGGGGCCGAGCCAGAGGTCATAATCCACGCCGGGCGGCACGGGGCCGTCAGGCTGCCGGCCGATGGAGCGGCGCCGTTTGTAACAAAGTCCCTTGGCCATATACAGCCTGCCGATGGCACCCTGGCGCAGCAGCTCGATGGCGCGCCGCTTGTGGGCGATGCCGCGGCTCTGCATGCCGACCTGGACGATGCGCTGGTACTTGCGCGCGGCCTCGATCATTTTGCGCCCTTCCCAGACGTTGTGACTGGCGGGTTTCTCGACATAGACGTCCTTGCCGGCCTGACAAGCCCAGATGGTTTGCAGGGCGTGCCAGTGGTTGCAGGTGGCGATCGAGACCACGTCCACCTCGCGGTCCTCCAGAAGTTTGCGGAAATCCTGGTAGGCCCGGGGCTTGAAACCCTGTACTTTTTCAGCCAGCGCCACGGCGCGCTCCGATTGCGCGGTGTCTATATCGCAGACGGCGACGACGCGCGCGCTGCGGCGCGAACCGAAGACAGAAATATGATCGCGGCCGCGGCCGCGCACGCCAACCACGGCTACGTTGATGCGATCATTGGCGCCGAGCACCGGCGCGGCGGCGGTGGCGATCAGGAAGCCTCTGCGATCCATGCTCATGGGGAGCTCCGGTCTTTCATGATGGCACGGACGCGCGCAGCCGTGGTAGAATGCGCGGCGCAATGACCCGGAAAGATTTCTTGCGGACCGCGGTGGCGGCGCCCGCCGTGCTGACCCAGGCCGGCAAGCGAAGGAACCTGGTCTTTATCATCAGCGATGACCACCGCCACGACTTCATGAGCTGCGCGGGCCACCCGTTCGTCAAGACCCCGCATCTGGATCGGCTGGCGCGGGGCGGCCTGTGGTTCCGCAATGCCTTCGTGACCACCTCGCTGTGTTCACCCTCCCGGGCCTCCATCCTCACTGGCCTGTACGTGCACGCCCACGGCGTCACCGACAACGTGACGCCCTTGCCGCCGGGCCTGGTCACGTTCCCCCAGATCCTCCAAAAGCACGGCTACCGCACCGGCTATGTGGGCAAGTGGCACATGGGCGGTGACTCGGACGACCCGCGACCGGGCTTCGACCGCTGGATCAGCTTCCGCGGACAGGGGGTTTACTGGAATCCGGTGCTGAACTTCGACGGGCAGCGGCGCCAGGTCAAGGGTTACGTCACCGACATTCTCACGGAGGAAGCCGTCAAGTTCATCGAGGAAAGCAAGGGCCTGCCGTTCCTGCTCTGCCTCGGACATAAAGCCGTCCATCACGAGTTTTATCCGGCGGAACGGCACAAGAATCTTTACTCGGACGTGCCCTTGCCGTACCCCAAGTCCATGGCGAATACCGATGAGAACTACCGCGGAAAACCGGACTGGGTCAGGCGGCAGCGTAACTCATGGCACGGCGTGGACGGCATGTACGATCACAAAATCCCGTTCGACCAGTTTTACCGGGATTATTGCCGCACGCTCATGGCCTTGGACGAAAGCGTGGGCCGGATCGTCAATACGCTGGAGGAAAAAGGTCTCCTCAACGACACGCTGCTCATGTACACGAGCGACAACGGCTTCATGTTTGGCGAGCACGGCCTGATCGACAAGCGGGCGATGTACGAACCCTCCATTCGCGTGCCGATGATCGCGCATTGCCCGGACCTGTTCGACGGCAACCGGCAGGTCCAGGGGATGGCGTTGAATATGGACATTTGCCCTACCATGCTCGAGGCGGCGGGCCTCGCCGTACCGCCCGGTTTGCACGCGCGGTCCCTGCTGCCGCTGGCGCGCGGGGCTACGGAGTGGCGCACGGAGTTCCTCTATGAGTATTTCTGGGAGCGCGACTTCCCGCAGACTCCCACCGTGCTCGGGCTGCGCACGGATCGTTACAGTTACATGCATTACCACGGGATCTGGGACCTGGACGAGCTGTACGACATCCAGAAAGATCCCGATCAGACGAATAACTTACTGGGCGACGTTCGGATTACCACCCAGGCCGGGCGTTTATTCAACCGGATCAGGGATCCAGAACTGAAAAAGCTGGTGGCGGACTTGCAGGGCCGCATGGAAAAGATTCTTGCCGGGACCGGCGGCCGCCGGGAACCGACCTGGAAAGCCTAGC
>Ga0209017_10000899_pt1 | contig 25975 bp, 20 predicted proteins | sample YNPBryunderm2012_FD_185812 | JGI IMG/M metagenome (GOLD analysis project Ga0209017, IMG submission 185812) | Anoxygenic and chlorotrophic microbial mat microbial communities from Yellowstone National Park, USA - YNP Bryant MS undermat 2012... ...
CAAGTTCTTATCCTTGCTGGTGTTTCGTAGTATGGCAACAAGAACCCAGGGTGGGAGGCGTGCACCAACAGGGGGCAATCGGCCAATCCAAAGGCATAAGTCCATCGTCATAATAGTGCCTGGGATGTATTTTCATCCTTATGGTCCATACCGTTTCGTTGTGGGAATGTGAATTGCGGCAACGGGATGGAAAATACAGGAGCACTGGGTATGGCAAATACCAGCTACCGGTAAGCTGCCGCGACTTCCCCAGGCCAACGCGATCATTGGAAAGGAGGATTTGCTCATGCGACACCCTTTCGATGGGATCATTATCCCTCCCGAGAAGAGCGGTGACGGTACCCACGGAGAAAGACACTCCGCTGAGGAACCCCCCACCCGACGAGAATGGTTGCTCCGTATGCTGGCAGCGTCTGCGGGAATGCTGGGGCTACCTCTGACCGGCATTGCCGTACCCCCACCCACTCGACCGAGCAATCCAGCTACACCCCGCCCAACCACCCAAGCCCTCGGCGAGGAAGGCAATCCGCCCATTCGTCCCAAGCCGACAGACCCCCAGCCGGACCCAACACCAACTACGCTCGCTCTGGGCGAAGAAGGGAATCCACCTCCCAAACCGAAAGACGGTCCCAAACCACCTCCACCCACAACTCGTGCCTTAGGGGAAGAAGGAAATCCGCCTCGAATCACTACCTTGGCTTTGGGTGAAGAAGGCAATACCCCGCCACGCCAGCGAGGCTGACGCGTATCCCTTCGGGAGGAAACCGACACCGGATCGACCCCGAAGCCAGGGGCCAACGATCCGGTGACACCAGATTTTGCCCTTCAATCCTGCATGGGCAGGCCTTCCCTTTTCCTTCACGGGGCATTTCCCTTCACGGAGCATCATCACGGAGCATCGCCACGGTGCTTCCCCCGATACTTTCCCGGTTGAGGAGCCCCCTGAGTCCCCTCCACCCTGCTCTCATCGGTTACACCGGCTTCATCGTGTTGCTTTCGACCCGTCTCTTCACAGGGAGGATCTTTGCCTCCATATGGGTGCTTTCCGTCTCTTCACACGGAACATCGTGCTGCCATTATGCTTCTGGAGGGATTTCGAGCAGGTATCCGGGTAAGCCAGCGGTTCCACCACAGGTGATCAACGGCAACCCCCAGAAATAGCCTGGGAGACACCCGAAATAGCTTACAGCAGGTTCGCACCATGCCACGGAAGCAGACCTGCGAGTTAGAGCAGCAGACTCGCGAGGGAATCGGATAAAGGCAGACCCGTAGCCTGCTCAAATCCGAGGAACATCGGACTGGGATTGGCTTCCAAAAAGACGTACTGCCCCTGGGGAGTCCAACGGAAATCGATACCCGTCCAGAGTAAATCCAGCACTTGAGCAATCTGCCGGCATTGAGAAATCATCGACTGCGGGAGTTGATGGACCAGCAACAGCGGTTGCGGATCATCCCGATAATCCAGGTATGGTGTACGAATTTCGCAAGCGAACACTTGCTCCCCCGCCACAAAAACTCGAATATTGGTCCCGGGGACTTCTTCCTGAATCGTCACGGGTGCCAGACGGAGATGGAGGAGGTGTTCATCCTCGAGGTGATGCGGTTGGAGGAGTTGGGCATGCGCACCACCCTGCACAGGTTTGAAAATGCAGCGGGGATGGGCCGCAGCGAACTGCTTGACCTGCTCGGGATCGCTGGTAACAATCGTATCTGGAATAGCCACCCCCAATTGTGCCACCCGAGCCAGTTGCACGGGCTTGGTGCGATGAAGTTGCTGAGCCTGCCAGTTATTAACCCAGCGGGCCGGTACATCCTTGAGGAAGCTTTCCCACAGTCCTTGAGCGTCGTATTCTGCAATAGAGCGCTGATCCAGATCCGGTAATGGCGGCACAGCTACACCATGATTGCAACGCCAATATACAGCCTGGATGTCCGTCCAATGCAGTTGTCGGCCTGAAGGTAAGCGGAGAAACCCCTCCCGCCGTTGGGGCGCAAAGTGAAGCTCCATTTGGGTGGGAAACCAACGGCTATCCACCAACTCCACATCCGCCGCATAACGATCCCTGAGATAGTGATACATGTGACAGGCATGCAGATCATCCGAACTACCCAAGATCACGATCGTCATGGAATCACCCCTGCCGCGGGCGTGTGCTTCCCCGGTGAGGGCGCGTTTTTCCCTGCCACGATGCAGCCCAAGAATATGCCAGGATTCTGGTTCTCTGATCCCGGGTCCATCGGATTACCCCTGCTGAAGGCGTATGCTTGCTTCTCACCGCCTCGACACAGCCCAAACATATACTACGACGATCCGGGATCTATGATGCGGATCAACCGGCCGCTCAGTCGGTCTGTCAAAGAATCGATGCTCGGCGATCCTGCAGAACACAATTCCATCCCTAGGGTTCCAGAAGGGCAGATCAGGGATTGCTGGGGGGAGTTGCTACGGTGAGAGGCGGGAAAGAAGGATCCTAAGCCGAAGCCCGGCCCAAGGTGAATGGGAAGGAGGGATAGGGCTTGTTACTTCAGTTGGGCGGGACCACCATGGTCGGGGATGCCTGAGACTCCGCAGGGGTAGCAACGACCCTGGGGGATGGCGGAGTCTCGGCGGCGGATGCAGTCGGCGTGTGGTTGGAACTGGCAGCCGACAAGGCCGATGACATCGTGATGGGAGCTTCATTCCTGGAATCGACCGGGGAGTCCGGGGACGCGGCAGACTCTGTCGAAGTCGAGGAGGGAGAGGAAGAAGGCTCCGAGGAGGAAGGCTCCGGGTTAGGCGCAGGCAGAGGAGGCAGGTCGGGAAGCAACCGCAAAAGCTGGTCCTGTCGAAAGGGTTTGTACAGGACGTGTTTCATACCCTCGGCGCGGGCTTTGATGATGGAGTGCGCTGTGTCATAGCCGAAACCGGTGGTCATCGCGACAAGAGCACGGGGAGCAGCAGCACGAAGGCGGCGGTAGCACTCATAGCCCCCCAGATCGGGAGGTTTGACTTCCTGGAGAATCGCATCGTATTCGGAACTGGCCGCCATCGCCAGGCCGTCGGTAGCGCGGGAGGCCGTTTCGACGATCGCTCCGAGCCGGCTAAGTACCAGATGCGCTTGTCGCCGCATCTGTTCATCGGAGTCGATCACCAGGAAGCGGCGTCCCCGTAGGGGAAGCTCAACGGGCGTGCTGAGCGGACCCAGGAGGAGATTCTTACTGACCTGGGCCACCCCTTCCTTGACGGCGCGTGCCGCCGCTCGCATCTTCCGAAGCCGTTCTGCCGCTTCGGGATGGGTCGGTTGGAACTGCTCCAGCAGAACACTTGCCCCAGCCACCACCTCGTCCAACGGTAGGGCGATCTCTTTGTTGACTGCATCGATCGACTGGGAGGCGGTACAAATTTGTTGGGCACTGAGCAGGTCCAGCGTATGGAGAGCCGCAGCGATCTCTTTGCTGAACAATTCGGTGAATTGCAAGTCCTCAGGACCAAAACCGTTGACCCGTGGGCTTTCCACATTCAGAGTTCCGATGACTTCGTCATGGAACTTCAGGGGGACCGTCATGGAGCTGCGTGCCCCGGGAGCACCCTGGAGATACAGCGGGTCTTTGGTCGTATCCGGACACAGGTAGCTGCGACCCGTATACGCCACATACCCGGTCACCCCGTTGCCTGTCGGACGTGCATAGAGTTTGCGACCGGCCGCTTCGGGAAGCATCCCATCTTGCAGAAGGGGAATCAACTCTCCCGTCTTGCGATCCAGCAGCCGCACCTCAATGGTGTCATAATGCAACAGATCATGAATGCAGTGGCGAAGATTCTGTTTGAGCAGTTCAATACGCGAACGAACATCCATTTCCGCCAGCTGTTCCGGGGTGAGACCTGCCAGTTCCCGTCCCGCCTGATGAAGAGCATCGAGCTTCTGTTGCTGGCTGACTTCAGAGGTGACATCTCGCAGCAGAGCGATCAGTTGGGTGACTTGACCCTCTGGTCCCAGAACCGGCCGGATATCCGCTTCCAGATAAGGCTGGTCACCACCATGAGGGCGGAAGAGTCGCAGGTGCACGCTGTGACCGGCACGAGCAGGGCCGAGAGGGTCTTCCAATCGGGAAGCACTGGGAGTGTGCCAATCCGCCTCTGCAGGCCGGTGCGGATCGAGAAACTGACCTACTGCCGCCACCCGGGCTTGCAAAGCTTCCAGCAGAGGACGACCGATAGGATCCCCCTGGGTATAAAGTCGTAAGGTAGGATTGGCCCAAAGGATTCGCCCTTCTGTATCCAGGACAGCCAATCCCTTGTCGATATTCTGCAGGATCAATTCATCCCGTTGAAAGCGTTCCAGGAGGGCCGTAAGGACTTCCGGACGGGCAATGACCGCATCATATTTTCCTAAGTGAAGCCGTTGTGCTACAATAGCCGCCTCCGCAGGCACATGTTCCGTGGCGGCCTGAGACCATATCGACCCCTCCCACGCTGGAGCGGGACCAATCAGTAATACCCGTGGTGCGTCGGACACGCTTACTCCCTACACCTGTCCCTCACTATGCCCTAACAATTATAGCCTCCATGTCGCTTTCATCACTAGCATCCCAGGCAACCGACCTCTTTCCGCTCCTTACGAACCCTCCTAATCCCCTCACCCGTTCCCATGACTACTTACGACCCCACGGTACGTCCATTCCTTAGGACTCACGAATCCCTACCGCTAACATATTCCAGCCTTCAAGCCGTGGGGCCAGCATCAATGCACCGCCATCTGTGCCTCCCGACTGCCCACCGCTTTAGCATATTCTCAAACCTTGGGCAACAGGTTGTCCCTTTCCAAAACGGATTTAATTCCGACGAACCCCTTATCCACTCTATATTCCGACTTGACCACCTCGGCACAACCGCGTGCAACTGGACACATAGGTTATCCATAATGCCGTAGTCGCACAATCCCTCCTGCGACAGAAAGGTTAGCTCAACAGAAACAGAGAGGGGAGAAACCGAGAGGAATGAGGAGCCAACTTGCTGTTTTCGGCACCAGTGGAGAAATTGTGACCAACGAAACGTTGCATTGGTTCGTCTTATCTAATACAAGAGGATGGACAGCGTCGCGATGAAAATAAGCGATACGGTCTGAGAGGAGGCATGACGATGATCGATATGCAATATCTACGGCGTTGGCTGGCCGCAGCCGTGGTCATCAGTTGCTCAGCACTTCTGTTGGGCGTGGGCGTGGCCTGGTCCACCGCGGATGAGCCGAAGACTTCCGCGTTGGCCGATCTGCGGGATGCCGTGCAGATGGCGGATAAGCGCGGTGTCAACGTAGCCGAGATTCAGGCTGCTTTGGAAAATCTGGAAAAAGCCTTGCAGCAAGGATTGAAGCTCGCACCGGATCAAGCGGATCCTCCCAAGGAGCTGCTTGCTTTGCGAGAGGCAGTGGAAGCGGCGGCCCGTAAAGGGGAGAACGTCGAAGCGATCCGCAAGGAACTGGAAGCGGTCGAAAAGCAGTTGATTGGCCGAACCCTGCAAGTGGAGCGTCCACCGCTGCGTCCCGTTGATCCGCCGGAGCGTCCCGGCCGACCTCGGTTCCCACTGGGCGATGGAGGAGCGATTGGGCCACCTGGCTTCGTCCTGCCTGGTTTGCCGGGTGGATTGCCGGGAATCGACCGCGAGTTATTCGACAAGGCGCAAAAGCTGCGTGAGGATGCCTTCCGTTTGCTGCTCGAAAACCCCAATGATCCTGAAGCTCTGCGTAAACTGGAAGAAGCCACGCAACTGATGCTTCAGGCGATCGGGGGCGGCCGGGTGCTCCCCAATCTAGGCTTCGACGGCGACGGGTTCCCCCCTCTGTTCCCGCAACCGGCGGAGCGCCCCCGTTTGGGCATCCGCATGCAGCGAATTCCGGAAGCGCTAGCAGAACAGCTGGGCCTGGAGCCGAACCGGGGCATCCTTGTCACCGATGTCCTTCCGGACACCCCGGCGGAAAAGGCAGGCTTCAAGGTCCATGACATCGTCCTGGATTTCGCCGGCAAACCCGTTCCGGACGATCCCGAAGCGTTCGCCCGTCAGGTGCAGTCCGTCAAAGCCGGGGAAAAAGTCTCGGCGGTGGTTCTCCGCAAAGGCCAGCGAGTGGAACTGAAGGACATCACCCTGCCGGAAATCAAGCGGGAAGACCGTCCACGCCCCCGCATTCCTGATCGGTTTCGGGGCGGCATTGAGCCGGGTTTCGACTTTGGAGGATTCCCGGCCTTTCCCTTCCCGGATCCGGCTTTCCCTCTGCAAGGCGGTGGGTTCGTACCCAAAGCCCGAAGTGTCTCCGTGACCTTCCTCAACGGCCGCTTCACCATCAAAGCTGTGGATAATGGTGTCCAGTACACCATCATCGGCCTGCAGGATGATCTCAAACCCATCGAAAAAATCCAGATCGTCGATGGAGATAAGAAGGTGGAAGCGGACGACATCGACAAACTGCCCGAAAAGTACCGGCCCGTGGTCAAGGAACTGCTCCAGCAACACATGTTTCCCCCTTTGCAGAACCTCTTCCAATTCCCGAAAGAGGACCTGAAGCCCAACCAAGAGCCACGGCTGAAGGACAATCGAGAAAAGAAGAAGGACTGAACGTCAAACCACCACCCCCTAATCCTCAACGACGCCCGGCGAAAAAGGTGTAAAAGCCCAGGCGGTTCCCCAGCACCAACGGCAGCCCAGAACGGCAACCGCTGGGGGAAACCACCACCGGGCTTGTTACTTTTTCAGGATTCAAAAACCCGGTAGAGTGGGAACTCGCAGGTTAGACGGACCGAGAGGCGTAGAATCCCCTCGCCCAAACCCCAGGTTGAGGATCAGACGGACCGAGACGGAGTATCGGCACCCGTTTTCGCCTGGGGGAATAACCCCGTTCCACCCCGCCTGGCGAACCGGAACAAAAACTTTCACCCCTTCCCATACGTCGGATAAGGATGACGGGGTTCAGGAAAGCCGATGTCACGTCGCCTCTTCCGAGTCCTGGAGGAAGAGCCATCACCCAGAGGAGTTGTGCCATGAGACAGTACGAGGCAGGGTGGAATCCGACGCGTAAAGCATGGGTCACGGCCGGCATGGGCGGACTGGTTATCGGCATCGCGGCCGCTTTCTTCTTTCTCAACCTGGCGACAGCAGCACTTCCCGCTGCGGAACCCCCGCCATCGAAGCCTCTGGTGGAGGGTAATACCCGCTTCGCTTGGGATCTCTACGCCCAGCTTGTAGCGAAGGAACCGAATAGCAACCATTTCTTCTCTCCCTTGAGCATTTCCACAGCCTTGGCGATGGCGAGTGCTGGAGCCCGCGGCGAGACGCAAGCCGAGATGGCCCGGGTGTTGCACCTCCCGGATCAGGCCTACACCGCTTTTGGAAACCTGCTGCGAGACATCCGCGGCAGCGGAGACCCCGCCAAGCGAGGCTTTACACTCAGCACAGCGAATGCCCTTTGGGCGCAACAGGGGTACCCCTGGCGTGCCGAGTATAAGAAACTCCTCCAGGATGACTTCGGAGCGGGACTGTTTGACGTAGATTTCATTTCCCAGCCCGAGGCCGCCCGCAACTCGATCAACAAGTGGGTCGAAAACGAAACGCGGGAGAAAATCAAAAATCTCATCCCACCGGGAGCTATCGACCCCATGACACGGGCAGTGCTCACCAATGCCATTTATTTCAAGGGGGATTGGCTGCACAAGTTCGACAAAGCGAAGACCCAGGAGCAACCGTTCACCCGGCTCGACGGCACCAAGGTCCCCGTGCCTCTCATGTATCAGAGCCTGGAAGATAACGGTTACAGCTATACCGAGACAGCCGACCTTCAGGTACTTGACCTGCCCTATGCCGGCGAACGCTTGAGCATGACCATTCTGCTTCCGAAGCGGTACGACGGCTTACCGGAATGGGAAAAGCAACTCGATGCAGGAAAGCTGACACAAATCCTCGGTTCTCTCAAGAGAACTAGGGGAGGCGTGGTCGTATATCTGCCGCGGTTCCGTCTTGAGATGCCCGAGCCGTATGACCTCAACGGCCCACTCCAGGCTCTGGGGATGAAGAAAGCTTTCCGCGAAGCCGAGGCGGATTTCAGCGGCATGCACACTGGCCCCGAGAGATTGTTCATCTCGCAGGTGTTGCATAAGGCCTTCGTGGAGGTGAATGAAGAAGGGACGGAAGCCGCAGCCGCAACGGGTATTATCTTCAAAGTGGAAAGTGCGCCTCCACCTCCGCCGGTGTTCCGAGCCGACCGTCCGTTCATCTTCCTGATCCGCGATCGGCAGACGGATAGCATCCTGTTCCTCGGTCGGCTTGTAAATCCCAGCGGCGTAAAGTGAACCAGAACGGAGGCCACCTCCTTAGGTCCTATGTCAGAAGCGGGCTTCCAGACCCAAGCTGAGGGACTGCATCCACAGATCGGTCAGTCGGGGCGGCGTCTGGGGATCGAGGGCATCCGCCAAGCGCACGCAGCGGCTCAGATAGTGGAACGTATAGCCGGCATACAAACGGAGGTGATTGCCCAACTGACGCCCTACGGTCAGACGTAAAGTCGGGAGAACGGCAAAACGATCCTCGAAGCGGGTATCCAGGCTGACAGGACGTCGCCAGCCTGCAGGAGTTCGTGCGAAGGTACCGGTGAACAAGCCGGTGCTTTCGACCTTGGGAGTGACCACCCCCCAGGCCACGGTCACCGCCCCCGCGACAAACCAAGGGCCACCGCGATATTCCCCGGCCAAACCCACCTGCCCCCCATGGAACGGATTGGAAGCTGCCAGGCGATTGAGGCGATGTTGATCCACATAGCCACCATCGGGAGGTTCCCCGAAGTACAGCTCATCCTGGGCAAAAGCATGGCGATAACCCAGAAGCAAATCCAGACGATACTGCGGGGTACACAGCAGATTGTGGCGGTAATTCACGTCCGCGGTAATGTACCAGGAAGTGTACGTCAGCGGGAAACTGTCGAGCAGCGGCGTTCCCGGTGGGAAGATCAGCAATTGCGGTGCACCTCCTCGAACACCGTCAGGGAATAGTACCAACATTTCCGGGGCGTAACCGGGGAAAATGGTGGCGTTGCCGCCGAGAACGAACAGACCCGCGTCCACGCCCATCCGGTTGAGGGAATCCAGCCAGAAGCCGCCGTAGAGAGCAAAAGCCGCTTGAAACGTCGGCACGTCGCGACCCGCGGTGAGCAGATAGGGACCGAGAAAGGTCGAGCCATCGACATCAGGCACGGCCAGGCGTAAGTTGTGCCGCAGCGGGGGAACCGGCCACCAGGCCAGTTCTAAAGCAGGGCTGACCCACCATCGGCCCAACGGTGGGCACACCTCCGGTCCTCGGGGCGGTGCGCTCGGCGGCAGATAAAGATAACGGGGATCGTACTCCACCGCTGGAGGAGGCGGCTGGGTCGAAGTCGCCCCAGAATCTACCGACCCCGGATTCGCCGGAGGAGGCACCAGAGGCAGAGAAGCGGTGGACTGCGGCGGTACGGGAGTGGACACCCCAGGTGTCGGTCCGACAGAGGGAAGAGTATCCTGGGCCTGGAGCCTTGCCTGCCCACAGATCAGACCGATCATCGCCCCCGTGCTCAGCAGCAGCCGATAGGCTCCCGGCGTTCTCCCCCGATCGCACCCCTGTCTCTTGCTTTCTGGCATGAGTCCTGCTCCTATTCCAGAATCCCCATCCCCTCCTTGTCGGCCGCGTGCGTAAGACTCCCAACGGTTCGCTCCCTCCCCGAGTCATTGGCCCAAGATCAGAGGCATGAGGAAGGTATGGATGAACCCTGGGGCATGCATGCCATGATGGCCGCCGTGATGACCTGTCCAAGCCAACTCAGGGGACCAGAAGTGCTGCCGCAAACGCCGGGCGATCAGCGGATCCTGAGCCGCTTGTTGGGCCTGGCGGAAACCCCAGCGACCGGCCGCCGCCCCTGACCAGAAATTGTCGGTCGTGCCCACCACACGCACGACGAACCCCAAGGCTACCCAATCCCGCTTGCTACAAAAAACATCCACCCCTTCCCGAGCGGCGAGCAATGTCGGGCGTAAGTTGTAACCCGTGGACACGCTCGGGGCCAGGAGGATGATGCGATCCAGGCTATCCGGGGGCAGCACATCGCCCGCACCCAGGGCCACAGCACAACCGGCACTGTGAGCCACCAGTACCATCCGCCGCTCCGGCTGGCGTTGCCGCTGTTCACCGATTACCTCAGCCAAGCGTGCCCCTTGCCGTCGCGCATGAGCACCGTCGATTTGATCTTTCAACAGACGCCGGTAACCGTGCGACCAGGGAAAAACCGCCAACTCCAACGGGTTGCCGGCTACGGCATTCGCATAAGCTAAGGCACTGGAGCACCCTTTCAAGTCTCCCGCCCCATCCACGACCCAGACCAGAGGCTTGTGGACCGCGGAACCTGCCGTTTCCATCCGAGAGGACGACCAGGCCCGACAGCAGGTCTGATACGCCACGGCTGCGGTTCGGGGAACCGATTTCCCGGAACCTTCCCTCCGCCAACTCCAGGGGCCGGCCAACGCCACGGTCGCCACGATCATCCCCAGGCTCACGGACCAGATCATCCCACGGAACATGACCCCATCTCTCCTCATCCCTGGCTTCTGGTGCGGATTGTTCTCCCGGACAGACCGGATAGCAACTTTGCTCTGGGAAACCCCGGCTCGGTTGCCGGCCTACCGTTGCGGGTAACCAGGGTGCCGCTCCTCCTCGGTGCCTATCTTTCCGCGTCTCCTCCTTGCCTATCTTTCCTCGTCTTCGCAGGGCCGCTCGGGGGAGACATCCAACTCCTCTCGCTTTTTTCCCGGCGTTGGATACTATCGGTTCGTGCGGGATGCAACTGCATTTGCCTGGCAGCTGGGAGACAGGTCTCCCTATGCCAGCAGACCGGCCCGGCGACCCTGCCCCCGGAACAAGCTCCCGGAAAGACCCGCAAGCTGGAAAACTGCCCGAAAGAGCGGACAATCGCTATGGATTCCTTATTCCTTTCACGGAGCGACAAGATGGGCAAGATGGACGGGATTCCCGCGGTATCCCTGGTTCCTCCGGCGGGTAAGGACACCCGGGGAGGAGCTACTCGGACCCGAGGACGAAGGATGCGCTACCTGGCGCTGGGGTGCCTGATACTTCTGTGCAGCGGCTTGTGGGCCTGGTGGAGCTGGTTACGTCCCGCCCCCCCGCTTGCGGAAGGCGAAGAGTTTTATGATAACCAAGCCCCCCTGCCGGAAGCGGAGGCTTTCCTACGCCTGCTCATTGACCATCAACCGGTCGAGGCGCTTGAAAAATGCCTGGCCCGTTACCAACGCGAAGTACGCCACGGCATGACTGCCACCCTGATCAAACGGGAGCGAATCTACGGCCAACCGCCACCTCCCCAGGAACCCGTGCAGGAAGTGATCGATCTGGCGGTGCGTGGCGATGTTCCCGATGAAGCTGGCCGTACCCACATCCAGGTCCGGATGATCTGGCGGGAGGGAGCACGCCAGATTCTCGGAAGTCCGCTCCGGGGTGTGCTTTACGTTGAAGACCAAGGCGGCGGCAAGGACAAAATCCTCACCTACCGTCCCCAGGCCCTCCTGCGTCCCGAACACTACATCGCCCTCAACGACATCAGCGCCCGCTCCTCTTCCCGATACTGTGTGCGGGATGCCGGCCTTTACCGCGGCATGTTGCGAACTTACACCGTCTGGAAGCAACGTCAGCAAGCCGGTCGGCTTCAGGTCCGCTATCTCGCCACCGAAGCCGTGGACTTCCTCGAGGGCCGTGTCTGTCACATCCTGGAACGGAGCTGCCCCGAACCGGAAGTCGATCCTTTTGAAATTGGCGGTGCTCCGAATATTCGACCCGGAGACCGGCCTGCCGAGGTGGGTGTCGTGCGGGTCCGGATTTACCTCGACGCCGAACGCTGGCTCCAACTCGGAAGCGAATTGTACCGCGCCGACGGCCACCTCCTCGCCAGTTACTACTTCCGTGATGTCAACCTCCAACCCGTCTTTGCACCCGATGAGTTCACCCCGGAGGGACTCAAACGTCGGGTCGCCGCCCTGGTGAAATGATGGTGTGTTCGGCAGAACGCCGGCATCACGGCCTTCCATAAACAACCGGACGTTTGTAGCCGAATGCAACCATCACGGCTTCCAAGAGAAACCACGACCTTCCACGAGAAACGCGGAAGTCGTCACGACCACCGTCTCTAAGGAGTCGCTAATCGAAATCGAACAACGGTCTCGAATGGACCAGACCTTGCTCTGCTAAACGGACTTGTGCGGGTGGGGTGCGGCCAAACCACTCCAGGGATGCAAAAACCATCTGCAAAGATACTGATGACAGCCTCATGTGGAGACGGGCTGTACCCAAACCAGTCGAAACATGCTCCCTCAAACCAGTCGAAACATGCTCCCTTACTTTGTAGTCTTTTCACCCACCATCTCGCGCACCAGGCTCATCAATTCCTCAGGGCGAAAAGGCTTTTGCAAGAACACGACACGATCCGTTCCACTGGGCAGGACTCGGCCATCGGTGTAGCCGCTGGTCAGGATCACGGGCAATGTCGGGGACAATTGACGCAAGGACTTAAGTAATTGGTCACCTGGAAGACCCGGCATAACAACATCCAGGACGGCCAAGACAATCTGAGGCAGATATTGCCGGCATAATGTCAAGGCACCATCCGCTTCTGCTGCCAACAACGGCTCGTAACCCATTTCTTGAAGCGTCGAGGCAATCACTTCCCGAATGTATAACTCATCATCGACAACGAGGACTTTGGGCGGCCCTGGTGGCGATGATTCGTCGCGCGGTACGTGCCCGGCCACCTCTCGCAAAATCACTGGCCAGTACACCTCCACCACCGTCCCCTGTCCCAGTTGGGATTCCAGACGGATGCCTCCTTGATGGGACCGCAGGATTCCCAAGACGGCAGCCAATCCCAGGCCACGACCGGCAAATTTGGTCGAGAAAAACGGATCAAAGATGCGAGCGTGCAACTCCGGGGCAATTCCCACCCCGTTATCTTGGATACGGACACAGACATACTCCCCCGGCGTCGGAAGAAGCACAAAACCTTCAGCCGGTATTCCTCTTGGGATGGACCGAAGCTCGGTGCTGATGGTGACGACTCCCGGCTGATCTTCCAGGGCCTCGAGAGCATTGGTCAGCAAGTTCCAGATCACCTGCCGCACCAACGCTGGGTCCGCTCGGATCAAGGGCAAGTCCGATCCCAACTGCAGGCGCAGTTGCTGCCCCGGTTGGCAATGCCCGGACAACATCTCAACTACCGCCTGAATGAGGGCATTGATATCGTTGTCCACTCGTGCCTGTGGAGCGTGCCCCGCATAAGCCAGCAATTGCCGGCACAGTTCCGCGGCTCGATGGCAGGCCTGATCGATCTGATCCAGGTACATACCGACGAGTGGAGAAGCCCCCGCGGCCCGGCGGGCCAAACCCGCTCCTCCCAGGATGATGGTCAACAGATTGTTGAAGTCATGGGCCACGCCGCCGGCCAAGACTCCCAGACTTTCCCATTTCTGGGCTTCCAACGTCTGGCGATAAAAGGCTTCCCGTTCCGCTTCCGCCCGCTTGCGTTCGGTAATGTCCATCGTCACCGCCACGATCCGCATGGGCTGACCCGCTTCGTCATAGACCACCGTCCCTCGTGTCGAGAACCAACGGGTCGAGCCATCAGCGGCGGGTACGCGTCCCCGAAACTCATAATGCATCGGCTCTCCCGTCTCAATGGCCCGCTTTCGGCCTGCGATCACCGCAGGCACATCGTCCGGATGCACCGCGCCCAGGGAACCCGCTGCGCTGGTAAAGTCGATCTCCTGGGCCGGCACGCCATAAAACTCTTCCACAGGCGCTGTCGTGACCCAGCGTCCTGTGCGCAGGTCCAAGTCCCAGGCAAACATCCGAGCACTGTCCAAGGCGACCTTCAGCCGAGCTTCGCTCAGGGTCAAAGCTTCCACGGCCTGCCGGAGTCGGGCCTCCGAACGCTTCAGGTCCGTGATGTCCGTCATCAGCCCCGACCAGACAACGCTTCCATCGTCCAAGCGCCGCGGCATCCCATGAACACGCAACCACAACTCCCGCTGAGTGTGCGGGTTGACTATGAGCAAATCCCGGACCCACGGTGTCAGCTGCCGGGCCGATTCGTAGATCGACGGCAGAAAATCCTCCGGGAGATTACGTATGTGTGGAAACTGGCCGCTGGCAAATGAAGCATTCACCTCGGCATCGCTCAGCCCTGTCAATTCCTTCAGATTGCCGGACAGAGTATCAAAGTGAAGCCGGCCGTCGGGATACAACCGCAGCTCGTAGAGACATCCCAACGCGGCGGGCAACATCAATCTGTTCAACTCGGACTCAGCCATGATACCTTCTCGATCAATCCCACCAGATCATATCGATTCAATCGCCCGATCCTCACTCGGGAACATCGGGACAAACCTTGCCAATCGACCTGCTTACGGAAGCCTTTGGAAACGAGTCGTACTGTCCTTCATCGTAGAATACGTCCGAGTCCGTATCCAGAAAAATGCGCTACCCCCAGCAGGTGGTTTCTAGCTGAACTTGATGGATTTCGATGGGCCGAATCAATAATCAGACGGATATGGGTCCATAATTTACGATCATTTTTCTAATCAGAATCCTATCCCATGGGATGGTCAGTCCTACGGGAGGGGAAGTCCTAGACGGGATAAGACTCCATCCCTGGGTAGCCGCAAGGGTTAGTTGGGTTGGGTCTGGGAAGGGGAAGGGACAGGGGGCGGCTGATCGAGACGGGCCAGGGCAGCAGCGACGCGGTCGAGCAACGCTTGCCGACGCTTGGGCTGACTGAAGCGGCCCTGGTGGATGATCCATTCACGGGTCCGTTCGATCAGGGGACGGAGATGGGCAGCAGCGGCCTCCCGGCGGGCAAACTCCGGACGCAGGACCAAGGGAGCGGTATGGCCGATGCGATGGCCCCCGAGGCGGGCAGCTACCCAACTCGCCGCTGGCACTTTTGCTCTCACCCCACCGGTCCCACGTGCGACTACCTCTCCGTCAGCCACCAGCTCAATCAGAGCCTGCTCTTCCCGAGGTTCGGTCCAGGCCTCCACCTGATCTCCGTGTTGCTGCAACTGCAGCAAGGGCCCATCGCTGACACAACACTGTCGCATCTTGATCGCGGTAACCCAGTCTCCCTCCGGGGCGTAGGCATACGTCCGCACCTGGCCCAACAACTGGCGGTTGGACTCTTTCCCGGATGCTCCGACTAGAGGAAGCAATACCCCGACGTTCCAGAGGTGATACACCCAAGGCATCAGCGGAGTGTGTCGCGGTCCCGCGCTGACTTCGATAGCATCCAGTTGTCCCAGTAAAGCAGCCAGTAAAGCATCTCCTCCGCGCAAGCCGGCCATCGTTGTCGTTTCAAAGGCGTCCACCCAGACCGTCAATCCCCCCTTGCGGTGGCATTGGTCGCACCAGTCCCCCAGGCTCCAGTCATCCCCGTCGTCACCTCCGAATGTCAGGGGGAAGATCGGGCGATGGGCGTGGAGCAAGGCCAGCCGTCCCAGCACCGGATGGTCATTGAGAGTGTTCACGTACACACAACTCCGACCGCAACTGAGCAGCGGCTGCTGACCGCTGAAGGCTGCCAGGTGCGGAACGATGTCATAGGTGTGGCCATCTTGACTGAGGAAGGAGATCCGTCGGGCCAGGAGTTGCACCACCTCCAAGCCTTCCGCGGCAGCTTCCAGGAGGGCCAGATGCGGCGTCAAATCATGGCAGCGCAAATCCAAAGCCATCCAGCCGGCAGCCCGATGATTCCAGCGACGCTGCAAGGCCAGTCGCAAGGTGAGCTGACCTGAGCCGAGTGTGAGCGTCTCCTCCCGAGGTTGATAATCGGGACCAGCTACCACCTGCATCCGCAGCGGTTCTCCCCCGGGCAACGGTATTTCGCAGCTCCCATCCACGTAATACCAACGTTCCTGACCCAAACGAACCCGGCCGCCAACATCCTCATGACGCTGCGTGGGGAAGTCCCGGAAGTACCCGAAAGGTACACATTCCTGGCCATCCGCCCGCACGAAACGCAATCGCACCGGGATAACTTCTCCTGTATCCGCAGCTGTCACCCGAACATGCACCGTCAACATGATCCTGCTCTCGCCTGCGCGTCCTGCCTCCTCCCTCCCAGGGATTCAGTCTGGCCGACGTAGGGATGAGGGTCCCTCTGTTTCCGTGTCTGCTGTGGGGTATGATCCCGGGTGGCGAAGATCAACCTTCCTGACCACCGCACTGGTGCAGAAGGGTGCGAAATGCCTCGACGGCACAAGGGAACAAGTCCGGTCCCGTGATGCCACCGGTGGGTCCGCCACCGCGCAAATGCGGCTCCAGGACCGCAAAGCCGTGATAATTCCGGGCTACTGCATCCCGCAGGCTGTGAGTCATGCAACCGTCTCCATGGCCGGCCAGCACACCGTAATGATGCCCCGCGGCATGCCCCCCTTTCTTCCAGTCCTTGATGTGCAAGTGGGCCGTGTACTCCTTTGTCTTTTCCCATCCCTCCACCGGATCATAGTTGCAGTAGGTGTAATTGGCGGCATCGTAGGCGGCTCGCAGCGCCGGACTGTTGACCGTCCGAAGCAGGTCCAGCACCCGGTCCGGGGAATCGCCGTAGATACGGTGTTCGTTCTCATGGAACAGCATCAGACCGGCCCGCTCCGCCCGTTCCGCCTTGACCTGCATGCGCCGGATCACCTCCTCGCGGTATTCCGGCCAACGGTTCGGATCAAACTGCGGATCATTTCCCGGCGGGTAGTAACTGAAAATGCGGATGTTGCGGGTGCCCATCATCGAGCAGAGTTCCATCGCCCGCTCGAACCGCTGGAGATGTTCCTCGAATGGGGCATCGATCGGCACCTTGCCAATGGGCGAACCAATCGCAGACACGCCGATGCCGGCGTCATCCAGCATCTTCTGGAATTCCCGCACCTGGGCATCGCTCAGGGCCAGACAATTGATACCGTGAACCGAGCGGAACTCGAGGAAGCGGATGCGACATTTTTGCAACACGGCAATCTGTTCCCGCGGGTCCGCCGAGATTTCATCTCCAAAGGCGCTGAGTAGGAACATAACGGCAACTCTCCCAGGGCTGGATTCCCGACGCGACGTCACCGCCGCAGGGAACCTCATAAGCCAGGCAGCGGGTTTCCCTCTGGGAAAACGTTATAGCGGTCCCCACGCAAGTGTGCAGTACCAGGACGCACACCACCCCTACAGCCAACCTGCTACCGCCACCCCCCCCAGGCAACATGAACAACATGGCCGTATGTTCTCAGGCAACATGAACAACATGGCCGTATTTACTTCAACTTCCCGACCGGCGTGTGAGGATGCGAAAAGGGGCCTGCATCACCAGCAGAGTTTTTTCACCATGAGCCGGAAAGCGTACCTTCATCCGCTGTTGGGCTCCAAAGCCGCTGACCGCCACCACCTGACCGATCCCGAACTGTTCATGCTGAATGATGACACCGGCAGCCAATCCTTCGACGGTTGCTTCCGGGGTGGTGGCAAGGCGGAAGGGCAACGGGAAACCGCTTCCCCCTTGGGTTGCTGAGGGGGCTGAGGGGTCGGAGGCAGAAGTCCATGACCTGCACGGTGCCGAGGGTCGTTCCGCAGAAGGAGCAGGACGAACCGCAGGCTCATCCCGCACCGACGGTTTCGTGTCTGGACTGGTGCAGTCGTGCCATTCCACTTCCTCGCGAGGCAATTCATTCAGGAAGCCGGAGGGGATCGCATACCGGAGCACACCCCGATACTCCCGCAATTGGGCATGACAGAGGTGCAATTCCTGCATGGCCCGTGTCATGCCGACAAAGCACAAGCGCCGCTCCTCTTCCAGTTCCTCCGGATCATGCATAGCCCGGTCATGCGGGAGCAACCTTTCTTCGACCGCGAGGATATAGACCACTGGGAACTCCAGGCCTTTCGAGGCGTGCAAGGTCATCACCGAGACACGATCGGCGGCGTGGTCCCATCCGTCCACATCCGAAGCCAGGGCCACTTGTTCGAGAAAACCAGCCAGACCCGCCTGAGGATTCAACTCGTGGAATTGCCGGGCGGCGGTGACCAGTTCCTGGACGTTGGCCAGACGCTCCTGATCTTCGGGGTCGTCGGAGGACTGCAGCATCTGCTCATAACCGCTGCGCTGCAGGACCAGATCGATCAATTCATGAGGTGGCACATCCAGATGGGTCCGCAATTCGGCGATGAGGCGATGGAATTGGTGCAACGCCCGGGCCGCAGCGCCTTTGATAGCGGTGCAGCGCCCCGCCTCGCCGGCAGCCGTCCAGAGGGAGCAACCCTGGTGCGCCGCATACTCGCGTAAACGCTCCAGCGTCGCCTCACCAATGCCCCGTGCCGGCACGTTGACCACCCGCTCAAAAGCCACATCATCCTGGGGATTAACGAGCAGACGCAAGTAAGCCAGCACATCCTTGTTCTCCTTGCGTTCGTAGAAGGCAAATCCTTTGACAATCTGGAACGGGACGCCGTAACGAACAAAGGCACTCTCCAGCACCCGCGTCAACGCGTTGATCCGCACGAAGATGGCATAATCCCGGTAACGGAAGCGACCTGCTTGCACCGCCTCCTTGATCTGGCGCACCACCTGATCCGCTTCCTCCAGACCGTTGCGGAAGGTCCACACCCGCACCGGCACTCCCCAGGCGTTGTCCGTGCGCAATTCCTTCTTCTTGCGCTGCTTGTTGTGGGCAATCAGGCGATTGGCCGCACTGACAATCGCCCCGGTACTCCGATAATTCCGTGGCAGATGGATCACCCGGGCATCAGGAAAGTCCCGCTCGAAGTCCAGAATGTTGCGGATGTCCGAGCCACGCCAGCGATATATGCTCTGATCGGGATCGCCTACCACACACAGATTGGGATGATCCTGGGACAACCGCCGCACGATCTCGTACTGGGCCAGATTGGTATCCTGGTACTCATCGATGAGGATGAAGCGGTAACGATCATCCAGCAGTCTGCGGATGTCCGGATGCTCGCGGAGCAACAGGGCCGGCAGATACAGCAAGTCATCGAAGTCCACCGCCTGAACCTGCCGCAGACGACGCTCATAAAGCGGATAGATCTCCGCGACTACCTGAGCGAAATGATCCGTGGCGGAACGGGCATAATCCGCAGGGGAACGCAGTTGATTCTTGGCTTTGCTGATCGCCGCCGCGATCCTCTCGGGCCGGTAACGACCATGATCCCAACTGCTCGCCTCCATCGTCGCCTTGAGAAAGGCATTGCGATCCTCGACATCGTAAATGGTAAAGGACCGTGACAGACCCAAACGATCCCCGAACTGCCGCAACAGATACGCCCCGAACGCATGGAAGGTCCCGATCCAGACCTGATGTCCCGGGATCAGTCGTTCCACCCGTTGACGCATTTCCTGGGCAGCTTTGTTGGTGAACGTGATCGCCAGAATCTGCCCGGCAGGAATCCCCTGAGCCAGCAGCCAGGCAATGCGACGGGTGATCACACGGGTCTTGCCGCTTCCCGCACCGGCCAGCACCAGAAGCGGCCCTTCTCCATGCGTGACGGCACACTGCTGCTCCGCGTTCAGGTCCGCCAGCAATTCCTGCGGCGTCAGCCATTCCCCCTCCCGCCTCGGTTCCACCACCTTTTCCTGAGCAGCCGACTGTCCCGTCTGCCGTCGTTGTGTCCCCATTCCACCTCACCTCGTCCTGAACTCATAGCCCCCAGAACCCATGCATGCCCCGAAAGGTTATCCGGTGGCACCGTTTCCTTGCCCGGGAAACTCTCGGGCGTTGCACTGCTGTCCCTTCGGGCGTATCCCCATCGCGTGGCCCCATGGTACTGCCGCCTGGGGTGTGTCACCACCGGGGGGAACCATTCTTCGCGCCATTGTACCATCCCGGCTCAACCTTGCCATGGGAGATGAAAACCTTGCCATGGGAGATGAAGCATGGGAGCCTTACTTTGAGCCTCACCATGAAATGATGAAGCACGGAGAAATGAAGGACTTGAGAGATGAAGCATGGAAAGATGATGCATTCTCGTAGCCTGGTACCCTCTGTCAGGGCAGCATTCGGGCAGGCCGATTTTCCGGCCGACCGTAAGCGTTCCGAACGCTTCCGATGTGGACGCGAGCAGAACCCAGGCCAGCAGCTCAGACCGTGGCGGCAGGCCGATCAGGGTGTTGCAGTGCTTGCCGTTCCCCCAGCCGGGAATTTGGCCCGCCAGCGCTCCCGGAGCAATTGTTGCAAGCGTGCGGCGAACTCCGGCGGCAAGGGATAGGGTTCCCCGGCCCGATACAACTGAATGGTGCCACGGATCGTGTCCACCACGATCTGACAGGGATGGCAACCTTTGAGATGTTCTGCAAACTGCTGACACTCCAGTTGGGTCAGGTCCAAGGTGCCGTCCACGTACTCGTTCAGGGCTTGGAGCAATTCATCGCAGGTCATGGAAGGCGCATCCTCACACTTTGCGGAGATAGATATTCGCAGCCCCCTAGGGGTTACACAATTCGCAGCTATGCAGTAACAGCACAAACGATTACCAAGCAGTAAAGGCACAAACAGTTACTAAGCAGTGATAGCATAAACGGTTACCAAGGGCACACCCTTTCCGATCTAATCCGAGGGGTGCGGCACTGCAGAGGATACACGCTGAGGAGGCTCGGCGGATGGGGGCGTCTGGTCCTGGTGATGGCCAGGGTGATGACTGTGATCGGGAAATACGCGTGTTGCGGAATCACCCAGCGAGGCGGTCAGGCGTTCCCGCAGCTGCAGCCGGGCCCGTAACAGGCGTACCTTGACATTGCTCTCGCTGATGCCCAGGATATCGGCCGTCTCCCGCACGCTCAAACCCTCGATATCTCGAAGCACAAATACCAGACGGTATTTGTCGTCAAGCTCGTTGAGGGCCTGCTCGATGAGTTGGCGCACCTCATGATCTTGAGCCAGACGGTGCGGGTCCTGACGCCAACGGGCGATATATTCCGGATGGGGCAACGGTGTGCGATCCTCCGCGTCGTTCATCAAGCTGTCCAGCGAGAGCGCCGCCTGGGCACGCTTCCGCCGTAATAATTGCAACGCATGATTGGTGGCGATCCGCAGGACCCAGGTCCGCACGGAGGAATCACCCCGGAACTGTTCCAGATGCTCGATCACACTCAGGAACGTCTGCTGCGTCACATCCTCGGCATCCTGTCGCTGACCTAAGATACGGAAGGCCAGGTGAAAGACGCGATCCTGCCACCGCTGGACCAACCGTTGGAAGGCCGTAAAGTCCCCCTGCTGGGCCTGGCGGAACCAAGCCAGTTCCTCCGCAGCCTCCGTATCCAACTGCAGGGTCCCAGCGGGATGATCCTCGGGGTTATTGGAATTCATGAGTTTCTCAGCCCTGGAGATCTCACAAGCCGTGGGGTATTTGCAATAACATCCTATCAACTCTGATGCTGGAAGGACGGAACACCCCGGCTTGACCAGCGCTGCGGAGCGGCTCTGTTATGCCACTGGCGGGTCCACCGCCGGGAGGGGTGAACACCCCGGCATTGCCGAGGGCTCTCAACGGGTTCATACCTGCTCACGTGAGGGAATCGATATACTAAACGTCTAAGTGGGTCAGGAAGATGATTGGGGGGATCTCCCTCGAGCAGGTGGTACGCCTTGTTATGCGCATTGGACTCTTCGGCGGAACGTTCGATCCGGTCCATCTGGGTCATTTGATCCTGGCGGAACAAGGTCGCGTGCAGGGTCATCTGGACGAGGTCTGGTTTATCCCCAGCGCGTATCCGCCTCACAAACGGGAGCAATCGCTGACCCGTTTTGAACAGCGTTGCGATATGCTGGAGCTGGCCATTGCGGGGCATCCGCACTTCCGCATCGACCGCATCGAGAAGGACCTTCCGCCGCCCAGCTACACCGTGCAGACTGTGACCGAATTACGGCAGCGACACCCGGAGCACGAGTTTGTTCTCATTCTGGGAGCGGATGGTCTGGCAGATCTGCCGGGATGGTACCAACCGCAACAGATTCTCAGCCAGGTGGGGTTGCTGGTCGCCCCCCGTCCCGGAGTGTTATTGTGGACAGGCGAACGACTGGCTCATGTTTTAGGCCTCGACCCTGCTCAGCTGCGGCTGAACTACATCGCTTGCCCCCTGATCGAGATCGCGAGCCGGGAAGTGCGCCAGGCCGTGGCCCAAGGCTGGAGTATCCGCTATCTGGTCCCCCGCGCTGTGGAGGAGTATATCCGGGAACGTGGCTTGTACCGCCCGAAGACGGCGAGGCCCGACCCGAGTCCGTCTTCGTATAATCTGCCGGTTCTTTAGCCCCACAGAAAGAAGCGGAGATAACCGGAATGGGCCATCTCCTCATCGCCTTCCGATCGCCAGAACGATGGGGGAGGATGGCAAGATAGCGAAGAAAGTAAGCGACGAAGGCCGCAACGCCTGCTCGATGCGACGAGGGCCAGAATGCTGTTTGATAAGGAGGATCCGAACTGAATGCTGTGTGATCAAGATGCGAACTGCAGGTGTACACGTGCGTAATAAGCTGTAAACTGGAAAGAAACGTCACACCCGACTGACCAGAAGCATCACCTCGGCGGTTGTTGTCCGCCATGCTGCTGATTCGTCACCATTTATGTCTTCCTATGTCTTCCCGATCGCAGGAAATCAGACCAGCTAGGGAGTAACCATGAGTGGCAGATACTGGTACAGACGAGTAGGGCTTATGGCGGGGGTCGTGGTGATTCTGGAATCGGCCCTGGCCTATCAGGTGTCGCCTCCTCCTCGGGAAGCCCCGACTTCAACCGACCCGGTGCAGCAGTGGCAAAGCCGCTACGAGCGGGAACGTGAGGAGGCGCGGCAACAGGGTTGGGGCGAGTCGGCACTCCAAGCTGCCGAGGAATGGGCAGAGCGTGCCCGGACTGCGATGCAAGCCGGTCGTACCGAACTGGCAATCCGTTACTGGCGCGAGGCCCGGTGGCGACTCCCGTATCTTCCCGCCGATATGCCGCCTCATGTCCAAAGGGTCCTGCTCCCGTCCCGTTTACGGCACGGCGACCGGATCAACAATCTGGCCTTCAGTCCCGATGGCCGCCGTCTGGCTTCCGCGTCACGGGATGGTACGGTCAAAATCTGGGACCTGGACAATGGCCGGGAGTTGGTCTGCTACCGCGGGCATCTTCTGCAAAAGGACGATCCGACCCGCAGCAGCAAGGGGATGACCAATGTGCTTCATGCCAGCGATGTCGCGTTCCATCCGCAGGGTCAGTGGGTCGCTTCGGTCAGCGGCAATCAGGTCCACCTGTGGGAAGCAGCCAGCGGCAAGCACCTCAAGACTCTGCTCCAGTTGAAAACCGATCGACCGCTCAAATGTCTGGCCTTCCATCCCCAGGGGACACTCCTTGCCGTCGGCGGGGACGACGGGGTGCTACGGATCGTGGACATCACCACGGGACAGGAAGTCTGGACTGCCCCGCCCCGCACAGCGCGTATCGAGCGGATCGCCTGGAACACGGACGGTTCCCTGATTGCCCTGGGAGACAGCAACGCCCAGATCGGGGTGTACGCCTGGGACAAAAAACAACTGCTGCTCGGGATGACCGCTTTGGAGGGCGGGGAAGTCCTGGGTCTGGCCTGCTCGGTCCAGGGTCGATTGCTCATTGGCGGACGTCAGGGGCGGGTGCAGGTCTTGTTCCTGCCCCGGCCACAAGACCCGGATTCGGACAAGGCCGGCATGCGTGACGGTGAAGAGTTCCAAGGACATGAAGGAGCTGTCTATGCCTTGGCCGCTTCCCCCGATGGCAAATATGTCTTGACGGGAGGCCGGGACCGGACGGTGCGCCTGTGGGACTTTCCCTCCCGCCGACTCATCCGTCTGTGGCAAGGTCATTCACAAGCCGTCACCGCGGTCGCGATCAGTCCCGACAGTCGCTGGGCTGCCAGCGGCAGTGAAGACGGCATGATCCGACTCGTTCCCCTGCAACAAAGCGATGAGCACCGCGCCTTCTCGGATGCGAAAGATTCGCTCTGGGCCGTAGCCTTCAGCCCCGACGGCAAGCGGCTGGCTACCGCCGGAGCCGATGGCCACCTGCGGGTGTACGATCCCGCCGCGGGAAAGTTACTGATCGACCTTCCCGTGGCCACACTCCCTGTGACCACCTTGGATTTCTTCCCCGATTCCCGTCGGGTAGCTCTGGCGGGTGGAGACCGTCACATCGCCATCTGGGACCTGGAGCAGCGCAAGCAGTTGCGGACCCTCAGCGGTCATACCTCGGCTGTTCTGAGCGTGGCGGTGGCGGCCGACGGCCAATACCTGTTGAGTGGTGGGGCTGATAAAACGGCACGCTGGTGGAGCCTCGAACAGGGCAAAGCCCTGTGGACGTGGAATGGGCACTCCGCGGTGTGTGCGGTAGCTATCCGTCCCGGCGCCCGAAAGCATCTGGCTGTCGGCCTGGCTGACGGTACTTTGGTGATTCTCGAGGGAGCGAACAATTCTGCCCAAGAGCTTTCCCGTCAAGCTAACGCCAATACGGCGGGGGTGGCAGGGGTGGCGTTCCGTCCGGATGGCCAGCAGCTGGCTTCCGTGGGCGGAGATGGCAGCATCCTGCTTTGGCAAGTGACGGAGACGGGTGTGATCAAACCGCTCTCCCGCCTGCTGACACCTTCCCACAACAGCTCGGCAAAAGCCCCCCTTACCGGCGTGGCCTTCAGTCCCGATGGCCGCTACCTCGCCGCCGTCGGTGCCGACACCCTTGTCCACCTTTGGGACACCGTCAGTGGTACAGAAGTCCGCACCCTTCAAGGACACACCGATTGGGTATCCGCGGTCGCTTTCAGTCCTGATGGCCGTCATCTGGCCAGTGTCGGGGTGGAAAAGGACAGAACTCTGCGTCTGTTCGAGTTACCCACCCTGCAGGCCGAGCCGGACAATACCCATCGCGGACCGATCCTGTCTCTAGCCTTCAGCCCAGACCAACGGACTCTGGCCACCGCCTCTCCGGATGGCACGATCAAATTGTGGAATCTGGCCGACGGCCGCTTGCACGCCACTATTCCGATCCCGGCGGGAGATTACCCCTATACCCTCTGTTTCCTCCAGGGGGACATCCTGGTGGCCGGCCTGTCCCACCCGGATGGCAAAGAGGGACGCCTGATGCTCTGGAAGCTCGCCGCCCAACCGCAACTGCTCCGCACCCTCGAAACCGGCGCTCCCTATCTGGTCATTCCCGACCCAACGGGTCAACGGTTCGGTGTCTGGCATACACGGACCCTCAACAATATCCCCATGCCTCTCCATTATCTGAGCCTTGTGGAAACCGCCACGGGCCGGTTCCTCAGGAACATCCCTCTGCGTCCGGAACCCCGCGCCCTAGCCATCACTCCTCGCCAGTTTGCCGTGTTTGCCGACGCCCAGGGGCAGATTCATGCACGAGGAGAGGAAGAGGCGAACCCCCCTCCTCCCTGGCCCCTTTGCCCCAATCCGATCGCCGATGTCGGAATCACCTCCGATGGCAACATGATCGTGGCAGCGGACGAGAAAGGCACAATCCGCATAGCTGACTTCACCCAGAAGAAAATCCTGGCTGAGTTCACCGACAAAGACGACGGTGTGCGTATGCTCCTGGTCAGTCCCACGGACCGCACCTTCCTCACCGTGACGACCCGGGAGCAGGTCAAGTTGTGGGCCTTGGATGCTGCCGCTGCCCTTCAACCGCTGCGCACCTGGAGGTTTTCGAGCAGCATCCGCACCGTCGCGTTCAGTCCCGATGGACAGTCCTTGGCCGTCGCGCTGAATGATGGTACGGTGGCACTGTTGGCATTGCCCCGGGATGGGAAAAAGTAAGGCGCCGTGGCTCTGCCGAAGAAGTTTATCAACGGCCGAAGCGTTCGCGGGCTTCGTCCAGAATCTGAGCGGTCGCCGTCGCTCCCACCCGGGTGACCCCTAAGGCTCGAACCTGCAGGAG
>Ga0209017_10000900_pt1 | contig 25936 bp, 20 predicted proteins | sample YNPBryunderm2012_FD_185812 | JGI IMG/M metagenome (GOLD analysis project Ga0209017, IMG submission 185812) | Anoxygenic and chlorotrophic microbial mat microbial communities from Yellowstone National Park, USA - YNP Bryant MS undermat 2012... ...
AACACGCACGGAAACACCCGCCGGGGTCGTTCATGAACTCCGCCTCGTCTCACAAACCTGGCATGGGGAAGAATGGAGCCACGCCCTGCAGGTGTTTGTTCCGACCGAAGCAAAACCAGCTTCGACCATGCTGTTGTACAACACTGGCGGCAATCCCGGGATAACCACAACAGTTCTCGGATTGATGCTCGCACAGAAACTCGGTTCGCCGATCGCTTTTTTGTTTAACGTCCCGAAGCAGCCTTTGTTTGACGGCAAGACTGAAGACGCTCTCATTGCCGAAACTTTTGTCCGCTATTTGCAAACCGAAGATCCGACCTGGCCGCTCTTATTCCCGATGGTCAAAAGCGTCGTTCGGGCGATGGATGCGTTACAGGATTTTGCAAAAAGCGATCTGAATACAGAGCTCCGCCACTTCGTGGTCACGGGGGCCTCAAAGCGGGGCTGGACAAGTTGGCTGACTGCAGCGGTCGGCGATCGCCGCGTCTCGGCCATCGCCCCGATGGTGATCGATACCTTAAATTTACCAGCGCAGATGATTAACCAGGTGCGTGCCTTTGGCAAACCCAGCGAGATGATCCGCGATTATACCGCTCGCAATCTGGTGCCGATTCCTGACACTCCCGCTGCGCAAGCGTTGTGGCAGATGGTCGATCCCTGGGTCTATCGCTCGAAGCTGAATCTGCCGAAATTGATCTTGAACGGAGTGAATGACCCTTACTGGCCGCTGGATGCGCTCAACAGTTACTGGGACGATCTTCCTGGAGAAAAATATCTGCTGTATGTTCCGAACGCTGGGCACAACCTCGAAGAACGCCGGGCCAATGGATTCAAAGATCGGGATCGAGCAATTCACACCTTAATCGCTTTCACGCGGTCACAACTTTCCGGGAAACAACTTCCGAAATTGACCTGGTCGCATTTTGACGGTGAGGCTGGTCCGATATTGCAAATGCAGGCAAATCTCGCCTGGAAAGCTGTGCGTCTCTGGGTCGCCGAGGCACCCAGCCGTGATTTTCGCAAAAGCCGCTGGGAACCGGTGGAGATCGAGTCCGGCAACAGTTGCTTTTCGACGAAAGCCGGAGTCCAGCCACCCAAAACAGGATTCAAAGCCTTTTTTGGTGAAGCAGAATTTGAGCAAGAAGGACTGACGTATCATTTATCGACGCAAATTCGCATGCTTCAAGCGGCGCAATGACCCGCTGGGCAACTGCTGCTTGCAGGATCCGGTCAGGGAAATTACCGTAATGATTACGCTTATGGAAGAAACGCCGCTGTGAGTTCAACATGTTCCCGCGATTTTCTGCCGTTGTTGCTGGATTTATTCTCACCGTTGTCGGGCTGGAAGTCAGAGCCGAGCCACCCCGCGAAGCGCGATCCGAAGAAGCTTCGGAAACAAAACAGGAGTCAAAAGGAAGCCGGTTGATCGCGGAAGCTCGAGAACGCTGGCTTCATGGAAATTATGCCGAGGCCGAGGAACGGTACACCGCGGCAGCAGCCGCCGAGCCAAAGCTGGCTCCGCGAGCTGCTATCGGAATCAGCCGATGTCAGCAATCGGTTGGCAATTACGAGGCAGCATTGAAGGCAATGTCCGCCGCTCTCACGGCATCTCCGAAAGATGCGGATTTGCTGGCGGCCCGCGGCGATTTGCTGTATCGCCTGGGTCGCTGGGATGAAGCGATGTCGGATGCCGACAACGCCATCGCCCTGCGCGAGGATCAGCTTCTGGCACGCTGGACACGAGCGCGACTGCTGCGGGATCGCGGTGATCTGGAAAAGACCGATCAAGCAATCCGCTGGATTGTCCGGTATTACACCGCGAGGAACAATGCCGACAACGCAATAACGGACCCGGAAGAACTCCTGATTGTCGCCGAAGCCGGAATTGAAAATGCCCGCTGGCATAATCTTTCTCGGCAATTTCGCTTCATTTTGAACGAGGTTCTCGGCGATGCCCTGAAAGCGGAAGCGAATTTTTGGCCCGCCGAGCAGCTAGCCGGAGAAATGCTGCTGGAAAAGTACAACCGCCCGGATGCCCTGGATGCCTTCGACAAGGTGTTAAAAATTAACCCGAAAGCGACGGAAGCGTTTGTCGGTAAAGGAGAGGCGGCTTTACAGCGTTATGAAATCAAAGACGCGGAGCAGTATGCAACCCAAGCGTTGCAGTGCAATCCGAACCACCCGGCGGCCTTGCGATTGCTGGCCGAAGTGGAATTGATGACCGGTCGCTGGGCGGAGGCGGAACGGCACTTAAATCGTGCCCGCCGTGTTAACCCCCGAGATGAAGTCACCCTGGGCCGTCTCGCCGCCGTGGCACACCTGAAAAACCAGTTGCGATTATTCGAGGAACTGGTACGGGAAGTCACCTCGTTCAGCGGCAAGCCTGGGATCTTTTATTATGAGCTCGCTCGCTGCCTGGATGATCAAAAGCGATATCGAGAGGCGGAACGTTATTACCGCCAAGCCTCGGAGTTCAGACCGATGCTGGCCGGTCCCCGTACCGGGCTGGGAATGCTTTACCTGCGGCTAGGCGATGAAACTCAAGGCCGAGATTTTCTGGCAAAAGCCTTTGAAGCCGACCCATTTAATGTCCGCGTTTCGAATTCGCTGAAGGTTTTACGCCATCTTGAGCAATATGAAACAATCACCACGCCGCATTACCGGCTCCGCTTTCATCCGCAAACCGATGCCCTTCTTGCCACGTTTCTAGCGGAATATCTTGAAGAAGTTCATGCCGAGCTGAAGCGGCAGTTCAACTATGAACCCCCGGAAAAAATTCTCATCGAACTTTTTAGCACTCATGAAATGTTTAGTGGTCGCACCGTCGGTCTTCCCGACCTTCACACGATCGGTGCCTGTACCGGGTACGTGGTGGCGATGGCATCGCCGGCTGCAAAAGGTGTTCGTAAGCCGTTCAACTGGGGCCGAGTCATCCGCCATGAACTGACACATGTGTTTAACTTAGTGCAAACCGATTTTCTCTGCCCCCACTGGCTGACGGAAGGATTGGCGGTTCGCAATGAGCAGATGTCCCGCCCCCGCGACTGGTGGGTGATCCTCCGTGAGCGTCTGGAGCAGAACGATCTGTTCAATCTCGACACGATCATGCTCGGATTCGTTCGGCCGAAATCTCCCGATGAATGGGCACTGGCATACTGTCAAAGTCAGTTATACGTTGAGTATCTGATTCAAACTTACGGTGAAGACGCGATCCGTCGACTGCTGACTTCCTACGGTCAGGGTCGGAATCATGCTGAAGCCTTGCACGAAGCCTGCGGCGTGAAGCTCTCCGAGTTTGAGAACGGGTATCGGCGATTTCTGGAAGAGGTGATCAAGCCTTACCGACGCCCAGGGAAACCTCAGCGGTTGGCGTCGCTGACGCTGGTCGAACTCGAAGCCGCCCAGCAGAAAGAGCCTGATAATCCGGAATTGACGGCAAAACTCGCCGATCATCGTTATCGCCGCAACCGTTTTGCCGAGGCAGAAACACTGTGCGATGCCGTCCTGGCAAATCATCCTGGTCATCCGTTGGCGACCATCGTCAAAGCCCGCTTACTCCTGAGAGCCCGCAAACCAGCAGAAGCACAGGTTCTGCTCGAGACTGCCATTCAAGCTCATCCCGACGATCCGCAATTGTTGCTGGCATTGGCCCGCAGCTTTATTGAGTCCGGGCGATATGCCGCGGCCGCAAAAATCCTGGAACACGGTCGGAAAGTCGCCCCACTCGATGGCGACTGGTTGGAACAACTCGCCAGAATTTACGCGGTCATGGACGATGAGAAGGCGGCAATCTCGGTGCTGGAAGAAATCACCGCGGCCGATCCTGATGAGCTTGACGGCCGTCTTCGGCTGGCAAAAGCGTATCTGGCCGAAGATCGTGTCGCCGACGCCGAGCGTGTGGCCCGCGATGCTCTGCGAATCGATGTGAACAATGAAAGGGCACAAACGATTCTCCTCCAGGCGTTAACAAAACAGGGGCAAGAGGAGGAAGTCAAGAAATTGACACGGCGTTTTTCTGGCAAATAAGCTAGACTCCATCAGGAATTACTAGAAAAGTCGCGGAACTTTGAGTATCTCATGCCGTTCACCCCGATTCTTGCAACCCTCGGCTATTTATTTTCGCAGGATCGGCGGCAAGTATTGTTGGTCCATCGCATTGCCCGCCGCGATGATCCACATTTCGGGAAATATAACGGACTGGGGGGCAAACTCGAACGGAACGAAGATATTGTGAGCGGTTTTTGTCGGGAAGTTCGGGAAGAAGCCGGGGTGGATTGTCAGGAATTGCAGCTCGCCGGGATGATTTCCTGGCCTGGATTCGGCAAGCAAGGGGAAGATTGGTTCGGATTTCTCTTTCGGGTGACGGCTTGGTCTGGGACAATCGCAAAACAGAGTCCCGAAGGGCCCCTCCTCTGGATCGATTGTGACGAGGCTTTGAATTTGCCTTTGTGGGAAGGCGATCGTTTCTTTCTACCACGTCTCTTCGATTTCCAGAGTCCTCTCTTTCACGCTGTCATGCCGTACCAGGATGGTCGCCCGGTCGGATGGCGTGTCTTGGAACTCGGAGTCTCTGGGAAAATTTCCGCTGCCGGCAATGGATCGACTGAAATTATTTGATCATGACGAATGAAAAATAAATGATAAGTTATATCTGACGCTGCCGAGCAGAGAATTCCTTTTTTGATTTATCGTCATCATCCGTTATTCCGAGGAGTGTGCGGCTTGGCTCGACCGTCGAAACGTCCTGCCAACACGGTCCAGGAATTTCAACCAGAAGCAGGTGCTGTTCCGTTCCCTGGATATCGTTTAATCCGGCTGCGTGGACGCGGCGGCTTTGCTACGGTCTGGGAAGCGGAGGCACCGGATCAGCGACTGCTCGCGCTGAAGTTTCTTTCGACCCGAGATTCGGCATCTACAACGCGGGAATTGCGATCCTTTCAGGCCCTGCAAACCCTCTCGCATCCGCATTTGTTGCAAACATATCAGGTCTGGTCGTTACCGGGGCAAATTGTCATCGCTATGGAATTAGCGGATGCTTCCCTCCTCGATTTACTTCTGCTGTATCAGGAAGAATTTCAGCGTGCTATTGAGCCGGAAAAGCTCTGCCGTTACATGGTGCAAGTGGCTCACGCTTTAGATTTTTTGAACGGTCGGAAGCATCGAATTGACGGTCGAATCGTTGGACTGCAGCATGGGGATGTCAAGCCAAATAATATTTTACTGATTGGCGACCAAGTCAAATTAGCGGATTATGGATTGGCCGCACCGACCTCGGGGCCTGTGATTCCCTGTCATCGGCATGGTACGCTGGAGTATTGCGCCCCAGAAGTATTTACTGGGAAACTGACAGACTGGTCGGATCAATATAGTTTTGCGGTAACTTATTTTGTTCTTCGTACCGGCGCGTTTCCGTTCCCACCGCCTCCCGATCCGACTCGGGTAAGCTTACGGAATTATCAGCGTCCGGACCCGGACCTGAGTTTACTGAGTCCGGCTGAGCGGCCGATTGTCGCCCGAGCTTTGTCGCCGATACCTCAGCAGCGTTTCCCAAGTTGTCAACATTTTATGTCGGCCGTATTGGCTGTATTCAAATTACGCGCCTGTTCCGAGGCAAATGGCACCGTGGAAGTCTCACCCGAATGATCGCACATCGACCGCTTATCTCTGAAACGACGGAGAAACTTCATCTTTGCTGAGGCGGTTTGCGTTCTAACTTATCATCGATGCGTGAGTTCGGAATCGCGTTCCTTCCATTGGCTGTGACGAATGCTGCGACCGTTTTTTACCGTGGCGATGACTGCGCCTGGCCGCCACCGGGCGTTTCGGCAGATTGTCGTCGGTCATGTTGCTTTACTATCTGTTTTAGCCTGGTTCGCTGATCAGACGACTGACCCGAAAAAACTGGAAGCAATCGCGCACTTTATTCTCGTTGTCGGAATTGTCGAAGGTGCTACCTTGATTGGCTGGCGCTTGACGCAATTACCAAAAAGCCAGGCGTTAGAGTTTTTACTGACCTCACCGATCCAGCCGCATCGAGTCTTCCTGGCGGAATTGCTCGTGGGTATCTTACGCTTCGCACTGATCTGGCTGGCGGGAATTCCGATTCTGGGTGGCCTTGCGTTTATCGGTGTCATCGCACCCGAAGACCTTGGGCCGTTGCTGTTGCTGCCGTTCCTGTCGGGAATGGCGACCGGAATCACCCTGACAGCCTGGGTGTATGAGCCGGTTTCGGTTCGGCGGATCGGCGAAGTGCTCGGCTTATTTGGGGTTCTGATCTACCTGGTCGTGGGAGTGCTGGCTGGCGAAAAATTATTGCAATGGTTGATTGAACTTCCTGGGCCACTCCGCGATGGCTTGTTTTACTCGATCGTTTTCATCAATGATCACAACCCGTTTGGCGTGATCCGTTACTGGTTCAACCGTCAGGATCCGTTTTATGTCGCGTGGATTGCCGTGGAGCGATTCACGATCACCGTTGCGTTGATCGTTGCCGTCATTGTGATCGCAACGAGCCGGGCTACCACGCGATTTCTCGGTCACTTTCACGATCGGCATTACCGGCCGATTGACTCGCGGAGGGCCTCTCAGGAAGATCAAATCGGTGATCGGCCGCTATCGTGGTGGGCTGTCCGGCGGGTCATGGAATATAGCGGCCGGGTGAATCTCTGGCTGGCTGGCGGCTTTTCCCTCTTATACGCGGTGTTCCTTATTGCTGGAGATCAGTGGCCGAGCTGGATGGGGAAAGGTGCCTTCTTGCTCTTTGAACAATGGGGCGGCGCAGCGGCGGTGGCTTGTGCCTTGTCGGTGCTGGCCGCGGTTCCGGGAGTCTTTCAGTTCGGTCTTTGGGATCCGACAATTCAAGATCGTTGTCGGCGGCTAGAACTGTTATTGCTGACGGAATTGACCGCCGGGGATTACTGGCATGCCTCGTTGGCGGCCGCTTGGAAACGCGGGCGGGGGTATTTTTTCGGGCCGGTCGTCCTCTGGTTCGCCCTAGCCTACTCGGGGCGAAATAGCCTGCTTGAGGTGATTGCCACGGCAACGGGGGCAGCAATGCTCTGGGTGTTTTCCTTCGCCGTAGGATTTCGCACCTTTGCTCGTGGAACGACGGGTGGCGGGATTGCCTCGCTGATGACGTTCGGGCTGCCGATGTTACTCGCCGGGTTAGTGCGCTTGAACTGGCTGAACCTCGCTGCACTCGTTCCGACCGGGCTTTGTTATTTACCGTTGCGGCCCGGTGTTGGCATTACGTTCGCCTGGGTGGCAGGGATGCTGGTCACCGGCGGCTTGACTCTGTGGTTGACCCGCAGCGGTTTGGGGTCTGCAGATGCCGAGCTACGCCGCTGGTTCGATGCCAATCAGGGCCGGCACTCCGCAACTTAAGCCAACGGCGGGCGGTGCTGAGTGGCGGATGCCCGTTCATTCTTCATCCTGGCGAAGTTTCGCGAGAATCGAGTAGTCTTCCAGCGTGGTGGTATCCTGGCTGCCTTCCCGGCCAGCCGCGATGTCGCGAAGCAACCGCCTCATGATTTTACCGCTGCGAGTTTTTGGCAAGCCATCCGTAAAGCGAATGTCATCGGGTCTTGCCAGTGACCCGATTTCTTTGGCCACATGGTTTTTTAACTCGGTTTTGAGTTCATCCGACGGCACGATCCCCGATTTCAGGGTGACAAAGCAGCAGATGGCTTCACCTTTCAATTCATCGGGGCGGCCGACGACCGCGGCTTCGGCGACGTTGGGATGATGAACGAGGGCGCTTTCGACTTCCATGGTGCTGAGCCGGTGCCCGGACACATTCAGCACATCATCGACGCGGCCCATCACCCAGATGTAGCCATCTTCGTCGCGGCGGGCACCATCAGCAGTAAAGTAGATGCCAGGATAATTGCTCCAGTAGGTCTCTTTGTAGCGTTTGTCGTCGCCGTAGATAGTTCGCATCATGCTTGGCCAGGGCTGTGTGATCACGAGAAAGCCGCCCTGATTGGGAGGGACAGGCCGCCCCTGCTTATCGACGACCTCGGCTTGGATACCGGGAAGCGGCTTGGTGGCTGAGCCCGGTTTTGTCGGCGTGGCACCGGGAAGCGGCGCGATCATAATCGCGCCTGTTTCGGTTTGCCACCAGGTATCGACAATCGGACAGCGGCCACCCCCGATGACCTCGTGATACCAGATCCAGGCTTCGGGATTGATCGGTTCGCCGACGGAGCCAAGCAGCCGCAGGCTGGACAAATCCCGGCCTTTTGGCCAGTGATCCCCCCACTTGATGAAGGCTCGGATGGCCGTGGGTGCGGTGTAAAAAACGCTGACTCGATATTTTTCGATGATTTCCCAGAATCGATCTTCTCGGGGGTGGTTCGGTGCTCCCTCGTACATGACTACGGTGGAGCCGTTGCAAAGCGGACCGTAGACGATGTAGGAATGGCCAGTGACCCAGCCAACATCCGCCGTGCACCAGTAAACATCCTCTTCTTTGATGTCAAACACCCATTTGTGAGTCAGCGAGGCTCCGAGCAAATATCCAGCCGTGGTATGCAAGACACCTTTCGGTTTACCGGTACTGCCCGAAGTGTAGAGAATGAACAGCGGATGCTCGCTGTCGAGATGTTCCGGCGGGCAATCGACCGAGGCCGCGTCCATCACATCGTGCCACCAGAAGTCACGGCCCTGTTTCATGAAGACTTCGGTATTACAGCGGTTCAGGACCACGCATTTTTGCACAGTGGGTGATTTTTCCAGGGCACTATCGACATTGGCTTTTAAGGGGATAACCTTGCCGCGTCGCCAGCCGCCGTCGGCGGTGATGATCAGCTTGGAATGAGCATCATTGTTGCGGTCGGCAACGGCGTCGGCGGAAAATCCGCCAAAAACAACCGAGTGCGTCGCGCCGATACGGGCACAGGCGAGCATGGCGATGGCAGCTTCGGGCACCATCGGCATGTAGATCGTCACCCGGTCGCCTTTGTGGACGCCGAGCATTTTCAACGCGTTGGCGAAAAGGCAGACCTGGCGATGTAATTGCTGGTAGGTCAGCGTGCGAGTGTCGCCAGGTTCTCCCTCGAAAATGATGGCAGCTTTATTTTTCCGCCAGCTTTTCAGGTGACGATCTAAGCAATTGGAAGAGACGTTAAGCTGACCGTCGACGAACCACTTGGCATGCGGAGCATGCGACCAGTCAAACACTTTGCTATACGGTTTGAACCAGTCCAGGGATTTTGCTTGCTCGGCCCAAAATCCGCTAGGATCATCGGCCGCCCACCGTCGTAAGCGTTCCGCTTCTTCCATCGAGCCGATGTGCGCTGCCGCGGCAAATTCCGGGCTGGGAGGGAATACTCGAGTTTCTTTCAGAACGCTGGTGATGTTTTGCTCTGACATGGTGAGAAAGCCTTTCAGTCGGGGGTGCGACTTACCATGAAATCGGTATAACAATTCCTTGGCGGTTTACCAAGCATGAGGGTCTCGGATCCATGGCGGCAGAAGGTTTTACAATAGCCCTAGTTCAGATGCGGTGTGAGTCGGCAGTGGAAGCCAACTTGGCGAAAGCGGAAGCCGCCATCGCTGATGCCGCACGGCAAGGGGCCGAGATTGTCTGCCTTCCGGAATTATTTACCGGACCGTATTTCTGCCAAAAAGAAGATCCCTCCTATTTCGATCGCGCCGAGCCGATTCCCGGGCCAAGCTCCCAGCGTCTCGCCGCGGCGGCGAAACGGTACAACCTTGTGGTCATCGGCTCGCTTTTTGAAAAGCGGCTGCCGGGGCTTTACCACAATACCGCGGTTGTGTTCGATCGCGATGGTGAATACCTCGGGTTATATCGCAAAATGCACATTCCCGATGATCCCCTGTTTCTGGAAAAATTTTATTTCACCCCTGGCGATCTGGGATTCAAGGTTTTTCCGACGCACGCCGCCAACATCGGCACCTTGATCTGCTGGGATCAATGGTATCCGGAAGCAGCTCGCATCACCGCCTTGAAAGGAGCCGAAATTATTTTTTACCCCACGGCTATCGGTTGGCACCCACGGGAAAAAGCCGAGTTTGGCGACGCTCAACACTCCGCCTGGGAAACATCGATGCGCGGTCATGCGATCGCCAACGGAACCTACGTCGCCGCAGTCAACCGGATCGGTCACGAAGTGATTGTCGGGGAGGGGCTGGAATTCTGGGGTGGATCGTTTGTCGCAGATCCCTTCGGTCGGATTCTAGCCAAGGCGAGCCACGACCGTGAGCAATTGCTGATTGTCTCTTGTCCGCGAAAAGTGATCGAGGAGACTCGGCGAAATTGGCCCTTTTTCCGTGATCGCCGGATTGATGCTTACGCGGACATTTGCCGCCGAGCCGTGGATTGAAGTATGTCCGGCGTGGTCACGCCCGGGCCGCGAAAAAATCGCCTGTCGGCTCAAGCAATCGGCGCTCGGCCGCCACAAACTCGAGTTGCGATCACCAGCGAAATTCCAACCCGAACTGAATCCCCTGCACCCACAGATCGGCATCGTTGAACAGCGGCTGCGGTCGGGCTTGCCCGGAAAAGGGCACCGCTGGCGCGTTCGGAACAAACGTCAAATCGATTACCCGATCGATTTGTTGCCCCGGGTGGAGAACGTTCGTCCAATACACGAAGTTGTAGCCAACGTACGTTCGCAGACTCGGTGTCAGCAGATATCCCAGATTGACAGTGACTTCCGGGACGACGGAAAATTGGTCGCGGTGGAATCGTCCCAGATTCGGCCCGACCGCTTCAAGCCCGCCGACGAAGCGACGTGGTAACTCGCCTGGCCGCTGGACAAGCTGGAAGCCATCGATTTCCAGTTCCTGGTGCGTCACCCCCAGTGCCAGTGCAAACCGCCAGTCGAGATCGAAGCGGCCACGGCGTCGCCCCGCCGCCCACCCCACTTGCCCGCCGTAGAACCGGTTGCGGGTGATGAATGAGTCTTGAACAACAATGTTTGTACCGACCGGTTGCGGGGCCATCGGACCGGCTGTCAGAAATTCCGTAATCCTTAGACCTTCATCGAGATTCAGATGGCGAAACCCGGCGAACCACTGCGACCGTGTCTCACAACTGCGACAAACGCCGCCGAGCAGGTTGATGTCCGCCCCCCACAGAAAGCGAGTTTGCTCGAGATTGAGCAGCCCGGTCGATTGCCCCGGAAAAGCGACTTGTTCGCCGAACTCGCGATTCACCCCTGGATTCGGCGCGAAAAATGGCCGAGTGATAATCGGAAATTGCTCGGAATCGACGGTAAAGCGGTTCGAGCGTCGGCCCAGGAAAAAGAAACTGCCATCCCAGCCACTTCTCGCGCCGGGCTCAAACCAGCGACCGAGCCGGGCACGAAAGCCATCGAAAAACGAGGGACCGAACCGGCCCGGCCCTAGCAATGCCGTGGTTCCCGATTCGTTCAGAAATCCGAACTGACCCGCAGGTCCAGTGGTGGCTACGATCGGAATCGATCCTCGTTGCATCCACCAAAGTAAATATTCCAGTTGCAGAAACGATTGATGTTCTGGTGCTGCTTCTCCGACAACGACCGTGTCATCATCACCCGTCAGGAGCGACAATCCCAACAAATCGAGGAAATGATAATCCCGAGAGATCGTCAGATTCGGTGATCCGAGAACACCGTGTCGAACGGGGACAGCAGGTGTCGGCGGAACGGCGAGGTGTTCTGCGGAAGGAGCGGTGGCCGCGACGAGATTTCCCGTCCCCCAGACCTGGTTGGACCAGGGCGAGGCGGCCTCGGCCGCGGTCGGTGCGGGAGTCAATTGCGGGTTCAACGGCAAAATGGTTGCGGCTGGCGGCAACGAGGCATTCCCCCGAGATGACTCCGAAGGAGGTGGAAGGCCACGGGGGGCGGGCAGCGGCGTCGGCGGTGGCTCGGGCAGCGGCGGAGTCGCGGTTTGCCAGACCAGGCCAGTCGTGTCCGCTGGCTGCCGCGCCGGAGGGGGCAATACTGGCGGTGGTGCCGGCGACAACGTCGGCGGCGGAGTCGCTTCAAAGACGAGCCCCTTTGCCCCCGAGGTCTCGGCACCAGCCGTTGCTGTCACAGCGTCTGACGCGGCCGCTGACGCCCTCCCGGCCGCAGCCACGGACGGTTTCCACGACAATTCCTCAGCCGCAGCCAACGATGGGAGCAAGCAGAGACCGAGTCCCAGTACGGCCCGCGTCTGCCTCATGCTGATTCCCCCTCCCACGACCGCGGGCAATGCTAGGCAGAACCCTCCGCCAGGTCGTCCACACAATCATCGGCAGCCGGACCAGAGAATCCGCAAACTTTCTCGAAACGTTTCCCGACGAATAACCTGCACGGTTTGCCTGATTTGCAGAATCGACAGATCTGATAAAACAATCATGGTGGCCGCGATGCTACCGCTGCGATGGCTGGGTATCCGGGCTGTAGATGGCTGATTCCGATGAATCGATTTAAGCTAGGTGTCGTTCTGGAAACCACGGGACTGCCTGTCCGCACCGCCCTGTCCACGGTGGCTCGCCTTGCGATTCATGGCATTCAGGTCGATGCGGTCGGAGATCTCAAACCTGATCAGATGGTCGGAACGGCACGCCGCGATTTCGCCTCGCGGTTGATGAATGCCCACTTAGAACTGGCCGCACTGCGTTGCCCCCTGCGGAAAGGGTTAGATTGTTCGGAGAATTTGCAAGCACGCGTGGATCATGTCCGAAACGTGATGCAACTGGCTTACGATCTTGGACCTCGATGTGTGGTGCTGCCATTCCCGCAACTTGCCCCGGATGAAACCGATCCCCGTGCCGCCGTGTTACGAGAAGTGCTGAGCGATCTCGGCCGTTTTGGCGATCGAATCGGCACTCAACTCGCCCTGGAACCAGGGCTCGACCCCGCGGAGAAGATCCGCGACTATCTTCGCACGTTTGATAGCGGTAGCCTGCGGATTACCTACGACCCCGCCAATTTTCTGCTAAACGGCTACGATCCAGTCGCCGCGTTGATGAGTTTTCAGGGGCTGATCAGCATCATTCATGGCCGCGACGGTCAGCGGCGAAGTGTGTCGGGACTGGCACGGGAAGTCCCGTTGGGAGCCGGGGATCTTGACTGGCTCAGTTTGATTGCCACGCTGGAGGCCATTGATTACCGGGGTTACGTCATCGTAGATCGCGAAGCCGGGACAAATCGCTGGGCCGATGTTACGGCGGGAGTAGCCTTTTTGCAGCGGTTTATTCCCGTGACTTGAGGATGGTGAGGAAATCGCGCACGGCTGGCGGCCGGTATCGCTGTTTATGCCAGATCGCGGCCAGCGTCCGCGTCGGCGACGGCGCGGAGAGCGGGATGTAAACCCGTTGCCGATCTTCCTCCAGCGTGGCCATCTGCGGCACGACACTGATGCCAATCCCGGCCGCCACCAAGCCGAGCAAGGTGCCGAGTTGTTCGCCCCGGCACACAACCCGAGGTTCAAATTTTCCACCCCGGCGGCACAAACTGAGAACTTGTTCTCCGAAACAGTGCAGTTCATCCAGCAACAAAAATGGCTCGTCGGCCAAGTCAGCCAGCCGGATGCTGGACTTCTTGGCCAGTCGATGACCTCGCGGCAACGCCGCCAGAAGCGGTTCAGTCCGTAAGCGTTCGACGTGCAAACGATCATCGCGAATCGGTAACGCCATCACAGCGAGGTCGAGTTTTCCGGTCAGAATTTCTTCCAGCAATCGTTCTGTCCGCTCTTCCAGAAAGTGAAGTCGAACCTCCGGATGTGCGAGGATAAACCGACGGGTCACACCGGGAAGCAAATACGGCGCGACCGTCGGAATCATGCCGACCCGAAGTTCCGTATCGAAACTGCCAGCACGCATAGCCCGTTCGGCATCGGCAACCGCCGCCAGAACGTTTTGTGCCGCGGGCAGTAACAATTGACCCTTCGCCGTTAAGACGATTCTTCGGCCAAGTCGGTCAAACAGTCGGGTATTAAGTTCCGATTCCAGTTCGAGAATTTGCTGAGAAAGCGACGGCTGCGAGATCCCTTCCCGTTGAGCCGCCCGGGTAAAGCTGCCGGTCTCGGCAACCGCGACAAAATATCGCAGACGATGAAGCTGCATCGGCATGGCCTAGGATCGGAGGGATCATTTCACGGAAGGAAATTCGCCGAGTCTTGCAGCAATCATAGCTCGCAGATGGGTTGTCTTTGTGTTTTGCAATGATTCGGCTGCATGTTTATTCCTGAAGGTTTCTTGCTTATTGACCAGGGCGCATCATTGATTAACGTCAAGTGATGGATTTCTCAGTTGAATCCAGCCTGGTGGAATCGCGAATTCCGGCCAGGATTCGCCTCTCCATCGCCGCTTGAATCACACAATTATAAGCCCGCGGCGTAAATGCTCCTCCCGCCATCGACCGGCAAGCAGACTCCGGTGATAAAGTCGTTCTCGACTAGGGAAAGTACCGCTTTCGCCACGTGCTCCGGGCGGCCTTCCCGTTTGACCAGCGTGGCGTTGATTGCTTCCTGACGTTCTGCTTCTGGAAGACTTTCCGGCAGCATGACTGGACCGGGAAGGATGGCATTGACGCGGATGTTCGGATTTCGCGAGCCCAGTTCCACCGCAAACATCCGGGTCAGCCCGGGGATGGCCGATTTGCTGGGGAAATACGCCGCATAATCGGGATACGGCCGAATCTCAGCCCAGTCGCCGATGTTGATGATACATCCGCCGCTGCGTTGTGCGACCATCCACAAGCCGACATGTTGGCAACATAAAAAGGTGCCGAGCGTATTTGCTTCGAAATTGGCACGAACGTCGGCTGCCGTCACATCTTCGAGTCGAATCGGCTGCCAGACGGCGGCCGCATTCACCAGCACATCAATCTGTCCGAACGATCCGAGCACATCTGAAATCATTCGCTTGACCGATTCTTCATCGGATAGCTCGGCGCGAAACGGCTCGGCTTTCACCCCCAGGGTTTTCAAATATGCCACGGTGTCCACGGCTTCCCGCGCCGAACTTCGATAATGCACGGCAATATCGTAGCCGTTCTTCGCAAGAGCTTCAGCGATATGAAAACCGACCCGACGTTTCCCACTCCCTGTCACCAGTGCAACTTGTGCCATCAGTGTGCTCCCTGGGGGTCCGTAAATCATCCATCCTGCCGTTCCTGGAGTGCTTGCAACAGAGCATGATAAGCCGGTGTTGTCAGAACCGGCGTGGCCGGCTGCTCGCTGAACTCCCGCGCCGATTCTGCTCCGAACTCCACCCAGGTTTTGCAACCGGCATACTCGGGTCGCTCGATCAGTTCGATCGGTTGTGAACAAAGGTAGACCCGCACGGGAAGAATGTACAAGCCTGGCCGCCGATACTGAAATCGCTGCATGACCGTCGTCTCCGACCAGATATGCCAATCTGCCAGCGATTGCAACCGATCGAGACGATCACAATATTCGATTGGCCCAACCTCACACCAGGCCCGCAAGACGATTTTCGCTGCTGCGGGAGCATTGTGCCGAGCGAGTGTCAACCAATGAGTCTCCGTCGGCTTCAAGCCCGTATCCTGCTGATGGATATACGTCGGATACAGCCAAAATCGTGGAAATTCCGGGCGAAATTCCCCAGCTTCTTCGGCAATTCCCCCTTTGCGAAGAATGATCGATTGCCGACCAGCCATTAAGGCCTGGCAGACCGCCGCCCACTCTTTAAAGGCAATTCGCAGCACCATTCACCCCAAGAAGGAATCTTCTCCGCGTTGCCGCCGTGACAATAATTCGTGAACGGCTTCAGCCGGCGACTGTCCCGCATAGAGCACCCGATAGACAGCCGACATGATTGGGACATCCACCCCGGTCCGCTGAGCACGCTCATAGACACTCTGGGCGGTATAGACACCTTCAGCAACTTGCGGACCCGCCATGATCACGTCGAGCGGATCGCCACGAGCAATCCGTTCGCCGAGCCGACGATTACGGCCATGAACGCTGAAACAGGTGGTAATCAGATCACCGACGCCCGCCAGACCGGAAAACGTCCCTGGATCGGCACCGTGCGCAACGCCAAAGCGACGCATCTCGACCAGTCCGCGAGTCAGCAAGGCTGCCTTGGCATTGTCCCCGAAGTTCAGGCCATCACAGATCCCGGCGGCAATGCCGATGACATTTTTCAAGGCACCAGCTAATTCGACGCCAATACAATCGCTATTCGTATACACCCGAAGACGATCACTCCCGAGTTGCTGTTGCACCCAGCCGGAGAGTGCCGCTTGGGAAGAGGCCGCGACCAGCGATGTTGGCAAGCCCCGGGCTACTTCTTCCGCATGACTCGGTCCGCTGACCACGACGATATTCGGCATCCTCAGAATTTCTAGCAAGATCTCGCTTGGCCGGGCAAAGTGCGTGGTCTCAATCCCTTTTGTCAGACTGATCACCGGAATGTCCGGCCGTGCCAAAGACCGAAAGCGTTCGATGGTTCTGCGAAGAAATGTTGTCGGAATTGCCACAATCCAGCAATCGGCACCCGTGATGGCTTCTTGCGGATCGGCGGTCAAAAGGATCCGCTCGGGAATCCTGACTCCTGGGAGTTGCAAGAGATTTTCCCGGTTGGCCGCCAAGGCTTTCCAGGATGCTTCCCGCGCCGACCAGAGCCGAACCTCATGCTCGGCATGCTCAGAAAGCGCAATCGCCATTGCCGTGCCCCATCCTCCTGATCCGAGCACTGCAAATCGGGGCATTGCTCTGCGACTCCGTGATCGAGTGCTTCTTACCAGCGGGAAAGTTCTCCCAGTTTCCCCGCACTCCAGCATACTTATAGCTTACCAAAATGCCGAAGCTATCCACGGATATTTACCCGTTTCGATTTCAGTCGATACTGCTTCAGTTTCGATGTAATTTTGGCAAGCTGTGTCGGTTTGGCGACCGTCACAAACTCGATGCACTATCGGAACTCGATTCATTGGCGAAATTTACGGAGTGTCTTCATCACGAAGGCGGAAACATCAGGGAGGTCCAGCGATGCCCACATATCCCCGCGTTTATCGCATCCCGGAGGAGGAACTTGAATCCGCACCCGAACCCGAGGTTCGCGTCCGCCTCGGAGATTTACTGCCACTCGTCGCCATGGCCCAACGCTTGAATTTTATTTGGCTCAAAGATTTCCTGGATGATGAAGTGCTTATCACCAGCGATCTGCATCAAGTCTTACAAACATTCCGTGGCTGCCGACCTTCGGCATAAGTTTGAACGACCGCTTTCGGAAGAACTCCCCGGCGGGCAAACCACCTGGCTCCGCCGGGCTTCCACGGCTACTGCGGGTCGGGATTTTCCTCTTCTGGTTCGAGATCGCGGAGGAACTCGGGCTTGCCAAATTGAGTCGGATCGAACGTCCCCCGTGTTTCGGATTCAAGAATGCGGAGTCTTGCTTCGAGATCTCGGACTTTCGCTTGCAAAAGTTCCAATCGTACCGATGTGTCGCTCCGATCCTGCGGACGCGGAACTTCCGGATAGCCAAGTTGTCGCTGCAAGGCGGCAAATAAAAATAACGGATCCCGGCCGATGCTTGCGCGGCCAATCCGACCTGCTTTTTCAGAAAAAAGCGGCGGCAGGCTCGGTTCATAGCCAGGCTCTTCTCGCCGCCTGTCCACCACATACGCCTCGGAACGAAGATAAATCAATTCCGCCAGTTCCACGACGCCCAGTTGCCGATGAACAATTTCAATATGTTTGACCCAGTCATCACTGTAAAAAGGGTCGGCCATCATGGCCCTTAAGCCGGCAGCATAACCGAGACGATTCCGGGCGATTGTCTCGAGGTGATAAACAAATAAGCCGGCTTCTGTCGGAGTCCCTGCTTTATATCGCGCTTCCCGTTCCAGAATTTGCAAAGCCACGGGGATCGTAAATCGTTTCCCTTCTTCTTCCGCTTGTTGAATGACAAAGGTTTGAAAGGCGGTAAAATAATGTGGCAAACGAGCAAAGCCTGTCCCAAGCAATCCCGAAAAATTCAACTCCGTGGCCAGATATTGGATGGCATACGGCAACTTGGTGGTTGCTAGCACTTCGTCGTGTGCACGAGAAAGCACTTCCTGGGCTGGGATGTTCTCAGCGATCCGCTCCCGGAATATCCGGAAAAAGTATGCCTGTTCTACCCACTCTTCCGGATCTAGTTTTTGAGGCCGACGCTCGGACGGTTTCATACTCGTAGCAGAGTCCCGGATCGACAACGACGCTGACCACGACGATAGCAATTGCCCCAATTGTATCAATCAGGTTGAGCGAATCGGTTTGCCAGGGCTTTGTCTCGAAAAACCTGCGGCAAACTCAGGCAATTTCTCTGCCGTCACGGCATCTATCGGGCATGCTGCAGATAAGGATCTCGGACAGATCGCGTCCGATCCTGCGATTCCCTGACGTTGCACCCGGTTGCGGGGTGAAGGATGAGCGAGAGACGCTTCAGCTTTCTTGGAGTGATGGCCATACTCCTGGGGCCGCTTGTGCCGCTCGACTCCCAGGCAGCACACTGCGGCTTTTGCCGATACCCGCGGCCTTGCATTGCCCCGGAGCAATGCTGCCCGCCCATACTCACCACAAAGGTGGTGTACAAACCGGTGGTCGAGATGTGTACGGAAGTCTGTTACCGCCCAGTTTATCAGACGTGCTATCAGCCGGAAACGTACACCACCTGCCGACCGGTTTATGAAAGTCACGTCGAAGCCATTCCCTACACGGTCAATCGCACCATCGTCGAGCAACATCAGGCGATTCAAAAGTATATTGTGCACAAACCGGTGTATGAAACTCACTTACAAGAACAGCGTTACACCATTCATCGCCCCGTTGTTAAACAGTATACCGTAGCAATTCCATACTGCACCTATCACCCCGTTTATGAACACCATATCCGACAAGTGACACAGACTCGATTGAAACCGATGGTGGAATCATATACAGTGGCAATACCCTACAGTACCTATCACCCTGTCTATGAGCAGCATGTACGTGAAGCAACATATACAGTGCACCGTCCGATGATCCAAGAATATCAGGTAGCTATCCCTTATTGCACGACTCGCCCTGTCTATGAAACTCACTATCGACAAGAACAGTACTGCACCTACCGTCAGGTCACAGAACCGTATCAAGTCCCTTATACATATTGCACATATCACCCAGTCTATGAACACCATGTTCGCGAATACCGCACCACCGTCCCTCGCACCGTGGTTCAAGATTATCAGGTGCCTGTCTCTTACTGCACTTACCACCCTGTGTACGAACAACACACTCGCTATGTTGCTTGTACCAAATATCGGACGGTGACTGAATACACCACCGAGCAACGAGTCCATTATGTTTGCGAACCGGTCACTGTCGAGAAAACTGTTCCGGTTTGTACCGGCCACTACGAAACCATCATCGAACATATTCCCGGGCAGGTCGTCACACGGTGCGTCCGGCTTCCCGGTACCTGCAGCTTCGACCCCTGCACCTGTACCACGAACTATTGTCCCGGCCCAATCGTGCAACAACAGGTGCAATGCCCAGGCAAAACCATCTGCCGGAAAGTCTGGGTGCCACGAACCGAGTATCGCAAGGTCTGCGAAACACACTATGTTCGCAAGCCGGTCTGCACGACCGTCCAGGTCCCACGTTGCAAGACCATCCCATATACTGAAATGATTCCTCAAAGCTACACAACTTGCAGAATGGTTGCTCAGCAACATACAAAATATGTCACCAAGCGACATTGCTCGACAATTTATGAAGAAAAAGTTTATCAGATTCCGTATACAACCTGTCGGATGGTCGCTCAACAGCATACTGCTTATATTACGAAATATCGCTGCTATACCGTTCCTGAATATCATACTCGGACAGTCCCGTACACGACCTGCCGGATGCTAACCGAAAATCACGTTCGCTATGAAACCCGGCGGCACTGCTACACGGTTCCAGAAACTCGCACCGTCCAGATCCCCTACACAACTTGCCGAATTGTCAAACAAGATCATGTTCGCTATGAAACCCGGCAACGTTGCTACACGGTGCCGGAAACGTATGTGGTGTCGGTGCCGTACACTACCTGCTGGATTGTCCGACAGGATCATGTTCGCTATGAAACCCGCCGTTATTCTGAGTCAATTCCGGAAGAATGTGTCCGGCAGGTGCCTGTCACTACCTGCCGGATGATTCCGGAAGAACGCTATCGAACTTACACATATTGCACAACCCGGTGCGTTCCGGAACAAAAAGTTCGGTATGAGTGCCGAACTACCTGTCGCCTGGAAACAGTGCAACACTGCCGGATGGTTCCTGTCACCTCGTGTCGGATGGAACCTTACACCGTGACACGGTGCGTTACCCGTTATGTCCCCGTCTGTATCCCCAGTTGCGACCCCTGTCCTTGACTGTCACCTCATCAGTGTAGCTGTATGTGACAGCAGATCGGTTCGACTTCCCGTGTTCTTCCTTAACACCCGGTTGTCCGCAAATCCTTGCGGTCATCGGGTGTTGCCATTTGCCATAATCCTCGGTTAGATACGCAAGGAAATCATTGTAATTGCCAGCCGGCACCCAGCTACTAGGCGAGTTTCTGATCCAGTTTGATTGCAGAAGGGGTGACGCCATGACGAGGCGCATCCGAGTCGGAGCAGTGAATTATCTAAACAGCAAGCCTTTGATCGAGGGATTGACCGATTTTGCACCGAATATCGATTTGAAGCTCGATCTGCCGTCTCGCCTTGCCGATCGACTTGCCGAGGGCAGCCTCGATGTCGCCTTGATTCCGGTCATCGAATTTTTCCGGTCAGGCTGTTACACGATCCTTCCAGACATTGCCGTTGCCTCTTACGGACCGGTATTAAGCGTGACGCTATTCAGCCGGGTTCCGTGGGAAAAAATCGACTCCGTCGCCCTGGATGAAGGTTCACGGACGAGCGCCGCCCTGACGCAAATTCTGCTGAGTCAACGCTATCATCGTTCTCCACGATATGAACAACTCCCGATCACGGTAGCAGCCGACGATTGCTCGACCGACGCCGTCTTGTTAATCGGTGACCGGGCGATGCGGGCTTGTTTGCCCGGCTTCGATTTCGCCTACGATCTCGGCCAAGAATGGACCGACTGGACCGGCCTCCCCTTCGTATTCGCAGTCTGGGCGGTCCGCCAGGGGGTCGATCTTGGTGACGCTGCCGTTGCCTTTTCCCGAGCCAAGCGTCAAGGCATTCAACAAGCCGGATGGATTGCCGCCCGAGAAGCTAGGGGGCTGGGTCTCGATCCGGGTTTTTGTCGACGTTATCTCACGAATATTATCCGCTACGACCTCGGGCCTCGGGAACTGGCTGGGCTGTCGCTCTTTTCTAAACTGGCACAGGAACTGAATCTTGCTCCGACGGGGGTGAACCTTGACACATACCATCGACTCGCTGTTGTCGAAAGCCGTTGATGGCCGCCGACTGACCCCAGACGAGGGGCTGGAATTGATGCGCTGCCGGGACTTGAACCGCCTCGGTGCCGCCGCCCATCTTGTTTGCTGTCGCTTGCATCCAGAGCCATATCGCACTTACAATATTGATCGGAATATCAACTACACAAATATTTGTGCGGCTGTTTGCGACTTTTGTGCTTTTTACCGCAAATCTCATGATCCCGATGCCTATGTCATTCCTCGGGAAGAACTGTACCAGAAAATCGAAGAAACGCTGGCACTCGGCGGAGATCAGATTCTCCTGCAAGGGGGCATGCACCCGAGTTTGAAGCTGGAGTGGTACGAAGAGCTTCTCTCCGATTTAAAGTCACGGTACCCGCAGTTGAATTTGCACGCGTTCAGCCCGCCGGAAATCTGGCATTTTCACAAACTGAACAAATTGCCGCTTGAGACCGTGCTTCGCCGGCTGAAAGAAGCCGGGCTCGGCAGCCTGCCCGGCGGCGGCGGCGAAATCCTCGTCGATCGCGTGCGTAAGCAACTCACCCGGGGGAAAGCACTCACCGAAGAGTGGCTGGAAGTGAATCGTGTCTGGCATCGCCTCGGTGGTCGATCAACCTGCACTATGATGTTCGGACACATCGAAACTGATGCCGAACGCATCGAACACCTTGAGCGTCTACGTCGATTGCAGGATGAAACCGGCGGCTTCACGGCTTTTATATGCTGGACCATGCAACCCGGGCATCACATGAGCCATTTTCCCCCGGCGGGTTCATTTGAGTATCTCCGGGTTCAGGCCATCGCCCGACTTTACCTCGACAATATTCCGAATATTCAGTCATCCTGGGTCACACAAGGTGCCAAGATCGGCCAAGTCGCCCTCTTCTACGGTGCCAACGACATGGGTTCTCTCATGATTGAAGAAAATGTCGTCGCTTCCGCGGGCACCGTTCATTATCTGACACTGGAACAGATCCGCTCGGCAATTCGAGAAGCTGGCTGGATCCCCCGACAACGGAATGTTTTTTACCAACTGCTCGACGAATCACCCGACCGAGACCGATTGTCTCCGCCTCAACCGGAAACTCGGCGAGAAAATTCGATGTCGTTGCCGGTTCTTCGTTAACCTTGCAAAATGCCTGAGTGAAATCGTCACCCGGCTCCTTTCACTGCTCAAGAGCACGGCATGACCAGCGAGGAACTGTCGGAATCTTCGGATCCCGTTGATCTTCTTAACCAGGTGAATCTTTATCGTGAACTTCGCCGTGATGTCCGGCGAGGTTCGACGGGCACCCTGATCTTCGGTGCCATTATGTTGGCCATCTGGTACGGCGTTTTCGGTACCCGGAATGACTACGGTGTCTTCAGTTTGGTGTATTTGACCCTCGGTTGCCTGGAAGTCGCCGTCGGCTTGCTGAACCGATTAAATCCCTCGCCGGAGGGTGTTTTCTTTGACGGTCTGCTCTTGCTTCTGTTCGGCACCGCCACTTTAGCCCGACAACTCTTTATCTGGCAGGGAATGATCCGGGGATTCCTCAGTCCAATCTCATTGATTTTCGGCGGCTACTGGCTCTGGCAGGGTTATCACCATTTACAGGCATATCGCCATCTTCGTAAAATTTTCCCACTTCGCCCCCAAGCAAAACATCTCCGCTGGTTCGAGGAACTGCTTGCGGAAATTCGCCAGGCCGAACCTGAAAACGACCCGACAGTCCTCCACCTCAAAACATCACCCCCCATCAAAGTCAAATTGCTCGGCAAAATTGTCTTCTTACTTCTGCCAGAATCAGAAGAGATCATGATTTTGCACGACTTCGAATTCTCCATGACACCCCTGCCTTACGAAGAATCCACACAACAACCACTGGCCAGCGTCTGGATCAGCGAGATCGGAAACCTTGAATGCCCGCTCGACCCGATTAACTGGGGGAATTACACAAAGTGGGCCGAAAAAACCGGCGTGGCAACTCCCTGAACAACCATGATTGAAGTCCAAGGCCTATCAAAAACATTCACCGGCCCGGATGGCGAAGAGATCATGGCGGTGCAAGATCTCCACTTCACCGTTCGCCCTGGCGAAGTCTTCGGGCTTCTCGGCCCGAATGGTGCCGGCAAAACCACCACCTTGCGAATGCTTTGCACGGTGCTCAAGCCCACCGCCGGCTTCGCTACCATTGCCGGCTATGATATTCTCCAAGAACCCAGCCTCGTTCGCCGATCGCTCGGGTTCCTCTCGGCAAATACCGGCATTTACGACCGAATGACACCCACCGAAATGGTTCGCTATTATGGCCGACTGTACGGCCTCAGTGGCGATCGGCTCGAACAGCGTATCGATGAATTGTTTACCACTTTGCAAATCAACGAGTTCCGTGATCTCCTCGGTGGGCAACTCAGCACCGGGATGAAACAAAAAGTCTCCATCGCCCGGGCACTGATCCACGACCCGCCAGTACTGATTCTGGATGAGCCCACGGCCGGACTCGATATTCTTGTGCAACGTTCCGTGCTCCGCAGCGTGCAACAACTCCGCGAACGGGGCAAAACCATCGTTTTTTCCACGCACGTCATGAGCGAAGTCCACAAACTCTGCGATCGGGTCGCCATCATGTCCCGGGGCAGAATTGCTGCCTGCGGCAGTTTGCCGGAATTACGCGAACAGTTTGCTCAACAAGATGTGGAAGAGATTTTCTTTGATCTCGTCACCTAATCTCCATCTCCTGCTGCAGAAATCATTCTTACTTCCGGCGGAACCACAGTCCTGCTGTCGCCTTCACTGCCATGGCTTTGGCAGCACCCGCCGGCACCTGAAATTCGATCACTTCATCCTGAAAAAACCCTTCCCGCACCCGGAATTGATCCCCTCGATAATGTTCCAACGGTGCGTGAAAACTACTCCATTGCCAGACGAGTTTGTCATCCTGAAATGTGACTTGTCCTTCCCCATACACCGGATGTTCATACCGGCCAGCATACTGACTCAACGGTAATGTCGGCGGAAGCAGTGGCTCAGCCGCGGACGTCTGACCTCCCCTGCGAGCCCTCCGAGCTTCTTCCTGGGCTTGTTCCACTTCCTGATAATATCGGTTCCAGTCTCGTGGGCTCAGCCCTAATTGCTGATCGATAATCGCATTGGTCAAGGCATTCGTCGCCCGAGTCTGGTGCAAATTGCACATGACGGCAATTCCCAATTGTTCCTCGGGTAACAATGTGACTTGCACCCGGAACCCGTCAATCATTCCTCCATGCGAAACCACCAACCGGCCGCGATGATCATAGACCACCCACCCCATGGCGTAAGCCATCAGCTTGCTGTCCGGGTAGATTTGCCGACCCGCCTCACCCAGCCGCATTACCGTTTGCGGCGTCCGTGTTTCCGCCAAAGTCTCTGCGGAAAGCAATCGCCGTCCGTCCGCGGCGATTCCACCACTCAAATGAAATTTCAGCCACACCGCAAGATCGTTTGTCGTAGCCCACAATGAACCTGCTGGATTTGCTTCTCGATCCCGATAAAGTGGCATCGGTTCGGTAGTTCCCGAAGGATTCGACGCCGTTCGCAGCCGGTGAAACCCCTCGGCCCGATTCGTTATTCGCTCGGCTTCGGCCACTGTCGTCACAAGACCAGACAGCCCGAGTGGTTCCGCAATACGGAGCCGAATCAACTCCGCCCACGGTTGATCCATGCGATTCGCGGCCGCCATTCCCGCCGCCGTAAACATCGTGCTGGAATAACGATATCCCCCACGAAAAGGCACCTCCAATGGCATCTGCGTTGTTCGCCGAATCGATTCCTGCAAATCCCACGAAGCTCGATACCACAGCAAATCGTGGCTACCGACGCCTGTCCGATGGCTTAGCAAATCACGCAACGTCACCAACGCATCGGCATGGGGATCCGACAATCGAAAGCTCGGCAGATGCTTACGAACCGGATCGTCCCAGCCAAGTTTCCCTTCATCCACAAGCATCGCGATCAGGGTGCTGGTAAACGCCTTCGTGCAAGACGCCAACGGCATCAGCGTCGCCGAAGTCATCGCCCTCGGCGGCTGTTTCCTGGCAAGTCCGACGCCACCACTAAAAATCGTCGTCTGACCTCGGACGACTGCTAACGTCATTCCCGGAATTTGCCAACTCTTCTGAGTCAATTCCAAAACGTCTTGAATTTCCTGATTGTTTTGGCTCGGTTGATCAGTCCCTAAAAGGGGTGATGCAAGAATCATCACAACACCGACAGAGCCAAGAAGTCGAACCGACAACATCATAGGTTTCAATCACCTCATGAAAAAGCAACAGGGCCACTCACCACTGTGGTGAGAGGCCCTGAACGATTTGGAAGGGATGGATTCGTCACCAGTAATTACAGGCCATCAAAGCCAGTAAACCCGACACCCTTGCCAATGGCACCGATCCCGAACCCAGCACCAATACCTCCGGGGAAGCCGCCACCGAAGCCGCCGGGGAAGCCGCCACCGAAGCCGCCGGGGAAACCGCCACCGATCGGGAAGCCACCGCCACCGATCGGGAAGCCACCGCCACCAATCGGGAAGCCACCGCCACCAATCGGGAAGCCAC
>Ga0209017_10000903_pt1 | contig 25920 bp, 21 predicted proteins | sample YNPBryunderm2012_FD_185812 | JGI IMG/M metagenome (GOLD analysis project Ga0209017, IMG submission 185812) | Anoxygenic and chlorotrophic microbial mat microbial communities from Yellowstone National Park, USA - YNP Bryant MS undermat 2012... ...
GTGATGGATCGGCGGGGGGACAACTCCGGACATATTCTGTCAGCCGCGTCGTTTCTTTCAAGAAATGCTCGAGTCCAGCGAACAGGGCGGGCTCGAACAGGACCATCAGCATCGTATTTCCGACCCCAGCCAGGGGTGAATCGGGATGGCTACACAGTCCCCCGGACAAGCCGCCCGCCAGGAGATCGAGGAGCAAGCCGAGGCCGAAGCCTTTGTACGCTTGCGGACCACCGAAGGGAAGAATCGTCCCCCGTGGTTCGGTATATAGCACGGAAGGATCGGTCGTCGGTTGTCCTGCCGCGTTCAACAACCAGCCTTCGGGTGTCGGTTCGCCTTTCTGGTAGTACGAGCGGACTTTTCCTTCCGCCGCGGCACTGGTGCCAAAGTCCAGGACCACGGGGGCAACGGCGGTCGGTACGCCCAGGCAGATCGGATTCGTGCTGATCCGGCCTTCCGTACCGCCCGGGGGAGCAACCCGGCGACCCGCACCGTGGCTGTTCACGGTAGCGAAGAGCGCAAGCTGCTCGGCGGCGGCTCGCTCGGCATATTCTCCGAGTCGGCCGGTGTGGCCGCTGTGCCGCAGCGTCCCCGCGGCGATGCCATGCCTTTTCGCCTTCGGCAGCAGTTGATCGAGCAGCCGATGCGTTTGCACTTGCCCCAGCCCCCAACCCGCATCAGCCGCCAGCACCACCGCCGTTTCTCGAATCACTTCGAGTGGAACACCCGGTCGATACTTTCCTTCTTGGATAAATCCGACATACTGAGGGGCACGGAGAATGCCGTGAGAATCGTGACCACACAAATTCGCATCCACCAGGCTGTGAGCGACAATCGCGGCTTCCTCGGCCGGGACCCCCGCCGCTTCAAATACCTGGCGAGCAAAGGTCGATAGGGTTTCAGCGGAGAACGTCGGCATCGGGTCATCCTCGAAAATCCGAGACATCAACTTCTCGGAAGCGTATTCCACGCCGCGGAAGTGACTAGAGCCCCACCCTCGGAATTACCCAGTGGTCAATGGAGAAACGGATGAGCTTTGCCATCAGCACCTTCCACGGTCAGGCGGGGAATCAATCCGGCACGGTTTATCGCCTGGGCGATCCCGCGGGACGTTGTCGGGCGGAAATCTGGCCTTTTTGCGGCTTTAACTGCTTGCGTTGGCAAGTCCAGACTGCGGAAGGTCGGCTCGGCGATTTGCTCTATACCGCCCCAGACTGGGCCACGAACCCGGTACCGACTCGCAGCGGTCATCCGGTCTTGTTCCCTTTCCCCAACCGACTGCGTGCCGGCCGATTCACCGCCAACGGCCGCGTGCTTCAGTTGCCGTTAAATGATTCGTCTCAAAACCACGCGATCCACGGCTTTACGCCACGAAATTCCTGGAGAGTGCTTAAGACTTCCACGGGTTCGGAATCGGCGACGATTTCCGGGCAGTTCCGTCTCCGCCAGGATCGCCCCGATCTCGCCGAGTTGTGGCCAGGTGACGGGGCGATCACCCTGACTTACATGTTGTCCCCGTCGGCATTGCAAGTCGAAGCCGTGATTGAGAATTTCGGAACCGAGCCGCTTCCCTTCGGCCTCGGTTATCACCCGTATTTTCAAATTCCGACCGCACCGGGTGCCGCCGTTGATGAATTGATCCTTCAGACGAAGGCATCGAGACTCTGGACACTGCAGGACAACATCCCCGACGGAAATTCGTTGCCTGTTCCACCGGAGCTAGATTTTCGCGCCCCCCGTGAACTCGGCCCGGTGATGCTCGATCATCTTTACGGTGGGCTGGAAGCTGCATCCCCGACCACAAACGGCAGGGCAGTCATTGCCACGCTTAGTCACCGATCCGCCCCGGGGCGGCTTGAGATTGAAGCCGACTCAGCATTCGGGCATCTGGTGTTGTTTACTCCACCCCATCGGCAAGCGATCGCGATTGAACCGTATACCTGTATAACTGATGCCGCGAATTTATCGCGGACGATTCCGGACAGTGGCTGGCGGCTTGTTAAACCCGGTGAAAAGGTAATGCTTTCGGTACGCTACCGCTGGTATTGCTAAATCCAGCAGAAATTCTCGCAGAGGAAGCGGATTTTCTCGTGAGCTTTTCCCGGCTTCATCCAGTTGCATGGAGCAAAAAAGCAAACTATGCTAAGGTACTTATCTGATGAAAGTGCTGATCCTGCGCGGTGGAAGGGGATAAGGTGATGCGACCGCCCGGCGTCAGTGAGCGTTCCTCTCCTTCAGGTCATGCTGGGAGTCGGCGGTCTGATTCGCGAAGCGAAGCTTCGATCATCGGTCAAACAGCCCTCGGCCGCTATCAGATTCTTCGTTTCCTTGGTGCTGGGAGCAATGCCGATGTCTTTTTAGCTCGTCCGGTCAATCCGCCGCATACACCGGTGGTTGTGAAGCGGATTAAGCCTCATGTGACGCAGATGCCGCGGTTTCGGCAATTCTTCGACAACGAAGTCCGCTCGATGATGCAGTTTCAGCATCCTTATGTGGTCCGGCTCTGGGATGCTTCGCTGGATGATCCTCTCGGTCCGTGTCTGGTGCTGGAATATTTGCAGGGACATACGCTGGAAGAGTTGTTGAATAAGTATCGCCGCTTCACGCCGGATTTTGTCGGCCGACTTCTTGGCCCACTTTGTCATGCCTTGCAGGCAGCTCAGGATGCAAAGATTGTCCACCGGGATTTGAAGCCCGCCAATTTGATGGTACTGAATGCCGGGTTACCGAACATGACCTTGAAAGTCATGGACTTCGGCTTTGCCGGATTTACCTCGAAGCCACACATCCAGATGGCGGAATTGACCGGGCAGGGGCCGATGTTTGCTTGCGGTACGCCGGCCTACGTCAGTCCGGAAATGATTCGCGGCGATTCCGTTGACAGCCGAGGAGATTTGTACGGCGTCGGCGTCATGCTCTATGAAATGCTGACTTCCCGCTTGCCGTTCGATTACGACGATCAAGAAGTGTTGTTGTCGGCACATGTCCGCGAAACACCTCCAGCATTCGCTAAACTCGGCGTGAAGGATGTCCCCACGGAAGTTGAAGCGGTCGTACAAATGACTCTTGCCAAATATGCCAATGAACGACCTCAGACCTTCCGGCAACTTGCGGAAATGTATGGCCGTGCGATCGGTTGTGACATCTGGACGGAGTCGGCCCCCGAGTCTTATACCCCCGCTCCTCCGCCAACCGCTGAAGAAATTGTCGAGTGCACGTTAGCCGACGAATCGAGCTTCGAAGACCGATTCATTCTTTCTGACTTGTTTGAAGCCATGTTGCCGGAAAAACTCGCGGCCGCCAAACTTCGTGGCTTCATCGAAGATGTTCGCGGGCAAGCGGTCGAAAGCGAACCGGGATTAATCCGCGTGCGTGTCGGCATGCCGGATAAATATCTGCAGCAACCTCCCTCGAGCCGGAGTGCCCTGATGGGGTGGATCTCAGCGATGCGCCGCCCCTCGGTCCCCCGTGGCCGGGAGCCGATCGAAGTGGAGCTGCGGATGGAAAAAATCGACGCCAACCGCGTCTCGGTTCTGGTCGCATTCAGGCCCGTGAAAGAATTTATGCCGGATGATCTGCCCACTTGGCATGCTCGCTGCGAAGAATTATACAGCATTCTCCGCAATTATCTGATGGCAGCCACTTGATGCGATTACTCCACCCCAAGCAAAGCCCCACCCGGCTTCGCCGGATATCGACAGCGAAATTCTTAAAAAGGGCAGATAGCAACCGCGTCAACCACGATGCGAATTTCAGGGTTTCTTGATAACTTACCCACGATCCGTGCTTACAATCAGGTAGTTAAGACAAACTTTCCTTCCACAAAACTCGTTGAATAGACACCGGTATTGCACTTGTGCCCGGTATTTTATTACTGACGGAAAATTAACTTCTGGATTGCGCCTGTGGCCCTGTATCGGATCCGCCCATGACCGCCCCAGATACCGCGATTGTGCCGGATGCCGCGGCTTTCTTGACGGCGGTTCGCCAATCCGGGGTGTTGACACCCGAACAATTTCATCAGGCGCTTGAGACCATTCCGAAGTCTGCCAACTCCACCGTGATTGCTGACTTTTTCGTGAAATCACAGTTGTTGACACCGTTTCAGGCAGATCAACTGCTCCGCAAGCGTTCCACGAGTTTGCTGCTCGGGCAATATGTGATCCTCGAAGAGATTGGGCGGAGTTCCGGGGGCCGCATCTTCAAAGCCCGACATCGCACGATGGGGCGTTATGCCGCGATTAAAATTCTCTCATCCCGGCTGACTCGGGCCGCGGAAACTTATGAAATCTTGCAAGCCGAGACTCGGTTGGCCGCTCAGTTGATTCACCCAAATATTGTTGCTGTACTTGATTTCAACCGAGTCGGCGACCGCTGGTATTTGATCCGGGAGTATGTCGAGGGTGTCTCAGCGGATCATCTCGTCCAGGAACAGGGTCCGTTGCCCGTCCGCCAGGCATGCGAAATCATTCGCCAAGCCGCACTAGGGCTGCACTATGCCCACGAGAAGGGGCAAAGCCACGGCGGTTTGACCCCGGCAGAGTTGCTGATATTACAATTGCCGACTGGACGGATGGAAGTGAAGGTGGCCAATTTCGGCCTCGGGCGGATGACCGGCTTGATCGCCGTGGACCAGCCGGCGAATCCGCTTTCGGACCCTGCCGATTACCTGGCACCGGAGCAGTTTCAAAACCCGGGTTCGAGTTCGCCCGCCGCCGATTTGTACGCCCTCGGCTGCATTCTCTATTTTCTACTGACCGGCCGGCCACCCTACGCGGCAAATTCCCCGGCCGATAAAGCGAAGGCTCACCTCTTTTCCAGCCCGATTCCGCTGGCCACACTTCGCCCCGATACACCGATTGTGCTGGCAGCGCTTCTGGATGTGCTGCTCTCGAAGAATCCTGCCGCACGGTTTCCAACCGCAGCCGACCTTGCGAATCACCTTACTCCTTTCGCTGAGATGGACCAGGGTTTGTTTCCCTCTCCGCTCTCGGGAATTCATCCTCGCACCGAGCAAGGGACGCTAGCCGCAACGGTAACTGTTCCGGCGATGGATGCTTCCCCTTGGACCGATCTTTCGGGCGATTCTGGAGTCGCATCGGCAGTCGCAGCCGCACTGAAAACACCGGTCTCGCTCCGGAAAATCGTGAAATCCCCATCAAGGTCAGCTCTCCGGCACCAGCGGCGAGGGTTGGCTTGGTGGCTGGGCTTCGCCGTCCTCGTCGTTTCTGCAATTGTTGCTCTGCTCGTCTGGTGGTGGCTTCGCCGTTATGTTTGATATCGCCAGTTGCGTAAAATACTCCATTGCGAACGTTGTGGCAGAGCAGAGTTCAAGCTGGAGGTGAATAACACAGGAATAACCGAAATTGACTGCCGTATGGCGACAGTGCAGGGGCGTCTCACTCACATGCTCTCGATCTGCTGTCTCTCTCCTCCAACCCGAGCTTTTCCGACGGCTGAACCCGGAGGCCGTTGCACAGAAGCAGCCAGTCCGACCATGACCAGATAGCATGATAGCAGATCGAGGGCCGCGGTCAGTCCATCGGGTGGTAATTCGCCGGGCAACAAGCATTCCTAGCAGAATCACGGGGGAATCGCGGATGAAAGCGGCATTTTATCGGACTGTGGGCAAGCCCGACGTGATCCAGTACGGTGAGTTGCCGACACCGGAGCCCGGCCCAGGTGAAATCCGCGTGAAAATCGAGGCGGCCTCGGTCAATCCCATCGACACCTATGCCCGGTCAGGTCTGGTGCCAGTCCCCGGATTTCCGGTGATTCCGGGGCGTGACTTTGCCGGGGTGGTCGATGCCGTTGGACCCGGGGTCACCCGGGTAAAACCCGGGGATCGAGTCTGGGGCGCGAATCAAGGGATGCCCGGTCGGCCGGGAACATTTGCGGAATTTACCATCACCGGCGAAGAGTGGGTCTACCCGCTGCCTGCCAATGTCGAAGCAAAGTCGGCGGCGGCACTGGCACTGGTGGGGATTACCGCGCATTTGGGGATGTTCAGCCTGGCTAAATTGCAGCCCGGGGAAACGCTGTTTGTCAACGGTGGTACCGGTGGTGTCGGTGCAGCAGTCGTGCAAATGGCCAAGGCGGTCGGTGCCAAAGTCATTACCACGGCCGGCAGCGACGAAAAAGTGAACCTGGCTCGAGCCATCGGTGCCGATGTTGTGATTGCCTACCGCCACGAGAATGTGGCCGAGCGGGTGAAGCAGGTGACCGCTGGCCACGGAGTTCACGTCTGGTACGAGACGCTGCCCCCCAGCGACTTCGAAACGACCTTCGAGTTGATGGCCCCACGGGGCCGTGTGGTCGTGATGGCGGGCCGGCAAGCGCGGCCGGTCTTCCCGAACGGCCTCTTTTACGTCAAGAATCTGACGTTGTTCGGTTTTGCCATGTTCAATGCTACGGCGGCCGAGCAGCGGCAGTGTGCCGAAGCCATCAATCAGTGGATGGTCGAAGGTAAGCTCAAACCGCTCATCGGTCGTCAGTACACCTTTTCTCAAGCTGCCGCCGCTCACCAGTTGCAAGAAGAAAATACCCTCGGGAAAGCCGGTACCCTGACGGGTAAAATCATCGTCACTCCGGACTAGCTTTGCCGGCTAGAGAAAGCGACGTAGGTTCTCGCAGAAGAACGATCAGCCGGCACAGTGCACTGCGATTTTTTCCGCCGAGGCGAACGATGCCATGATCCATCCACCAGTTTCGCCAAGCTTTCGGATTTCAGACTCCCAGCGTCGCATCAGCCTGAACCAGCCAGTGGTTTTGCTTCTGTATGTCATGGCGGCGTTGGCGACGGCTTGCGCCGAACTTCTCGCACAATCCGTTCCGATGGATCGGGGAACGGCCGTGGCCGAGGTGCTGTCACCGACCGCCAGTTTCAATCGCCGTCCGCCCGGTGAAAGCCGCTTCGAAGTCGTCGAGCACAAGGCGAAGCTGCGGACCGGGGAATTGCTTGTGGCCTTACCGGGGGCACAATTCCGGACCATTTCCGGAGATGTCGCCCTGACGTGCCGAGCCGATTTTGAAGGGAAATCGCCCCTGCCGATTCTCGAAACCGCCATTATTTTGCATGAACCCGGGGAAGCCGACCTCAGTCTGACATTGCAACGTGGCCGGATCGATCTCGTCAATCAAAAATCATCGGGAGCAACGACCATCAAGATCCGCTTTCGCGATCGGCAATGGAAAGTCGTCCTCGATCGCATTGGAAGCCGGGTCGCGGTGGAAACAATCGCTCGCTGGGCACCCGGTACTCCGCTGTATCGTGCGGATCCGCCGAAAGATCATGCCCCGATCACCTCGGTTGTTTTGCTGGTTCTGGCAGGGACGGCGGATGTTTCCGATGGACGCATCACCCTGGCGTTGTCAGCACCGCCTGGCCCGGCGATGGTGAGCTGGACGAGCAGCGATGAAACTCCGCTGAACGCACAAAAGCTGGAGGAGATTCCTGACTGGGCCAAAGAATCATTCCTCCCCCCACTCTCGGCGCAAACAACCGCGGCTGCCGTCGAGAAATTTCGGCAACTCCGGGCCGATCGGCCTGAGATTGCCGTTTCCCGCTTTGTGCAGTCACCGGATGCCACGGAACGGCGAATCGGCTTGATCGCCGCTGGCGCTTTTGATGATCTGGATCGTGTGGTCGATGCCGTGCAAGCGGCAAATGATTTGCCCACCTGGGATTTCGCCGTCAGCGTGCTCCGCCATTGGCTGGGACGCGATGTCGGTCAAGATCAGTCCCTTTATCAGTATTTCCGCGATCGCCGCTTCACCCCTGCCGAAGCGGAAACGGCCATTACTCTCTTGCATGGCTTTACCGCTCAGGAGCAACAACAACCCGAGACGTTTGATGTCTTGATCGAATACTTGCTGCACGAACGCCCGCTGATCCGCAATCTGGCGGCGTGGCATCTGCGCCGCTTGGCTCCGGCAGGAAAAAACATCCCGTTTCTTCCAAATGCAACCCCCGAGCAAATGCAGCAAGGATATAATGCATGGCGGAAATTGATTCCTGTCGGAAAGCTACCGCCGCCGATCCAGAGTGAGCCAAAATCAACGATCGCAGGCGACAACGATCCGTAATTCAGTAACAGGGTTCGTCAGCAACGCTCGATGTGGAAATCAACCTTGGAGACCATGAAGGAATTCATCGAGGAAAATCTGCCAAGCAGGCCGTGGCAAAATGCAAACCTTTGATCTCAGACATCGAGGTGCCCCATGCGGACACAACAAGCCTTTCCGCAATTTTTCCATCGGCTTCTGATGGTCGTGCTTTTCGGGGCGGTACCCGCTGAAGCCTCCGCGCAGTTTTACAGTATCCCGCTCGGTAATGGCTACAATCTCTACTGGGGTCGAGCCCGCTCCTTCTCGGTACCGATCATGGGCCCATACGGTCCGACCACGGTCGGCTTTGTCGATGCAGGTTTCCGACCGCGAAACCAGTCGATCATCACCCCGTATTATCGGGGCAGCTACCTCGGGGCAGGGTTTTCTGCCGGCGGTTACAATCCTTTGGCAAAACAGCAGCAAAATGATCTCGCCCGTGCACAACGGCAAGCGACTGCTCGTGCCAATGAGGATGCCCGCCGCGAAATTGCAGATCAGTGGGCTTACGAACGTGGGGCACGGCCAGTTGCCGTTGCTTCGTCTGGACCGGCAGTCAAGCTGGGCCAAGTCGATCGAGCACTCCTCCACGCCCACCCCGACGATATCACCTCGGGCAAAGCCCTCAATAATTTACTCCAGGCGTTAAAACCGCTCATCGATCAACCCGGGAAGCCAGTCGATTCATCGTTGCTGGGGCCAGAACTCGTGGCAAGTTTGAACTTCTCGGGCAATGCGAAAGCGGATGCCCTGAATTTGCTCCGTGCCGGACGCTTGCCCTGGCCGACACCACTGCGGGCGCGGGAATTTGCGGACTGGCGTAACGACCTGGAATCGGCCTTCGACGCGGTCCTCCTGGCCGCCAACGACGGCAGGCCATTACCTGCCCCTCTCGCCGAGCGAGTTCTCGATACCGTGAACCGGGGTCGAACGCTAGCAAACCCGCTCCTTCGGACCCTTCCGTTTTCCCAAGCGGCCGAGGTGGCGCGATTTTTTAATCGCCTGACCACGACAATTACCGTGCTCCAACAACCGGAGGCCGCGGGCTTATATGTTGGCAACTGGGCCATTCTCGGAATTCGTGTCGGTGATTTGACCCGCCACATGGCCAAGCATGGCTTGCAATTCGCCCCTGGCGATGAGCTGGCATATTCGACACTGCATCGCGAACTTGTCAGCTACTATCTCGCACTGGCCCAACAGCGAGCCTCCGCCCAGTAACGCTCGGAACTGGCGGAAGAATCCAGCAATCGTTGCAAATCAGGTCAACTCACAGAATCATACCTGTGGATTGAGACGCTCTATCGGCGTGTGGCAACGAGCAAGTCGTTGGGTCAGCGGCAGCGAATGCCATGATACTCCAACGGAAATTCATAGTCTTTCCGAAGCGGGTGCCCGACCCAGTCATCGGCGAGCAGGATTCGCCGCAAATCCGGGTGCCCCTCAAATTCAACGCCCAGCAGGTCGTAGACTTCCCGTTCTTGCCAATTGGCCGTCGGCCAGATGCCCGAGACCGTCGGCACACTCGGCAGTTTGCCCGCGGCCTCATCTTGCCAGCGGGGCAATATCACCTTCAGGGTGAAACGCCGACCCGGAAACGAAAAGCTCGAGAGATGATACACCAGTTCGAGATGGGGTTCAAACCCCGCCTTGGCGGCTTTCTTCGGATCAGGCTCTAAATAATCCACACCGCTCAGGTCATTCAAAATCTCAAAGCGGAGCCCGGGATCATCCCGGAGAAATCGGCAGACCTTCACCAGGAGTTCCGGGGGAACGATCACAAAGGGATCGAGGGCGTCGTCAGGCCCTGCGGTCAGAGCTGAGCCAAATTCAGTAATCAATCGCATCAACGGTGAATCCGTGGCAGGTCGTGGTGCAGGCGTTGTCATACGAACATCGACTCTCCTTCCTTCCCGAGCTGAAAACCGTCCTTACCGACTAGGAACCTGGCAGCGGCTGATCAGCACCGTTTGCCGCCTGACGATGAGCGTTCCCTTCGTGCTGCGATTGCCCTGAATTTAATCATTTCACGGGTTTTGCAGCTTCTTTCTGGGCGAGCTTGAAAGCGTTGGCTTTTTCCAGCGTATTCAATTCTTCGGGCAGTGCGACTTTGCCGGTCCGTACGGGAATCAGTGGTTCGCTGGACTTTTGTGGTTCCCGGGCCAGGGTCTTCATTCGGCGAATTTTATCCTGCACTCGCATGATCCCTTCCAGTAACGCCTCGGGACGGGGTGGGCAACCCGGCACATAAACATCAACGGGGACGACGAGATCAACCCCTTTTGCCACGTTATAGCCATATTTGTAATACGGTCCGCCGCCGCAAGTGCAGGCTCCCATCGCGATCACGAATTTCGGGTCGGGCATCTGATTGTACAAGCGACGGACCCGCTCGGCCATTTTCAGATTCACCGTGCCTGCCACGATCATCAGGTCTGCTTGCCGGGGTGTGGCCCGGAAGGCTCCCGCCCCGAAACGGTCCAGATCATAACGCGGGCCGCCCACCGCCATCATCTCGATGGCACAACAGGCCAAGCCAAAAGTCATCGGCCATAATGATGATGCCCGAGCCCAGTCAATCGCCTGGTCCAGGCTGGTGATAATGAACCCATCTTCAAATCGATTCTCAAGCAACGGTGGCATGATCATGTTCTCGGATCGGGTGCAAACTCTGCTCGGAGATTTGCCGAGTGGACTTGCTGGGCTGAGCGGCGGTGCTCCGCACCCATTCCAAGTCGCCTCGCCGCCACAAATATGCAAAGCCCACCAGCAAAATGCCAAAAAACACTAGCAATTCCAGAAATGCGTACCAGGCAAAGGTTGCTGCTGCTTCGGCCTCGGGGACAACAACTGGCGTACCCGGACCGCTCAAGCGAAGCACTGCTGCTTGCTGTTGCGGCAGCGGCACGGCGTCATTGCCAATCTGATAACAACTCCCGAAGACCACGGCCCAAGGATACAGAAACGCCATCTCAACATCAAATATGACAAACAGAAGGGCGACAACATAAAACCGCAAATCGAACTGCACATAAGCGGTGCCGATCGGTTCTTCGGCACACTCGTAAATGGCTAACTTCTCGGGATTCGGACGATTCGGACGTACCAGCCAACCAATGAGCAAATTTACGGCCAGAAACACCGCGCCAAACACCGTAAATGTCAGCAAAAACACAAGCAACATCGGCATGGCAGGCGTCCAGCAGTAGAAAATCAGTGCACAGAGATTCCAGGATTAACCAAGCGAACGTCAGCGGCTCTGCGATGCTTCGCCCGGCGACTCGCTGGCTGACTTTGTCCAGACCGGCAGGGTCACCCGCTTCGATTCCAGCACGGCGGTCGGAGTCAGCGTATCTTGCCCCCAGGCAATCTGTAACGGCAACTTCGCAAAATCGACAATGCAACCATCCCGAGAGTAGCCACTCAGATCGTATGTCGAACTCATGTATAAACAATCCGCCGGGCACGGATCGACACACAAGGCACAAAACATGCACTTGGTGTAATCAATGGTGAAGCCAGTAACGACGAACCCCTTTGCGGGAGGTGTCGCCTTGACTTTCTCAATGTAGATGCAATCGACCGGGCAAGCTCGGGCACATTTATCGCAGCCAATACAAGCGGTTAAATCAAAGCGGTGAAAGCCCCGATAGCGAGGTCGAACCGGGACTGGCTTTTCCGGATACACAAAGTGACTCGTAAAGGCACCGCGGCGAAAACTCTGCACAAAATAATGCAAAGTGACAAACATCCCCCGGGCCACGCTGGTAATCGTCTGACCCAGATTGGCCAACCAGAATCGCATGGCCTTTCCTCTCTTAAGGTCTCGAGCGGTTGTCGGCTGAGCTAATCAGTTCGCAATAATTCCCAGGGACCACCGATTGAAAGTATCAACCGAAATTGCCCGGTGTGGAAAATTATAGGAGTTATCTCCATCGCCACGGGCTCCCCGCTCATTTTTGCCGCGTTGTTTTCACGATCAAGGAACACGATCGGTTCAATCCAGGCGAATCGCGGAGGGCATCGGTCTCGGCAATGGAGACTTTCCGACTCGGAGCGACACTTGAACTAGTGTGGAGTCCTGATCGAAATGCGAAAATTTCAGGACTTATGAAGAAATTGAGAACGAACATCTTGGACCCGCTCTCCACTGTGAGTTAGAATAGGGTAAATCCTTTGAGTCACAGCGGGAGTACCCCATCCATGAACCTCGCCCGGAGATTGCTGCCGCTCCTGGCCTTGTCGCTAGGCATGTTGTCGGGAGCCGCGGGGATTAGCGCGGCTGAACCCATCTGGGATCCTGCGCGGACGAGCTCACCGACCACACTGGAAGAACTCAAAGCCCTTCAGACCCGGATTACCACGACGGTCGCTCAGGTTCAGCCGAGCGTGGTCGCGATTCTGCTGGGTGCCGGCGCTGGAAGTGGGGTGATTGTCAGCGACGACGGGCTCGTTTTGACGGCTGCTCATGTCATCGGCAAACCGAAACGCAAATTGACGGTTGTTCTCGCAGATGGTTCCATGGTCGAAGGTGAATCGCTGGGCGTGAACCCTGATGTGGATAGTGGCATGGTGCGAATCACCGGGAAGCCGCCAAAATCCGCCACATGGTCCGGTGCGAAGGAAGGCAAATGGCCTGCGGCGAAAATCGGCAAATCCGAATCCTTACGCAAGGGGCAATGGGTGATTGCCCTGGGTCATCCCGGTGGGCCGAAACAAGACCGCGAGCCGCCGATTCGCGTCGGCCGTTTCGATCATTACAGCCCGGCAGATCACGCTCTCCGCACCGATTGTACCCTGGTTGGCGGTGACTCGGGCGGGCCGCTGTTTGACCTGAATGGCCAGGTTGTCGGGATCCACAGCCGCATCGGTCTGTTTCTGGAATACAACATTCATGTCCCGACAGAAATCTTTCTGGCAGAATGGGACCGCCTGAAAGCCGGTGAAGTCATCACAAAGGCTGGGGACCGCGCCGAATTGGGGGTGGCTCTCGACGAGGAATCGGAACAAGCCACGATCAAAGAAGTCCTGGAAGGTAGCCCCGCTGAAAAAGCCGGGTTAAAAGCCGGCGATGTGATCGTCAAATTTAAAGGGCAAAAAGTCCACACGGCCGAGGATCTGATCGAACTGGTTGCTGAGTGTTCGCCGAGTGACCGCGTCGTGGTCGAAGTACAACGCGGTACAGAGTTGTTGAAATTCCGAGTCACTCTCAGGAAACGACAATAACTTTGTGAATCGCATCAAAGGATTCAACCATCGAATTTGATGATACACGAACGCAAGCTCTCTCGCTGGAACTTGTGAAACCTTGCCTCTGCTTGCTAGTTTCTGATCCTCTCCGGAACTTTTAGACAATTTGTCAGGTACACCGCCGGAGCGTACTGTGATGTTTACTATTCACCGACTCTTTCTTCTGATCTTCTTTTCCGCCGTGACCCTCTCTGATTCTGCCACCGCGCAAACGCTTTCCGACCGAGGGAAACGCCGACTGCCGGAATTATTCATTCCGAGTGTTGCCAAGGCGATGCAATCCACCGTTCAGGTGAAATCCGACTTCAAAGTCGTGGCGCTCGGCACGATTATCAGTGCGGATGGTCTGATTCTTACGAAAGGCAGCGAACTTCGCGGAGAAATCACGGTCGAAACCGCCGATGGCCTCGCCTTCGACGCGGAGAAGCTGGCTTATCATAAACCGACGGATCTGGCGCTGCTCAAGATCAATGCCACGGGTTTAACCCCGATCAGCTTTGCCAAGGAAAGCGATATTAAGGCTGGGCATTGGGTTGCCGTCGTCGGTGTCCAACCGGAACCGTTGGCAGTCGGAGTCATCAGTGCGAAGCCTCGAAAACTTTACGGCAGCGAAGCAATCATCGAAAACATGAATAAAGGTTATCTGGGTATCGGCTTAATGGATGCCGAAGGAGAGTCGGGAGTGACGATCCGGGATGTCATGCCCGGAGCGGCCGCAGCAAAAGCCGGCCTGCAACGCAACGATATCATTCGCGAACTCGCGGGGACCGAGATTAAGAATCGCGAAACCTTGCTGGAACTTCTCGAATCGTACCGCCCCGGCGATGTCGTAAGCATTCGAATCAAACGCGGAGACAGTGAACTGAGCTTGAAGGTCAAACTTGGCCAACGTTCCGATTTCAGCCGAGGTGATTTTCAGAATACGATGGGCGGTGCCCTGTCGGGTCGCCGGACGGGCTTCCCCGTTGTTATCCAGCACGACACGGTCATCCGCCCTCATGATTGCGGCGGGCCCTTGGTTGATATCGATGGCAAAGTTCTCGGAATCAACATCGCACGCGCGGGCCGCGTGGAAACCTGGGCGTTGCCTCCCGAGGTGATTTTGCCCGTGATTCAAGAACTGAAAGCGAACAAGGCATCCGCCGTCAACAAGCGGTGATGCGATTCGGGGTAATTTCTTCCGGAATCATTTGGCGTATTCTCAGCGATCCGCGGCATCGGGGTGAATCAGCCCGGGTTTCGCGGATCATTTTTTGCCGCAGCTAAACGCCGATGGCTCATCGAGATGATTGCTGGAGGCTCATCGAGATGATTACTGGAGAAAGCGTCTCTCCGAGAGTCGTGACCGTGCGGTTAGGCAGGATTGGCAATGACCCTGTTCGGGCGTAAGGATCTCTGGGAGTAATTCCGCAGACTTGTCTTTGGTAACGTTCGTCCCTACAACAGCTGTCTGGGAATGAGGCAGCCCGGCTGCCGCTCATCGGTTTTTAGCTGGCCGCCATCGTGGGAGGGACTGGAGTGCTGCGTGTTCGCATCGGAATGGCTGCAATTTTAGCCAGCGGGTTTCTCGCGGCTACGTTTGCTCAAGAGCCGACAAAACTGACATTTGAAACGAAATTTGAAAAAGACAAGTCGTTTTATCAGGAACTGACGACGGAAGTCGGACAGACAGTCAAAGTTCAAGGCGGATCCGACTTAAACCTGAAGCATAAACAGATATTTTACTTCAAGTGGACGCCAATCACGATTGATAAAGAAAAGACCGTGGTCAAACAGACAATTGAAGGCGTGAAAATGACCGTGGACATCGCGGGGAACCCCATCAATTACGATTCGACCGATCCGAATCCGACGGGCACTTCCAGCAACCCCGGGTTGGCCGACTTTTTCAAAAGTCTTGTTGGTGCCGAGTTCACGGTGACTTACGGCCCCGGAATGAAAGTGGAAAAGGTGGATGGCCGCGAAGAATTTTTGAAGAAGCTTGGCGGAGCCAATCCACAGATGGAACAACTGTTGAAAAAGATTCTTTCAGAAGAAGCTTTGAAGGAAATGACTGATCCCAGCCTGGGATTAACACCGCCGGCGGCGAAGGCTGTGGGGGAATCGTGGGAAAAGAAAAGCACGCTGTCGCTTGGCCCGATCGGTTCCTATGAACGCACCTTGAAATACACCGCGAAGGGCAAAGACCCGCAGAACAAAACTCTCGAACGAATCGAAGTGGAAGCGAAACTCGAATACAAACCCCCGACAGACCAGCTTGATGGCTTGCTTTTCCGGATCAAGAGCGGCAAACTGGAGACAATTAACCCGAAACCGGGAGTCATTCTCTACAATCCGCAATTGAATCGGGTGGAATCCGCTGAGATCGCTTTGACGATGCGCGGTTCATTGAATGTCACGATCGGTACGACCGACACCATGGTCGAACTTCAACAAGATCAAAAAACCACGACCCGCATCGGCGACAAGTCGTTTTTGCCTGAAAAAAAATAGAGAGCTTTTTGCAGTTGCTGCGAGAAATCGCGGGCCGAGTCATGCTCGGCCCGTTGGCCAAGGATCAGCATGTCAACCAGCAGGTTCTTCCGGTCCGATATGACTTCGCTTATCAATACGTTTGTCACGGAGAACCTAGCATGAGAATTGCCATCCTCGGAGCTCGGGGACAGTTGGGTCGCGATTTGCTCCGATATTTCCCGGGAACGGCGATTTCCTGGACACGCGATGACTGCGATCTGAGCCGGGCCGACTCGATCCGTTCGGCCATTTTCAATCATCGACCGCAGGTGATCATCAATTGTGCGGCCTACAATTTTGTCGATCAAGCCGAGTCGGAACCGAGGGCTGCATTCGCGGTGAATAGCTGGGGGGTTCGCGAACTGGCCCTGGTGTGTCGGGACGCCGACTGTATGCTTGTCCAGATCAGCACGGATTACGTTTTCGGACTCGACTCAAGCCGGGAGTCTCCGTTGACCGAGGCCGATCCTCCGGGTCCGGTCAGTGTTTACGGGGTAAGTAAACTTGCTGGGGAATATTTTGTTCGCAGCATCGTGCCCCGTCATCTGGTAATCCGGACGTGTGGTTTATATGGCGTCTGGGGTTCGGGGGGCAAAGGTGGTAACTTTGTGGAAACGATGCTGCGGCTGGGGCATCAGGGAAAGCCAGTTCGGGTCGTCAACGATCAGCGATGCACACCGACTTACACCGCTGATCTGGCAGCGATGATTGCTCGCCTCGTCGAACGGGAGCAGCAAGGCTTGATTCATATCACAAACAGCGGTTCTTGTACCTGGTATGAATTCGCACGCGAAATTTTTCAGCAAGCCGGACTGAATGTCGATCTCAGCCCGATTCTCAGCAGCGACTACCCGCAACCTGCCCGGCGACCGACTTACAGTGTTCTTTCCGGAGAGCGGCTTACGAACCTCGGATATCCACCGATGCGGCCATGGCCGGAAGCACTGGCGGCATACCTTGAGGAACGACGTTCCAGAACCAGCAACATGACGGGCATGTCGGAGTGATTTGGAGCGTTCGACCGCGGCGGTCAAGTGGCTATCTCAGTTTTGCTGCCGATTCAATTATCACCTGGCTGCCAGTTGCGATACCAGGATAGTGCTCAGCGGAACCTCGCGGGTGGTGCTTCAGGAAGAATTTTAGCGGCAAAGAACAGTCTCGGGCTCGGCTGGCAGTGTCGCTGCCATCTTGGACCGATGGCGACAGTTACGCGCGTGATCAAGTGGCTGTGGGGGCCAGGATTCTCCGCGAAATTTCCCGGTGATCGTGATCTCGGCATGCCTGGAGTGGTTCAGGTCATCGCTTGTGCGAGTCCAGCATGGCGTGATTGATCATGCCAGACGGATCGTGCCAGTATGAGTTCAGTTCTGGTGACAGGTCGGTTTGCTCCGTCTCCGACCGGGGCCCAGCATGTGGGGAATGCCCGGACCTTTTTGATTGCCTGGCTTTCGGCACGAAGCCAGGGCGGTCGGGTATTGTTGCGGATTGAGGACATCGACACCTGGCGGAACAAACCGGGGGCGGTGGAGCAGGCTCTGAGCGATCTCCGCTGGCTCGGGCTCGACTGGGACGGTGACGCGATGTTTCAACTCCCGCGTCTTGCGGTTTATCGCGAGGCTTTGAGTCGACTTCAAGCGGAGAATCGGGTGTATCCCTGCACATGCAGTCGTTCCGATATTTTGCAAGCTGCGAGTGCTCCCCACCTTGGCGAATCCAGCATGCCCGTCTATCCGGGGACATGCGCGAGCCGGTCGCCCGCCGATGCGCAGACTTTGGCTCGACCGTTTGCCTGGCGATTCCGGGTGGCGGAATCGCCGAGTTTTGCCGACGGTTTCTGGGGTAATGTCAGCATCGACTTGTCCCGGGAAGGGGGGGACTTTGTGATCTGGCGGAACGATGATATGCCGGCATATCAGCTCGCCGTGGTGGTTGATGATGCGGCTCAAGGAGTGACCGAGGTGGTTCGTGGGGATGATCTGCTTTCATCCACACCCCGGCAACTTCTGCTGTATCAGGCTCTGGGATTGACCCCACCCCGGTTCATTCACGTTCCGCTTGTGGTTGGCCCCGATGGCAAACGGCTAGCCAAGCGACACGGTGACACCCGGCTGTCTCAGTTGCGGGAACAAGGGGTTGCTGCGGAATCGCTGGTAGGCCTGCTCGCCTGGTCATGTGGCTGGCAGGATCGACCTCGGCCAATCTCGGCACGCGAGCTTCTGCCCTGCTTTGATCTGAACGCCATCCCGAAGGTGCCTTTTGTCCTGGAGCGTGAGCACCTCCAACGAATCGGCTATTCCTGCTGAATTCCTGGAAGTAAGTGGCCCCCGGATGAGATCGCGCGATTCAACCAGGCCTTTCCCGGACCGTCGAAACCAATTTTCCCGCCCTCGGCGATATTTCCTGCCTGGGCTTCCTATCAATCAGAATACCCGAGTCAGTCCGTGAGGATCGAGCAGCGATGTTGCCGACTTTACCCGAATATTGCCAGGAACGGTTGCGGTGGCTGCAGGAAAAACCCGCTGCCAGCGGCGGCAAGTATCTCCTGTACTGGATGCACAACGCATTACGGGCCCATGAAAATCCCGCACTGGATACAGCCATTTTGCTGGCGGAACACCTCGGCTTGCCGATCTTTGTCTATCAGGGTTTATCCGAGCGTTATCCGTACGCCAGCGATCGGCATCATGCCTTCATTTTGCAAGGCGCGAAGGATGTGCACGCGGAACTTGCTCAGCGTGGGATCGGTTCAGTGTTTCACCTGGAGCGTCCTGGACAGCGAGAAGCGTATCTGCGGTATCTGGCGGAATCCGCGGCCGTCGTGATCACCGAGGATTTTCCGACGGAGCCGCTGACCGGCTGGGTGCGAGGCCTGGCGGCGAGCTGCCCTGCCCCGATCGGGCTGGTCGATACCGCTTGCATTGTTCCGATGAAAATGGTCGGGCAAGCGTATGAACGAGCGTTTCTCTTCCGAAAAGCCACGGAGTCGTTGCGAGAAAAGCGCGTCAACCGCCCCTGGCCTATGCTGCCGTACCGAGGCCAGCGTTTTATCCCCGAGCCGCTGCCGTTCGATCCTGTCGATTTGCAAACGGCTGATCTGCGACGGTTAATCCGCGACTGTGACATCGATCATGGCGTCGGTCCGGTGGCTCACAGCCGCGGTGGTTCCCGTGCCGGTTATGCCCGCTGGACAAGGTTTTTGAGAAGTCAGCTCGAACGGTACGCCGCCGATCGGAATGACCCGCTCCGTGCGGGTGTCAGCCGGATGTCTGCCTATTTGCACTACGGCATGGTGTCGCCGTTTCGAATTGCGCGTGAGGCCGCGCAAAGTCGAGCCGCGGGGGCGGCAAAGTATCTGGAAGAACTGCTGATCTGGCGTGAACTGGCGTATGCATTCTGCTATTACCGAGACGATCACGCAAGCCTCAGCGCGATTCCCGCCTGGGCACGGCAAACGTTGCAGGAACATCAGAACGATCCCCGCCCGGCTCGGTATGACTGGGAGACTCTCGCCCGCGGGCGAACAGGGGATCCGCTCTGGGACGCGGCACAACGTTCGTTGCTGATTCAGGGGGAATTGCACAACAACGTCCGGATGACTTGGGGGAAAGCATTTTTGTCGTGGACGGCCAACGCCGAGGAAGCGCTCCGCCTGATGATCGATTTGAATCATCGTTACGCGCTGGATGGCCGCGATCCTGCCTCGTACGGCGGCCTCCTCTGGTGCCTAGGTCAATTTGATCGCCCGTTCACACCGATCCAGCCGATCCTTGGCACGGTGCGACCGCGAACGACCGAAGATCATTCCGCCCGCCTTGATCCGGAAGCGTACCTGGCCTGGGTGACACGCCCGGGGCAGACACCGCTGCCACGGGTCGCAGTAATCGGCGGAGGCATCGCCGGCTTGACGGCCGCTCGAACGCTTCACGATCATGGTGTTCCCGTGGAGGTTTTTGACAAGGGCCGCGGTCCGGGTGGCCGCACTGCCACCAGGCATGACGATTCTGGAATCAGTTTCGATCACGGTGCGCAATATTTCACGGCCCGAAATCCGATCTTTTCGCGGCATGTTCAGGCCTGGATTCAGCAGGGAATCGTCGCCGAGTGGCGTGGGAAAATCGTCACACTCAAGGCAGGCTCCCTCGAGGAAAATCGGCCGCTTACCCGCTATGTCGGGGTTCCGGGAATGTCCGCCGTGGCGAATCATCTTGCCAGCGATTTGCCGTTGCACCGACAAACACGAATCAGCGCTGTCGCTCCGAGCGAGAATCGGTGGACGCTGCTGGATACCGAGGGGAATCGCTACGGTCCGTTTGATCGGCTTGTGCTGGCGTTGCCGGCTCCCCAGGCGACAGAACTGCTCCGCAGCATCCCCGACGGTTCGGCGATCGCCGAGGAAGCAGCGAAGGTTGCGATGAGCCCGTGCTGGGCTGTGATGGTTGCCTTTGCCACGCCCGTCTCCGTCGACTGGGACGGAGCATTCATCCACGATTCCCCGTTAAGTTGGCTGGCCCGAAACAGTTCAAAACCCGGAAGGAATCGTGGAAAAGTCGATGCCTGGGTGTTGCATGGCACTCCTGACTGGTCCCGCCAGCAGCTGGAACGACCAGCCGAGGATGTCGCTGCCGAGTTGTTCAGCGAATTCAGCCGGTTGATCGGTCGCTCGCTTCCGGAAGCGATCATCCGAGTGACCCACCGCTGGCGTTACAGCCTGGCAAATGACCCCGCGAATCGTGGGACAATTGTCAATGATGCGGCCACGATCATTCTTTGTGGCGATTGGCTATGCGGTGGCCGAGTGGAGGGGGCTTTTCTCTCTGGTCGCGCGGCGGCCGGGGAAGTACTCCGTGAGGTCGGCATGCCGATTCGGGTCGCCGACGTCGATTCTCTCCCGGCTTGAAGCAACGATATTTCCAATGTCGGGGTCTGCTTCACCCTGCCTCCGAGACTGTTTGTCCTGCAAATCGTGTCGCTGGCGCAGATTCGTCATGGCGAAGTTCTTCGAGTGACGATAAAATGGCGTAAATCCCTTCCTAGCGATGGATTACTCAGAATGGCACGAAAAACCACAAAATCAAAAATCGTCGCATTCAAAGTTGAAGAAGAGATTGCAGAGTTTTTGAACAACTTGCCGAACAAAAGCGACTTTATCCGCAAGGCGATCCTTGCTCAATTCGGGATGACTTGCCCGCTCTGCACGGGCACCGGGGTGGTGCCACGCGGCATCCACGATCATTACAAACCGTTGATTGCCGAGCATAATTCCCGAGCTTGCGAAAAGTGCAAAAAACCCGTGGAAATTCCCCTGAGTGTGGAAGGAATTCAAGCTTCCGAACGAGAACGATACGAACAATTTTTACACGGCGGGCCGTTATACTGCTCAAACTGTTACCCCAGCGTCCCGGCGTGCGATGATTGTGGTTGGCATGTCACGATGGACAAAGTCGCTGAGCACTTTAAGAAAGTTCACTCCCATTAATCAAACGACCGACCCGCCGCGGCCGATTCCAGCAAGGTCGGTCGAAACTCGAGCACGTTGACCTGAAGCTATTCACCGACGATCTCGAGGTTGTTCTCGTCGTCGACCTGAAGTTGCGGCTTGTTGTTGTACTCGCTGATGACACCCTTGACACGGATCGTCTTGCCGATGAAGGTTTCTTCCTTGGCGTTAGCCCACTTTCCTTCATTCAAGGCTTTGCCGACGATCAGGACCGTGAAATTATCTTCCGCCCGGAAATCCTTTTCCGAATTGAGGAAGAAGCGAGCAGCGGTTTTCCGGCCGTTTTTGACTTCAAACTGAACAATCACTTCATCACCGGCTTTTTTCTTAATGGCTTCGAGAGGCCCGATCACGCCGGGAGCCAGGGCAACTTTCGGGGGGATAGCTTCTTTCGGGGTGAGCAGGCTGAGCGGGATCGTTTCTCGGACCGAGACTTGCCCCTTCTCATCCAGCAACTTCATGCTCACCAGCGGATCCGTGGCTGACCAGTCAATTTCGATCATGCCGAAGTTATTGCCCCAAGGCATGCCGCCGACTCGGTATTTATTCGGCTCGGGTGCCCGCCAGACCGGGGAACCCTGATTCAAGCCGCTGCTGGTCACGTCGTAAAGCGGGTATCCCACCGCCTTGGCGTCCACCGAAAGGTCGGCGAGGTGCCGGTCGCCACTCAAGATAATGACGCCTTTCGCCCCCGTCTCCCGAATCAGATTGAACAACTTTTCCCGTTCCTTCGGGAAGTTCGCCCACTTTTCAAAGGGGTGCTCATCAACCACGACCTGAATACTCGAGCAAAGCAAGCGGAGTTCCGCGGGCTTCTTCAATTGTTCTTCCAGCCACTTCCATTGTTCCGCCCCGAGAACCGTGGCATCCGGGTCGGTGTTTGGCAGGTAACCTGGCACCCGCATGCCCGGGCCGGGACGGTCGGCACGGGTCAGTTTGCTACGAAAATAGCGGGTGTCGAGGAGAATAATCTGAACTCGCTGACCCGGCGGGCCGACAATAGCGGCGGCATAAGCTCCCGGCCGAGTCCGGCGGGGTGCGTCCGCGGGGACTCCGAAGAAATCCAGCATCAGTTTCTTCGATTCTTCCTTGTACTTCCACTCTTCCCCGGCGTCGTTGATGCCGTAATCGTGATCGTCCCAGATCGCAAGCATCGGCACGGTTTCTCGCAGCTTTTGCCAGGCCGGCAATTTTGCCAGGGTTTCATAAGCCTCTTTGATCACATCCGGATTGACTTTGTCCCGGGGAGTCTTGATGTCAGCATAAATATTGTCACCTAACATCAGCAATAAATCGGGTTTCGCATTCAGGATCGCGTCGAAGATCGGCAACGGTTTGTCTTGATCGGCACAAGAGCCGAACGCGATTCGAGCCAACGGCCGAACATCCTGCTGGGCCACGGCTCCGCCGAACACCATCAATGTCATTGTCAGAGCGGCAATCCAGCGGAACGGGAACCGGAGCATGGGGGTAACTCCTCCGCGATGAGAAAGAAGGAACGGCATAACCGATTTTGCTGTTCCTCTGTTGTTCAAGTTGGTTGTCACAGCCCCGGCAAGTGGGAATCAGCCACCTTCACAGACACCTCATATTTCCGAAAATGACTTGCATCCCACTTCCCGATCTTTGGCCTCGGTAATGTCGGCATCCGTTTTTTCTTGTATCCCTTTCCGGCCAGCGGTAACTTAACATTTCACACCGCAAGAAATTCGCGCGTTTCTCCCCCTTGTTTTTCAGGAGACTTCACCTCATGAGCACGCTTTCTCGACGAACCTTCGTCACCACGAGCCTACTCAGCGGAGCGGCCAGCATCGTCCGGGGGGCGGATACACCGTCGGAAACCATTGTGATCGGGGTGATGGGGGTCGGCGGCCGTGGCACCTCCCTCGCCAAGACCTTTGCCGGTTTGCCGAATGTCCGAGTGGCATATGTTTGCGATCCGGATGAAACTCGGGCAGGTAAGGCGGCAGAACTCGTCGCTGCCGCATCGCCGTCAAAGCCGAAGATGCTGGCCGACTTCCGGAAAATCCTCGATGATCGTTCCGTGGATGTTCTCGTGTGTGCCGCGTGCAATCACTGGCACGCCCCGGCGAGCATTCTGGCATGTGCCGCGGGCAAACATGTCTATGTCGAAAAACCGTGCAGTCACAATCCGAAAGAAGGCGAGCTGATGGTGGCCGCCGCCCGCAAGGCAAATCGACATGTCCAGATGGGGAATCAACGCCGGAGCTGGCCAGCCGTCATCGAGGCGATTTCCCGGCTTCGCCAGGGTGAGATCGGCGAAGTCAGCTTCGCCCAATCGTGGTATACCAACCAGCGGCCGGCCACGGGCAAGGGAGTCGTCGCCAACCCGCCGGCTGGCTTGGATTACGAACTCTGGCAAGGACCCGCACCGCGGAAACCTTTCAAATCCAATTACCTGCACTACACCTGGCACTGGTTCTGGCACTGGGGCAACGGGGAACTGGGAAATAACGGCGTCCACATGATCGACGTTTGCCGCTGGGGGCTCGGAGTCGATTACCCGATCTTCGTATCCTCAGCGGGCGGCCGCTTTTGCTACGATGATGATCAGGAAACCCCGGATACACATGTCGTCAGCTTTACCTTCCCCGGCGGCAAAATGATTACCTGGGAAGGCTTTTCCTGCAACAAACTCCCCCGAGAAAAACCGATCGATGTTCTTTTCCTCGGCAGCAAAGGGAGTTTGGCCATCAGCGGCGGTGCGTACGTCATTTATGATCGCGCGGGGAAACCAGTCGATCAAGGTTCCGGCCGGGGTGGCGACCTCGATCATCTCAGCAATTTCCTCGCCGCGGTCCGGGGTCAAGCGAAGCTAAACAGCGAGATCGAGGAAGCTCACAAGAGCACTCTGCTTTGCCACCTCGGCAATATTGCTCACCGGACAGGGAAATCGTTGCATACCGATCCGAAGAACGGCCAGATCCTCAATGACCCGGAAGCCATGAAACTCTGGTCTCGGGAATATGCCCCAGGCTGGGAACCGAAGGTGTAATTCAGGCGGCATTTCCTCTTGCGACAAGGGAGGCTGGTCTTCCCGTTTCCGGAGAAAAATGCCGATTTCCTCCCGCTTCGATCCGTTTCCGGAACATCGAAACGGGAGAACACCGCTGAGACCTCGGCTAATTCTGCCCCGATCAATCATCCTCATCGACGGGGAGCATTGGCCGATTCTTGATCGGCGGCGGGGGCAAATCTGCCGGCCGAACACCCAGCCGAACAATGAAGGTCATCATGGTCCCATCGCGGCGAACCTTGACCTTGAGTCGGCTGCCGGGTCGAAACGAGCTAATATGCTCCGCCACTTCCTCAAACGTTTGCGGAATCAGTTCTCCAATCTGAACAATTTCGTCCCCTGGTCGCAAACCAGCCCGCTCGGCTGGTGTCCCCGCCTCAACGCCACGCACTTCGAGGGTTCCTTGCTCGACGCGGATGCCGAGATATCCCCAGGCCAGAGGATCGGGCAACGGCTCGGCCGGCACCGGCGCTAACACCGTTGCGGTAAGAATCATGATCCGCGTGAACAACTCCAGCATGAGGCCTCCGTTCAGAAGCGGCTCAAATTCCGTAAAAGGCCGCGGCATTGTCATGAAGCAGCTTCCGTTGATTCGCCTCGGGTTGATCGGCAATTATCTCACGGACGGCTGTCAACCATTCTTTGAAGGTGCCGGCCAAAGTGACTACGGGCCAGTCGCCGGCAAACATCACTCGATCCCAGCCGAAGGCTGCAATCGTGTCGTTGATCACCCAGGCAATATCGGCGGGTTTCCACTGCCCTGGCTTCCAGCCATTTGCCAAGAATCCCGAGATCTTGCAAACGACGTTCTTCCGCTCGGCCATTTTCTTCAAATTCTCGGACCAGGTCGCTTTGTCTGCTGCTGTAAAGTCTGCCCGCGGATTCCCACAATGATCGAGAATAAAGCGAGTTCCCGGACACTGATCCACCAGCTTGATCATATCCCGCAACTCGGCCCAGCGAATGCAGAGGTCGAAGCTCAGCCCGAGGTCGCCCAGCAATTGCACGGAACGAACAAATTCAGGCTTGAGACATGTTCCCGGAGGCGTGCCTTCAAAATGCAAGACTCGGCGAATCCCCTTCACATATTTATGCCCCTTGAATTGTTTCGCGTAATCGGCAAATCCGTCGTGACCGGGCTGCCCGGAGACCACCGCCGCACAGGTCGGTGTCGTACCGCTTTCACATAAGCCAATAATGTAATCCGCTTCTTGCTGTTGTTGTTCCGGGACAACGTCGACTTCCATGTAGACCGCTTTGACAACGTTCAAACCCTCGATGGCCTGAGCATAGTCTTTCGGCGTGAAACTCTTATCCAGCACATCGCCTTTTTTCAGCCACGCCAAACGGAACCGGGAAAGATCCCACAAATGCTGATGCGTGTCGATCACCGGAAGCATAACGGCTTGATCCTTCGATAATCCGGAAACGGGAAAAGTGGCGACAGTGGCTCCGCTTGCAACTGTGCCAAGGAATTCACGGCGAGTCATCGCGGCCGAGCCTCGTGGACATATACGAT
>Ga0209017_10000904_pt1 | contig 25911 bp, 13 predicted proteins | sample YNPBryunderm2012_FD_185812 | JGI IMG/M metagenome (GOLD analysis project Ga0209017, IMG submission 185812) | Anoxygenic and chlorotrophic microbial mat microbial communities from Yellowstone National Park, USA - YNP Bryant MS undermat 2012... ...
CGCAAAGCTTTGGGCCAGCCGCGCGGGCAGTTTTTCGGCCCCGGCGATCACCAGGCGCAGACTTTGAAAGTCACCCGGGGGCACGGTCCGCAAATAGAGCTGCAGGAACGTGGGTGTGGCTACCAGCAAGGTGATCTGCCAGCGTCGAACCAGTTCTCCGATCGCGCGGGCCTCCAACGGGTTTGGGTGCAAGATTACCGGCAATCCCAAGATTCCGGGCAGGGTCAAACCTACCGTGAACCCAAAGGAGTGAAAGAACGGCAGAATGCCCAAAAGCCGGTCGCGTGCGTCGAAATGCACTACCTGGGCCACTTGGTGGATGTTGGCCAGGATGTTGTCGGGCGTGAGCACCGCGCCCTTGGGTTCTCCGGTCGATCCGGACGAAAAGACCAGTGTGGCCATGCGCCGGGCCGGGCCATCCGTCGCACCGGTGGTAGGCGGGCCTCCCAGCCAACGTTCCAAGACCGCCCCCGGCAGCGTCCAGGCCGCAATGAAAGCCACCAGTTTTTCCCACCCCCGTACCCCCGCCAGGAGGGACTCCAGAGAAAGCACCGGCACGGGTAGCTGCACAGGGACCTTTTGGAGAAATTTCTCGGAGCTGATCACGAACGTCAGACCTGCTTGCTGTACGCAGGAGGCCAGCATCTCCGAGTTGAGGGTGTAGTTGAGGTGCACCGGGACTTTCCCGGCCAGCACCGTGGCCCAGTGCACCAGGGCACCCGGCACACAGGGCGGTAACAGCACCCCCACCCGTTCCTGGTGCCGCCAGTGGGCGCGCAGATGTCTGGCGATCAAAATCGATCCCACCAGCACGCGTCCAAAGCGCAGCCCGCCTCTCTGCTCGTCGGCCATGGCCAGTCGCCGAGGATGACGGCGCGCCGTGGACAGGAACCACCGCGAGAGGGGGCGCACGCGGCGGAACCGCCACCGCCATGCCTCCGCCCACGATTCCTGCACAGCTTGGCGGACCTGGAAGGCCGTGGCGGTGGACGGCAGGGGCCGACCGAAGACAATGGTGACGGGTTGGCGCAGCCGTCGCGGCCATTTGGCCTCGAAGCGGCAGCGCCGGAAACTGAAGGAACTGCCCCAGACACCCTCCAAGGCCACTGGCAGAATCGGCGCCTCCAGCCCTTCCATGACTTTCTCCAGGCCACGTCGGAAGGGCAGCAACAGCCCCGTGCGGGTCATCTCTCCTTCCGGGAAGATGCAGACCAGTTCCCCTGCGCGGATCGCCTCGCGGGCCTGGCTGAGGGATGCTTGCAAGGCCCGGGGCCCCAGCGAGCGCGCAATGGGGATCACGCCCATGGCACGGGCCCAGAACCGCAGCATGGGTCGGTCATAATGGCCGCGATACATCAGGAATCGGATGGGCCGATCCAGAGCTGCCCGGAGCAGAAGCCAGTCCACCAAGGACTGGTGATTGGCGGCCAGCAACGCGCCACCCACCGCAGGGACATGGGCGCGTCCGATCACATGGATCGGGTGCAGGGTGTGGATGAGGATCTTCTCTGCCAGCCGAATGAAGCTTTCCGGCATGGCCCAGACGAAAGTCATCAGCCCCGCCAGACTCAGCCCTGCACCGGTCAGAAAGATGCCTTTCGGACCGAGGTCGAACCCGGCACTCAGCAGGTAGTACAGTGGTCCCCCGGCAGTCACGATGCCGGCCCAGTTCAGGAACGCCGAAACAGCCAGGACCCCGCCGCGTCGTTCCGGGGCCGGACGCGCCTGCAGCAATGCGTTCAGCGGCACCACGTACATGCCCCCGGCAAACCCCAGCAGTCCCACCCACATCACGGCCGCCACAAAGGCCAACTGGCTGGTACCCAGGACGGCTCCGGACACTGCCAATCCCAGTGCTCCTATCGGGACCAGGGCCGGTTCGATCCGGCGCCCCGACAGGAACCCCGCCGCAAGACTGCCGAGGCCGATGCCGATGGCGAGGCTGGCCTGCAACAGGCTGGTGTGCCACGCGGTCCCACCCAACACGTCGCGGGTGTAGAAAATCAGTGCCGGCTGAAGCAGCGCGGCCAAGAACCACAGGTAGCTTACCGCCAGTACGCAGGTCAGCAACGTGCGGTCCGTCCGCACGCCCCGCCATTGCCGGACAAACTCGCTCCACGGATTCCACTGCAAGGGCTGTTGGGGATCGGCCGGCGGAAGCCGCCGGATTCCCAGGCTGGCCACTGTCCCCACCAACGCCAGTCCCACCAAAATGCAGCCGGAGGTCGCTTGGTTATTGCCCCACAATTCCATGAGACCACCGGCCGCGACTGTGCCCAGAATGATGGCCAGATACGTTCCCAGGATCAGCAGCCCGTTGCCCCAGGAGAGTTGCGATTCCGGTAGCAGCTCGGGCATCAGCCCGTACTTGGTGGGACCGAACAGTGCGCTCTGGGTGCTCATCAGAAACACAGCCATGAGCATGAGCGGTATCGACAGCCAGCCCAAAGCGGCAGTGGCCAGCAACATGATCCCCACTTCCGCCACCTTGACCGCCACGCAAACACTGCGTTTGCTGAACCGGTCGGCCAGCCAGCCGCCCACCATTGAGAACAACAGGAATGGCACGGCAAACAGGGCATTGACCAACGGAACAAACGCCTTTTCTTGCGCCTGGGACAGGCCCATGCCCAGCGCCAAGTAGAGCACCAGAAACTTGTGAAGATTGTCGCTAAAGGCGCCCTGGAACTGCGTGATCCAAAGGCACCAAAAACTGCGTAGGTCGGGCTCGTGGCCGACCGGTGTGGGCCTTGGGGTGGGAACAACCGGGGTGGTCATAGCAACGGCCAGGCCATGGCACGCTGCCGGCCGGAGGGCTCCGGCCCTCCGTTTCGGCAGCAGACTCGCACGCCGGTTGCGGCTGCCGGTCCTACGGGCAGAACACCGGCCCTGGTTCTCACACTGCGGCACATACGGATGGCTTGCCCGAACTCTAGCCCAAGACGGGCCAGTTGGAAACACCGTGTGCATGCTACCCCGCTGGCTGGGGAGCTGGGCACGGAGGGTCGGATGGCCTCAGGACAAAGGCGCACTGGCCAAGATTTGTCGAGGGATCGGGCCGGCGGGTGCGGCTTGACCGGGCGTGCCGGGCGGCCAGACCTTTCAAGGGGCTGGCTCGTCTTGGAAGACCCGCTTCAGAAACGCCACATTGGCGCCGAAGTTGGCCCGAATGTTGCGCGGATCCCGCGCATCCCGGGTTCGCTCCACCACCAGCCAGCCCCGCCAACCCATGCGATCCAAGGAGCGCCGGATTCGCCGAAGGTCCAATTGGGGATCCTCTTCCAATCGCACACCGTCCTCATTGGTGGCGTGGATCTGAAGGATCCGATCCGGTCCCAGTGTTTCCAACTCCGCAACGACGTCCCGGCCGTGCCGAATCGCCTGCGCAAAGTTGAAGTAACTGCGCACGGCAGGAGAGCCGACCTCCTCCAGCAGCCCAACTTCCTCGGCTGCCGGCAGCGAGGTTTCCACACCGATGCACAGACCGGCGCGTTCCGCACGGCGCCCTGCCCAGCGGAGCCGCTCCACCACGGCCGGGCGCAGGTGGGGATGTCGCACCAGGTCCGACTGCACCCCCAAGGGCAAAAACAGCACACGCACGCCCAGGGCTTCGGCCGTTTGGACGGCGTCCTCGATCATGCGGGGGACCGTGGGCCGTTCGGCAAACGACTGCGCATAGAAGCCCGACATGGCCAGAGAACAGAGGGCGACCTGATGTTGGCGGGCGGCCTCCAGGAACTGCTGCCTGACCTCGGGCCGTGCCAGTGCATTGTCAAAAGTCTCACGCTGACCCAGCGGGCCCAGATCCACCTCCACCCCGTCCGCGCCCAGCTCACGCGCCAGACTGAAGGCGCGTACTTTTTGGCGTTGTAGGATCATCCAGTCGCAGACGCCGACACAGTAGCGGGGCGAGGGCGACGGCTCGGGATCCCGTTGGGCGCAGAGCTGGGGGGCCGCATGCACGGCCAGCATGAGCCCGACCAGTTGGCGCAGGAACTGGCGACGGGACCAACCTTGACCCGAAAGGCCCGGCCAGAGGCGACCGGCGTGATTTGGATCGATTCGAGCCATAGACGATTTTCTCAGGTGCAGCTTCTCTTCGGGAAGTGGACGGCGTTGGCGTTGGGAAAGTCCAGCTCGTAACCCGCCAGCCCCGCTGCCCGTACGCTTGCGGCGGTAGGGCACAGCTGCGAGGGCTTGAGGAAGGCCGAGTCCAGACAGGCGCGAAAACTGCGTCCGGCCCCGCCGATCGGCCAGGGCGGCCCGACGCTGCCTGAATTAGGGCGCCGCGATTCAACCGGAACCGATCCCTTGGAGGGAGATCTACCGCAGTCGGCCCATGCGGGGGTCCACATTGTTGCGCAGATCGGTCCAATCCCGGGCCGGGGCCCGCGGGTCCAGCCCGTTGATGAAGTCTTCGATGTTGGTGTAACCGTCGCCGTTAAGGTCCTGCGAGGCATCGGCAGGGTTGTGAGGGTCAAGCCCGTGCTCGAATTCCCAGTCGTCCGGCATGCCGTCGCCGTCGCTGTCGGTGTAAGGCTGGCCGCGGTAAACCGGATAGCCGCCCACCTCGTCCGGATGCGTGAGAATGCCCAAGGGCACGAGCCGTTCGATATTTGCAATGGTGGCTTCTGAGTAACCTACCTGCCGCAAAAGGTCCCGAAGCCCGGGCCAGGGCCGGGCCCCACCACTCTGACCGGAGCGAACCATTTGGACAATGCGTTCGTCGATGGAATCGCGTCGCGGCAAGGTGGCCCCGGCGTGTTGCAGCACCGCCTCCAATGCCTCGACTGCGGACTGGATCCGGAGCGGGGCATGAGGGAAGGGCGCGTTGGTTCGGATGCGCCGCAGCACCTCGGGCAACGGATCCCGGACCGGGTCCGGCTGGACACCTCCCTCCCAATTGTCCCGTGTCACGCGCGGGTGGCCTTCCACCACATTGCCGGCCACGTAAGCCACGCCGAAATGGTCCAAGTTGGTCTTGCTGCGTTCCGACTCGGGTTTGAGGATGCGCCAGGCCACCGGCTGGTCCCTCGGTGTGGCCGGCCCCGGTTTATAGTAGTTGTTCAGCAGGGTGAAGTAGCTCCGGTGATCGCCCCCGTCCACGGTCCGATGGACCCAGTTGAAGAGCACGTTGTTGACGAAAGTGAAATCGCCATACATGCCCACGCTGGGGTTGCGTCCGCTGTTGCAGGCCCAAAGGTTGTGATGGAACGTGCTGTTGAGACCACCCAGGGTGCTGCCGAAGGCGTGGTTGTAAGTGTTGAGGGCCTCGGCCATGATGCAGTATTGGACGGTCAGATTCACCGTGGGCAGCTTCAGGTCCGGTGTGGCCGGATTGCCATCGTGATCGTACATGTGACGGTAGAGCGAGAGGCTTTCGTCCAGCCCCCAACTCGTCGACACATGATCCAGGATGATGTTGCCCACGGGGTTGCCCCCGAGCGCGTCATCGCGCTCGCCCACCCAGATTTGGCCCCTTCGGAACCGCATGTGCCGAATGACCACGTCGTGAGTGTCAATGGCCACCGTGGCCCCGGCGATGCAAACGCCGTCCCCGGGCGCCGTGTTTCCCGCAATGGTGATGTACGGTGCTCGGATGTGAACCGGTCGTTCCAGCCGGATGATCCCGGCCACGTTGAAGACCACAATCCTCGGCCCGCCGGCCTCGCACGCCTCGCGGAAGGTGCCCGGGCCGCGGTCAGCGAGGTTGGTCACCACGAAGACCCGACCGCCCCGGCCCCCGAAACTGTACATGCCGCCGCCCCAAGCACCGGGAAAGGCCGGGATCCTTGCTTGCGGCAGGTCCGCGGGAGTGGCAGCTCCAGGCCGATAGGGCTTGCCACGGGCTTCCCACTCACGCACCACCAGCAGGGCACGCTGCCAGGCTTCCTCGGAAAGCCGCCGAGCTTCTTCCTGACGTTTCTGAACCTCAGCGGCAACTTCCCTAGGAATCCGCGGATATTGCGCCGGGGCCCACAGTACACTCCAAGCCCAAACCGCCCCGAGGATCCACCCCCGGCTTCCTACCAGCCATGTCGAACGAACAGCGGGCCTACCCAAGGGGAGCGATGGGAACCATGCGTGCATGGGAACAGTCTGTGGAGTGAACGTCGCGGGTCCCAGCGGCCGCGGTGCGCGCCAGCGTCTGCCGGCACGGTGCCGCTGCTTTCAGATCGGACCGCGCCTCACAAAGGTCATGATTGACGCAGCCTTGGCTACGGTTGCACACAAGAGCCTTTCGGTGGGAAATGGCTTCGACCAAGTCCGGTTCCGAGGTTGGCCCTAACTGGAGAGAAGTCTGCGGCTTGGCTTGCTTGCTCGGCCTGCGCGGCAGCCGCGCAGGCGCCCGCCAGGTCACTTCCACCGGGTGGCAGGGCGCGCCAGCGTAGCCTGGGTTTAGTTGGGCGGGGTGTGGTTTGCGGTTTAACGGGCCCAAAAAAGCAACGCGCAGAGTGTCCGCTTGTAGCGCGGCTTCTGATCCGGTCTGTTCGCTGGTCCGGGTCCGTGCGGCGCAGGCTTGCGCGGCCGCATGGGGCTGGCGGGGGGCGACGTCGGACGGGTCGTGCCGCGGCCGCAGATCTGGCTTGTGGCGTGCGAAGAGTGCCTGGAGAAGGCTGGCGGGGGCCGGGATCCCAAACGGACTCGGCCACGGGATCCGTGGTCCCCGGTTGGCCACGGTGCCAGGATCGGCACCTTCCTCGCAGCGATCTGGCTCGGCTGTCTTGGATCCGGCGGGCCCGGCCTGGCCTGCGCTCCTGCCCGGCAAGAGATCGACGCCGGCGGCCCATTCGCCCCGGCCGACCCCAGGGATCGGCGGCCAGGCCGAGTCAGCTTTTGCCCACGAGATGGATCTTATTCGGGCCACAAGAAGACCATTTCCTGCATGGCCAGGAGTCGAAGCTGATCCGGATCCAGCACGACGTGTTTGATGCGCTGGCGTTTCCATGTGTAGGTGATGTGCACACGGCCGTCGCGGGTCTGGATCACGGCCGGATAGGCAAAGCCGTGAGGAGCAGCCGGGTCGTTTTCCAACGTGAGGGCTGCGAACCAACGCCGGCCGTCCGGGGAAATGGCGACGTTTAGGGGGGAGCGAATGTTGGGCCGGGCCGCGTGGTTGTAGACCAACAAGTGGCGGCCATCGCGCAACGTCACTGCATCAGTGCCCGCATTGGGGTTGGGCAAGGCGGTCAGACGCATGCGCCCCCAAGTGCGACCTCCATCCCGGGACCAGATTTCGAACAAGCGCCCTTGCCGGGTGCGTCCCAGTGCCTGGAGCCGTCCGCGGGGATGGAGGAGGATGCTGGGTTGGATGGCGGCAATGGTTTTGCCGTCATTGAGCGGCGGCGTCCGGGTCCAAGTACGCCCCAGGTCAGATGTGCGTTCGAAATGGACGCGCCAACCTTCGGGCCCTTCCGTGCTGGACCCGCAGAGCAGATCGCCGTTGGGCAGTTGGACCGGCTTGTTCTTGATGGGCCCGAGGATGCCGTCGGGCAACCGACGCGGTTCGGACCATGTACGTCCGTCGTCATGGGAGACTTTCAGCATGCCCCACCAAGTGCTCGGGCTGGGGCCCACCTTGTAGAACAGCATCAGCGGACCCTCCGGAGGCCGAAAAAGCACAGGGTTCCATGTGGGATAGCGCACTGCGGGAGATTCCACCCCGTTGGCGACTTCGACGGGCGGGGTCCACCGCCCGTTCTCCTGGCGAGACACCCAGATGCCCACGTCCGGATGCCGTTCATGTGTGCCGCCGAACCAGGCGGCCACAAGTCCGGACGGAGTTTCCGCGAGGGTGGAAGCGTGGCAAGAGGGGAAGGGCGCCTGTTCGAAAATGAACTCCGCCTGCAGCAGGCCGGGCGGTTGGGCGCTGGAAATTCCCAGGAGAGTTTGCATGGCGCAGCCCAGCAAAAAGGTGCCGAGCCAATCTCGGTTACGACGGTGTACCGAACAGACGCGCCCGGGACCTGGGCCGCGGCTCAAACTCCGGTTCTGCGGGCTTGGAAGGGAAGACTGCCGGCATGGCGATCCGGGCCCAACCCGGTACAAGGAAGAGGATGGATGGTTCATGGACACACAATATGGTATCGGCCACTGCCGACGCGCAATCGGAGTGTTCGTGCCTCTGGATGGACCGCCCGCACGCCAAGGACGCGATCGGGGGCCGAGCCGTTGACGCAAACCCGATGCGGTTCTGGTGTGGGCACGATCAGCTCGGCCAGGCTGTTGGCAGGAACCACTACGTCCCATTCCCAGCAATCGGCGTGGCGGCGCCACTCGCTGTGGGCCCAGCCGTACGGGGTGAGTCGACTGGCCTTGACCCAGGCCAAGCCGGGCACCGGATGCGGGTGCATGCGCAAATGTTTGAAGCCAGGGCTGTCGTCGTCAGGGGCAATGCCCGCCAACCATTCGTACATCCAGAGAACCAGATCCCCCACCAGCATGACGTGGTTGCCGGAGTTCATGGCCGGGTCGGCCGTATCGCCGTTCCAAAGTTCCCAGATGGTGGTTGCGCCCTGCCGCACCATGTAGCCCCAGCCGGGGTAGTTCGTTTGCGTGGCGATACGAAAGGCCAGGTCGGCCCGACCATGCCGGCTGAGGGTGCGCATCAGGTATTGGGCACCGATCAGCCCCGTGCCGATGTGGCCACGGGTGACCTCCTCGATGTTTCGCACCAGGGCGGCCAACACGCGGGGCCGTTCCGATTCAGGGGCCAGATCGAAAGCCAACGCAAGGAGGCACGAGGTCTGTGTACCGTTGTCGTACTGACCGCGTACGGGATCGTAGAAACGCTGGTGGAATGCGGCCTGCATCTCGGCCGCCTGCTGGGCCCAGAGCAGCGCTTCTTCGGGTTTCCCCAGCTTCTGTGCCCACTGTGCCAGCAAACGCAGGTTGCGCACGAAATAGGCCGTGGCGATGAGGGTCGGATCGGTACGGCGCGCCGGGTCGCGCGAATGGATGAGCACGGGGTCTTCGGGCGGAACGCACCAGTCCCCGTAGCTGTCGCGGTGAATCAACCCGTTGGTAACGAACCGGGACATGTAGCGGATCCACTGGGCCGCGGCCGGGTAGGACTCAGTGAGCAGCCTGGGGTCGGCATACTGCCGATGCAGGACGTGGGCCGCGATCAGCAGGGTGCTGGGCCAGGTCACGTTGTCCGTGTAAATCGGCCAATAGGCCGGGGCCACGTCCGGGAGACTGCCCGAAGGGCGCTGAGCATCCACAATATCCTGAAGCCACTTGCGGTAGAACGCGGCCACATCGAAAAGATAGGCTTCGCCGGCACACTCCTCGGATCGATCGCCCAACCACCCCTGCCGTTCATCTCGCTGCGGGCAGTCGGTGGGAATGCTCCGGTAGTTCCCGCGCACGCCCCAGCGCACGTTCTGATAGATGCGATTGAGCAGGGGATGGGAACAGGCAAACTGACCGGCCGGCTCCAAATCATCGTGCACCACGCAGGCCGTCAGCGTTTGGAGGTCGGGCCGACCCGGGTATCCGGTCAGTTCCACGTAGCGGAATCCGTGGTAGGTGAACCGGGGTTCGTAGACTTCCCACCCCCCGCCGCGGAGGATGTAGCGGTCAGTTTGTCGTGCCCCGCGCAGGTTGGCCATGTCCAGCAACCCGTCCGGACGCAACCGTTCGGCATGGCGCAATTGCACGGTTGTTCCTGCAGGACCACGAACGCGGAGCTGGCACCAGCCGACCAGGTTTTGGCCGAAATCGTAGATCCAGACGCCGGGGCGGGGTTCGGTGAGCCGGACGGGCGCGAGCCGTTCGATGACGCGGATGGGTTCGATGGGTTGAGCCCGGAGCTGTCCGGCGGGCGGCTCGAGCCGTTGTACGGGTTGCCAGGTTTCCTCTGGGAAACCGGACTCTGCCCAACCGGGCCATTCGCGGCGGGCATCGTATTCTTCTCCATCGAACTCGCTGTTGCTCCGGATCGGGCCCCGATCCGTCACGCGCCAGGCTTGATCGCTGACGACTTCAGTGACCGAACCATCGGTATGTTCAATGCGCAAATGCAATAGCAGCTTCGGAAAACCGAAGCTGACAGTGCCGGCGTAGACCTGGCTGCGATCGGCGTAAAATCGGCCATTCCCCAAAATGACGCCTAGGGCGTTGCGGCCGGGCCGCACCCAATCGGTCACCTCATGTGACACGTAGAACACGCGCCGATCGTATTGGCTCAGGGCCGGAGACAACACCGCGTTACCCACGCGGCGACCGTTGAGGTACAGCTCGGACAGACCCAGGCCGGACCAATGCACCAGCGCCCGGCGCACGGGGCGGTCCACGCCAAATTCTCTGCGCAGGTAGCGGGCCGACAGCGTTCGATCCTCCGCGGAGCGGACCGGGCCCCACGGCTCCATGCCCACGGGACCCACCACGCGGGCCGCCGCCCAGTGTCGGTCGTCGAAATCCGGCCTGTCCCAGCCCGGCTCTTCTCGGGGACTGACCTTCCACTGGTCGTCGGTCACTATCACCAGGGGGGACCGGTCTCGAACCGGACCCAAAAGCGACCGACCACGGCGGCGGGTTTGCCGTCCTGGAGATTCCGTCCGCTCAAGCCCAACACGTAGGTTTGGCCCGGTTCGAGTCGGGTGGTCAGATCGTTCCACTTGACCGTGCGGGGATTATTGCGTGCACCCAGGTCGCGCCCGTTCAACCAGCCCCGGCACTCGTTGTCTCCGGTGTATTCAAAGACGGCCTGAACGATCCGACGGTCGGCAGGCAAGCTGACCACTTTGCGAAACCATTGCGTGCTGGCCGGTGCCGCCAGCGGATGAGCCACAGCCGGATCCCAAATCCAGTGCGCCTGGGTCAACCAGTTGGTGGTTCGAGGGCCGTCCAGGCCGATCCACTCCGCCCGCCATTCTTCGGGCTCCAAAATCCCCATGGTCCAGAACGCAGGGCGGCTCCAGTCCGAGCCGCGGCCGTGGTTGTCCCAAACCCGCACACGCCACCAAACCCTGGCGTGCGAGCGTAGCGGGCGACCTTGGTAGGGCAAATGCACGGATTGGTCTGACTGGCACAAGCCGCTGTCCCACAGATCGGGTCGGTCCTGTGCCAGCAGTTCGGGTCGCGAGGCCACCTGGACCCGGAAGGCGGTCTGGAGCACATGGGGACGGGCCGACTCCAAGCGCCAGCTCAGCCGAGGAGCGGGCTCATCCACGCCGCAGGGGTTGCGTCGTCCCTCGCAGCGCAGGTCCACCACCCGCAGATCCGAAGCTGCCCAAAGACCCGCCGGCAGTAGCCACAACCCTGCCCGCAACCAGCGCACTGCGCCCCGACAACGTCCGAAGGCCCATCGGACGCCGCCGGCCGGGGCGCCACGTTCCATGGCCGGGTGCACGCTCCGCATGTCTTCACCAGTAATCGCTTCCGGAAGCAGGCAGCAACGGGTAACCGACCCTGGACTCTGCCATTTTGCATACGCTTTTTGACAACAGCCTCGCAGCGCACGCCCGCACGGCACCCGAAACGCCCCCGGCTTTGCAGCCCGGGCGAGGCATCCGGCCACGGGCCGCCACCCAGCGCCTGCACCGCCATCGGTTTGACAGCCGGTTCGGCCGGCCTAAGCTGCGGGGCATGGCAAAGAAAAAGCCCCCAGTGGCTCGCTTCACTGTGTCGGTGCCAGCGGCGCTGTTGGAGGAACTGGACCGCATGGCGGCGGAAAAGGGCTACACCAACCGCTCTCAAGCCGTCGCCGACATGATCCGGGATGAACTGGTGGAACACCGACAGAAAACCGGCCAGGGCGAGATCGTGGGAACCCTGACCCTGGTCTACGACCATCACACGCGCCACGTGCAGGAGACCTTGACCGAACTGCAGCACGAGCATCACGACCGAATCATTTCCACCGTGCACGTGCATCTGGACGCCCATCATTGCCTGGAGGTGCTCTTAATGTGCGGCCCGGCTCCGGAGGTGAAACGCATCGCCGACACGCTGATCGCAGCCCGCGGCGTCAAACACGGTAAACTCACCGTGACCACCACCGGCAAAGATTTGCCCGGCTAAATCTCCCAGCGCGGCCAGCCAAAGCCAAGGAGCCCGGCCGCTCCTCTCTTCCGGACCTTTGGCAGCCTTTGGGCCGATGGTTTCCGGCCGCGCAAAAACCGCAGAGCCTCACCCCCCAAGCCCCAAAACCTATCAGCGACTCCCGCTTTCTTCCGGAACCTGCCGGATCTTCCCAGAATCTTGCGTCCCTGGGTGAGCGGCCTTGGTCAATTTTTGCAGACGGTTGCGGTCGGCCAAGACCTGAAGCTGCTTCCGATTCACCAACGACCGACCCTGCCGAAGTGGCCGTTGGCTTGCCAACACCGGCCCTCTGTTGGAGAAGCATGATAGCTGAGAGCTCTGCCGACCGGCGCATCGGACTTCGGCCAACAGATCCACCCACCCCAACCGCAGCCACCGTGGTCCGAAAATGGGAAGGCCGGGTTCCACCCCGGGCCACCACCTCTCGGAGTGCTCACGGCGATCCCAAGGACTGGCAGGCGTAGGTGGTGCAGAAAGGCGCCCGAAACTCGCGAGGCGTTCGGAGTGCACGAGCCTGCTGGCGCGTGCGGAGGCCCGCGTTCAAGCCGGAGTCGGGTATGTTCAGTCAGGTGGCCAGTGCCGGCCATTAGGGATCGTCCACGCGTGGCGGCCTTCAAGCCGGCCTGACAGCGGAACGGTGTGGCCGCCGTCCCTCTCACACGAGGAACGAATGCCGCCGGCTCCACCTCGGGCCGGTGAAAGCGCGCTGCGAAGAGCGTGTCTCCACTTCGAACCACAGGGCATGCCGCAGGTTGGTAGTTTGTAGGGGAGGGAGTGGACTTAGGAGGCGGTTGAAAAGGTCATTTCCGAAAGGAAAAGCAGGTGAACATCCAAATGTTTTCCAGGGCCGGTTTCCCGAAGCAGCCATGTTTCAATGGCCATTGAGCGCGACCGTTCGAGCTGCGCAACTGCTCGGACCGTGGAGGCAAGGCCGCAGACTGCCGACCGCGGCGGACAGCTTCAGTGGGTCCGGGGTTCGGTTCCCAAATGCACGTAGCGGTTTTCTCGGTCTACACGCAGTTGCACCAAGGTGGTCGTGTTGGGGTAGAAAACGGTCAAACCGCCGGGCCGTGGGCGCAAAGGATCGTAGAGAACCACGTTTTGAAGCGTGTCCAGACGGTAGGTAATGCCCCGGTCTACGCGAGGCACATGAACGCGGGCACTGAGCACCGGAGGAGTGCCCCAATCACGGGCGATCTTCTCCAGCTCGGCCTGGACTGCGGCCACGTCCACGAGGATGCGCCGGTAGCTGGGGTCCACACTGTGGGTGTGAAATTCGGCGGTCAGTAGACGATTCAGTCGCAGGCTGGCATCCAGTTCGGCAGGGCGCAGGGTTTCCCGGCGGATAATCTCCGGGGCCACTGCGCGAGGACGTCGGAACACGAAGAACTCCACGGTGAAATCGCGCACCGGACTGTCCTGATCATCCACCGCATGCAGGAGGAACTGTTGATAACGGGGTTTTCCTGTGTTGCGATAGGTATGGTCGGTCAATGCGACCAGTTCCTGTTGAAAGTAGCGGAACTCCTGCGGCTCCTGGATGCGCAGGGCCCGCAGCAGGGTCCGGGTCACCCCATTGTCCTGACCGGGGGCGACAGCATCCACGATGCTGCCGTGATCCACGCCCTCCAAAACGCCCCAGGCGAAGTCGTCCGGTGGATCGGTGCGGGCCCACCGCACCGGAGGTTCCTCCGGGTCTTGCGGTCCGGAGGCCGACCCGTCCAGCTCTAGCTTCGCACAGTTGAGATTGGTGCCGGCGATGACCATGGTTCCGTCCGTGCCCGGCTTGTTGCCCCAGCCGCGCAAACCTGCATAGTCCTGGATCCCCACCAGCACGGTCGTCTGGATGCCGTCACTTCGGTAGGGCGGGTCTGGTCGCAACAAATCTCGGTGGGCCAGCTCCCACTGGTAGGGACTGGCCAGCTCCAACCCTTCCAACAGTTGTCGTCCAACTTCCAGAAAGTCGCCGATTTTCCAGCGACCCTTGAACAGGCTGCCCAGGAAAGACTTGCCACGGTGGGCCGGGGGGGAACCGAAATGTGCCGGTGCCAGCATGACAAGCCGGCGGACCGGGCAGTCGCTCAGCGGGCGGTTTTCCCGGAGGTAGTAACGCCAGATCCAGTGCCGGATGACCAAGCCGCCCGTCGAGTGCACGACTACGTTTAAATCGCATCGTTTACGCCCGTCTGGCCCCACAAACCCTTCTTCGCGGAAACGATCCTGGAGTCCGTCGGCCACATCGGCAAACGTCAGATGATCCTCCCGCGACTCGTAATCGGCGTAATAGACCGTTTTGACGGTTCCAACGCCGGAGGCGACCAGGAACTGTTTCATTTTCCGGAACGAGGCCGAGCAATCGCTCCAACCGTGCACTAGGACGGTGATTTCGCGCATGGTCAACTCCGGAGGCAGATCGGCAGTGAGCTGCGCCTCAAGGTTCCATGGAGCAGAGGTGGCCTGCCCGGCTTGCCTGCCGCAGCGATGGACGTCATGGCCGACAGTCTGGGTGCGGCCCCGCGATCCGTCAACTCTCACAGAGGCCCCGGGGAAGACGCGCCTCTCGCTGGGGTGATGACTAACGAAGGGGTGTGCCGCTGCCTGGTAATTTCCGACGGTCCCGGTGCCGGGACCGACAGTAGCACTGATTGTGAAGAGACGTCAGAAACCTCATGCTGGATAAGGCAACGCGTTCGGGAGTCGAGCAGGTGCCTGTGGAATGGGTGGTAAATGAAGCCAACGAGGCCAATCAGCCCGGCGGGCCCATTGCCATCACCGGTTTTCCTCCTTCTGCCGAACTGTGTTGCTGAAAACGTCTGTACTGGGCCTGTTGGCCTTGGGCCTCTGCTGGGTAGATGCCGCGCCGCTGCCGGTGCCCCTCGGTCCCCGGGAGTCGGTGTAGAGACCGCCTCTGCGCGGGGTAGTGTGGAGGAATGTCGTGGCAGGTCATGGGCCTTGCCCCGAAATACAGACTGGCGTCATTTTCGCAGTTCAAGGAGCGACGGGACGCACCCCCTTCTGCGTCTCCGAGGATGAGATTGGCTGGAAAGCGGGGCTTCATTTTGTCGTCCTCTCGGCCAATGGTTCGCGCCTATCTCGATTGGGACGGTCCACGATGGGGATGTGCCGTCGTCAGAGGCATGGGGCCTTGGGAATTTCTCATCCGCAATTGAGGCGTCGTTCTGGCAGAGGCTGGCCTTCGGCTGATGGCTGGAGCCAAGAGAGCGGTCTTTCAGATTCCTAGCTACCGACCGAGGCAAGGGTCAAAACCATGACAGCCGGTTGTGGCGGAACATTGCATGCCTGGGAATCTGCAAGATTCGGCCTTGGAAGAGACGTCTTTCGCGGAAAAACATGGCTCCCATTCCTTCGCGTGGCCGCGTCATGGAATGGAGTGACGGCTCCAAGGAAGTACAGCGCCCCCCTGCGCCTGGAGACGGAAATTGCCTGATAGCGGTGCGGGGGCCACCCAGGCAACGAGACCCTCAAGAGAGCGGCGTAGTCGTCGTATCGTTCCTTGCTTCGGAAATGGTTTTGGGGAGACCTTGAAGTAGCTCGGAATTCAGGCTCTGGGTCACGGACGTGCAGATACGGACGAAAGTTTCCTCGGCCAAAGAAAGAGTTTTTCCCCGAGGATACAGGACGCCCCATTGGCGGATTAACGGACGGCGGCCCAAGGGCAGGGCCACCAGGGCACCGTCTTCGAGTTCTTTCCGGGCAACCCAGGGAGCCATGATGGAAACGCCCAGGCCCAGTTTGACGAGTTCCTTGCTTGCCTCCAGACTGCCTACCTCGATCACGGAGGGCAGCAGAATGCCTTCGCGACTGAAGTACTGCTCCGTCAGGCGAAAGGTGAGACTGTTTTTGCTGTAGAGGATGAAGGATTGGCGAGCGATTTCCGAGCGCTCGGCGCGCCGCCGCAGGGCCCACGGATGAGTAGCGCCCACGATGAAGACCAAGGTGTCGTGGAACAGGGGGCGGAACTCGGCGGTCATCGGTGGTGGCGGGCGTAGTCCCAGGGCCAGATCGATCCGCTGGTCCCACAAGGCGGCGACGGCGGCCGGCGTATTGCCAGGTTCGACCGTGATCGAATATTCGGGAAACATCGAACGGAACTCACGAAGCACTGGAGGGATGATGTACTGGCACGCGGTTGGACTTGCCATCAGCCGCAGACGTCCTCGACCCCATTGCGTGAGCCCCTGAATGGCTTCCCGGGCTGCTGCCATTTGTGCCAGGATTTTGGTGGCGTGTTGGAGCAGTTCCTCGCCGGGCAGGGTCAGGCTAAGCTTTTTGCCCCTCCTGTCCAAAAGGCGACACCCCAGCTGTTCTTCCAAGGATTTCAAGGAGTGGCTCAGAGCCGACGGGGTCAGATGGAGTTCCCGTGCGGCTTGGGCGAAACTCCGGCATCTGGCCAGAGTTACGAATACACGCAACTGCCAGCTATCCAGAACTTCAGCTCTCGACATGTAGAATCTCGGTTTGCTCGAGGTGAAAGAGCAGTTTCCGGGCCAGTCCTGCCGGCGACGGCCGGAAATGTCGCCGGCGGTTGTTTCTTGGCCCTGAAGGACAGACCGAGAGGTAGGCCGGAGTTTCAGGTGCCTGGGATGCCTGTGGGTGCCGCAGAGAGGCGGTGGAGGTTGGCCCGGGCGAGAGCCGTGAGCTGCGCCAACGGCCCGGGACACCCTGGCGGGGCTTTCTGGCGGACAAGCGTATTTCCGAGCTGGAATGTGGCGGGGCACTGTGGAAACGCCAAGCCATGCGGGGCGCGAAGCTGCTTAATATACGTCGCGACAATATCGTTTCTGCTGGCGCAGCATGGCCACATACTCTGCCGCGGCATCGGGCGAAAGGCCGCCGCCACGCTGAATCACCTGAAGAAGTGCAGCGTCCACGTCTCGAGCCATCCGGGTTGCGTCGCCACAGACGTAGAAGGCGGCTCCTTCTTCGAGCCAGCGCCAGAGTTCCGCTGCGTGTTCGAGCATGAGATGTTGGACATAGATTTTGTGGTCCTGATCTCGGGACCAAGCCAGGTCCAAACGGTTCAGCAGTCCCTCCCGTTGGAAGGCCAGGATCTCTTCGTGATACAGGAAATCCGTAGCTTGGTGCTGGCCACCAAAGAAGAGCCAGTTTCTGCCCCGGGCTCCGAGGGCTTTACGCTCCTGCAGGAAGGCGCGGAAAGGGGCGATCCCTGTGCCGGGACCCACCATGATGAGGGGGGTGTCCGGAGGCGGAAGACGGAAGCCCGGATTGGAGTGGAGAAACACTCGCACCGGAGTCTCAGGGGTCACCCGATCCGCAAGGTAGGTAGAGCAGACGCCCTTTCGTGGGCGACCTGCGGATTCGTAGCGCACGACACTGACGGTCAGGTGAACCTCTTGTGGGTAGCACAGGGGGCTGGAGGCAATCGAGTAAAGCCTGGGTTGGAGAGGTCGCAGGCACGCCACGAATTCCCGGCCGGAGAGCCGGACGTCTGGGAATCCGTGCAGCAGATCGATGATGTGGCACCCCGGAAGAGATTGCCCGTGGGGGGAAGTGGTCTGGGGCGCGAGGGAGGCTTGGAGTCTGGGATCTGCTGAGCGCTGTGCATACAATTGCAGAAGCCGCTCGGTCGGCCGCACGATATCGTAATGTTGCTGGAGAGCCAAGCGTAGGGGGAGGAGACAGCCGTTCCGGCCGGGGACTTCCTCTTCGCCGTCGCAATGCAGTTGGCGAAGGATCTGCTCGACCAGTTCGGGATCATTGATGGGCCAGATTCCCAGCGCGTCCCCAGCGGCATAGGACAGGCCCGAGCCTTCCAATGAGAGGACAAAATGTCGGACCTCCCGGTTCGACCCTGCGCCGCTCAGTCTGCGGTTTTGAGTCAGGCGGGCCGGGAATGGATTGTTCCGGGAGAAGGAGACCTGAGCGGTTGCGGCCGGGCCCGGGGATTGGCCGGCAGCGATGTTAACGAGGTCGTCGGTGGAGTTGCGGGTTGGCTCAGGACGAGGCCCGTTGCCGTGATTGTCTGCAGGTCGATCCAGCGCAGCCAGCACTCCGGCCAGCCACTGGGCAAAGGGTTCCTCAAAATCCGTGTCACAGTCTTGTCGGGGATAGATAGGTTCTGCGCCCAACGCCTGGAGTCGGGCATCCAAATCCTTACCGAACTGACAAAATCTGGGATAGTTGCGATCGCCCAGGGCGCACACGCTGTAGCGCAAGCCCGAGAGCGATGGGGCCGAGTCGCTGCGCAGAGCCAGCCAAAAGCTCTTGGCGTGGTCCGGGGGCTCCCCGTCTCCGTAAGTGCTACAGACGATGAGCAGGTTCTTTTCTTGGCGAAGCTGGTTGAGCTTATAAGTGCCCATGTCATGAACCGTAGCCGCGAAGCCTCGTCGGGCCGCCTCCTTGGCGACGCGTCGGGCCAGACCTTCGGCGTTTCCCGTTTGCGAAGCGAACAAAACCGTGAGCGATTTCAGTGACGGCACGGGAGGCTGGGAGTGGCCTTGGGGCGCGGGGACATACGAGAACAAACCGGCCAAGAACCCGTTTAACCAGGCCCTCTGTTCAGGGGTGAAGGGGGCACTTTCGGGCACGACAGGGATCCAGCAGGTGCCGATGGAATCGGAACCGGCGAGGGGGCCGGGGAACCGCCGCCAAGAAGGGCCGCTGGAAAGGAGATTTCCGCGGAAATCCGCGGTGGATCCTGCCGGGACGAGATCTAGGGAATCGGAAGGGTCGAACCGGTGGGATGTCATGGGCTGAAGAGCTCCTCGAGTTGTTTCACGTCGTGTCGCCGTGTGAATTCGGCAAAGGTTTCGCGACCGTTGCGGCGCTGCAGATAGACCTGGAGCATGTGTTCGAGCAGGCGGGGTAACTCGCCAACCGGAATTCCGGAAAACACCAGCTTGCCGATGGTCGCGGCGGGGCCGGTGCCACCACCCAGGACGACGTTGTAAGCTTCCACGCTTTCGCCGTTGAGCGTGACGCGGGTGCCTTGCAGTCCGATATCGCCCACATAATGCTGGGCGCACGAGTGGGGGCAGCCGGTGAAGTGAATGTTAATGGGGTGGTCCAGGGTGACGCGGCTGGCGAGGTAGCGGCCGATGGCGAGGGCATCGTGTTTGGTGTTGGTGGCGGCGTATTTGCAGCCGGTACTACCCGTGCAGGCGACAAGTCCGCCCAGCAGGTGGGAGGCCTCGTAATGCAAGCCCATGCGGACCAGGGCTCTTTGGACGGTTTCTACGTATGCGTCCGGGATATCCGGCAGAAGCAGATTTTGCCAGGGCGTCAGGCGCAAGGTGCCGGACCCGTAGTGTTCGGCCAGCAGGGCCAGGCGGCGGATCTGCTGTGTGGACAGGATCCCTACCGGGATAACCACGCCGACGTAATTGAGTCCTTTCTGCTTTTGGCGGTAGATCCCGATGTGTCCATGGCGCACGGGGGGAGGGGGCATCTCGCAGATCTCCACCGGACAGCGAAGCAGCGGGAAGGCCAGTTTCTTTTGGGTCTCTTCGAGAAATTTATCTACTCCCCAACGGTCGATCAGGTATTTAAGGCGGGCCTTGGCGCGATTGGTGCGGTCCCCATGATCGATGAAGACGCGAATCATAGCCACAGCCACGGCCACAGATTGCGGCGGCGGTATCAGAAGGCCGGCGTCGCGGGCGAGTTGCTTGTGCCCGGTAATGCCGGCCAAGAGCACTCGAAAGTAGACGCCTGGAGAAGGAGGATCGGGCAGGGAAGAGTAGCGCTGGCGTGTGGTTTCGGTAACACGGACCGCGAGGAATCCGATGTCGTTGGTGTCGGCCAGGGTGTCGATGGATCCTCCGCCATCGAAAGCCACATTGAACTTCCGGGGCAGGTCATAGAGGTCGCGGTGATTCAGGATGTAGTGGTGCAGGGCATGGGCGTAGGGGCGGGGATCGATCAGTTCCTGGGGATCGATGCCTGCGGTGGGCGAAGCGGTGATGTTACGCACGTTATCCACGCCGGCGCCTTTGGAGGTCAGGCCGAGGGCTTGGAGACGAATCAGGACATCGACCAGGTGCTTGGGTTGGATCCCCCGGATTTGGATATTGGCCCGGGTGGTAATGGCGGCCTTGCCGTCGCCGAACTGGTCGGCCAGGTCAGCCAGTCCCCGGAACTGGGCTGCGGTCAGTTCGCCAGCCGGGATGCGGCAACGGAGCATGAAACTGTTTTGCGCGGGGGCTACGTAGAACAGCCCGTAGTACCGGAAACGAAAGGTGTTTTCCTCGTCGGGAAACCGGTTCGCCTCTGCGTGGGCGAGGATGCGGTCCCAACAATCCAACCCGTGTTCCTGGTATTTCCAGCGTTCCTGTTTGCAGAGTTCCTCCACGGGGGTGCCGTGGAAGGTTTGGGGCGCTGCCAAGTTCGGCCCGGCCTGCGCGGGGTCAGCGGTGAAGGTGCCTGCAGGTGTCAGACCCACGAACGGGTACTGCGTGCGTTGGGCTACCGCGGCAAGAAAGCCGCTCAGGTATTCTTTTTGCTCGGGGGTAAAGGAGCTTTGCTCCAGCAGTCGGACGGGATCGGTCGAACGGTCAGTCATGGATAGGTCTCCTCTGGGGTCAGGTCGGGCACAGGTCGGACCTGAACGGGGGTGTGTTTGTAAGCCGGTTGCCGGGACAGCGGATCGAAGACCGGCAGGAGAAGTCGGTTGGTTTCTGGATAGTGCATGGGCATGAAGGCATGGCCGGGCCCGATCGTTGGAGTGATCCGGGCGATCACACGCACGGAGCCCTGAGGCGAGCGGACTTCGACGGGGGCTCCGGTGTGGATCCCCAGGCGCGCTGCGTCGGCGGGGTGGAGCTCAAGGTAGGCCTGCTGCGGGTAGAGCTGTCGAAGGATTTCGGACTTGGCGGTGCGTGTGTTGGTGTGCCATTGGGCGGAGGTACCTCGGCCGGTGAGCAGGATGAGGGGATGGGCGTCGGTGGGTGGGTGGGGAGCCGGTACAGGCTCCTCGAACAGGAACCGGGCCCGTCCATCCGGAGTAAAGAAGCGGCCGTCGGTAAAGAGCCGTCGCTCGCGCCCCGGGCCTTGCAAGGCGTCGATGGCAGCAGCTTGGCCGAGGGAGTCTTGGACAGCGGCAGGCCAGGGCCACTGAATCCCGCCACATTGCTCCAGCATGGAGTAATCTCGGATGCCGCTGAAATCGCAGGGCTGTCCGGCCGATAGCCGCTTGAGGATCTGAAAGACCGCCTTGGGAGTAGTCCACGCACGGAAAAGATCCGCGCAACCCCAGGCGCGGGCCACTCGTTGGAAGATGTGAAAGTCGGCCAGCGCCTGGCCCGGGGCGCGGGCGACTTTTTTGACGAGGCCGATGCGTCTTTCGCTGTTAATGAAGGTGCCTTCCTTCTCGCCCCAGCCGGCTGCCGGCAGGAACAGGTGCGCCTTCCGGGCAGTCTCCGTGGAGACGTACATGTCCTGGACGACAAGGAACTCCAGCTGATCCAGCAGGCGGGAGAGCCGCGATTGGTCGATCCAGGACTGAGCGGGATTGGTGCCGATGATCCACAGGCCTTTGATCTGGCCCGTGCCAATGGCTTCCAAAATTTGGTCATAGGCCAAGGACTTGCGGTGGGGGATGCGTTCCACGGGAATTCCGAGGATTTGGGCCACGGTGGCGCGGTGCTCGGGGTTGGTGAAATCGCGCCCTCCCAGAAGGTTGGTGGTGTTGGAGAAGAGCCGGGATCCCATGGCATTGCACTGGCCGGTGATCGAGTTGGGACCTGTGCCGGGACGCCCGATGTTTCCTGTCATGAGGGCCAGGTTGATGATGGCCTGAGCGGTTCGTGTGGACTGGTGCCCCTGGTTGATGCCCATGGTCCACCAGAAGCTGACGGCCTTTCCCTGAGCGATGAGGCGGGCGAAACGTTCGATTTGGGCGACGCGCAGGCCGGTTTCGCGCGCAACCCGGTCGGGAGGAAACGCGCGCAGGAATTCTGCGAACGACTCGAAGCCGACGGTGTGCGCATCGATGAAGTCGCGCCGGATCCATCCGTGCGCAATCAACAGATGGGCGGTGCCGTAAAGGAGCCAGAGGTCGGATTTGGGTCGAATCGGAAGGTGCAAGGTGGCGCCCAGCGCTGTCTCGGTGGTCCTGGGGTCGACCACGATGATTTCGGGCTTGTGAGGGTTGCGCAGGACCCGCTGCCAGAGGATGGGGTGGGCCACGCACGGGTTGGCGCCCAGAAACACTAGCACGTCGGATTGTTCGAGGTCTGCGTAAGTGTAAGGAGGGGCGTCGAAGCCGAAGGCCTGCCAGTAGGCCACCACACTGGTAGCCATGCACTGGCGCGTATTGGCGTCGGCGTGGATCGCGCCCATGCCAAATTTGAACAGGCTGCCGAGCAGGGCCATTTCCTCGGTGCAGATTTGGCCCGTGCTCAGGAAGGCGATCGACTCGGGTCCGTAGTGATTCAACAAAGCCCTGAAGCGATAGGTGAAGACCTCGAGCGCCCGGTCCCAGGAGACCGGTTCCAAGCGGCCGGTGCGGGCGTTCCGGAGAAGCGGGTGAGTTCCGCGGTCGGGCGCGCTCAACGGGGCCAGGGCTTCCCAGCCTTTGGGACAGGCCATGCCCAGGTTGACCGGATAGCGCGGGTCGGGTGTCAGATTGACGGCCTGATCGTTGCGCAGGTGCACCTGGAGGCTGCAGCCTGTGGAGCAAAACCCGCAAACCGTGGAGGTGGTATCGGTCGGGGCGAATCGTGCTGGGACCAGGCCCAGACCGTTGGCGGCCTCTTGGAACCGCAGGGCTCGCGTAAGGGGACCGTCTCGTCGATGCAGCCAGGATTTGACAGTGGAATAGATGGACTTCATGGGTTGACTGTGAGTTTCACGGGGTGGGCGTGCCCGGCATTCTGTCGGGCTGAACAGCCACGAAGAAACAGAAGCGTTCCAGGATCTGCCCGGTAAACGCCAACGCCAGGGCCAGCCCTGCCCAGATTCCCGGAACAGACCCGGGCAGGCTGGCTGCGCCGCTGAGGAGATCCAGGCCCAGGCCAAGGGGCAGTACGAGCATGCCCAGAAGGGTACAGGCTGTGCGGGCTCGATCTATCTTGCCGAACCGGCCGTTCAGCAACTGCGCGGTTTTGTGCAGGGACGAAAAATCGTCGTCGCCACTATGCTTCAGGATTTGTTGGTCCACAGCCCATTTGCACGATCCGGCCAGCGCGCAGAGGACAGTTACCGCAGCGACCAGAGCCGCGGGCGATTCGTGCCGGACCAGAAAGAACAAAGTCGTCATCAGTCCCATGCCCACGGTCGTGCCAAGAAATTTCGACGCGGTGGTACGCCATTGCCAGTAGATTCGGTGTGTGTCCGCATAGACCATAGCGGAACAAAGCACACTGATCAGCCCGGTGATGCATGCGGCGGCCATCAAAGGCTTTGCCCAAGGGGAACTCATCCACAAGGCGGTTAACGACGACCACCCCAGCCCCCAAAAGAGGGCAAACGCGACGACTTCGCGACTGAGCCAGGAGGTTCGGAATCCGAGGAACGCTCTCCAGGCACCGCGCGGCCGGCCCAAATGAAACACGCTGGCAACCAATCCCAGCGTGGTAGTCAACATGCCGGCGGTCAGCAAAGGCAGGACGATCGGTGGGGACGGTATGGAGAGATACCCGTGAAGCGCTGAGGCGCACCCGTAGGCGCCAACACCGGTCTGAGTCAGCACGAGCATCCAAATCAGCGGCCAGTGGGCAGATTGAGGCCGAAGAAGCTCGCGGTCCGAGGCTCGAAGGGAGCCACCGAGGGTGCGTCGCGTCTTGTAGAGGGTGGTCGGCAGCGTCCAAGCGGGGTCCGGGGCGTCAGCGAACCAAGTACCCCGGCTCGGAGGCTGCAGACCGGGCCACCCGCGGTAAAGCGCCCATAACCTTGCGGTGTCGACCACGGTGATCCGGATGGCCTCGTGGGGACAGGCCTGGACACAAGCAGGTGGCTGGGCCTGGGCCAGGCGATGGCTGCACATGTCGCACTTGCGCACGATGCCGAGCGCCGGCGAATAGCGCGGGACCTCGTAGGGACACTTCATGAGGCAGTAGCGACAACCGATGCACTGGTCATCGAGATGTCGCACAATGCCTGTCAGTGGATCTTTCTCATAAGCCAGTACCGGGCAGCCTTCCAGGCAACCGGGCTCGATGCAGTGATGGCAGGCCGTGGTAACCACCTGCTGAACGGGATAACGCCAGTCCGTGCTTTCCAAGAGACCGGTTGAGCGCCAGCTTTCCCCCGGCTCCAACCCGTTGAGGCTGTGACAGGCGCTGACACAGGCTTTGCAGCCGGAGCACCTGTCCAAATCGACCTCGAACGCGTACTGACGGCCCGGCCCCGGCCGTGTCAGAGGCAGCAGGTCACGATACACGCGCGGCGCGGCAGGATCTTGCCGAAGCTGCGGCGCATCGGCAGCGAAGCGCTCCACCGCCGAGAGTGCGTACCTTTGCGGGTCGGGCCAAAACTCCACCAGCGGCCCGGTCTTGGCAGCGGGGCTTCCGCTGGCGGTAACTCTCTCAGTATGCGTGTTCATGGTGGAGTGCACAGCACGGCTGCACCGTCAACGGACTACCTCAGCACATGCCCGGGTCGGCTCCGGCGCAGGCATAAGTGGGGTGGGCGGTCCGGATGGAAGGGCCCGGCCGTGTTCGGCAATCCAGTGGCCGATCCAGCGACCGCGAGCACGCAGGAGGGCCAGCAGGGCTCCAAGGCTCAGCAAAGCAAAGGCGGCCAGACCAAACGCGTAACTTTCCCAGACTTGGCGCGCCGTACCCATTAAGTTGGGAAGCAGGAACCCGCCCAGACCGCCGGCCGCACCCAAGATGCCCGTGGCAGCTCCGATGTGACCGCCGAACCGAAGGGGCACCAATTGGAAGACGGCACCATTACCCATCCCGAGGCAAGCCATGGTCAACACGAGCAAAACCGTGGCTACGGCCACGGTGGACGCCTGGGTCAGGCCCACCAGCAGCGCGGCGATTGATGTGTAGAGAATCGTCAACATGCGAAGGCCGCCCAGTCGGTCAGACAGAAACCCGCCGATAGGCCGTAATAGACTGCCGAAGAGAACACAAAACGACGTCAAATCGCCCGCCCGGACCCGCGACACCCCGAATTGATCATGAAGGAAGATGGACAGAAAACTGGCCAGGCCCACAAATCCGCCAAAGCTGATTGCGTAGAAATAACAGAACCGCCAAGTGTCGGAATGCCGCAGCACCCGAAGAAAATCTCCGAGCGTTTTGCGCCGGCGAAGGGTCTGCGGAGCCTCGCGGGTGCAGGCCAGAAAGACCAGAAACATTGCGGCCAACGGGATGAGGGCCAGCCCAAACACCGCCCGCCATCCAAACGACTCCGCCAGGCGTGGGGCGAACAACGTGGCCAGCAATGTGCCCGAGTTGCCTGCTCCCGCAATTCCCATGACCAGGCCCTGGTATCGAGGAGGATACCACTGACTGGCCAGAGGAAGAGCCGCGGCAAAGCTGGCCCCGGCCACGCCGAGCAGCAGCCCAATCAGGTAGATCTGAGCCAGGGAATCGGCCCACAACCAGCCCAGGCAGAGGGGTAGAGCAGTGAAACTGATGCCCAAGACCGCGGTCTTCCGGGGGCCGATCGAGTCGGTCAGTTGGCCCAGCACCAGACGTAGCAGGGCCCCGCCCAGCAGGGGCAAGGCTGTCATCAGGCCCTTTTGTGCGGGACTCAGGCCGAATTCTGCGGCGATGTAGTTGCCGAGGGCGGCCAAAAGGACCCAGACCATGAAGCTGATATCAAAGTACAGAAAGGCGCCCAATAGGGTGGGCCAGTGCCCGACTTTCCAAAAGGACGTGCTCCTCATAGCCGGTGGCGAAGTTAGCAGACCGGGTGCCGAGGAGA
>Ga0209017_10000909_pt1 | contig 25795 bp, 19 predicted proteins | sample YNPBryunderm2012_FD_185812 | JGI IMG/M metagenome (GOLD analysis project Ga0209017, IMG submission 185812) | Anoxygenic and chlorotrophic microbial mat microbial communities from Yellowstone National Park, USA - YNP Bryant MS undermat 2012... ...
CCGACAGCACACCCTGCGGGGAGTAACCGCAATGATTCTGGCCGCACGCCGGACGCCGAACCCCAAAGCTTCCCGGCCATCGGTAACGGGACCTCTGCCCACTGCTCCCAGCCGCCCAGCCCTCGCAGCCATCGCCAAGGTGCCCGGGTGCGGACTCGCCCAGCTCGGAGGGTGGATCCTGATCCTTACGATGGCCGCCGGTTCCGCTCCCGTTCGTAGCCAGTCGCCCCCTTCCGCTTCTGAAGATGCTCAAGCCATTCTGGGTATTTGGGAAGTAGTGGCTCTGGAAACCGGTGGACGACCCGAAAGCGACAAGAACCACCGCTGGACCACCTTCGTCTTCACCAAGGAAAAAATGGTGTTACGTGAAGGATTCAATCCCCCCGTGGAGTTTGCCTACATCCTGGATCCGTCCGCGGTACCCAAAACGATCGACCTGGTGGTACGTGGCCACACAGCCCGTGGCATTTACAAGCTCGAAGGGGATGAACTGATTCTGTGCCTGAGTATGGGGGGACCACGCCCGACCAGCTTCACCACACGGGGCCGTAACGATACGGAAATGTTCACGCTGCGGCGGAGTCTGTGGGAACGTTATACGGAACCCGAGCTGGGATTTGTCGTCGAGGCTCCCGGCAAATGGCAGGTCCGAACCGAGCCACTCGAACTGCCCTCTGGTCCTGTAGCGTTACAGGTATATCAGACCCGTACTCCTCAAGAAAAAGAACACCTGACGTTCATTTTGGCTGTAGCGACACTCCGCTCGCGTCCTGGTGGGGGCAAGGCGTTGGATGCAATCTTCAATGCTGCCCAAAGTTTCCTTACCCAACAAATCGGAACCCAAGCTCAGGGAGAAGAGACAAGAATGAAGGTGGCCGGTCCCTGGCCCTCTCGCGAAGTGACTCTTCGGTACCCGGACAGCAAAGAACCGCTCGTTCTCCGGGCTCGCTTGTACCTCATTGGCGAACGACTCTATATTCTGGCGGTTCATGGACCGGAGGAGCAGGTTCGCACAGCAGCGGTGCGCTTCTGGGCGACCTTCCGCCCCCCACCTCCTATAGGAAGCACCCGGACGGAACCGAAAAAGGAACCTCCTCCCAAAAAGCCCTGATCCCCCGGTTCAGGAACCCCGAGGTGAACGCATACGAAGGGATCTTTTCTATGTCGACATCCGTCCCTCGCATCCAACCTTGTCCCAGTTGTGGCATGCCACGCCTGGCGGAGGCTATGGAACACTCCCCCTGCCCTCTTTGCGCTGAAACAACCCCTGGGACACCTGCTCGTTCCCCCTCTCCTGGGTCCCCGACTGTAGACCCTTATGCCCACCTGCCCGCGGATGCCTCCGTGCTTTATACTCCGCCCCCGCCATCCTCTCCGCATCTGTCTCCACGTTGGTCCGGGCGTGCCCTGATCATCGCTTTTGCCATCGGTGCCTTGCTGGGCGGCCTGACTGTCGCTGTTTTTCCGATCCTCTTTTCGGATCAGACACCTCAAGAGAAGGCCGATACCTTGGTGTTGCCTGTTCCGTCTCTGGCCCAGGTCACTCCGTCAACGCCCCCTGTTGCCTCCGCTACAGCATCTGCTTCATCTCCCTCGAGTCCGACCCCACCACCGTCGGGTGTACCATCCAAGTCCGGAAAGTCAGAGAGGAGGAATGAGCCAGAGGGTGAGTCCGCCTCGCCCCTGTCAGCACCTGGAGAGCGATCCGATCTGGGGGGCACCAAGAAGCCGGCAACCCCGGAACTTCCGCCTTTGCCACCACCCCTGCGGCAGGAGCGATTCGTCGCTCGCCTGGAGCAACCCCATGCCACGTACACCGTACCCGATGAGTGGCTGCAACCGGGAAATATCATCGTTTTACGGGGTCAGGTTCGCGAGCTCCGCATTCCTCGTTTGCCGCCCCATGTCCAACTGGAAGCCCGGGAGTTGACGGCCCGAAGTATCTACGTGGGCGGTGAGCGACTGGAGATGGTTCGGTTGCACCTCCATGCTCCCGAGGGGACCATCGCCTTCCGTACGGTGATCGGTCAGGGAACCCGGCTTCACCTGGACGCTCCCGGGGGTAGTGTTCGTTTTGGAGGGATCAACCCCTGGCAGCCATCGTCCGTCCTGATTCACCAAGGCGCTCAGGTGTATGTCCGTGCTCGCCAACTTCAGGTGGACGGCGTTGTCCGGGATCCCCAAACTCGTCTGCTGATGGACTGGACCCCGCCCGCTCGCCTGCAACTCCATGCCGTTGAGCAGGGTGCTCAGGTTCTTTACCGCCGCACCGTGGAAGGTGACAACGCTCGGATCGAGGCCCACGCCACCATCGTCGATCCTTCCGCAACTTTTCGGGCGACCGAGAACTGAACAATCCTTCCTCCATCGGCCTGGCTTCGCAAGCGGCGGCTCAGATGTCTTAGTTCTCCTCCGAACCACCCGAACGGCTCAGAGCATGACCCGTCACCCGGGGCCAATACACTCGGAACACGCTGCCCGAACCTGGCTGGCTTTCGACGCGAATGAAGCCTCCCGCTCGTTCTACCAACCGCCGTACAATTGCCAGCCCCAATCCTCGATCCATTCCGTTGGTCTTGGTCGTGAAGCCGGGCTCGAAAACTCGGGGCAAATGCTCCGGGGCAATGCCCACTCCGCTGTCACGTACCTCCAGGCATACGTAACATCCCGCGGGTCCCTGACCCCTACTGCTATGCTCTACACGGACCTGGATTGTGATGGTCCCCCCCTGGGCATCGCCTCACGGGCATTGAGCACCAGATTCATCACCACCCGTTCCAGATGGCTCGGATCGATCCAGATCCAATCCTGGTCCGGTGCCGCCTGAAACTCGATCGGATAATGTTTGCCCACACCGGTCTGGAGCAAGGGCAGCAAACGCTTGAGTACTTCGCTCAGCGATACTGGACGGGGCTGTCCCGTGGGCTCCCGTCCAAACTCCAGCAGTTGACGGATCAATTGCGCTCCACGTTCCCCTGCCTCCAGAATCTGCTCTGCACGCTGGATGACCTCCGCGGGCACGTCATTCCTTTGGGTGATCAGGGCAGCATTTCCCATGATCACGGTCAATAAATTGCGGAAGTCATGTGCCACACCGGCTGCCAGGCGGCCTACCAGGCTGTAACAGTCCCCCTCGGGCAACACCTCAGCACGATTCCAGACCATCGCCTGGATCAACTGTCCTTGCGCCAGCTTGAGGCGAAATCCAGCTGCATCCGCGACTGACATCGCGAAGTCCCTGTCTTCCGTGGACCATTCCCGCGGTGGACCGACATGCTCATGACACACCACCCCTATCACCTCTTCTCCCCAATGGATGGGAGCATCCAGCATTGAGGTGATGCCCAACGGTACCAGATAGATGTCCCGCAACTCGATGGCCCGCGGATCAGTTTGGACATGTTCGCACGGCAGGACCCGTCGCTCTCGTATCGCCGAGAGGTAGATGGGAAATTCCGCTGTAGGCAGACAGGGACCTGCACTATGTTCCCGGCGTGAACGCTCGAACAAATTGACACACCGCAACTGCTGGCGATCCTCACTCATCAGCCAGATACTGACCCGCTCCACCTCCAGAGTATCCGCGGCAATCTCACAGATCCGCTGGAAAACCTCCACAAGCGATAGCGAGGGATCATCGACCAGTCGGCCGACTGTTAGCCGGGCGGACTCGGTAACCCGTAAGGTAGGGAGTGAGGATGTTTGATCTGTTCCGCTTTCCCTCCCTTGGGAGGGCGGGGCACCAGACGAGATACTCCCCGCATCACCCACCTGGGAACTTTCCGCCTCCGGATCGAAATCTGCTGTTTCCACACCCCTGGACATGACGCATTCCTCCGTGCAGTGCGTAAGATTCCGATGTTCAGCATCCGTTCTGCACGAAGCCATCCTGACTGTGCCTGCTTCCAGGTTACCACAACGATCGTGATTGTTCACTCAGAAAGTGATCGTTCACTCAGAAAAATAATGGAGCTAAAGGGGTATATCAGATCCTGCTGATTGCGGGGTGTTCGGTCTGAGCCTTGGGTTCGGGACGTGTCTGAGCCGGGATTGCCGGTATGTCTGAGTTGAGGGAAACGCGTGGTCCCTGTTCGGGATTCTATTCTATGCCCCCGTTACCCCCGTTGGGGGATGTTGGACTGAGGCGTTACAACCGGAGCAATCCGTTCAGCCTGTCCTCGCAAGGGTGGGGTTGAACTAGAAGGACAGGGTGATCCCGAAGTCACTGGGGGCACGGAAACGATCAAGGGGAACGGATAGCGCGGACGTCCCGTGGGTCGATGGTCGGCCTCGGACGGAACGAAAATTCCCTACCTTTCCCAAAGCTCGCCGAAGGAGCAAGATTGCAGCAGCCACTAGCTTTTACCAAACATGTGAAAGTTTGGTGGTTGCTGTGGTCGAAACAGACTCTAGAGATCGCGGCTATGAGAGTAGAGTCGGTAGTTGCTGTCGTTTGGTGTAGTTTTGCAGATTACGACAGTCACGGGAAATGGTCTCACTGCGATCGCTCAGAGGTGCGGCAGCGAGGGAAAGAACCTCGAAACCCGCAGATGTGGTCGAGCGCAGGCGGACGGTTGTCTGGATAAGCTCGGACACCCATCTGAGGGCGTAGGATGGTAGGGGTGATGGTAGGACAGTGGCATGATCGCTGTCTTAGCCGCATCCGCACTGGAAGCCAACGGAGTGCTTCACGATGAAAAAGGTCTTCACCACCGGACAAGTAGCCAAGATTTGCAAAGTGGCTCCTCGGACCGTCTCGAAATGGTTCGACTCCGGGCGCCTCAAAGGATATCGCATACCCGGCAGTCAAGATCGGCGTATTCCCCGAGAGAACCTGATCCGGTTCCTCAAAGAGCACGGCATGCCTTTGGGGGAATTGGAAGAGGAAGAATGGCACAAAATCCTGCTCATCGGCACGGAGAGCCTGTTCAACCATCGTATTCGGGAACTGTTGCCGGAAAGCGAAGACTACCGCTTCGAGATTGCCAACAGTGGTTTTGAAGCGGGAATCCTCGCGGGCAGCTTCCATCCCGACACGATCATCATCGACCTGGCTTTGGGACGCAGCGAGGCGATACAAATCGTCAGCAACCTGCGCAAGGACGATGCTTACGCCACCACTTTGATCATCGGCCTGGCGAGCGAAGACGAGGCGGAACCGGAGCAACTCCTCCAGTACGGCTTCAACGATGTCTTCAAGAAACCTTTCGACATCGCCCTGTTGTCGGAAAAAATCAAGAGCGTTGCCGAGGCCAAGCGCGAGGATTGAATCTCGTCTGCCGTCGTAAGCTGGTTCACCTCTGCCCAACCTTGGCCGGGATTGTACTGGGGAGGTCCTCCGAGATCACCCCACAGTACAATAACGGCCTTATGGCTTTTTGGGACCCACGCGAAGGGTCCGCCGGGTTGAGAACAGCCGCAGCGGTAATGCTAGCCCACATTGATGGTCGGCCCTAACCGGCAGACACAGGAGTAATCCTGGCCCAGACTCATGGCCGCCTTGACCGGTAGGCACAGGAGTAATGCTAGCCCAGACCGGTGGTCACCTTGGACCTTCGAGGGGAGGAAAGCGGTCGCCAGGCGAGGAGGAGAAGAGGATGAATCGGCGTGCATTTTTATCCTTGGCGGCAGTGAGTCCGCTGGCGCATTGGCTTCCGGCCTTTGGTGTGCAACGGGAAACGGGAGCACGGCAGCTACGGGCAGACATAGCCATCATCGGCGGCGGTGTCGGGGGAATTGCCTGTGCCTTGGCCGCAGCCCGACGCGGCTTGCGGGTCCTGCTGACGGAGGAGTACGACTGGATCGGCGGTCAACTTACTGCCCAGGCAGTTCCCCCCGATGAGCATCCTTGGATCGAGGAGCACGGCAGCACGCGGACCTACCGTCTTTTCCGATCCAAAGTTCGAGATTTTTACCGCCGGCATTACCCGCTGGGGGAAGCAGCCCAAAAGGATGCCCGCTTGAATCCCGGGCAGGGGAACGTCTCTCGGCTCTGCCATGAACCGCGGGTGGCTTTGGCCGTGCTTCTGGAAATGCTGGCCCCCCATCTGGCCGCCGGACGCATTACCCTGCTGCAGCCGTTCCGACCCCGAGAGGTGGACAGGGACGGCGACCGCGTCCGGGCTGTGATAGGCATGACCCGCTGGAGCGACCGCCTGGTGCTGGAAGCTCCCTACATCATCGACGCTACGGAGACCGGCGAATTGCTCCCGCTGGCCCGGATGGAATACGTTACCGGAGCCGAGTCCCGTCGGGAAACCAAGGAGCCCCATGCCCCCGCTGAGGCCCAACCGCAGAATCACCAGGCCTGCACTGTCTGCTTTGCCATGGATTATCAGCCTGGGCAGGATCACCGCATCGAGGAACCTCCGCAATACCGTTTCTGGCGAGAGTATATTCCGCAATTGACTCCCCGCTGGCCGGGTCGGCTCCTGTCCTGGGACATGTCCGATCCGCGCACGCTCAAGCCTCGGGCTGTCACTTTTGATCCCACGGGAGCACAAGCCAAGGGCCGCCTCAACCTCTGGACCTATCGGCGGATCCTCTATGCTGGCCATTTTACCCCCGAAAGCGGTATCCGCGATGTGTGTCTGGTCAACTGGCCGCAGAACGATTACTGGTTGGGCAACCTCTACGATCTGCCCCCTGAAGAAGCCCAACGTCATGGGCTGGCCGCCTGCCAGTTGAGTCTGTCCCTGCTCTACTGGATGCAGACGGAAGCCCCCCGACCCGACGGCGGTCACGGTTGGAAAGGACTGCGTCTGCGCAGCGACATCACCGGCACGGAGCACGGCCTGGCTATGGCTCCCTACATCCGGGAAAGTCGCCGCATCCGGGCGGTCTTCACGGTTACCGAAAACCATGTCGGGGTCGAAGCCCGTGCTCAATTGCTTGGCAAAAAACCGGGGGAATTCACCGCGGAAAAGTTCCCCGATACGGTCGGGACCGGCTCTTATCGCATCGATCTGCACCCCTCCACCGGTGGCAACAATTACATCGACATCAGTTCCCTGCCGTTCCAGATTCCCTTGGGTGCTCTGATCCCAGTGCGGGTGGAGAATCTGCTTCCTGCCTGCAAGAATATCGGGACCACGCACATCACCAATGGCTGCTATCGCCTGCATCCCGTGGAATGGTCGATTGGGGAAGCGGTCGGAGAACTGGTCGCCTTCTGCCTGGCTCGCAAACGCCTGCCGCGGCAGGTCCGCAAAGATCCGCAACTCCTCCAGGATTTCCAGAAACAACTCGCCGATGCCGGAGTCGATTTGGATTGGCCCGAAGCGATTGCCAAAACCCCTCGCTGAATCCCACCCGGCTCTTGGAACCTGCCCCAGGCCACTCCATCCATTCGTTGCATTTCGGGCTCGTTGCATTTCGGGATGGCAGAGCTGTCGGGATGGTAGAACCACTTGGGATTGCAGAGCAGACGGCAGAGATGGTAGGACAATGGCCGGTCTCGGGGGGTCAGACGATGAAGTGCATCGTGACCGGAGCGGCAGGATTCATCGGTTCTCACTTATGCGAACGCTTGCTGGCCGATGGCCATGAGGTGATCGGGATCGACTGCTTTACGGATTACTATCCCCGGATGATCAAGGAGCAGAATCTTGCCAGGCTGCGCCAGCAGCGGGGTTTTACCTTGCAGGAATGGGACCTGTCCACGGAGGTACCGACGGCGCTGGTGGAGGGTGCCCAATGGATTTTCCACCTGGCTGCCATGCCGGGTCTGGTCCGAAGCTGGCAGGACTTCGACAGCTACAATCGCCACAATGTGACCGCAACCCAGCGGCTGCTGGAAACGGTGCGTAAGCTCTCGAGCCTGCACCGCTTCATCTATGCGAGCACTTCGTCCGTCTATGGAACCTATGCCTCCGGCGATGAAAGTGTGCCGACGCGTCCGAGTTCCCCTTACGGTCTGACGAAGCTGGCCGGTGAGCATCTGTGCCGGGTGTACAGCGAAGTCTTTGGTTTGCCGATTGTCGTGCTCCGCTACTTCAGCGTGTACGGTCCGCGCCAGCGGCCAGACATGGGATACTACCAGTTTGTGGAAGCGTTGCTCACCGGTCGACCGATCCGCTTGACGGGCGACGGCTGGCATGTGCGTGGCAATACCTTTGTAGCCGACTGCGTAGAAGCCACGGTGCGGGCGGCTGAAGCGTTACCCGGGGAAACCTTCAACGTCGGCGGCGGGGAACTGGTTACGATCCGAGAGGTGATCCGCCTGCTGGAGCAATTGACCGGCCGACGGGCTTGCCTGGAGTATCTGCCCCCCCGACCCGGAGATCAACGCGCTACCGGAGCCGATGCGAGCAAACTCACCCGTCACACCGGCTGGACCCCACGTACCCCCTTGGTCGAAGGGCTGGCTCAACAGGTGGCCTGGCAACGCGCCTTGCTCGAACAAGGAGCAGTACCGCTGCGCAAAGCCGGCTGAACCTCACTTTGCCGCTCCATCTCCTTGGCCCGGATTTCTCTTGTACCCGTTCCCCTCGACGAAATGGGACGAAGCTCAACTAGGGAGCCAGCCTTGGATGCGGATCTTACTCCAGCAAACAGCATCGTGTGGCATCAGGAAACGGAATCGTGTGGGATATGGCTCACAATATGGCTCACAAAACCTCTCAGGGTCTTTCGGGAATCCGCGCATGGACAGCTATGGGTTCCTCCTCATTGAACAGAGCACTGATCGATTCGTTGCCATGGATACGGTGAATGGCATTGGCAATCAGAGCCGCCACGGAAATGATGCGGATGTTCGGAAGTTGTTTTTCCGGGGGCAGCGGGATGCTATCGGTGATGAAGATCTGGTCGATAGCTGCGTGGCGGAGATTATCGATGGCCGGACCGCAGAGGACACCATGGGTGGCACAGACATAGACACGCCTGGCTCCGGCTTCGCGGGCAATCCGAGTGGCTCCGACGATCGTCCCCGCTGTCGCGATCATGTCGTCATACATGACCACCGTTTGACCCTCGAGCGACGCACCGATCAGGTGCTGATGCTTCACCTCAGTAGCACTGGTACGACGTTTGTCCACCACCGCCAGTTTCCCCCCCACGTACCGCTGGAAGTCGAGGGCCTTTTTGATGCTCCCTTCGTCAGGGCTGAGCACGACCAACTCGTCCGGGGGGATACCCAGTTGTCGGATACTCCGGGCCAGTTCCTTGGCGGCATACAGATGATCGACGGGAATATCGAAAAAGCCTTGGATTTGTGCGGCATGCAGGTCCAAAGCCAACACCCGGTCCGCGCCTGCTTTGGTAATCAAATTGGCGACGAGCTTGGCCGAGATCGGCACCCGCCCTTTGTCCTTGCGGTCCTGACGGGCATAACCGTAATAAGGCAGGACAGCAGTGATCCGAGCGGGGGACGCCCGTTTGAAGGCGTCCAGCATGATCAGCAGTTCCATCAAGTTTTCATTGACCGGCGTGCAGGTCGGCTGCACCAGAAAAACATCCCGACCCCGCACATCTTCTTCGATGCGCACACTGGTCTCACCATCGGGGAAATTCCCCAGACTGATCCGTCCTAGCGGACAGCCCAAATGGCGAGCGATATTCTCCGCCAACGCCGGATTGGCTCGACCACTGAAAATCTTTAGCTTGTGATTATTCCCATTGCTGTACACCGCCGATCCTTCCGGCCGGTTGAAGGAATGGTATTGCATATGCCATTATGCCAACTGGTGACCCGATTGCCAACAAGATTCTTCACAAAATCTTTTCACACACCCCTATACTTCGGTTACCATGAGAAGCTGATACGGTTTTTCTCGGGTATTTTTAGAGGAACGAACACTGGGAAGGAAGCGGAAAGGACCGACCTGGTCGGCCGAGGCCGCCGGATCAAGATGTCTCATCCGACCCCGTCGGCAACGCTTCTCCGATAGTGGAAAACAGGTCCGAACGAGCAAGCCCCCCAGGCATGCTTCTGCGACTGGGGAAAACAGGTCCGATCCAGCCACAGCCGAGGAGGATCACGGTGTTGGGGGAAAGCGATCACGAACCGGCTTTGTCTGCCGACGAGCTACGGGATCATCTGGCCTTGGCCCTGGTTCCCGGGTTAGGACCGCGTTTGACCGCAGCTCTGCTGGAACACTTCGGCAGCGCTGCGGCAGCCCGGCGAGCCACGGCGGAACAATTGCGGCAGGTTCCTCACATCGGCTCGAAACTGGCCCAACTCCTGGCCCGTGCTTTGCAACAGGTGGACACGGCGGTGCAGCGTGAAGAGGAGCTCATGGCACAGCATGGCGTCCATGCCGTGATCTGGACCCAGCCGAATTACCCCGCACCTCTGTTGACCATCAGCAACCCTCCGCCGCTCCTGTTTCTGAAGGGGAATTGGGAAGAGCGGGATCGACAAGCGGTAGCTGTGGTAGGAACACGCCATCCCACCGCCGCCGGACTGCGTTGGGCGGAGCAACTGGCCCGTGGCCTGGCCTTGGCTGGTTACACCGTGGTTTCCGGACTGGCCCGTGGCATCGACGGAGCCGCCCACCAGGGAGCACTCGAGGGAGGGGGTCGCACGATCGCCGTCCTGGCTGGGGGCCTGGGACGCATCTACCCCCCCGAACATGAAGACCTGGCTCGCCGGATCGCTCCGGAGCGTGGCTGCCTGATCAGTGAAACCCCTCTGCAAACCCCGCCGCAAGCCGGTATGTTCCCAGCCCGTAATCGCCTCATCAGTGGCTTGAGCCTGGCGGTGGTACTGGTTGAAGCGGGCGAACGCAGTGGTGCACTCATTACCGCCCGGCATGCCCTGGAACAGGGACGCGAAGTGTTTGCTTTGCCCGGGAACATGGACAGCGGAACCAGCGCGGGCTGTCTGGCCTTGCTCCGCCAAGGAGCACGCTTGATCCGAAGTGTGGACGACTTGCTGGACGACCTACGGGGCTTGCAACCGCCGGTGTCACCCTCCGCCGCATCACCCCCTCCCTCCCGCGGGTCCGGTTCAGAATCCCCGGCCACTACCCCGTCTTTATGGACCAGTACCTCAACACGGCCCGACAGTAAACAGCCGACGCCGCACCCCAACCAGGCCCACCTAGTCGCACCCTCACCCCTGTCTCCAGCAGATGGGCTTCCACCACCGCCCATCGCTACCCCGACCACCCCGACCATATTGTCTCCACCTGTTCCCGAGCTGGAACCCCACCTCTACCCGATCTGGGAACAACTCGGACAACGACGTCATATCGACGAATTGGCTCACCTGCTGGGACGCAGTGTGCCGGAACTCCTATCTCACCTCATCCAACTGGAGTTGCAGCGTCGCATCCGTCGCTTGCCCGGCAACTTCTACGAGCGAATCTGATCGGAACTTCCCCCCTTGAGGACCCTTGTCTTCTTGATGATCGACCGCCGCCCGCCGTGTGATTGTTGCACCTCTCCTGTCCCAGTGATCCGCTCAGAGCGAGTTTTCATCTCCCCTCTCCGGTGAGAGGCTTTGAATAAAGGCGAGAGGTGGGCGGGATTGGGGACTGCCCAAAAATTAGGCAGTCGTTGTTTGAGCACAATGTGCCGGACACCTATGCCTAGAGGATGTGCAGAGAGTGGGCATTTATAGGCGGTTGATGTATAATTGAAGATGTAAAAGGGGGCGACAAGAACTCTCTCCCCACGATCCTCTCCCCAGGAGTGATGGGAGAATGACAAAAAATGAGCAAGGGGTAGCCCCATTGCCGGAGATTGTAGGCAATGCCCCCGCGATGCAAGAGGTATATCGCCTGGTTCGCCTGGCCGCTCCTCGTTCGGCCCATGTCCTGCTGGTGGGGGAGACCGGGACAGGCAAGGAGCTGATCGCTCGGGCCATCCACAAACTGAGCCGACGGGCCGATGGTCCTTTCATCCGGGTCAATTGCGGGGCGTTACACGAAAATCTGCTGGAAAGCGAGTTGTTTGGACATGTCAAAGGGGCCTTTACCGGGGCCGTGGAAAACAAAACAGGACGCTTCGAGGCAGCCCACGGCGGAACCATTTTTCTGGATGAAATCAACAGTACTTCCCCGAAATTACAGGTCAAGTTGCTGCGGGTGTTGCAGGAACGGGAATTTGAACGCGTGGGGGAAAGTCGGACCATCCGGGTTGATGTCCGAGTAGTGGCCGCCACCAATGCACCCCTTGAGGAACTGGTCGCCACGGGACAATTCCGTGAGGACCTGTATTACCGCCTCAACGTGATCCCGATTGTTCTGCCTCCTCTACGGGAACGTCGGGAAGATATTCCCCTGTTGGCCCGTCATTTTCTCCGACGGTATGCGGAGCAGCACAAATGTCCGGTACCGGAGCTGACGGCGGAGGTCATGGAATGGCTCCAAGGATACGACTGGCCGGGAAATGTCCGGGAACTGGAAAACACTCTGGAACGCTTGATTGTGCTGTCTGATGGGGGGCCAGTGACGGCGGAAGTTTTGCGACAGGTACGGCATCGTCCGGTAATCCGTCCGGTTCGGCCGGCGGGAGAGTCGTCACGGGAAATGGATGTTCCGACCTTGATCCGCCAGCTGGTACGTCTGGGGTTGCACGCACCACGACCCCCAGGGGTCAAACTGCATGCCTTTCTCGTCGATGGTTTGGAACGTGCTTTGATCGAAGAGGTGATGCGGGAGTGTGGCGGAACCCAGATCAAAGCGGCACAACGTCTGGGAATCAACCGCAATACCCTGCACAAGAAGTGGGAGCAATACAAGGCCCAGGGAGAGACTTCGGAAACCCTCCCCGCTGCAGCAGAAGGAGAAGACCACGCGTAACTGAAGGAGGCTCCGAAACGCACAGGAATAGGGGACTGGAAGCCTCTCAGCCGGACACACCTGCCCCATGAGGGGGGTCTGCTTGCCGGGGTGCTCTCTGCCAGACAACCAGGTGGAATGATACAATGCTAGTGCCTCCCTGCCGGCGCGCACGGCCCGCGGATTTCCTCGAGGCAAGAGTGGTTCCCGATGACGGTGTCGTGGTTGCAAAATGTCACCCATGCCTGTTTTGGCTTGAGCTACTTGCTGGCCTGGCTGCTGGAGTGGCCAGCGTGGTTGCGTCCCTCGTGGAGCCGGCGGTGTCATTGGGCGGCTGTAGGTTTTGGTCTGGTGGGCTTGGTCGCCCATACGCTTTTTCTGCTGGTCCATCACCCCACGCCGGCCGTACCAGACGGCTCCCTGCTACTCCTGGCCTGGGTGCTGGCGCTGTTCTATCTGTACGGCACCGTGCATCGGGCGGGTCGGGCGTGGGCCTTATTCCTCCTGCCACTGATCATCGCTCTGGTGGGGTTGTCCCTGATCCTGGGTCGGCTCGAACCGACAACCTGGCCGGCGCAAGTCCCCTTGTGGATTAGCGGTCAGCGTTTCTGGGGGGCATTGCATGGAACGTTGATCCTGCTGGCCTCGGTGGGGATCAGTGTCAGTTTTGTGGCGAGTCTGATGTACTTGCTTCAAGCACGACGGTTGCGGCGTAAGATCGACCCGGGGCGTGTGTTGCCGTTGCTGAGTCTGGAACGTCTGGAGACGCTCAACCGCCGGGCCATTGCCTTAGCCTTCCCGTTGCTCAGCGCGGGGTTGTTGCTGGGTCTGGTGCTGTGGCATACTGATCATGGGGGTTGGGAGAACTGGCTGTCGGTGAAGGTGCTCTCGACGGGCGGCTTGTGGCTGGTATTTGGAGTGCTGGTCTATCTGCGTTACGGGACGCACGTGCCGCCGCGGCGCTTGGCCTGGCTGTCCATCGCGGCGTTCGCCTTGCTTCTGGTGGCACTGATGGCCGCCCATCCGTTTGCCGCAGCGGGAGGGTCGGTATGAACCTCCGGGCGATCGGTTGCAACGTGGCCTCGGCTCCTGTGGCGTTGCGGGAACGCCTGGCCTTCACCCCACCCTTGTTGCAACAGGCCCTGGCCGAACTGACAGCCCGTTACGGGGCGGAAGCCGTCATCCTGGGAACGTGTAATCGGGTGGAGTTGTATCTGGCCCGACCGGAGGTGGAAGCCCCGCTCCATGCCCCGCTTCTGGCCGAGTTTCTGGGCGAAATGCATGGATTGAACGCCGAGGATATCCTGCCCTATCTTTACGAACACGCCGATGAACAAGCGGTGCGTCACCTCTTCCGCGTCGCCTGCGGCTTGGATAGCGTAGTCCTCGGAGAGGCTCAGATTACTGGCCAGGTGAAGGAGGCGTACGAAACAGCCCGGCAAGCGGGCAGCACTGGCAGCTTGCTCAACACTCTCTTTCCGGCAGCGTTGCGTGTGGCCAAGCGGGTCCGCACCGAGACCGGGATTGGTCGGGGGCACGCCTCGGTCTCTAGTGCCGCGGTCGATTTTCTCCTGACGGTCTTCGACACCTTCACGGACAAGGTCGTGCTGGTCATCGGGGTGGGTAAAATGGGTCGGCTCACCCTCCAGCACATCCGGGAGTTACGCCCCGCGGCTATCCTGGTCACCAATCGCCACTTGGATAAAGCCCAGCGTCGGGCCGCCGAATGCGGAGGACAGGTCGTCCCCTGGGATCAACTCGATGAAGCCTTGATCCAAGCTGATATTGTCCTGAGCACCACGGGAGCACCCGAACCGATCGTCTCCCGCCGACGTTTTGAGGAGAAGGTGCGTTATCAGCGAGCGGGCCGACCGCTGGTCATCTTCGACATGGCCGTTCCCCGGGATTTTGACCCCGCTATCCACGATGGCGAAAGCGTCATCCTCTTCAATGTCGATGATCTCACCCGGGTAGCGAATGAAGCATTAGCCGAACGGCGCCGCCACATCCCCGCTGCCGAGGCCATCATCGCTCAGGAAGTACACCAGTTTGTCCTGGATTGGAATCGCCGCAAAGATGGCCCCATCATTGGACGCCTGACCGCGGAAGTCGATCGCTTGCGGGAAACCATCGTGGGACCGTTGCTGCAACGTTTCAACGGCAAGTTGACCGAAGCGGACAAGGCCTACATCGAGGGGGCGTTCCGCTTGTTCCAGAACCGTTTGTTACATGGTCCCATCGCCGCCCTGCAGGAGGCCAGCCGGACCGGTCAGGGCCATTCCCTGCGCGAAGCCATTCGCAAACTCTTCGGCCTGAACGATTCGTGAGCGTGTTTACTACTCCGCTTTCCCTCACCACCGCGAGGCCAAGGCCTTACCGCTTCTCATTCCAGCTCGACTGTCGATACTTCCCGGCGGTTAGTTGCTCAATGCGTTGCTGTTCCTGTTCGGTCCAGGTGTCGGGAACCAGTTCGGCGTGGAGGAGTTCGGCAAAGCGGTTCGCGAGCGTTTCGGCGAGGGTCGAGGGGGTGAACAGTTCCTCTCCGGCCAGGTCCAGGATGCCCGGCAACTGGGGAACGTAAGGGCTGTGCCGCAAGAGAATGCTGCCATGTTGCAGCAGGGCGCCGCGATGTTTACGCTGAGCACTGCCGACCACCTTGGTACCCTGCAGGAGCAAGTCGCCGGCGGTCTGATGGAGAAAACAAAGCACTTCGCCGAGCTTGCGCTCTTCCCCGCAGCGCACCAGATGGGACTGGCCGGCAAGAGTGGCTTGCTCCAGCAGTTCGCGGATCAGACCGTGGAACAGGCAGACCCAGGAGTTCTGGCGAAAGGCCAGACGGGGTGGCAGGGCGAAGGCATACGTCAGTTCGTGATGGTGCAGAATGGCCGCTCCGCCGGTGGGACGGCGGACCCAGGGGAGGGGAGCCAAGGCGGGCCAGGTCAGACGTGCCGCGGACGGCTGGAAATACCCCAACGATACCGTCGGCTCACGCCACTGGTAAAAGCGGATCCCTGCCTGACCACTGACGGCAGCTTCGAGCAAAACTTCATCCCGGGCCATTTGTGTCGGCCCGTCGTCGCAAGTCCACGGGAACTGTCGCAGACGCAGACTCATCATTCCATTCTAGGTCGGCCAGGTGGCCGAAAATCCCTTCCCAATGACCGCAAACCCGCTCATCCGAAGAGCGGTGCGGCCAGCAGATCGGCAACAACCCAAACTCGGGCGGATCACGAGGCAGCGGGGAGGACGAGTGAACTTTCGGCCGATCGGGGGGATGGCGTGGCGACCGTGGCGGCATCAGCAGGCGGAGAAGAGGAAGGTTGCCACCGCAGGATCGGTTGCTTGGCTGCTTGGACCTCGTCCGGTCGGCTGATCGGTGTGGTATGGGGAGCGGCGCGGAGGAAGTCCGGGTCCTCCTGCACGATCCGGGCCAGGGTATCCGCAAAGTAGTCGAGCGTGGCCTGGCTTTCCGTCTCGGTGGGTTCGATCATCAAGGCTTCCGGGACAACCAACGGGAAGTAAACGGTAGGGGCGTGGATGCCGAAGTCCAAGAGGCGTTTGGCCAGGTCCATCGCCCGGACCTTTTTTTCCCGCAGAAGTTTGCGGGCCGAGGCGACGAATTCATGCATACAAGGACCGGGATGAGGAATTTCGAGTATCTGGGCGATGCGGGAGCGCAAATAGTTCGCGTTGAGCACCGCTTGTTCACTGACCTGCTTGAGACCCTCCGGTCCCAAGGTGCGGATGTAACAGTAGCCGCGCAGAAGAATACCGACATTGCCGTAGAAGGTGTGCACCCGGCCGATGCTTTTCGGGCGGTTGTAATCCAAGCGGTAGCGTTCCCCCTGCCGGACCACAATAGGAACGGGCAGGTATGGGGCGAGGAAGTCACGCACCGCGACCGGGCCGCTTCCCGGTCCTCCGCCGCCGTGGGGACCGGTGAAGGTCTTGTGCACGTTGTAATGCTGCATATCAGCTCCGAAATCACCCGGGCGGGTAATCCCGAGGATGGCATTCATGTTGGCCCCGTCCAGGTAAACCAACGCGCCCACTTCATGCAGCCAGTCCGTAATGGTGCGTATCTGCTTCTCGAACAAGCCTAACGTGTTGGGATTGGTGATCATAAACACCGCCACTTGCGGCCCTAGTTTGCTCCGCAGGTCATCCAGATCGACCAGGCCCTGCGGGGTGCTTTTGACGGTGACCGTCTCGAAGCCAGCCAGGGCGGCGGAGGCAGGATTGGTTCCGTGGGCGGAATCAGGCACGAGCACCTGACGACGATGGGTTTGCCCTTGATCCCGGAAGTAGGCAGCTGCTATCAGCAAGGCTGTCAATTCTCCTTGGGCACCCGCCGCCGGCTGTAAGGACACTGCGGGCAGACCGGAAATTTCCCCCAGAAATTCCTGGAGTTCGTACAGAAGCCGCAACAACCCCTGTACCGAGTCCTCGTCCTGATAGGGGTGCAAAGCGGCAAAACCGGGCAGGCTGGCCCAACGCTCGTGGCGCTTCGGGTTGTACTTCATCGTGCAGGAGCCGAGCGGGTAAAAGTGCGTGTCGATGCACATGTTCCGCGTGGACAGGTTGACATAATGGCGCACCAGGTCCACCTCGCCGACTTCAGGAAGAGGCGGTGGAGCGGCGGCGCGATACGATTCCGGCAGTTCCTCGGCGGGCGAAGCCGGGGCGGGAACATCACAGGGTGGCAAACGGTGGCAACGCCGCCCGGGTCGGGACAACTCGAAAATCAACTCCGTGGCTGCAACGTTGTTCATAACTTCCTCTGCCTTCTCCACAAAAGGTCTGTGAATATCTTTCTAGAAATCTGGGTTGTCTGTCCGGCAAAGTACGCCGGCTTCCATGATTCGTGGGGTACTGGGTGGTCCGGGGCTTGGGGTATCCTGGGCTGAGGTCTGTTCCTCCGGTCGTGGAGGTGACCCGTACAGGACCATCCAAACCAGGAATATCACAGGGTTTCACGGTCGGCACTCGGCCAGAGCTGCAACCAGGGCGTCGATCTCCGCACGGGTACGCTTTTCGGTGACGGCCAGGCTGAAGCAGTCGGCCAGGTGGGGAAACCAGCGTCCCAAAGGCAGGGCGGCGAGGAAGCCGCGTTGTCGCAACTGCCGGGGCAATGACTCCGTCGGTGCCGGCCAGCGTAGCGTAAATTCCTTGAAAAACGGCCGGCGGAAGCGCAACTCGGCACCGGTCTGGGCCGTCAGACGTTCCGCGGCGTAGTGTGCCTTACGCCAGCAGAGTTCGGCGGTCTCCCGCAGTCCTTGGGGTCCCAGGGCTGTCAGATAAACACTGGCACGCAAGGCCATCAGACCTTGATTGGTGCAAATGTTGCTCGTGGCCTTTTCCCGTCGGATGTGCTGCTCCCGAGTTTGCAGGGTCAGCACCCAGCAGCGGCGGCCGTGGCGGTCTGTGGTCTGGCCCACCAGTCGGCCCGGAAGGCGTCGCACATAGGCCGGCTCATCCCGACAGGCGAGAATGCCTAGATACGGTCCGCCGTAGCCCAGGGGAATCCCCAACCCCTGGCCTTCCGCCACGGCGATGTCCACACCGCAGTCCCCGGGTCGGCGTAGAATACCCACGCTGATCGGATCGAACACACCGATGCACACGCCTCCCACCCGGTGCACGGCCGCAGCCAGGTCCGTCACCTCTTCCAGATGACCGAAGAAATTGGGGGATTGAACAACCAGTCCCACGGTACGATCACTCAAGGCCGGCACCAGATCATCCGGATCGAGAAAGCCATCCGGGGTAGGAAGAATCCGTACCGAACACGCCAGGTTCGCCAGATACGTAGCCAACACCCGACGGTAATCGGGATGGACGCTTTCGGCAACTAACACTTCGCCATCCTGGCGGCCCGTAACACCCAGAGCCATCAGGACGGCCTCCGCCACGCCCGAGCCCGCTTCATACATGCTGGCGTTAGCCACCCCTAAGCCAGTCAATTGGCACATCAGCGTCTGATACTCAAAGATCACCTGCAGCGTGCCTTGACTGGCTTCCGCCTGATACGGGGTATAGGCGGTGTAATATTCGCTGCGGGACGCGATGGCATCGACCACGGCGGGGATGAAATGGTCATAGGCCCCTCCGCCCAGAAAGCAGGGGTACTGAGCCGCCGAGATATTCTGCCGGGCCAACGCTTCTATCTGACTGTGCAGTTCCAGTTCGGTCACTGCCGGCGGAAGATGCAATGGCCGCTGCAAACGCAACTCGGCAGGTACGGAAACAAACAGTTCCTCCAGGCTCTGCAAACCCAGATGGGCCAGCATGGCCTGTTGTTCAGCAGAGGTGTTGAGCAAGTAAGCCACGGTGAACCTCAAAGCAAAAGCGGAACGATACTCTCTGGTGCCGTCTCATCCTGGGCCGAATCCACTGCGGTCATCCCGACTCTTCTCTTGCCCAGCGATCAGAGTGGGCGTTGAATTCCCCTCAGGGCATGCTGCCCCTGCCTGCGTGCTGCTCGCGATGGCCTGGGCAAACCGACAGGGTTGCTGTCGCTATACCGCCGTGTTCAATGAACACGGCTTTACCGCCGTATTCGTTGAACATGAGAGGCTGCATCATCAACCGCAAAAAGATACCGTTTCTTCACACTTGTCGTTTCATTGGTTTCTGAGGCACGGTTGTCGTTTCATTGGTTTCTGAGGGATCAATGCCCCTCGCTGGCCAGTTGGGCCTCATACTGCTCGGCGGTCAACAGGTGATCGAGCGTAACGTTTGGCTCAGGGCGCAGCTTGATCAGCCAGCCCCGGCCGAAGGGGTCCTCCAGAATCAACGCGAGGTTCCCCTTCCTTCCACTGGCGGGATCGTCCAGGAGTGCCGCATTGCGTTCGACGACCACACCGCTGAGAGGAGCGTACAAATCGGAAGTCGATTTGACCGATTCGATGACCCCGAACGGTTTGCCTGCTTCCACGCGGCTGCCGACCGCCGGCAATTCCAGATAAGTCGGTTCCGTGAGCTGTTCGACGGCGAAGCGGGTGATCCCAACGGTGGCCAGCTCACCGTCCCATCGGACCCATTCATGGGTTGGCGTGTAACGTAAATCCGGGGGATTGTGCATAATCACCTCACAGCAGAAAAAATCAGGAAAACCGTTGCGTATCCTCTGTATGTTGCGTCTCGGTTGGGTATAAACCCGTTAGGTGTCCAAGTAGCTGCCAGTTGCTCGGGTCAGCCCAATCGGCCTGTCCTCGTTCAGTCCTCTCCTGGCTCCAAAGGCCAATCCTATCCTAGGTCCAATGGCCAGTCCTGATGTGTCTGGCGGCTACAACTGTCACACCTTGGTCCGTGTTGGGTGCCACTCCTCAGTCCGATGGGCCAGTCCTCGGTCTGATGGGCCAGTCCGGCCAGTCCAAGCCCGTTTCCTTGGCGAATGCCCCGTCGTGTCAGGCGGGGCGCTGCCGCTTGTAAAACGGCAGGGGCACAACGGCGGCGTGCAGGAAGGTTCCTCCAGGGACCTCGATCTGCAAGGGCGTGCCCACCGCAGCGTGGTCCGGCAGCACATAGGCCATCGCCAGGGACAGTTCCAGGTGGGGACAGAAGCTGCCGCTGGTCACTGTGCCCACCGCCTGTGCGTGAGCCGAGACGACCCGGTACCCGTGGCGGGCGGCCCGCCGACCTTCGATTTCCAACCCCACGCGGATCGGCAGGGTCCGATCGGTGCGGGCCTGTTCCAAAGCCGCCCGACCGATGAAGTCCCCCTTGGTGAACTTGACCGCCCACCCCAGCCCCGCTTGGATCGGGTTGATCTCCTCGGTCAGTTCATGGCCGTAGAGGGGCATACCGGCTTCCAGACGCAAGGTGTCCCGTGCTCCCAGGCCGCAGGGCCTGGCCCCCCGTGCTACCAGTGTTTCCCACAGACGAAGGGCTTCGCCCCCGGGCACGATGATCTCGAAACCATCCTCGCCGGTATAACCGGTGCGGCTCACCTCCACGGGAATGCTTCCGCAGCTCGTTCGGCATGCAAAGTAATACTTGAGACGGCGGACATCCTCTGCAAACAGGTCGGTCACCAGGGAAACTGCAGCCGGCCCTTGCAGCGCCACCATGGCTGTGGCGAAGGTTTCATCCGAAATCTGGACCGGCCGGGTTCCTCGGTGCTGGTGCAGCCAGGCGACGATCTTGTCCCGGTTGGCCGCATTGACCACCAGGCTATACTCCTCCGCAGCCCAACGGTACACCAGCACATCATCCAACACACCGCCCCGCTCATGGCAGATCAAACTGTATCGGACCTGCCCGATCTGCATCGAGCCGATGCTGTGGGTGCAGACCCATTCCAGAAGGTCGGTGGCTCCCGCTCCCTGGCAGCGCAGCCGACCCATGTGCGAAATGTCGAAAATTCCCGCTGCCTGACGGACCGCAAGATGCTCAGCGACAATCCCTGCATACTGCAGTGGCATCGCCCAACCCGCGAAGGGAACGAGCCGTGCCCCTTGCTTGAGGTGCCAATCATACAACGCTGTGTGCCGCAACTGACTCATGTTCCCGCTCTGGGTCGGCACGACGGCAACAAGACAAAGGCAGTCCCCGCCGCGGAAACCGCTCCTGCGCTTATCGTAGTCGCCGTTTGGGGAACTTCCACTGGTCTTTGCACCACTTTCCCTGCCTCAATCTTATTCTCTCAGCGGCTTTTCTCTTCGAGGAGTTTCCACGAAAGCCAGCCTCTTGTGCTTTTCCTTCCCAGCAAAACGTTCCCGGAACATCATCCTCGGGATCGTTTTTTCCTCGAGAAGAGCCTCTCTGCCCTGCTTCGGCCGGTTCCCCTGCCTCCAGATTCCGGTGTGCGGCACACTGTCTCTGGCCTAGGCTAATTCCGCAGGCGTGCCGTGGTTGTGCCTGTGTCCTTCACCTTGCTAGATGGATATACCGGAGAGTCCTATGCACCGCTTCTTCTTCCTGACGCTTCTGTTGAGCGCATCCTTACTGCTGGTTTCCCAAGGCCACATCCCCGCGGCCGACGATTACACCTACGGTCCAGATTCCCAGGTGCAACCTGGTGTGCCGCAGGGAAAGATTGTCAAGTTTGAGTGGAAGGAAAGCAAAATCTACCCCGGGACGCAACGGGACTGCTGGATTTACATCCCCGCTCAATACGATGGCCAGACGCCGCTGTGCCTGATGGTCTTCCAGGACGGCTTCAACTATCTCAATCCCAAGGGGCAGTTCCGCGTGCCTGTCGTCCTGGACAATTTGATTCATAAGAAAGAGATTCCCCCGATGGCCGGCGTATTTGTCAATCCCGGCGTTTTTCCCGCTCGCAAGGGCAAAGATGGCAAATTCGCCTCCAACCGCAGTGTGGAATACGATACCCTCTCCAAGCAGTATGCGGAGTTTCTGGAGAAGGAGATCCTCCCGGAAGTGGAGAAGCATGTAAAGCTGCGTCCGGAGGCCGAGGCGCGGGGCATCGGCGGGATCAGTTCCGGTGGCATCTGCGCCTTCACGGCGGCCTGGGAGCGGCCGGACCTCTTCAGCAAAGTCTTGTCCCACGTCGGCAGCTTCACGAATATCCGCGGCGGGGATATCTATCCCGGTTTGATCCGCAAGACCGCCCGCAAGCCGATTCGCATTTATCTACAAGACGGCAGTGGCGACTTGGATAATGAGCACGGCAACTGGCCGTTGGCGAATCTCCAGATGGCTGCCGCCCTCCGTTACATGCACTACGATTACAAATTTGTCTATGGGGATGGGGCCCACAATGGCCGACATGGGGGCGTTCTTTTGCCCGATGCCCTCCGCTGGCTCTGGCGTGACGTCCGCTAGAAGGAAAAGGCTACATTATTCACCCCGTCCCCTTGCCCTCTACGCCTTCCAGTTGCCGCTGGGCCAGCTCTGATCCCGGACGGGGGCGAGGATGGCTTGCACTTCAGCCAGCAACTGGGGGTCCAGAGGCAAGTCCAAGGCTTGCAGGTTGACCAGCAATTCGCTCTTGCGTGCCGTGCCGGTGAGCGTGCAGGGAATCCGTTCCTGGGCGTAGCAGAACTGCATGGCCACAACGGAGATATTTTGACCCCGTTGCCGGCAGTATTCGGCAGCCCGGCGGCAAGCGTCGCGGATCTCCGACCCCGCCGGATGCCATGGCGGCGGACCCTGGTCCGTGAGCAGTCCTAAGGCCAAAGGCGAGGCATTGATCACTCCGGTCCCACGAGCCTCGGCCACGGGCAGGAGTTCCGTCAATAGCCGGGTGTTCTGCAGGGTGTAATGAGCATAACTGATGATGACATCCAACTGGCAGCGCTCCACGGCCTGACGCAGCAGCCCTAGGGGATAGGCGGACATGCCAATGAAACGGGTTTTTCCCTCCTGACGAAGCTGTTGCAGCGTCTCGTAGGTTTGAGTGAAGATGACCTCGTAATCGTCGGCGAATTCGATGTCATGGGCCAGCAGAATATCGACATAGTCCGTGCGTAGTCGCTGCAAGGATTGCTCCACACAGCGGCGCAATCCAGCCGGGGAGAAGTCGAAGACGTCCCGGTCGAGTCGCCCGGCCTTAGTACAAAGGATGACCCGCTGACGCCCACCGCCTTCCAGAATCCGCCCCAGATACTCTTCGGATATACCTTTGCCATAGTAGGCAGAAGTGTCGATGAAGTTGACGCCGGCGTCCAGGGCAGCCCAGACGCACTCCCGCGCTTCCTCGAAAGCGACCGGCCCATATTGCTGCCCGATCGCTGCTCCCCCCTGACCCAGCACGGAGACTTCCAGACCTGTCCGTCCGAGTGGGCGATAACGCATCGTTGCTCCTCCCGCTGAGCCCAGGGCTGCTTCTTACGCTTCGATGATAATAGCGTAGAGCTGCCTGGGCGGCTCCGATGGTATGGAATCTCGATCTTTCTTGACCCGACCGAACTTTGCTTGACCCAACCGAGGAGTATCCGCCCCACTGCCATTCCACGGTCCTCTCGGGTAAAGAACGTCTAACGGAGCGGGACATGCCGACCGGTGCGGATCGATTCCTCGATCGCTTCGATCATCTTCTGGGCCGTGATGGCATCATCCAGGGTGGACAACGGGGCTTCCCCCTGACGAATGCAGCGGTGGAGAAAGTGATACACCTCGTTGGTGATGGAGCCCTGGTAGGCGGTGTAGGTCTGGGAGTGCACCAGGCCGGGCTTGATTTCCACATGGTCGCGGTAGCTGTAACGGGTACTGCCACCGGTGCCGATGACTTTGACGAGCACAGTCCAGGGATCACCGGAGTGGTCGTCCGCGGCAAAGCTGGCACAGAAGTGGGCCAACGCCCCATTCTCCAGGCGCATTTGCACCATGGCAATATCTTCTTCCGTGTACGTCTTGTAATGGAGCACGGCTTTCATCGCCGAGATTTCGACCGGGCGGCCGACCAGATACAGCAGAATGTACGAGTGATGGGTCAGAATCTGGCGTACCACGCCGGGGTAGCGCTGGGCCACCTCTTCCGGATGATGAATGTTGTAGAGCACATAGCAGGAGACAATCCGTCCCAAATCCCCGCTGGTGACCAGTTCGCGAGTCCGTTGCATGCTGGCTTCGTAGATGTAATTGTGTCCGGGCATACAGACGCGTTTCTGGGCCTGGGCCAGCTCCCGCATACGGACGATCTCGTCCACATTCACCCCCACCGGTTTTTCCACCAATACATGCTTGCCCGCACGCAGAGCCAGTTCGGTGTAGGTCAGGTGGGTTTCCAGGTTGGTGAGCACAAAGACGGCGTCGATGGCTGGGTCCTGGACCAACTCTTCCGCCGTGGCGTAGGTTCGGCAACCGAACTCCCGCGCCCGCTGCTCGGCCCGGTCCGCCGAACGATTCCACAAACCGATCAGGCGTGCTCCCGGACATCTCTGCACCGCCCGTGCATGCAGAACGGACACATCCCCTGCTCCGATAAAACCCACCCCTAATGTCTCTCGGTCGCTGACCATTGTCCCGTGCTCCTGTTGTGCTCCTGGATCTCCATTGCGTCCGAAGGATATTCCAACTGCCGTCCTGTCACCGTGGTGTGCCTTTGTGGGGATCATCGTATCATTCCCCAGGTGTTTTGGCTGGAGCGGTGGGTGTCCTCTCGCTGTGGCTTTTCTGCACAAGCCACCCCGGGAGTGAGGTCTTGATCCGGCCGGGCTCTACGTTCCAGAACCCAACGATTTCTCAACACTCCCTGTTTATCCCCCTGTTCCCGCCGCTACCTCAGGGTCTCAAGGCGAGCAGGTGGTTGGGGCTTCGGAGGGTGTTTTCAAGGTCCTTCTCTCTTCGGTCGAAAGAGCAACGATTGTGGGAGAGCAGATGGGGCGGGCATCGGAATTTCCCGAAGGTTGGTAAGAGGTTGGTATCCTGTTTGCAAGGACAAAGGTTACGTGACCAGCAGTGCCGGCGTGCATCACGTTGTCGTACCCGGGCAGGTGTTTCCCGGCGGAGGATCAGGCATGCTCCAGATTCGTACCATTGTCCATCCCACGGACTTCTCGGAACCGTCCCAAGCGGCTTGGGAGCTGGCTTGTGCCCTGGCCCGGGATTACAACGCCCGTCTCCTTATTGTGCATGTCTATTCTCCGCCTCCTGTTTACGCACCCGATGGCATTGCCATCCCTTTTCCTCAGGAGGAACCGGCTGATCTGCGGGCCCGGCTGGCCGAAATGCGCCCCTCCGATCAGCGGATCGCTTACGAACACCACTTGCTTGAAGGGGACCCGGCAGAAAAAATCCTGGAACTGGCCCAAAAAGAACACGCTGATCTGATCGTTATGGGTACCCACGGTACCACCGGCCTAGCCCGCCTGCTCGTGGGCAGTGTCGCTGAAAGCGTCCTGCGGAAAGCCCCTTGCCCAGTCCTGACCGTGCGAGCCACTGCACCGGCTAAAACGTAACCTGGACTCGCGTCAGATAAAACCCAGCCCCGTCCGGCTCGGTTCCTCAAACCCGCTCAACCCGCGATCGGACTCTGCCATAGGATCCCCTGCCCCACAGAGAGAGAAGTAAGGAAGCTGCCTGTTTCTGTCCTAAGCAGGCGTTTTCCGCGACACCCCAGCAGACCAACATTGCCCAAAAGTCATAACACTTTTGAGTTC